>OLGF01000031.1_pt1 | contig 155516 bp, 153 predicted proteins | sample 1604971 | NCBI WGS metagenome assembly OLGF01 (sample SAMEA3888902, study PRJEB22519) | human gut metagenome | biome: human gut; feature: human-associated habitat; material: faeces | place: Denmark | collected 2011 | reverse complement strand
GTCGCGCTCCATAGTGATTCCGGCTATTTGTAGTTTGGCGGCGAAGTCGGCCTGTGACAGCCGCTTCTTCAATCGTGCTTCGCGGATTCTGTTTCCGCTGATGTTCTTCCGGCCTTTATAGTCATAGATTTTCAAGTTGTGACCTCCTTCCCGAAAATTTTGTGTTAATGTTCAGCGTCATTCTTGTTTTTAACACATTTTTCACGTATAATTGTGTTAAAGGTCAGAACCTTATAAAGTTTACAAGTAGGAAGGGGGGATATAATGCGAATAGTCGCTATTATATTCGGAATCCTGGCCGCGATTGTCGATCTGATCCTGGTGATTGTGTCGATCGCGGTTCCGGAAGTATCATTGTGGGGCTGGATCGTCGTCTTGACCATTGTCACCGTTGGGCTTTTTTTCAGTGCGAACAAGGTCAAGAAGCAGAAGGAAGCCAGACAGGCGGCACAAGTGGCCAGAAACACGCCGTTCATGGAAGAAACCGCGATTTCAGCGATCGCACAGGGCGAACTTCCTGTTGTAACGGGGACGCCGGTTCTTTTGGAAGAAGGCGAAGTCGCCCATTATTACGCGCCGGCGACGAAGATCGTCACGAAGAACAAGGCTGTCGGCCGAACCGGAAGCGGTGCTGGCGTCCGTGTCCGCGTTGCGAAGGGCGTGTCGGTAAGCACTGGCGGCGGTTCCAGTCGGACGGTTTACGGCGAAGTGACAGAAACCTATTCAGGCGCTATCGTTTTAACGAATAGGCGGATCGTCTTCATTCATAACCAGGCCGGTTTCGAATGTAAGATTTCAGCATTGACAGCGGTGACACCTGTCGACGGCTCTGTCGTCGTACAGGCCGGATCGAAGACATATCAGTTTTCAGTCGCGCGACAGGACCTTTTCGTGTCGGCTCTTTCAATGGTCACCGGAAAATAAAAAAAGGCGGTCAGGGAATATCCCTGGCCGCTTTCCTTTTGCCGCTATGCTTTTTTCAGGTTTGCCGCATTGACGGCCGCTGTGACTGTCTTCCCGATACCAATGACCACACGGTCGCCGTCGGCTTCGATCACGTCATATTTGTCATAATAGGTCTTGAAGGCTTTCCCTGTGTAGGTGACAGCTTTCAGGACCTTTACTTTATCACCCTTCTCGAAAGACTGGGCGGCCTGGGTGTCTGCCGGAATTTTGATTTTCTGGCCGACGCGGATCAGGTTCGCGTTTGCGATCCTGTTATAAGCCGCGATCTTCTGATAGGTCGTCCCGTACTTCTGGGCGATCTTCGACAGTGTTTCGCCAGCTTTGACAGTGTGGATCACTTCGCCAGTGGCCGGTTTATTCTCTGCCGGCCTTTCGGCACTGGCGCCCAGGCGGCGGTTGACTTCGGCCGCGATTTCACCGTGGCGGTTATACAGGTAGTCGCCAGGACAAGCCTTGTTTGCATAATCGCGGTGAACGGTCATATTGCACCCGTTCAGGTGATTCATACGGTCCTTTTTGTTGGCGGACCACACAAGGCGTTTGATCCCGTTTCGCTTGCAGATGTCAGTCACCAGGTCAAGAAGCGCGGCGAACGCCTTTTCATTGACTGCGTAAGGGTGCTTTGTATCGGACGCGACTTCGATCGTGATCGCTCTGTTATCGTTGGACGCGGAAGAACTACACCAGGAACGGTCCTTTTCTTCCACATACATTCCGATTTTGCCGTCGAAGCCGATCCCATAGTTTGAAGACGCCTGTCTGGAAGTAGGCGTGAAGATGTTTCCCAGGGTTTCGACCGAACACTGGCCAACGACACAGTGGATCGTGATCGTGTCGATCGCGTGATTTCTGGGGCTGTTCTTATTCGGGGAAATGCGTGTATAGCTTACAAGTGGGCTGTTACTCATTTTCGTTCCCTCCATTTCCGGCCATGAAGCCGATCTGGACATTTCCGGCGTTGGTTGCTTCCGGCTCCGATACGTTTTCCACATTTTCCACGGAACCGGTGTTCAAAATAGCAACGAACTTCGTGAAGGCTTCCTTGATGTATTTACAGGACACAAGCAGAACGGCGCCAATGATGACCAGGTCGGCGAAAATGTCCGTGTATTCGTCAGGAATAGTCCAGCCGACTTCGTTTGCAAAAATCGGAAGTGCAGTAATAGCCGTACACAGAAGCGTCAGGCCAACGACGAAAACAAGGATTTTCAAGCCGCTTGCGATCAGCTTTTCGCGGTCGAAGTCTTCCTTCCTGATTTTGATGTTGTACCACAGGGAAAAGGCGACGTTTGCCAGGTATGCACACAGGAAGACCAGCATAGCCCAGCCGATATTTGTCAGGTTTTCAAGTAATGCGTTAAACACGTTTATACCTCCTTCGTGTCATTGTAGATTTCAGGACCATATAATTTCCGAAGTTTGATCCGGTTTTCGGCCTTCGCTTTGCTGAAATAAAAGCCGGTCGCGGTGGCCAGTTCGCCGAAGACCGAAGGGATCAAATACGCCAGGGGCGCGGTGTCGCTTGTTTTCCATACAACGGCCATAGTAAAAGCCGACACGACAAGCGTGACGGCTCCGACTATGGTTATAATGATTTTGGAAAACTCGCGTTTCTTCTTGCGCGATTTCACCGGCTTTCCAGGTCCTCTATACGGTGATTCGCGACCTTGATTTTTTCTTCAATAACGGCCGTCTGTTCTTCCAGTTTGAAGGTTCGTTCCACGACGGAATTGTGTTTGTCGACCTTCTTTTCAAGAAGTTCCAGACGGTAGGCAATAAGGGCGGAACTTTTTCGGTTTGCGAAGTAGGTTCCGGCCAGTGTACCGATCAGCGACAGAATGCCGACAATGATTCCTTCGGTCATTTTGTCACCTCCGTCCAGCCATAGACGCCAGGCTCCCAGACGTTCGCGTCAATGTTAGATGTCCAGTGTTTCCCGTTGTGGGACACTTTGTCGCCGCTGTTATAAGCGTCATGGGCGCCGATCGGCTGGGACCAGGCCGGCCATTCTTCCGTCGGATCACCGATTTTCTTCCAAAGGGAAGCAGTGGCGTCAGGCGTCCAGTCGGCTTGTGAAGTGTGGGCCTGAACACAGCGGAAAAGTTCACCGTTATACTGGCGGATATTGCCGACAGCATACGCCACAGGATAGGTCCAGGGGGCGAACTGGCTGACGTTTTCCGTTGCGGTTGTGTCGTCGATCTGGCCGGCTTCGGCCAAAGTGACGAAGGCGATCGAAGTCGCGCGCAAGGCGGCATTGACAGGATTTTGTTCTTCCTGGGCTTTTGCCTGGGCCATGCTCACGCTTTCGCATTGTGTAGGGTCAAACATTTCGAATTCCTCCTTTCGTTTAGGCGAAACGGATCGTCGCCTGGGTGATTTCGATTTCCTGGGTTCCCTTCGTGATATAGAAGCGATAGCCCAGGCCATAGCCTTTCGCGGCGGTCGTATTCGTGAAGACGTGGACAAGTCTGTTCGCCTTGTCGGTGATGTCTACCCACACCGGCGAAGTGTCGAACGGGTTGTTCGTGACTTCCAGGTGAAGGGTAGCGTCCGCCGGAATCGGCGCCGGATAAAGGGAAACAAAGACCTTCTGAACCAGGGCGTCCGTATTGAACGCGCGCGCCGCCGCGATACGGCTGACGGTGCGGCTGAATGTGATCTTTCGCGTTGCGCTTCCGCCGGCGCTGTCGGTGGCCGTGATCGTCAGGACGTGGGTTCCGGAAAGAAGCGGAAGCCATACACTGGACAGGTCGACGGTATTCTGGGCGCCGCTGGTCGCTGTATAGGTGCGAAGCGTGATCGTCTGGGTTCCGTTGGTCAGTTTTTCCGTGACCGTGATCGTCTGGGTGGCCGCCTGGGCGTCTGTGACCGTGTACTGGTATGTAAACGGCGCTGTTTTTGATCCCAGGTTTTGATCCGACCCACTGATCACGGGCGGCGTGTTGTAGGAAATGGTTTTTGCCGATCCGGTGCAGTAACCGGATTCAAGGCCGTTCGCGTCGACTGCCTTCACGCGCGCCGTGTAAGTTGTGCCGGACGTCGGAACTGTGTCGGTGAAGGTCTTCGCCGTGGTGATCCCTAACTGGACATAAGCGCCGGAATCAATCTTCCTTTCCCAGACGTAGGAAATGGCGTCGCCCTCCGGATCGGTAGAACCGCCCGTCGAAAGAACCAGGCTGTTTCCAGCTTGCGGTGTGCCGTAGGAAATAGAAGAAGGATCAGACGGCGGCTGGTTCCACTGTAAGATATAGGCCCCGTCGGTGTCTGTTGAATCGGATACCAGATTCCCAGATTCCAAATACAAAGCCGGCCGAACGCCATAGTAGCCACGGTACGCGCTGTAGCTGTTCAGACTGCCGTCCGTGTTGACAAGGCGCGCAATGTTCGCGTAGCCGGCGTTCGGGGTTCTAAGCCACCACCACCAATAAGAAGACGCGTTCAGACTGGAACTTGTATATTCCGAATTGCTGACAGCTTCGGCGGTCGGGTAGCACTGGCGGCGCGCGGCACTGGAAAAGTAGGACCACAGGGTCCCTTCGGCCACGCCGTTTTCGTTGGACAGGCCGACTTCGGTATTTGACAGAAGAAAGACCTTTCGAGTAATGTCTTCATAACCGCCGCCGTCGGTGACGGTATTCTTTGCGACACGGATCACGGCGTCCAGGATAGCCTTTCGGAAGTCCGCTTCGAAGTTGGACAGGAATCCGGCTTCGGTGTCGTATTCGTTGTAGTTGCTCCACACGTTGGCGTTGTTCGGCGGTGCGTCGTAGCTGTGACGCGCGGAATACCAGGCCGCCGCCTGGCTGTTCAACCACTGGTCGATATTAGACTGGGAATAGCGGTTGTTTCCGTAGCTTTGACGGCCACTGTTCGGGTTCGAAGATTCCTTCGCGTCGAAGCATTTCAGTGTGATCATTTTCTCGGTCACCAGGCCCGTTCGGCCGTTGGCTGTGTCCTGGGTTCCCACGATCCACCTGATCACTTTCCCGTTGTATTTCGTGTTCGTCGACTTGACGACGCTTCCAACGGGCAAAGCGGATAGTAATTTTGCCATAGGTTAATCCCTCCAATTCATTCTTGAATAGGTTGAAGAACAGATCGTCCGTCTTCCTGATCAAGTGGTAACTGTTGCCGTGTTCGGCGTGACCGGTCCACGAAGAATAGGATTGAAGAATCGTTTCGAAGTCGATTCGACCTTCGTCCAGAAGGTGGCGATATTTCTTCAATTTCCTTTGAATTCGGTTCTTGCTTTCACGGCGGACTTTTCTGACGACTTTTCCGGTGTCGGTCAGGTAGGTCCTAAATCCCAGGAAGTCGATTCCCTGGGTTAAGGGGAAAATGGCCGTCTTTTGATTCAATTCCAGTCCTAAAGGGACCAGATACTTCTTGATTTCTTCCAGACAATAACGAAGATAGTCCTTGTCGGGGTGAATCAAATAGAAGTCGTCCATGTAGCGGCCGTACATTTTGATTCCCAGACGTTCCTTGATCATGTGATCCATTCCGGACAGGTACAGAACGGCGAACCACTGTGAAGTATGGTTTCCGATCGGGATTCCTGGTCCTTCGGTGGAATCTATGATCATATCCAGAAGCCACAAGACGTCGCGGTCTTTGATAAGCCGGCGAAGCTGTTCTTTCAGAACGTCGTGATTGATACTGTAAAAATACTTTCGAATATCGCATTTCAGGACCCAGCCGTCCGCCCCGTTCTGCCGGTAGTACCTCGACATGAAATATTTCAGGCGGTCAAGTCCGAAGTGCGTTCCTTTGCCTTTCTGGCTTGCGTAGTTGTCGTATATGAAAGTTTTCGAAAGGTACGGTTCCAGGACATTATCGCAAAGACTGTGCTGAACGATTTTGTCGCGGAAGCTGTTATACATGATCAGCCGTTCTTTCGGTTCTTTCACAATGAAGCAGTTATAAGGCGACAGGCGGTATTTGTGGGCCGATAACATGAAGTGAACGAACATAAGGTTTTCCAGGACGTTCACTTCGTATTTACAGACCGCATATTTCCACCGTTTACCTTTGCGCGCTTCTGTATACGATTGATATAGACTGTTAAAGTCGATCACCTTCGCGAAGTCAGAAAGAATCAATGTCTGGTCTTCGCTCAAAATAAAAATCCTCCTTGACGCTTACAGTCCGGCCGTCACAGTAGGAAGGCCATTCGTCGTCAATCTTGTGTTTACCGTGGCCTTTCCGGCACTTCGGAAGGAAATGACCTCCTTTGTTGGGGTACTCTGTTTTCAGGTTCTTCGCCTTACTCGGTCGCGTTTTCCACCAAATCCGGCCGAACGCCATTGTTGCCATTGTACGCGTTGTTGTTGTTCAGACTGCCGTCCGTGTTGACATTGCGCGCATTGTTCGCGTTGCTGGCGTTCGGGGTAACAGGTCATTCCCTAAATATCATTACACGCTTTCCGGTATAGGGTCCGACGGGGCGATCGCTTCGGCGGTGTCCTGTTCGGCCTTGTACCATTTCGCGGTCATGAACTTAACGTCCAGGGTCAACTTCGTCCAATAGTCAAAGGTGTCCTTGTCGATATATGTTCGCTTCTTCGATAATTCGATCATGTGAAGCAGTTTCTTACACTCGGTCAAGGCGGTCCTTTGCAGACGAAGCCGTTCTGACCGGTCCGCTTCTGTGCGGATCGGAAATATTTCGTTTGCTTCCAGTAGGTCGTCATATATGGCCATGACGTGGCCCTGAATCTTGTTTGTGATCGAAAAACGGACACGCTTCGGAAAGCGTTTCGCGTTGTCGGTCAGGTCCAGGGTGTAGTCGATCAGCCTTTCGGCCACTGGAAGAACGTGAAGCGGACTGTCATTTTTATTCGAAGTCCGCTGGTAGTTTCTTCTTGTTCCCATAGATGCACCTTCGCTTTCGGATATTTTCGACGGTTTCCGGATCGCCGGAATAGTCGAAGCCATAATCACGAAGGACGACAGTTTCTTCCTGTCCTTCGTAGGTTACGCCACACAGGACCACGCTGTCGCCCTCACAGCGGCCACAGACGGGCCGAATTTCCGTGAATAGGTTCGATATAAGGCAAGACGTTTCCGACGGTGTGGCGCCGATTCTGGTCATAAATAAAGACGGTTCAGGGATTGATCCAGAATACCTTCCGGAATTCCTGTTCCGTCGTAGCCTTTCCAGTATTGAAGCTGTGCAGAAACGAAAGTGTGTGTGACGGTTGTTCCGGTGAATCCGGTGTTCAACTGTTCAAGGATCGACTGAATATCGTTGTCCTGGCGTCGCTGAACCTGTTCCGTGGTTTCGCCGGTCGTTTCGTTGATCGTTGTCGCGGCCTGGGTATGAAGCACAGGCGCGGCGTATGCGGTCATTTGCGCGGTTGTTACAAAGGAACCGACGCCCACCTGGACAGATACGGCCGCCGCTTCCTGGTTGGTGATAAAGACGGCCAGGTCGTGAATGTGGACCGTGTCGGCGTCCTCTTCAAAGGTTGTCGCCGGAAGGACGTTGTCGCTGTCTTCGCCGTCAAGCCAGCCATAACAGAAAAGAATTTCGTTTCCGCTGATGTCCAGGCCGAAGACGCCGATTTCCCTGATCCAGACATTTGCTTCCAGACCTTCGTTCGTCACCTGTACCGGAATTTGCATGATCGAAGGCGAACCTTCGACCAGTTCCTTTTCGGACAGGCTGGCGCTGACGTTTTCCGCATTTACAAGATCGGTCAGTGTGTTAGGGCTGACCTGGGCGACGCCGCTTCCGGCGGCCGCGCGTGTCAGTATCAATTTCTGTCCGGACGCGATAAGGGCTGTTAGGGCTTCGCTTCCGCCGTCCGTGACAATGGACTTGAATTTTGCCATTTGCTTTTCCTCCTTACGTTGCCGGCGTGTATTTGTGCCGGTTCATTGTAGCCATAGCGGAACAGGCGGCCGTTTTGGCCGGTTGGTCGTCTTGTGGAATATCCGTCCGCAAGCGAAGAACCAGATTCGCCGGAATCATTTGTCCCAGGGTTGCCGCCAGGGCGTCGCGCTGGGCGTAGCCTTCCAGGCGGATTCTGATATATAGATCGTAGGCGTTTTCGTTTAGGGTGACTGTGAAGTCTTCGCTGACCGTTGCAAGATATTTCAAAAGCGTCCTGTAAGTATAGGGAAGCTGATCCAGGTACTTAATCAGGATTCGGTCGCGGCGGTCCTGTAATGTGTCCCCAGGCTCCACAGAAAGCCCCAGAATCTTTTCCCAGCGTTCACACCCATATTCGGACAGGGACACCAGAAAGAAGTCGTCAGCGGCCGATTTTACGTCACTGACGACCTTTTCGAATTCAGGTTGTTCCGCGTTGGCGATCTGCTGAAATTCAATCAGTTCTTGCAGACAGCGCGGCCAGTATTCTTTAAGAACCATTTGTTACCACCCCCAGAACTGGAATCGCATTTGAAGCCAGGGAAATATTCTGTGTTCCGCCGTTGATTTTGGTTCCGGTGATGTCGATCACGCCTTCGACGTTCAGGACCTTCGTTTCGATCTGGCTGACGCGGACGACAAGGTTTTCTTGTTCGTCCCAGGTTTTGGCCAGGCTATCAAAGTAGTCCTGAATAGCTTTCTTCACAGACGTTTCGACGGTCGACCAGGTGGCTGAACCAGAAAAAGTCAGCGTGAAAGACACGTTGATCGTGGTTCCGGTCACACCTTCGACCGTGACGACGTGTCCGATCGGGGCGATACCGTCGCCGACGCCCTGGTTCTGAACTGGATCGACGGCCGTTTGAACGCTGTTGACAAGGTCAGAAGAAGGGATTCCCCAGTCGCTATTTACAAAGACGATCTTCACGGTTCCGCCGCCATTCCACACAGGGAACACTTTGACGGCGCCGACGCCTTGAAGAAGTTCGACTTTTGTTTTATAGTCGGCCTTATTTCCGCCGTATGCCTGGGCCTGTAAGCTGTCCATATAGCGGTCAAGAAGGTCTTCGTCGCTTTCTTCGTCTTCACCGTTGATCAGAATATCCGCAAGCCTGGCCGCGCCCAGTCCTTCCACGTAGTCGATCGGGAAAAGGTTCCCCTGGTACTGGTTGCCGGCCGCGCCTGGCGTTTCACACAGAAGGCGAAACTGTCCGGTTGCGATCTTTTCGGTGACGGTATAGTTCAAGTTATCGCCGGAAAAACGCGTTCCGATCGGTACGTCCATAGCGGCGCCGTTTCCGTCTTCAAAATAGCCCTTTCGAATTGCGGCGGTTGCCGGTGTTCGGAAGATACTTCTTTCGCGGACTTTCTTTGTCAGGTCGTCGCCGGATTCCGTATCAGGAAAAGCGCGGTCCATAAGGTAGGCCAGTTCGATATACATGATCGCCAGTTCGGCCGCCGCCGGCGCTATGGCGTCATATACGACGGAACCTTCGCGCTTGTCGATAGAAGAAGACACGCGGTCCAGACAGCGGTCCATAATGTTTTCGAAGGTCATATCCTCATACATTCGCGTTCACCTCGCTTTCAATAGGTATTTCGCCGAAGATAGTTTCGGCCGTGAACTTCACGGAAGCGGTTCTTTTGTTAATCTGGGCCACTTCGAAGTCTGTGACGTCGGTGATCCGGCTGTCCGCCAGAAGGGCTTCGCGAATTACACGTTTTATTTCACTTGCAAACACTTGAAAACTTTTCCCGACAACGGCGTTCAGTTCGATTCCGTAATTCCAGGAATAGATCAGGTATTCGAAGCGTTCTGTTTGCAGTATCTTGTAAATGGCCTGTTTCATGGCTTCCGTTTCATCACAGAAGCCACCGACGCGGCCGGCGTCAAAGTCGATTTTGAATGTTCTTGTCGGCGCTTCGGCGGCGGTCTGAACCTCCACGTCTTCGCCGATCGTTACGTTTAACGCGTTCGGTATCATAAAATCACACCCTTCCCAGGACAAGGAACGCCTGTCCGCCAGCATTTCGCAGAAGGACCACTTTGTCACCGACGGCCAGGCCGTAATAATATTCGGACTTTGCGTCAGTGTTGGTCTGGTAGTTGCCTTTCAAGGTGTGGGAATGTGCCGCGAAGGACGCGTCGCCGCTTCCGCCTGATTTTTCTTCGGTGGAAGGGCTACCCTTGACGCCGGTGTGGTAGTGGGTAGGATAGAAGCCGGCCTGGAATTCCTTCATAACCACGATAGCGTCGCCGGATATGTCGAACCGGTTGTCGACGCGGATTGTCAAGGGCGACGTCTTCGTCACGGAACCGAACAGAAAAGCCGTCGGCATACCGGCGTCGTTGGTCGCTTGTGCGACTTGTTTCATAGTGTCAAGAAGTCCCATATTACACCACCTTTAATTTCAAGGACATTGTTTCTTTCAAAAGGTCGTGCGTGGCTTCTTCGACTATGAAGAAGGATTTCACGCCCACAGCGCCGATCCCGATATACAAGGCGCGGCCGGCTCTGACTGACAGGTCCGCGATTGCGCTGACACTGAAAGACCGCTTCGGCCTGTTGTATAGTTCCAGCATTTGTCCGCCGCGTTTCTTGATCTGGGCTTCGTTCATGTCTTCGTCAACCACTTCGTAGTCTTGCAGAATACCCCACAAGGTCATATTTTTAGAATCCTGGAAAATATAAACGTCACGTTTTCCGGTTTTCTTGTTGTCCTTAACCAGTTTGATCTTGTTGTAGGCTTCGGAATCAATTTCTGATTCGTAGGTGAAGCCTGTCGCCAGACTGCCGTCGCCGACAAAAAGGTCCAGCTTCGCCGTTTCAACGTCTGTCAAGGTCAGTTTCCCGAAGTTATCCCACAGGACGAACATTTTCCCTGTATTGATCAGGGTGTAGTCGATAGCCTTCAAGACAATGTCGAAAAGCGTCTGGCCGTCTTCAATCATAGACGGGATAGAATATCCGGTGTTTGCCAGGCTTCCGGTCTTCAATTTGAAGTCTTCGGCGATCTGTTTCAATACCTGATCCGCACGTTTCCCCTTGAAAACATAGGTGTCCTTGTTTTTCTTCAAATACCAGGTCTGATCGTAAGCCGTGATCTGAACCTGTTCCTTTTCGTTCTGGCTGATTTTTACGACGTAGCCATAAAACAGTCCGGTTTTGTCGTCTAACAGGGTGACAATTCCGCCGTGGCTCCACTGTATTTCGTCGTTGACAATGGCGGTCAGTTCCAGGGAAGCGGGGGAACCAGACCGTTTTGTCGACCATTTCGCGCCACTGACAAGCGTCGTTATATCGAACGCCGCGCCGGTGACGTTATTCTGGTATTGAATACGAATGGCCATTATGGAATTGTGAAAACCTGGCCAGGGTAGATCAGATTCGGGTTCTTTCCGATCGTTCCCTTGTTAGCATTATAGATTTTTGTATAGTCGCTTCCCTTGCCATAGAATTTCTTTGCGATATTCCACAGGCAGTCACCTTTTTTGACCGTATAGGTTTTCGATTTCTTTTCAGGTTTTCCGGCTCTGTCCGGTTCCTTAGTCTTTGCCGGTTCGTCCTTCTTTTCTGGAAGAACGATTTTCTTCGGCGAAGTGTCTTTCCATTCGTATAGTTTGATCGTATAGTACAGGTCGCCCAGTTCGCCGGATCGTTCTTCATATTCGAAGGATTCGATTCCCATTCGAATATTACAGTCCAGGTCTGTTCCTGTTATCAGGAAGCGGACCGGCGTCTTGCTGTCCCTGGCTTTCTGGATTGCCTGAATAATAGAAATAGGGTCCCGAACCTGTCCGGTAGTGTACGGCGCGGAATCGGCCGGAAAGAAACTTTCCCAGGACAGAATCCGAAGGCCCTTTTTACGTAAAAGAAGGACTTCGCCCAGGTCAAGCACTGTTACACGCTCATTTTTCCCAGGCGAAGACACGTTCAGTTTCGCCGGAAGGACGGGAATGTTGATTTCCCGTCCACCGACGATTAGTGTCATTCGGTAGTTGCTCATTAGTTATACACTCCTTCCGCCGCCGCTGTGAATTCGTCTTCCAGCTTGCTTTCGATTCGTTCGACGACTTCGTCGACGTCGACCTTTTCGCTGATCTGGGCTTCGACAGCCACAGTCGGCGTCAAGGTGACGAAGTTCTGGACATAGCGCATTTCGGCCACGTCGCGAAGGAATTTCAGGTCTTCATCGGCGATATTTACGTCGCTGTCAATTTTTCCGACCGATCCCACGGAATCGACTTTCCCGACGTCGTTTGTCCCGTCGACATTCCAGTCCGTGGCGCCGACGTCAGACTTCGCCTGTGCGGCTTCCGCTTTGGCGTTGGCGTAGGTCTTAGACAGTGCGGCCGTAGCGTCAGCAAGTTCTTTCTTCGCCGCCGAATAGGTGGCGTCACGCTGGGCCTGTGCGGCCTTGATGTCCGATTCGTACTTGTTCAAGGCGTCGGCTCTGGCTTGCTTCGCGGCTTCGTTTTCTGCCTTTGCTGTCGTGGCGAAGGTTACTTGTTCGACCGCGTCAATGCTGACACCAGGAATCTTGTTCAGTAAGCCGATAAACTTGTTTATGATGTCGATCGCGCCGTTGACCATATTTTGAAGGATTGTCAGGACGTTTACTTTCATATCGCCCATATATCCGGCTATGGCCACGCCGGCCCTTTGCCAGCATAGTTTCAGCTTGTCAATCAGGTTCGCGATCCAGTTATAGGTTGCAAAGAACGCCACCTTCAAGGCCGCCCAGGCAACCACAAGGGCCGCTTTGCAGATTTCCCAGGCGTTTTTCACACCTCCGACAGCCTGAATCATTCTGTAAAGCGCGGCGACGACAACGCCGACCGCAAGGGCGATCCAGAAAAGCGGATTCGTCAAAAGCGTCGTAAAGAAAGCCTTCGCGGCTCCGTCTGCGATCCAGGTCGCGGCCGTCTGGATTCCCAGCGCCACAGCATAGGCAAGGGCGGCACTGGCAAGGCCCCAGAAGATCGGGGCGATAGTGGACCAGTTGTCATAAATCCATTGTGCGCCGGAACCGATCGCCTGAATAACAGGCGTAAAGGCTTCCAGGGCGATATTTTTCGCGATTGTCCAGACCTGGGCGAAGGTCATAGGCATAGCTTCAAACTTCGCGTTGATTTCGTCAGCAGACGCCAGCATGGCATTTTTGACGATCGTCGAAGTGATCTGACCGTCGGCGGCCATATCGCGAATTTTGCCGATAGGTACGTCAAGATAGTCCGCGATCGTCTGAATGATTGTCGGCGCCTGTTCGAAGACGCTGTTCAATTCTTCACCACGAAGGACACCGGAAGACATGGCCTGTGTAAGCTGTAACATGGCCGCGTCGATACCGGCGGCCGAAGTGCCGGCGATCGTGAACTGTTTATTGATCAATTCTGTAAACTTGATCAGTTCGTCATTGTTTGAAAAGGCGTCCTTTGCCATGATACCCATTTTCGAAACGGCGTCAGCCGTTGTCTGATAGGCGGCGCGGGACCGGTTGGCGGATTTCATAATCATAGACTGTAATTCGTCCGTGGTTTGAAGTCCGTCGTTCATTATGTCCAGTCTGGCCCTGGTCGACGTCATACTGTCCGCAAGTTCGATCACCTTTTGGACACTGATTGCCGCCAGGGCTGAACCAATAGCCTTTTTTACAAGGCCCCAGGCGGAAGCGACCTTTCGGGCGCCTTCCTCTGACTGGCGCTGGCGATTGTTGAAATTATCAACCTGGCCGGAAGCGCGACCGGCGGCCGAAGCCGCCCTGTCAAAGTTGGCCCCAGGGTTCACCTGGTCCGACAGTGCGTCCGTGGTTTCCAGGGCGCGGTTTGTCCTCGATACTGCCTGAAAGATTCGGTTCAGCTTCGAAGTCATACCGTCGCGAATGGTCATTTGTGTAGCGACACCGGCCACGGTTCATCACCTTCCTTTCTTGCCTTTCCGTTTCGCTTTTTGTGCTTCTTTCTTTTCCTTTTCGATTTGAAGGTCAATCGAAGCATAAATAAAAGCCCGTTCCCGAAGGGGAAGGGCTACAAGCGTACTGGGAAGGATTTTCAACCGGTGCAAGGCGTAATGTGCGTAGACAGCTTCGCCGTCCGCGTCAGCGTCCACACCTCCACCGGTGATTAGTTTTTTGCTTCTTCGCGAAGGTCGTTCACGTCGTCAGAAAAGCCGTTGACTTCCTGGACACCCAGAAGAAGATCGACGAACTGGCCAGGCTTCAAAAGGACGTCGATCAAGGATTCGGCGCCCATGACACCGAATTTCGCTTGAAGTTCCGCGTCCTTGAAGTTCGGGTCCACACAGCACGCGATCACAAGACGGTTATTGTAAAGGTCCTGATCCGTTTCCGTGGTCTTCTGGTGTGTCTTCTTGTCGAAGGTGATTTTCTGGCAAGACTTACGAATGGCCTTGTTTTCGCCTTCGGTGATCGACTTGATCGTGAAAGGAACAGGGAAGCCGCTGACCGCGACTTCCGCTGTTGCCTGAATGTCGTCCTGGTTGGACATAAGGAATTCCTGTAATTTACCCATTTTGTTTTCCTCCTTTGATAGCTTAGAACTTCGTGAACGGTGTCAGAATGTCGAAGTCTTCGAAAGTGAAGTCGGCGTCTTCGTCCAGGGCGTCGTCAGAATCGCCGTCCAGTTTCGCAAGGACGACGGAATCCAGATTGCAGTCCATAAGAAGAACCGTCTGTTTGCCAGCCGAAGATTCCTGGTCGTCATTCTCGACCACCATATCGAAGTAAACGTCCTTTCCGGTTTCCTTCCACTGGCGAAGCATTTCGCGGAAAAGCGGCGTCATATAGTAAAGCGTCATGGAACCGCTACCGTTCGCGCCGGTTGTCTTGTGGCCAGTCATACGCTTCCCGATCGCCTTGATTTCGGATTTGCTCTTTTCGACGTTCGCTTCGATCGTCTTCGCGTAGAACAGTTCTTCGTTGTTGCCATTGATTTTCGCATAGGCGCGGCCTTCCTTGCCGGAAATGGTATCAGGTGCGTTCAAAGTTTTCATTGTCTGTCACCCCTTTCTTAGTTTACGACGACAGTCATATAAAGTTTTTCCATGCTGTCGTTCGGCTGTAAAGCGCAGTCGACCGCGACGTCGCGTTTTCCGTCGCCCTGGTTGACAGTGACGTCGTCGGACTTGAAATTGCTGATTGCGTCGATCGACTGATACTGATTTGCAAGCGCCACAAGGTCAGCCTTGAAAAGCTGTCGGCCGGTGTCGCTGTTGGTTACAAGGCCGATATAAGATTCGCCGAAGATTCTGGCGACGTCATTCGCCCAGCCGTCCATAACGCGGACAACGCGGTTCGACGTCCAGTCGGAAGACATATTCTGGCCGATCGTGACAAGGCTGTTGATGTCAGTCAGGACACGGGCCTTTCCGTTGTCGGCGTAGAATGTGAATTCGCCGGCCTTGATAGCGGCTTCGAACTGGGACTTCGTATATTTAATATCGACGTCCACAGCGTCGTCATAGGCCGTATTTGTCAGGGATTCGTTCACTTCCGCGCCGGCGGAAGCGCCAGTCACCCAGGCGACGGCCTTGTCGCCGGTCAATGTGGTTCCGTTGGCCAGGATAACGCCGTTCTTGACGTTGATCAGGCCCATATTGTCGCCGTCGTAGTCGTAAAGGACGCCGACGATCTTTCTTCCTTCGTCGTCACGAAGACGCTTCACAAAGGCGCCATAAAGGGCCTTGACGTCGGTATTCGTGCCAGGATAGCCGATCACATTGAAGGATTCGACTTCGAAGGCGTTTAGGGCGGCCGTGTGCTTTGCGGCGTTGACAGTGGCGTTCGTTCCACCGGTCAAGGCGGTTGCAGTTGCGGCCGTAAGAGTTGCCGCCGTTCCGAAGGTTACGAAGTCATTCGCTACCAGGGAAGCGGCGCCGCCGGATTTCGCGACGGTCTGGCTATCCATAACCACGCCGTCAAGATAGGTCGTGACGTCGACCTTTGTCGCGTCGTCGACGTTGGTGATCACGGCGACCATGATGTCGTTTCCGTGTGTGCCACCATATTTCGCGGTGACAGTCATTCCGCCGACGGTTGCGCTGGCCTTTGTGCCGCCACCGTTTACGCGATAGATCAAAAGGGACTTCGCGCGTTTCAGTGCTTCGCGGACAAGAAGAATGTTCGCGTCGGTAGGATCGTAACCGAAGACTTTCAAGCTGGTCGCGTTGAAGTCGGTTGCGGTCATAGTGAAGACCTTGTCGTCAGGTCCCCAGTTAAGTTCAAGGGGAAGGGCGGCGACGCCACGGCTTCCCATTTTGGCGTTGGTTCCCATGCTTACGAAGTTAATGTAAGCGCCAGGAAGAACTTTGTTCTGTACTGTGAAAGTACCACCACCAATAGGCATAGGTTACACCTTCCTTTCAAGAAATTCGGTCACAAGCTGGATCGCCTGTTCCCGTGTATACTGCTGACCGTCTTTCAGGATTGCCGCCACGGCGTCCCTGGGAAGGCCCAGCGTTTCGGATTTGACCAGTTGTTCTTTGCTGAAAGTAGGTTCCGCCTGGTCAACGGAATCCGTCTTTTTCTTTGTTGCCATTATTCGATTACCTCCGATCTGATTGTGTTGTCCTGGTCCAGATAATACATAGTCGGAATCACTTCCGGCGTGATCACAAAGTAGAAGTCCGCGTCAAAAAGAAACTGATAGACGCGGCTGTCGTCGTCCTTTCTGGCCGTGACATTCGTCAAGCGAACCAGTCGGGAACGGCTTTCTGTTTCGACCACTGTCAGGGATTCGAATTCGTCCAGCATTTTTTCAGACCATTCGTTAAAGTCAAGGTTATCCTTCGACGCCAGGAAATAAAGAACTTCAATCTGGACATGACGCCGGCGGCGCCGATCCAGTTTCTTTTCCTGTGTCGCTTCGATAATTCCGACGAAGAAATTCCCGTCAGAATCCTTCGGGATTTCGTTGACGAATACGTGTCGATCGGGCCACAGGCCGACAAGTTTTTCGGCGACAGCTTCAAGGAAGTTGTTCAGCGTCATTCTGTGCCACCTCCATTCATGCGTTGGCGAATGATCCGATCCATTTTTCGATTCAGTCGTGCCGCCTGGGTTGTCTTCGTGCGTCTTATAGCGCGCCGAAGGGTGAAATGACCGCGAACATAGCCGCCGGCCGGTCCGACGTACATTCCGCCGTCAGGGTCGTTTCTCTGGTACTTGAAGGAATTCCCTTCCCAGTGGCCAGGAACGAAGTGACTTCGGAAGCCGTATTCAAGCGGCTTCGCATAGTCAAGATTGTTGAAGACGTCGATTTTGTACGAATTACCGGCGCGGATTGCCTTTGTTCCGCTTTTGAAGTTGCGTCGATAGTCGCCAGTGTTTACGATATTTTCTTCCTTGCAGATTTTACGGGCCTGGTCGCGCGCGTAGCGTCCTTCGCCGACGGCCAGACTGTCCATTATTTCAGGAATGTCGTCTTTCAATGCCTGAATCTGATTCTGGAAGGCCAAAAGTTCAGAATTGTCCACGCTCACGCCAGATCACCGTCCTTTACTTTGATTTCTTGATGTGTCGCATAGACGGAAGGACGGCCGATCACTTCGAAGGTCAGGTTTCGACCACTGGAAGGATCGTCCCGTCCGAACCGTTTTACGACGATTGTATCACCAGGAAGGACCAGAAGGTCCGGACTGGCGAAAATGACAGCGTCATAATCGACGTTGTTCTGTGCGTCCGTCTGTCTGCTATTGTCTGAACCTGTATACGATAGCGCGCAAATGATACCGTCGTAAATCACAGAAGGGAAAGGCGCTGAAATGTTGTTTTTCCCTCTCTGTGACGTTGTACGGCTCACGGTGGCGGTGTCTTCGTAGGTCAATTCGATTGCGGCGCGTTCAGCGCTTGCGTTTCCGAAGGCCATAGGATCACCACCTTAACACGCGATATTCGTTCAGGACAGTTTTCCACCCGAAGAAGTCGCCGCTGTCTGTTCCCAGGTTGAAGGTGTTCGCCGATCCGGAAGAACCGGAGCCGGTGGCGAAGGAAGTCTGGACGTCACCACGCTTCACAGACGCCACAGGACCGACGGCGGCCGTCGTGGTTCCCAGTCCGGCCGATTTGTAATAGCTGACACACATGACGATCAAGACGTTTTCCAGACGCGGCGGAAGGGTGTCCTGATTGATGTACGACAGGATCATATCTTCGACTGTCTGAATAACGAATTCCAGAACGTCGTCCTGATCCGTCGTTGTGATTCCCAGAAGGGCCTTGACCTTAGAAAGGCGGCTGTCCTTCGACATAAGAACGCGAAGGACGTCCGCACGTTCAAGATCAGTCAGGCCGTCCAGGGACGAAAGAATCTGTTCGAACATAGTTCCACCACCTTTCGGCGGTTCCGCTTTATTCGTCGCCCTGTGCGGCTTTGATCAGTTCGACGATCTCCGCCTTTGTGGCGCCGTCAGGAACCGCGATTTCGGCGTCCTGGGCGACTTTCAGAAGTTCGTCCTTGTTCATCTTCGACAGGGGCTTTTCGTCGCCCTGTGCGGCTTCCTGGCCGTCATAGACAACGAAGGAAGGATTCTTTCGAAGCTGTTCAGCGACCATTTCGGAATTCGGTTCCAGGATCGCGCCGGTTACAATACTTTTGAATTTTGTGTTCATGTTGCTACCTCCTATAAAGGTTCTGTCACTTACGCAGTGACGGAAGTTCCATACCAGAAAATAAGGTCAGGGGTAAGGGCCTTCGTGCCGTAGTCGAAGAACATAGACACGCCGTAGTCGTTGGAAAGAGGAATCTTTTCAGGCTCCTTGTAAGGATAGATAACCGCCGGCTGTGCGATAGCGCCTTCGATCATGGCGATAGCGTGAACCGTAGTGGTCTTCGTCTTGCTGTCGGAAGTCGCTTCGGACGTCACAGGAAGATTGATAGAAGAATATACCCTTACACCGTGGAAGATAGCGAAGTCTTCGGCGGCCGTGTCCACGTTGGCGTTGTTGGTGCTCTTGTCAAGGTAGTTTCTGGCCTTGCCGTAGGTAAGAGGATCAAGGACAAGGCGGATCATGTTACGGGGAACGCCGCGAACATAATCGTTCTTGACGCTTTCCAAAGTCTGAATGATACCTTCCAGAAGGTCTTCGATTCCGGCGTCGCTGGCCGGCGTGTAGGAAGTACCTTCGGCCTTTGCCTGGGCGAAGAAGGCGGTATCGAATTCAGACGCCACAGTGTCGACGTGGTTGTCGGCACGTCTGGCCATGATGTTTCCGACGCCGAAAGTGTCAAGGTCGAACTTTGCGGCTTCTTCGACGATCTCCTTGTGGGTGTTAAGGTTTACGGTAGTAGGCGGAACGGTGATCGCGTCGCCCTTGCCGGCAGTTCTTGCCGTACCGTAAGGCTGGGAAGCGCTGTTCTTGAAGCGCTTAAACTCGACGGAACCGCTGGCAGGATTGCCAGTGTACGCCTGGGACTTCAAGCCCTGGGAAAGGGTGTCCTTCTGAATGTTGCTGATCACAAGGCCGGAAAGTTCGGCAAGGTCTACCTTCGTAGAACCGGACTGGATCAGGCTGATTGCTTTTGTTCTTGCCATTGTAAATCATTCCTTTCTGATTTTTGGTTTGTGTGTTTTTACAAGCAAACGGGGCCGTCTGCTTTTGCGGCCGGTGCGCCAGGGGCGCCAGGTTCGGCCGGCTTTGCGCCTTTGATTTCAGGGGCGCCAGGTTTCGCCGGTTCAGTGAACAGATAGCCTTTCGATTCCTTGATAGGCTTCAAAAGGCCGTCAAGGTCTGTTTTCAGGTTGCCGGCGTCGTCGACGTCGATTTTCTCAAGGTCCAGAAGGCCGATAATGTCCGAAGGGTCATGAACTTTCCCGTTCAGGGCCATTCGAAGGGCGGCGTTCTTGCTGATCTTCTTGATTTCGGCGTCATGGTTGGTTTGAAGGGTTGTGATTGTGGTCTGGGCCGTCTTCACGTCTTCGGCGATCTTGGCCGGATCGCCACTTCCGCCGATTGCCTTCAACGCTTCGGCGGCGGCTTTCAATGCGTTTTCCGCGCTGGTCTTGCCGCTGTTGGCGCCGTTGTACTTTTCGGCCGGAACGAAACTTCCGTCGTTTCCGATAACAAGATCGACGTCCTTTCCGTCTTTGCCTTTTCCTTTCAGCGCTGTTTCGACCTGTTTCGTCAGGTCTTCGCCCAGAAGATTTTTGATTCCTTCAATGATCATGTGTGATCGCTCCTTTCTTTTCCGCTGTGTTTACCGTGACTTCCACACGCTTTGCGGTTCCGCCTGGTCGCCGGACGGGTGCGGCTGTTTTTGTATATGAAAAAGACACCACCGAAAGGGTGATGTCTGATTCAACGCATAAGAAAACGCCGGTCGGAATATCCGATCGACGCTTATTCGGGGTGATATTTGCATTTCAAACAGATTTCCTTCTTGTCGTCCGTGAAGTCTTCCGGCTTCAAGTCCTTCGGAAGGAACCTGTCGGGGGTTGTCTTTTCGGCGACCATTGAAATATCGAAGCAGTCGTCGCCGTTGACCTGTCTTTGAAGGACAGGACAGAAAACAGTTTTATTCTCCATTCTTCAAAACCTCCATAGCAGATTTTGTCTTTTTGTCGAATTCGTCCTTCTTGAAGGAAGTCCGGATCACGTTGTCGCTGGTCCGCACATACGAAGCGCCTTCTTCTGAATAGTAGTTCAGGAAGGTTTCACCGGTCCAGTGGCGCCTTTTCAGGGAAAACGCCGCGTTCTTGATGTATGAAACGGCTTCTTCCTGGGTGACACCGTGGCGGCGCTCGTTTATGTGTGCGACGTCAAGCGTCAGGGCGGAAGTATCAATCTTCGCGGCCGGAACTCTGACGGTTCCATATATGCCGGTAGCTTTGATCTTCTTGTACGTCTGGAAGTCGGCTTTCGTCGCTTCCGGAACGCGCCCTTTGTAAGAATAAAGGCCTTTTAGGTCGGACCATTCGTCGGGCTTGCTATATTTCAAGCGCTGGAAGGTGTCGACGTCAGAAGGTGCGTCAGCGCCCAGGCGTTCGGAATAGGCTTCGAACTGTTCCAGGTCTGCTTTTCTATTATACACCTTTTGTCGCTCAACCTCAACCGATCCCTGACCGTTCCTGGCCACCTGTTCGTCGTACCATTCTTCGTAAGTTTTGGCTTTCGGCATAGGTTGACCGGAATTATACCAGTCCAGGGCGTCGTCTGGGTCATATTCTACCGTAGTACACCGACAATTCGGGTGTATCGGCGGATAATTGACACCGACTTTCGCTTCGCTGACTTTGAAGTGTTTCCCGTCCAGGCTTCCGCAGACGTCACAGGTTCGGGCTTCCAGCGTCGCCATGAATTCATATTGTTCGACGCCGGCTTCTTTGTATGCGGCCCGATCTGATTCCGCGTGAATATGCGCGGTTTCTGTCCTGACCAGGCGTTCGGCGTTCTTGTAGGACTGGCCCATTTTGGCCGCCAGGGCGGAAGACATGACGTTCACGCTTTTTCCCTGGATAAGTCCCTGGGTCAGAACTTCCCTGGTGTTGAAAAGAAGCGCCTGTTTGTTCTGCCATAGGCGATCGGAAAACATGGCGCCGGACCAGGGATAAGAAACGACGTTTTCAATGGCCGCATAGTCGATCTTTGCGATCTCGTTGAAGAATCCGGCCCTGGATTGAAGGTCATAACATTTCTTGTAATAACCTTCGACGAAGTCGTCGCCGAACTGGTTCTTCATTTGTGCGACACCTTTGTCAAACAGGTCATTCAGGATCAGGTCGATTTGACCTTGAAGGGCTTCCAGTCGGGAAATAGAACTGTTCGCCGACAGGGCGTCCAGTTGTGCCGTCAGAAGCGCCTTGACCTTCGGGTCCTGGATCGTAGCGATATAGTCCACATATTCCGCCAGACTTGCTTTCCATTCCTGGAATTCCTTCCGGTTCAGAAGACGGACGGCCTGATCGTATGTAAGGCCATACTTGCCAGCGTACTTCGAATAGAAGGCGCTGATTTCGCGCTTGATAGCCTTCGCGGCGGATTCGTATTCCTGGAACAGCTTCGCCGTCAATGCCGCGTCGTGAAGGTAGGCTTCTTCGGCGCGTTTCAAGGCTCTTTCTGTCCAGTATGCTTCATTATTCGTCATTGCCGTCACCACCATTCAGGCCGGCGCTGTCGCCGCCTTCCTGGCTGTCGTCGGCGCCCATAGCGTGATTGAAAAGGCCGTCGCCGTATTCTTCCATAGCGGCTTTCTTTTCTTCGTCGATTCTGGCCAGTTCTTCGTCGACGTCTGTGACCCACGGGTGATTTTGAAGGATCGTTCGTTTCGACAGAAGACCGTTGCTGTTCACGGCGTTGTTGATAATGTCTGTTTCGTTGACCGGAAGGTCCATATTGAAGACAATATCGAATTCTTCGTTTGTGAAGTCGCCCTGGCCGGTGATCTGGAAGTAAACGTCAATAAACAGTTTCAGACGACGGAATGTGTCTTTCAGTTCTGTTCCCAGGGAATCACAGTCAGCGTCAAGGTCCATATAACGGAAATTGATCGCCGTTCCGCTGGCGTTCCCCAGGTCAGGGTCCTTTGTATCGACAGCGGCCGCAAAGTCGAACAGATCGCGGCGCTGTTTGTCCAGGAAGGCCATGACAGCGTCGATATTTAGATCGGCCTGTAATTTATCCACGCCACCGTCAGACGTGACCTTGATCGCCATGTGTTCTTTCAGGTCTTTCAAGAATTCGGCCAGGTCTTGTCCGCCATAGTTACGAAGAATATAGATAAACTTCGCCACGTCGCGAAGAACGTCGGAAGTGACGGACGTCTGCCAGTTGATGTCGTCGATCAGGTCCTTAATATAATAGCAAAGGGGAAGTTCTTCTTCGTTGTATTTCAGCCAGGCGATCGGACACTCTTCCCAGTTGTACGGCTTATTGTCAACGACGAAGTGTGGTTCCGTATAGTCAGACGCTTCGTCGCCGTGTTCCTTGTCGACATAGAAGTTTCCGGCGCCGGTTCCGGCGAAGGCGTCCGTCTTGAACCATTTCACACCACCAGGCCACCAGAATTCGGCGTGTGTGATGATGTGTTTCCTGGTCCCGATATAAATGACCTGGTCATAAAATCGAATAAAGGCGTCCAGTTCTGTTCGTTCAGCGTCGCGCCACAAAGGGACAAGTTCAGTCGAAGGAATACGCATGAACGCCAGTTTTCCGTCCCTGAAATAGGGTTGAATCCAGGCAATACCGGACTTGATCGCGCCTTTCCCCAGGGATTTAATCTTCCGGCGGAAGGTCTGGTCGAAGACTTTCGTCAATGCTTCGCCGTATGCGCTGTTTTTGGTGTCGACCGTCCAGGGCTTCGACAGAAGGTAGTTCGCTTTCTGGTCGACAAGTTTCTTCAAGATCGGGTGTTCGATCTTCGTGTTTGAACGGTTCGCAACGTCAACCGTCTTTCGCTGGACGTCGCTTCGGTTCCTGTAATAGGATTCAGCTTCAAGCATGATCGCGTATTCAGGGGACGCCTTGAATTCGCGTATTTCTTCGCTGACGATCTGGGCCAGCGTCATTGTAGCTTTTTCGGGGTCGGACAGAATCATATTGATCCGGTCCATAACAGATAATTCGGCCATTTTTTACACCTCACTTCAATACTTCGATAGAAGAACCACGACGAAGACGTTCGACCGAATAACGAAGGGCGGCCATAGCGTCGTCCATAAATTCGACCGGTTCGTCTATGTAAAGACCGGACGTCGGGTCCTTTTTCCATTTCCATTGTTGGACTTCTTTCAGTACATTCACGCATGACGGGTGAATGTGGATTTTCCGGCCTTTCAGCCAGTCGATTTGTGCTTTCACGCTTCCAGGCTCTTTCTTCACAGGGTAGGCGCGGAAGCCGGCCTTTGACCATGTCTTGATCCTGTCCGGTTCAGCGGAATCGCAGAACATTTCGATACGTTGGTCGACTTTGTTCTGTTTGGCCAGACTGATAATTTCTTCGGTGTCCTTTTCAAAGACATAGATTTCAGAACAGATATACACTTCGCCGTCTTTCCAGCCAACGCCCAGAATGGCGTCCGCGTGGTTATAGCCGAAGTCCTGGCCATAATAGAAGGCGTCGAAGTTGTCTTTTCCGGTCTTGAAGTCGTGGACTTCGAAGTTCGTCAGGATCAGGCCGCCCAGTTCGCCCCATTCACCCAGGCCATAGACGCGATAACCTTCGGGGTCTTCTTCCTTGCGTCGCTCCATACGGCGAAAATAGGCTGGGTCTATGAATCGGTTTGTCTTATATGTTGAATGGTGGGCCAGGACGTCGGGATCGGCCTTGTCGAAGTACCGCCCTTTGATCCAGTGCGTCGCGCTGACTGGGTTGAACGTCATTGTTATCTGGTAGTACAGATTCGGATTCAGTTCGTTCAGATTACCACGAAGACGGTCGTCCAGAATGTCAACGTCTTCGGAAAGAAGTTCTGTCGCTTCTTCACACCATATCCAGACCAGTTTTCCGTTCTTGAAGGTGATTGACTTCACCTTTTCACGCTGTCGCTGATCCTTGACACCGCGAAAAATGATTCTGTTTCCGGTGATCTTACATTCCAGCGCAAGCGGATTCAGATTCACTTTCCAGAAGCGGTCAGCATAGGGACCGAACATTCTGTATATTGCCGCCTGTAATTCGGCGAAGGTACTGTCGCGGTTCGTTTCTTCAATCTTACGCACGACAAGAAGGTTCGCGCCGGTATAGGCCGGATCGGACAGTTTCGCGATATAGTCCTGGGCGATATTCACAGACTTTCCGGAACCGGCTGAACCTTTCAGAATCCTATATCGGCCGCGCCATTCATTGACAGGGCGGAAGACAGGGTTAAACTGTGCCGACGCTTTGAATTCAATCTTCGCCGCCGTAGTCATAATTGATCACCACCGTAACAGGGACATTTGCTTCGGGATTGTCTTTGAACATTCCCAGGTGACGGCCGCAAAGTTCAAGCGCTTTCAGCTTGTCGCACAGTTTGACTTCGCGTTCGATTGCCTGTTCAATGACAGGATCACCGTTTTCGTCGAAGTCCTTATGTGGGACATATTTGACCTTCATTCCGGCGATAACTGCCAGATCGTCGTCGCTGGTGTCGGGTTTTACTTCCGCAGTCTGTAAGTCAAGGACGTCCTTCGGGTTCACAAAGGCGATTCGTCCCAGTTCACGAAGAACGCGGTCAGCATTGATTCCGGTTCTTTTGGACCTTTCGGCCATTGCGGTTTCTATGCGCGCGCGAATTTCAGGTTTCGTCAGGTTTTCACTTCCGATACTTCCGGCCGATTCCACAGAATATCCGGCGCGGATCGCGGCCTGTGTCGCGTTCAGGTCGACCAGATATTCTTCACAGAAACGGGCTTGTTTCGGCGTCAGCTTTGCCATGATTCACACCTTCCTTTCTGATTTTCGGTATTTCCTCTGAATTCTGGTACAAAAAAGACGCTCCCGAAGGAACGTCTTCCTGTACCCTATATCAATAGGAGGGTGGACGCGCAAGTCCACAATGATGTTATACCATATATTTTTCCTGTTGACAGTTGCGTATAGTTGCAAGTAGTTGCAAACAGTTGCACATAGTTGCATAAATTTTTATTCGCGGAAGGCTTTTGACCGTTCAGCCCTGGCGAAAAGCCTGTTCAGGGCGATTTCTCTTTGTCGATAGACGGTTGTCCTTTCGACTTGAAGGAATTCGGCCGCTTCGTCGTATGACCTGTAAGGATAGTACAGGGCAAGAAGGACGCATTTCGAACGGGTGTCCAGGGTATAGACCAGATTTTGAACCTCTGTGATCTGTTGAAGCTGGCGTTCCAGATTGCCGATCGCTTCGTTTGCTCTTTGTCTTCTTCGGTCGCGCTTGTCGACCATGCGAACCAGTCTTCCGTCTGGGTCAGGTGAAGACTGGACGCGGACGCCGGCGTCGGATAACTGACTGGACGGGTAAGCCGATTCAAGAATGAATTCCAGGTCGGCTTCCAGGGCTTCCTTTTCGGCGGCGATCTGTGCTTCTATGACACGCGCTTCCTGATCATGGTTCCGAAGGATTTCCATGACCCTTGTTCTGACTTTGCTTTCTTTGGGTTTGTCCATGTATCTTCACCGCCTTTCCCCAGTCTATTTTCAGAACGGAATATCTTCGTCGGTCACTTCGAAGCCTTCGGACGTCATGGCGCTTTCGGCGTAGCTTCCGGCGGCGCTTTCCTTTTTGGCGTCCGCAAAATAGACAGAATCGGCGACGATTTCGACGGCCTTGTGTTTGCCGCCGTCGTTATCTTCCCAGGATCGTGTCTGTATGCTTCCGACGATCGCGACGCGCTGGCCTTTGGCGAAGTGCTTCGCGACGAATTCAGCAGTCTGGCGCCACGCGATAATATTGATATAGTCGGCCTTGTCGCGATTGAAACGGCGGTCGACGGCCAGGGTGAACGACGTGACGGCCGTTCCTTGTGGCGTGTATTTCAGTTCGGGGTCGCGTACCAGGCGCCCCATAAGTTGACACTGATTCATTGTGTTTCCTCCCTTCGGGATCAGAATTTTTTCCCGTGTTTGTACGGGCGGCCTTCATTGTAGGCCATTTTGATTTCGATTACTTCTTCCAGGTCGATTCCCAGGTGTCCGCAAAGGTCCGCGATCCGGATCACCGCGTCAGCCAGTTCGACGGCCACGCCTTCGGGCTTTCTACTTCTGTACTTGCAGAGGCTTTCTTTGCCGTACATAAGACATTCGGTTTCGTCTTGTGGGGTGCAAATAAAGTTGTCGCTTTCGTTACAAGCGAACCAGACGTCGGGGTTCCCGTTGCGTTCTTCTTCCAGGGCTTCAGAAAGTTCGCTGTGAATCAGTGCGATCGCTGTTCCAAAAGGAAGGGGTGGTTCCCAGAATCCGTGTTTCACGGCGTTTTCATGTGCTTTCGCTACAAGTGTTTTGATTTCCATATCGTTTTACCTCTCTGTATCAGAAATAACTTTGATTCGGATTTCCTGGCGGCCGAAGTGAAGGGCGTCTTCGTGGTTATTGAAGAATACGTCGATCTTCTGACCGCTTATGGCTCCGCCGCGATCCTGGACGGTTCGTTCGCCTATGCCTTCTATGTAAAGGATAGTGCCTGGCGAATAGACGGACCAGTCGGCCGCGATTGTGACGCCTTCTTCGGCTATGGCTCCGCTGGCAGTGTAGACGATACCGTCAGGACGATTCAGCGCCCATTTTCCACAGCATATTTCACAAGGACAGTAAGCCGTCGCCACGGCGTCGATCCATTCTTCCGGTTGTGTGGGTGGTTCATTTTCTACAATGGCCACAGACGGCGCCAGAATGGCCGTGGTTTCGTTTGATTCTTCCGGTAGGATAATTCCTTCGGCGGCCGCTTTATCGTCAGCCAGGGCGAAGGACGCGCCCACCAGGACCATTCCCAGGGTGATTGTAAACAGTCCGATCTTGAACCTTTTCAGTCTTGTCATTCGTTTTCACCGCCTTCCACTTCGTCGCCCCAGGAATCCCAGCCAGGGGCGGTCTTTCTTGCAAATAGTTCGATCATTGATCCCCCCCCCGCAAGCTGAACGATCCTGTCACGGGTTTCGGCCGGCTTTTCGCTGTGACGGCCGATCGGGGCGTCGATTATGCTATGGACTGACGCTGACGCGCGCTTCGGTTTGCCTTTCGTGGCCAGAAGGCAGATTTCCGCGTTTGCGCGTGTCCAGTTCCCCAGGCCCCAGAACCAGGAAGGCGCTTTTCGGTTTCGCTTCACCCAGACGAAGGCGGCTGTTTTGTACTGGAAGCCCCAGCGCCGGATCGTTTCCAGGGCGACGTCCAGGTTCGGGAATGTGGCCCACAGGAACAGAAGACAGTCGTCTTCGGCTATATCCTGAACCGGAAGGGAATAGATGTCTTCCGGCTTCATTGTGCGATAGTGTCTTTCGACGTTTCGTGTCTTTCCACCGGCCGCGTAGTTCCACGGCGGATCGGCGTATATCACCGAATATTTCTTTTCCGGAAACGGTATCATTCGGAATCACCTTCTTCCGGAATTGCTTCGAAGCAGTCACAGCGGACGACACGATCGTCGTCAGCGTGAATCGGGGGAGGAAGGCCGGCGTCGGTCCGTTCTATGAATTTTATACAATAGTCGCCGTCGCGGCGCTTCGCCTTGTCCTTGATGTATTGAATATGACGGCATTTCTTACACGAAAAGTCATATTTCCACTTCGGAAGGTTTGATTTCTTCTTTTTCATTTAGGCCACCGCCTTTTCGGCTTCTTCCAGGGTAAGGAATACGCTTCGGCCTATGTCGTTTTCGGTGAACTGGTACGTCTGGAAGTTCGCCTTTATATTTCCGCGAAGCACGTTGAAGAAGAAAAGTCTGTCGGCGTTGATTCCGATAAAAATGACCTTTGCTTTCACCGGCTTTCGGCGGTATATGACATAGACGTCACCGTCAAGGGCTACCGGCGGAAGTAAACCGCCGGCGGCCTTAAAATCGGCCAGAAGGTCGCGCGCCAGGAAGTCCATGACGCCTTTTCCGATTTCGTATGTGTGCCGGTGTTCGTTGGCGTGATATGCGATCCTGGCTTTTATGCGGTCCATTATGGCGTTTTCGTTTTTCATTACGACACCGCCTTTCTGGCGGCCAGGTTTTCCGCTGACCGTTTGTCACAGTAAGCAGAAAAGGCCATTTCGCGGATCACGTCGGGGATCAGAAGTGAAAGGTATTCGTCGCCGTAGCCGTCTTCTCCCCAGGCGCGGCCGGCGCTTTTGTTGGCGACTTCCAGTTTTCTTCTGGCGTAATGCTCTAAGTATGCGAACAGGTCTTCGTCGATTTCGAAGCCCATTTCTTTTTCGACTTCCAGTTGAAGGGCGGATTTGTTACCCATTGTTTCGACCTCCTTTCAGGCTGTCCGGCATTTCGGACGGAAGGTCCGCCTGGTGGATCAGGAGAAGGTCGCTTCTGTCCACCAGGGAACCGTCGTGAAAGTGCGCGAAGGCGCCACTGTTCAGGTTGACCGCTGTGTTCGGCTTCGTGGTCTTGATCAGGGCTTGTCCCTGATGTTCAAAGACGTCGCCGGCGGCGCATTGCTTAAAAGTCGTCTTCTTCATTGTCGTCACCGTCTTCCTGGCCTTCGGCAATTCTGCGAAGGACTTCTTCGACAAGCTGTTTCGAAGTGAATTCGGCCAACAGGGCGGAAGTGGAAAGTCCAACCTGGTCAGGCTCCACGGATAACGCGATCCCAGATTCCACGAAGAAAGCCGGCCGAACGCCACTGTAGCCACTGTACGCGCCGTTGTAGTTCAGACTGCCGTCCGTGTTGACACCGCGCGCAGTGTTCGCGCTGCTGGCGTTCGGGGTGATCAGCCACCACCAGTCGTCAAGTTCAAGAAGGTCCTGATCGGCGTATTTCTCATACATGGTTTGTGTCAGAAGGGCGATCTTCGCCTGAATGGTTCCGTAACCTTCGCCGCCCTCGTGATCAGCCAGGGACCAGTCAGCCGTTAAGATGTCCTTTGAACGGATAGGGCCTTCGGCCTGGTCGAACGTGGCCAGGAATTCGGTATTCAGTTCACGGTTCAGATTTGAGAAGCGCCAGTCGTTCGGATTTGCGGCCGGCTTTTCCGGTCTGGTCTTGAACGGCTGATCCGCGAAGTGGCGGTCAGCGATACAGGTATCGGCGATCAGAAGGGTTCTTCCGTCGGCAAAGTGTTCCAGGACGCGGACGTCAATCGGTCCGGCGTTGAATACGGTTCCAGGTGCAAGGTCTTTCAATTTTGCGCGTACAGTCATTTTTTGTTTCCTCCTTCAAATTCTTCGATTATGACTTCGACACGGGGGTTCTTCGGGTCCACAGCGAAGTCGTCGGTAAAGTGTTCAATGTGTTTCCAGCCGTCATTTTGAAGAACGCCGGCGTGGACAAGGCTGTCCTGAATGAACTTCTTCGCGAAAGCGATATTGTCTTTATCTCTCCGGCGGTTCGGTTCGATCCAGGTGTAATGTATCACCACGGGACGGGTGAAGCGGACGCCGCGAAGCTGGGTCTTGATCATGTAGCCGATTACATTTTCAGCCTGTTTCTTCATGGCGGCGGCCTTGTATTTGCCTTTGGCGCCGCGTTCAGCGTCCACATATTCGTTCAGTCCTGGCAGAAGGCCAGGGATTGTCAGTTTATAGTGTTTCACTCTGTCACGTCCTTTCAAGCCCCAGAAGGCGCTTCGCCTTGTCGCGGCGTTCTTGTGCGTTCTGGGTTCTTCTGGAATCTCCGGCCAGTTTCAGCCTGATCGGACACATTTCCAGAATTCGGTCATAAATTCGGGCATATCCCAGGGACGACGGGTTTTGAAGGTCGGCCAGGGAAAGGTTTGTCGTGACGATCAAGGGCTTTCCGGTGCGGCTTCTGGCGTCTATGACGTTGAAGACCTGTTCCACGGAATAGGACGTGTCCCTTTCGACGCCCAGGTCGTCGATGACAAGAAGGTCATATCGGGACAGCTTGTCCAGGAATTCCTGTTTATCTTCGCCGAAGCCTTGAAGTTTGTTCAGGATTCGGGGAAAGTTCGTCACGCTGGCGCGGACCTGTTTGTCGATCAAGGCGTTTGCTATGCAACAGGCCAGGAATGACTTTCCGGTCCCGACGCCGCCATAAAACAGGATTCCGATATTGTCAGCCTTCATTTCCGGCCAGTGTTCCACATAGCGGCGGCACACGTCGGAAATTCTGGCGTTGCGGTTGTCGTCCTGGGTGAAGTTCTGGGACAGGTACGACGGATCAGTGATCCCGTCTTTGCGAAGCCGTTCGCATTGCTTCCGGAATTCGGCGGCCTTTTCTTCGGCTTCACGTTGGCGGCTGGCTTCTGATTCGCACTTGCACAGGTGCGGAACGCGAAGCGTTTTTTCGCCGATCGTGATGTCGCCTTCTTTCCTGGTGTGGCATTTGCCACAGCACAGGAAGCCTTCTTCGTCGCGGTAGTCGCCTTCGGCGCCATTGTTCGCCCTACCTCTGGCGGCGATACCTTCGACAGCGGCCGTCCAGATATTGTCGGCCATGATTATTCACCGCCGTCCAGGAAGTCTTCGCCGTCGTCGTAGTTCTTGACGGGGGCCGGCTTCGGGGACGGTATGACTTCGGCGCGGTCATATTCGTTCCAGCGTTCACCGCGAAGGAATGTCGCCGGATATGGAATAAAGCGGCCGTCGTCCTTTGTCCACTGTTCAGAACGCTTCCAGCGCTCCACACCCTGGACGATCTGGTTTGTCAAGTCTGGGTTAGGGCGAATTTGATTCCAGACCTTCACGGCGTCTTTCTTGCCGACTTTTCGTGGATAGACTGACCAGAACTGGTCAAAAGTGTCGTCCACTCCGGCGCCGCGTTGCGCCGATACTCGTTTTCGTTTCTCGTTTACGTTTTCGAATACGTTTTCGTTTACGTTTACGGAAGAATCTGCTTGCATTTGCGCGCAAGTGTCAGAATTATCACTTGATACCTCTTGACTGCAAGTGTTATCAAATTCTTGCGGTAGTGGGTATTTGGGTTTTGTTGCGCGCCTGTTCTGGTGTTTGTCCCAGGACAGAAGTTTCAGATATTGCCGACCGTCTTCACCTCTGTATGTAGCCACAAGGCCACCGTTCACAAGTTCAGCCAGCCAGGAAGACACCTTCTTTTCGGTCGGTACGTTCAGCGGAAAGAGAAGGGAAGCAAGGATTTTCGGGCTTCCATAGTACAGGCCGAAGTCGTCCACTTTTACGATCAGACGATAGAAAAGGACTTCGGCTTCCGCCGATAAGTACGCCAGACTTTCCGACGTACATATTGATTCTTTCAAAATGCGGCTGGGCATTTATGACACCACCTTTCACGCGTTTTTCTGACAGGCGCGGCACATTTCACGGCCGAATTTGTTCATGGAATAGCGGCGTTCAGCTTCGCTGATAGGGCCGCCGCACACGGGACACGCGGCGCCGCGTGTCTGGGCGCTGTTTTGCGGTTGTGGTGCGGTTCTTTGCTGTTGGTTGGTAGATTGTCCACCCTGGGCGTTTTGCCCGTTTGTGGCGCTCTGTGTGGCTTGTGGCGCCGGTGCGTGTCCGTTCATATTGAAGCGGACTTTATTGTTCCGGTCGACGATTACCAGGTCACAGATTTCGCGGCGTTCGTTATAGGCGATCTTCGATACCTTGAACTTCGTACTGGCGTAGCACTTGAAGACTTCCTTCTGACCCTGGCGTTCGGGATAGAATTCACCGTCAGCCAGTTCGACATAAATGAAAGGGCCTGTATAAAGTTCGCGGCCGATCCCGACGTTGAAGCCGGCGCGTTTGAAGCTGTCGGACGCCTGGCCTTTTTCCTTTTCGGTGTTACTCTCTGTTCCGACGTCCTGTTTTCTGACCCAGGTCTTTTTCTCATCGTCCCAGATGTCGATATTACAAAACAGGTTTCCGTTGATTACTTCGTGGGTTCTCTGCCAGTTGCCAGGCCCGAAGACCTGGTCCAGGATTCGCATATCGACGCGCGCGTCCTTGTAAAGCAGAAGGACGGCGCCGACGCGGCCGGTCTTTGCTTTGCTGACCGACTGAACGCGACAGTCAATGTCTTGTTCGGTAAGAAGGGGAATCGAAAGTTCTTTCATTGCGGTTCCTCCTTATTTGATTTGAAGGTTTCGGTTCTCCACAAGGGAAGCGCCGGACACTTCCTGGCCGGACTGGATCGCCTTCTTGATCGCGGTCTTGTCCGGTTTCGTTGTAACGGTTTCAACAACGAAGTCAGCCGGAAGGGCCTTTTCGTCGTCAATGCTTACGGCCACAGACTTTCGGAAGGAAACGCGAACCTTTGTGGTTTCGACCTTGTCACGGCCGGCGGCGTCCAGACACGCGGTCAGGACATTCTTCAAATAGTCGATTCGCTTTTCGGTCTGCTTGCGGCGCTTTGCCAGGTTGGCTTCTTCGGCTTTCAGGTCGCCGATAAAGACTTCGGAATTCTTGATGTAGCAAGCGACAGCTTCGCTTTTTTCTTCGAAGGCTCCGGACAGTTCGTCCAGTTCTTCGGCGTTCAGGATTTCGCCGGTTTCTTCGTCGATTTCCAGGTTGTCAAGGACCTTCAAATACTTGTCAGTGATTTCGTACAGGGTGTTATTCATTTTCGGAACCTCCTTCCAGGGTAGCGACCTTCGCTTCAAGGTCTTTCACTTGCTGATCGGCTTTCTTGTAGCGGTCGAACCAGTCGTTCGAACACTTCTTTTCATAGTCCAGATCGCTTTTCAGTTCAGCGTTTTCGATTAAAATATCCAGGACGAACGCCTTCACGGCGTCGGTGTCATAAAAATTCAGTTTAGCCATTGTTTTTCACTCCTTTTCGTGATATACTGTTCGTAGACTTTTTTGAAAGGGCCGTTTCGGTTGTTGTGGTGACGACGAAACGGTCTTTTTCTGTTTCTTCGATGGTGATCTTGCGTTCACCAAGCAGAAGAAGACTTTTGACGGCTTGTCCGACCTGGACGGCCGACAGTGTCGCGGTGTACTTCATGTTTTGACCTCCTTTCCGTAGGATTTCGGAAGGCGCCACCTACAAAGGCGAAGCCGGTTCCAATGAACAGAAGGCCGAAGGTTCTGACCGTTCCTTCTACCAGGGACACCGCGTCGGTTTCTATGGCGCCGATCGTTCCCCAGGCAAAGAAGAAGGCAATAGCCGCCGCCAGGGCTGACGTCCTTCTGATCGCCAGACGGATTCGGCGTCGTTTCCGCCTGGTTGCTCTGTCCGGTGTCATTTCTTGACCTCCTTTCTTTTCGGACCACTGCCGCGACGGCGAATGTTTTCCTGGTAGGTTCTTTGTGCCAGTACCGGATCATAGGCCGGTCGCTGGTTCTGATCCAGTTTCCCAGTCGCGCCGCGTTTCAGTTCGACATACAGTGTTCGAAGGGCGACGCCCACTTCGTCAGAAATGTCGGAAATGGACATTCCTTTCGCGTACAGGGCCGCGATTTTCTTTCTGTTGTCGAAGGTGATAGACTTATAAACTGCCACGTTCTCACGCTCCTTTCTGCTTGCGGCCTTATAACCACGTATCGCCCTTGTCAGGATCGCCGTTGACCTGTTTAATGTTTGGGTCGAAGATTACGACGAAACGGTCTTCGTAAAACTTTTCAGAAATAACGGTTACTTCCCACAGGATATTCCAGTCTGTCAGTGTTCGGATCAGGTCCACAGCGAATTCCGCTTCCACGATTTCGCCGTCGGTGCTGACCAGAACTATATTCTTCGCTCTGCGTTTGTTAGTTGCGACGACGATTCTTTCAAGCATTTTTCTAATAGTCATTTTCTTCATTTTTAGGGTCCTCCGTGGTAAAAAAATAAGTTGCGAAGGCTCATTTGAACCTTGCAACTTAATACTACTCCTCACATATCTGCTTTTTCTTATGAAAAGTATTGGAAATTTTATTTATTTATGATATAATAAAACAGGTTATTGGTGTGGGTGATTCATTCTTAATTGACAAGATGGTTAACTCCTGACGGTCCCGCCGCTGTGAAGGCCTTGTGTCTAAGTCAGCAGTCAGCCCATGCTTTATTCTGAATCCACGGGTGATGGAGGCAGTTGAGTTTGCTAATTGCATGGAATAATTGTCATTAGTTAATTCTGTCTTTATGGCTTTTGTCGGATTCGGCAGAAGTCTTTTTTTATTATTGATAATCCCTATCAGATGGGAAAATTAATTGTGAAGGAGCTGCACTTTGGAAGAATATCAGTTTTCGCAAGGAAAGGTTTTGCGTTGTGGTTATACTACCGGCAGCTGTGCAACGGCCGCATCCAAGGCAGCAGTAATCATGCTGCTGACAGGCGAGCGCGTTGAAACTGTGCGCATTGACACTCCCAAGGGCATCGTACTTGATCTCGAGCCTTTGGATGTAGAGATGACTCCGGATTACGTCAGCTGCGCAATCCGCAAGGATTCCGGTGACGATCCTGATGATACTAACGGTGTACTGGTTTATGCCAGAGCCGAAAGGACTGATGGCAGCGGTATTGAGCTGGATGGCGGCGTAGGCGTAGGCAGGGTGACTAAGCCAGGTCTGGCATGTGCTGTCGGCGGACCGGCAATTAATCCCACGCCGCGCAGAATGATTACGCAGGAGGTTGGCAAGGCTATGGAGACTGCCGGTTATAACGGCGGCATGAAGCTGACGATTTCTATTCCCGCAGGTGTAGAAATTGCCAAGAAAACCTTCAACCCCCGTCTTGGTATTATCGGCGGTCTGTCGGTTTTAGGAACCAGTGGCATTGTTGAGCCGATGAGTGAAAAGGCACTGATTGAAACGATGTATGTGGAAATCAGAGCGCAGAAGGCACGCGGCAATAAAAATCTGTTGGTGTTCTTCGGTAACTACGGCGAGGATTTTACCCGCGATGAAATGAAGCTTGACCTTGAAGGTCATGTTACCTGCAGTAACTTTGTGGGTGAGCTTTTGGATTATGCTGTTTACTGCGGCTTTGAAACCTTGCTGCTTATCGGCCATTCCGGTAAGCTGGTGAAGGTGGCGCAGGGCGTAATGAATACACATTCCAAGTATGCGGACTGCCGCACGGAGCTGTTTGCTCTGGAGGCGATGTTCCACGGAGCTTCGGTGGAGGTAGGACGTGAGATTTACGGCTGCCTTACTACCGATGAAGTGACTAAGGTTCTGAAACGGGAGCAAATTTTTGAGCCTGTAATGGACAAGGTTACGGAAAAAATTGATTTTTACATGCAGCATAGAGTGCATGGCAAAATAAAAACGGCTGCTTTGATGTTTTCCAATGTTTATGGCATTTTGGGCAAGACCAAGTACGCAGACGAATTAATCCAGCTACATAAGCAAAAAGGAGTATGAGAGAATGAGAGGCAAACTTTATAGTGTTGGTATCGGTCCCGGAGACCCGGAATTAATGACCCTGAAGGCTGTACGCCTGTTGAAGGAATGTGACGTTGTTGCATTGCCTAAGGGAGATACCGACGTAATGACGGCTAAGGAAATCGTTAATCACGTAGTAGATCTTGATGCAAAACCCCAGCTGATTGTTTATATGCCTATGACTAAGGATATGGCAGCAATGGACAAAGCACACCGCGAGGGTGCCGATGCTATTGAAAAGCTGCTTGATGAAGGCAAAAACGTTGTATTCATCACTCTTGGCTGTCCTACCGTATATGCAACCTGCATTTACGTTCATAAGCTGGTGCTGAAGGATGGCTATGATGCAGAGCTGGTTGCGGGCGTAACCTCTATCTGCGCTGTTGCAGCTAAGCTGAACACTTCCCTGTGCGAAAGAGCGGAACCGCTGATTGTTCTGCCCGGCAGCTACAAACAGTCCGCAGCATTCCTAGATGGCCCTGGCAACAAGGTGCTGATGAAATCTGCAAGCGAAATCGGCCGTGTAGTTGACGAGCTGCGCGAGCGTAAGCTCATTAAAAATTCCGGTATGGTTGAAAGATGCGGCCTGCCGGGTGAAAAAATCTATCGTAACCTTGAAGAAGTAGATCCTAAGAGCAGCTATTTCTCTGTAATATTGGTTAAAGAAAAGGAGTTTGATGAATAATGATCTATTTTATTGGTGCTGGTCCCGGTGCAGCTGATTTAATTACTGTAAAAGGTAAAGAGCTTTTGGAAAAGGCTGACCTGGTTATTTACGCAGGCTCCCTTGTTAACCCGGAATTGCTGAAATACTGCAAACCGGAATGTACTATTATGAACAGCGCAACCATGACCTTGGAAGAGGTTATTGCTGCTATGGTTCCCGCAGCTCAGGCAGGCCAGCTGGTTGTACGCCTGCACACCGGTGACCCCAGCATTTACGGTGCACATCGCGAGCAGATTGACCTGCTGCGCAGCTACAACCTTGACTACGAGGTTGTTCCCGGCGTAAGCTCCTTCTGCGCTGCTGCTGCTTGCCTGAAGGCTGAATACACTCTGCCGAACGTAAGCCAATCCGTTATTATCACCCGTATGGAAGGCCGTACTCCGGTTCCGAGCCATCAGAAGATTGCTGATTATGCTGCCCACAAGGCAACTATGGTTATTTTCCTGAGCAGCGGCATGCTGGAAAAACTGCAGACCGAGCTCGTAAGAGGCGGTTACAGAAACGATACTCCGGCTGCTATTGTTTACAAAGCATCCTGGCCGGATGAAAGGGTTATCCGCTGCACCGTTGGTACCCTGGCAGAAAACGCTGCTAAATACGGTATCAACAAAACTGCGCTGATTACTGTCGGCGGCTTCCTGGGCAATGCTTATGACCGCAGCGAGCTGTACAACCCGACCTTCGCTCACGGCTTCCGTGAAGCAGACCCGACTAAACTGGACGTTAAGCCCGAGGTTAAATAAGCTATGCGCGCGGCTATATTTTCCTTTTCAGCGCGTGGCGCGGAGCTGAGCAAAAAAGTTGCCGAATATCTGCACAGCATCGGTTATGAAACGGAGCTGCAGACTGTAGCGAAATATGCGGAGCAGACGGGCATTGCTCCGATGCTGCCGGACCATAACGGTGCCTGCGCAGCTGTTTTCAACAAATGTCAGGCGTTGGTTTACGTCGGCGCTGTGGGTATTGCGGTGCGTACTATCGCGCCCTTTATCAAAAGCAAGCTGACGGACCCTGCGGTTATTTCGGTAGACGAACGCGGCAGCTTTGTTATTCCTCTGCTTGCAGGTCACATCGGCGGAGCCAATGAGCTTTCGCGTTGTCTGGCGGCAGCGCTGGGCGCAACTGCCTGCGTAACTACGGCGACAGATGTCAACGGCCTTTTCGCTGTTGACGAATGGGCGGCCCGCAACCGCATGGTGCTGTGCTCTTTGGCAGCAGCCAAGGATTTTGCCGCAGCACTGGTGGGTGATGAAAAGGTAGGCCTGTATTATGATAAGGAATTTCAGCTTACAGGTTCTCTGCCCAAGCTGGTAGTTGAGGACAGCAGCCTGCCTGTCGGCATGGCTGTTACGCTGCAAAAGCATTTGCAGCCGTTTGCTACTACGGTGCGCCTGCTTCCAAAGATTGTGCATCTGGGAATCGGCTGCCGTCGCAATACGCCTTTGGAAAATATTGAAGCTCTGGTACTGCCGGAGCTGGAAAAGCTGCAGCTGGACAAGCGTTCCGTTGTGGCAATCGCTAGCGTAGATTTGAAAAAAGACGAGCAGGGTTTACTGGCCTTTGCCAAAAAATATAACTTTGCTGCTAATTTCTATTCAGCCGATGAATTGAACAGCGTAGCAGGCGATTTCACGCCGTCGGCCTTTGTGCAGAGCGTAGTTGGTGTAAGCAACGTATGCGAGCGCAGTGCTGTGAAAGACAGCAAGGGCGGCAGGCTGCTGCTGCGCAAGACAAGTCTGAATGGTGTGACTCTGGCTGTTGCAGCCGAAAACCTGGTCCTGGATTTTGCCAGAACTGGATTGAAGACTGATTAAGGAGACGAGATAATGGGTAAATTATTTGTTGTGGGCCTTGGCCCCGGCGGCGTAGAGCAAATGACCAAAAGAGCTTACGACGCACTGAAGTCCTGCGATGTTATTGCAGGCTACAATGTATATGTTAACCTGATTAAGGAAGATTTCAAGGAGAAGGAATTTCTCTCCAACGGCATGCGTAAAGAGGTTGACCGCTGCAAGCTGGCTCTGGACGAAGCTCTGAAGGGCAAAACCGTTGCTATGATTTCCAGCGGCGACGCAGGCGTTTACGGCATGGCAGGCATTATGTGCCAGGTTGCCAAGGATCATCCCGAAATTGAAATCGAGGTTGTTCCCGGCATTACAGCAGCATGCTCCGGCGCTGCTGTATTGGGCGCACCGCTGATCAGCGACTTCTGCCTGATTTCCCTCAGCGATTTGCTGACTCCGTGGGAAAAAATCGAGAAGCGTCTTGACTGCGCTTCCAAAGGCGATTTCTGCATCTGCCTGTACAATCCTTCCAGCCACAAGCGTCATGATTACCTGCAAAAGGCTTGCGATATCATGCTGAAAAATCAGCCCGGTACCATTCCTGCAGGCATTGTACGCAACATCGGCCGCGATGGTCAGGATTTTGAACTGACTACTCTGGCAGAGCTGCGCGATAAACAGGTAGATATGTTCTCTACCGTTATTATCGGCAACACCCAGACCGAAGTAATTAATGGCCGTATGGTAACCCCGCGTGGTTACAAGCTGGCATGAAACCGGTAATCTGGCTTATCGGCGGTACCAGTGAGGGACGCCGCCTGATTAAGGAGCTGGCTAAGCTGCCGGTGGAGCTGTATGTTTCTGTTGCTACGGATTACGGTGCGTCCTTAATTGAGCCGCAGCCGGGAATGACCGTTATGGCAGAGCGTATGGACCTTGCGGCTATGCGTGCCTTTATTCGGGAGCATCGCCCTGCCTGCGTTATCGACGCTACGCATCCTTATGCTACCGTTGTTACCGCAACGGTGCAGGAGGCCTGCAGCACAGAGCAGGTTGAATATCTGCGCCTGGTGCGTCCGTCGGGCGAGGGCGGCGATTACATTACCGTTCACGATTTTGCGGAAGCAGTTGAGCTTCTGAATCATCTGGACGGCGGCATCTTCCTGACTACCGGAAGCAAGAATCTGCCGGACTTCACCGCTGTGCATGATTACGCCGAGCGTATCGTTTTGCGTATCCTGCCGCTGGAAAGCAGCCTGCAGATTGCTCTTAAGCTTGGTTACAAGCCTGCGCATATTATCTGTATGCAGGGACCGTTCAGCAAAGAGCTGAATGTCGCTATGCTGAAAAAGTATGGCAGCAAGTTTATGGTGACCAAGGATTCCGGTGCTGTCGGCGGCTTTGACGAAAAGGTGGAGGCAGCGGCTGCTGCCGGCGCCAAGCTGATAGTCATCGGCCGTGCACAGGAGGAAACCGGTGCCGGTTATAGTGAGATTGTTGATTACCTCAAGCAGCATTTTGCTGCCGGTAATTGATATAAATAAAAAGGAGGCTTGCTTCCTATGTCGCAAAAATTACGCGTAAACATCGTCGGTATCGGCCCCGGTAATCCCGATTTGCTGACCGGCGAAGCACGTCAGGCTATTGCCTCAAGTAATATCTTGATTGGCGACAAACGCATGCTGGCTGCTTTTGCAGACAGCAGCAAAACTGTATATGATACAATCAAAACTGCTGCTATTGCTGAGATTGCAGCGCAGGCACAGCCTGATAAGGATGTGCTGGCGGTGCTGGTTTCCGGCGATGTAGGCTTTTTCAGCCTCGCCAAAACCATCAGCGGTAAGCTGCCGGATTGTGAATGTGTCCGCTACTGCGGCATCAGCAGCCTGGTGTATTTTTCCTCCAAGCTGCAGCTGTCCTGGGATGACGCCAAAATCGTCAGCATGCACGGACGTACGCAAAATCTGGTAGCGGCAGTTGCCCGTAACAAAAAGGTATTTTCCTTGACCGGCGGAGAAAATTCTCCGCAAAAGCTGTGCGCACAGCTGTGTGAGCATGGTCTTGGTCAGGTTAAGGTCTATGTCGGTGAAAACCTTTCGTATCCCGAAGAAAAAATCACCAGCGGTACGGCGGAAGAAATTAGTGCCTTGGATTTCCCGTCCTTGTCCGTAATGATGATTTTGAACGAGGATGCGCAAAGCTTTACCTCTACCGTACACGGCCTTGCCGATGACCTGTTCCAGCGCAGCAAGGTGCCTATGACCAAACAGGAGGTACGCAGCGTATCGATGTCCAAGCTGCAGCCGAAGGCTGCGGATTTGATTTATGACATCGGTGCCGGTACAGGCTCCTGCTCCATTGAGCTGGCTCTGCTGGCCAGCCAAGGTAAGGTTTGGGCATTTGAGCGCAACCCTGTTGCCGTTGAGCTCCTCGGAAAGAACAAGGCCTTATTTGGCGTTGACAATCTGGAGGTTATTGCTGGTGAGGCTTTGGAAAACATCAAAGCCATGCCTGCTCCCGATTGTGTTTTCGTAGGCGGCAGTGGCGGCGATTTGTGTGAAATGCTGGATGTAATTTATGCCAAGAACAGTAACTGCCGTGTTGTAATCAATGCCATTACGGTAGAAACTCTGGCAGAGGTTGCTGCTTATTACAAGGAGCATCCCGCTTACAGTCTGGAAATCGTCAATGTGTTTGTAGCGCGCAGCAAGCATCTGGGCAGCTACAACCTGATGATGGCACAAAACCCTGTATATGTAATGACTGCATTGAAGAAGGAAGATTAACATGGCTGAAGTAAAAGTTCCACGTTTTATGATCAGTGCTCCCGGTAGCGGCAGCGGCAAGACAACTATCGTCTGCGGCCTGCTGAAGGCGCTGATGGAAAAAGGGCTGTCTGTGGCAGCCTTCAAATCAGGACCTGATTATATTGACCCGATGTTTCATTCTCGTGTTATCGGAGCAAAATCCCGCAATCTGGATCTGTTCATGCTGGGGCAGGCGACAACCCGTTATCTGGTGGCAAAAAATGCACGTCATGCGGATGTAGCTGTCTTTGAAGGAGCGATGGGCTTTTACGACGGTATGGGTAAAACCACGGAAGCCAGTGCTTATGAGCTGGCCTGCACATGCGATGTTCCGGTAGTATTGATTGTCAACAGCAAGGGAGCCGCCTTATCCATTGCTGCGACCATCAAGGGCTTTAAGGAATTCCGCAGCGACAGCTACATCGTCGGCGCTATTCTGAACAATGTTAATCCGATGAGCTATCTTTTCTATAAGGATGTAATTGAACGCGAAACCGGTGTGAAGCTGTTAGGTTACTTCCCGGTGATGCAAGACTGTAACTTTGAAAGCCGTCATTTAGGCCTGGTTACAGCTGAGGAAATAGGAGATTTGCAGCAGATAGTTGCCAAGCTGGCAGCTCAGGCAGCCAAATCAGTTGATCTGGACGGCCTGCTGCAGATAGCGGCGCAGGCTGCACCGCTTACATATGACGAGGTAAGCCTTGAACCCGTCGGACGTATGCGTGTGGCTGTCGCTATGGACAAAGCCTTCTGTTTCTACTATCAGGACGCACTTGACCTCTTAGCTGAGCTGGGTGCGGAGCTCGTACCCTTCAGCCCGATAGCTGATGCGCATCTCCCGGAGAACATCAGCGGCCTTGTATTGGGCGGAGGCTATCCCGAGCTTTACGCACAGCAATTAGCGGATAACAAAACGCTGCTGCAGGAGCTAAAAACCGCTATCGACGGCGGTATGCCTTGTTTTGCGGAATGCGGCGGCTTCATGTATCTGCTGGAGCATTATCGCGACGGCGATAAGCTGTACAGCTGGGTTGGTGCATTGAAGGGCGAATCGGCCATGACTAAAAAGCTGACGCGCTTCGGATATGTGCACCTGACGGCGCAGCAGGATAATCTGCTGTGTCCTGCCGGTGGTACGATAAATGGACACGAGTTCCATTACTCCGACAGCACAAACAACGGTGCAAGCTTTATAGCTGCCAAGGCGTCCGGCCGCGGCAGCTGGGAATGCGCGAATACAACACCGACACTTTATGCCGGTTATCCGCACATCCACCTGTGGGGCAATCCTGAATTTGCCCGCAGCTTTATCAAACAATGTGCAGCGTATGCTGCTAAATAGCAGTCGACAGACTGCTGAAAAGGGGAGTTTGCTTAGATGATGACCTTAGGCGCAATTGTAGCAGGTTTTATTTTAGATTTGATTTTCGGCGACCCGCATTGGTTGCCGCATCCGATCTGCTTAATTGGCAATTTAATAGGCTTTCTGGATAAAAAACTGCGGCGTATGCTTGCTCCCGGCGAGACAGCATTACTGCTCGGCGGTGCCTTGATGGTAATAATCGTTCTGGTTCTTGCCTTTGCCGTGCCGTATGCTGTGCTGACGTTGGCGGAACAGGTTAACCCCTGGCTGCGTTTTGCTCTGGAAACCGTTATGTGCTACCAGATCTTTGCTACAAAATGTCTGCGTGACGAAAGCATGAAGGTATACACTGCTCTGAAGGATAACGATCTTGTGGATGCAAGACTGAAGCTTTCCTGGATCGTTGGGCGTGATACAAAAGAACTTGATGCTGCAGAGGTGACTAAGGGAGCAGTAGAAACCGTTGCGGAAAATACTGCCGACGGCATCATCGCTCCGATGTTCTATATGTTTATCGGCGGCGCTCCTCTGGCCTTTTTGTACAAAGGCATAAATACTATGGATTCCATGGTCGGTTATAAAAATGACACGTATCTTTATTTTGGACGCTGTGCTGCCAAGCTAGATGATTTGGCCAATCTGATTCCCGCGCGTATTACCGGTCTGGTAATGATTGTGGCATCTTATTTCCTTAATCTTGATGCCAAGAGAGCGTGGAAGACATTCTGGCGCGACCGCTATCATCATCTCAGTCCTAATTCCGCAATGACGGAATCAGTTACGGCCGGTGCCTTGAACATTCAGCTCGGCGGCGATCATTTTTATTTCGGTAAACTCGTCCACAAGGAAACAATCGGCGACGACATCCGTCCGGTGTGCCCCGAGGATATAGTTACCACCAACAATTTACTTTATATGACAGCTGTTCTCAGCCTGTTGCTGTTTTCTCTGATTTATCTGGTTAACAGTCTTATTTTGAAATGAAGCAGGTAGAAGATGATGTATAAATACGAACACGGCGGAGATATCTATACGGAAAAGCTGACCAAGGATGGTCGTCCCTTCGTAGATTATTCTGCCAATATCAATCCTCTTGGCCTGCCGCTTGGTATAAAGCAGGCCGTTCAACAGGCTTTAAAGCTTTGTATCAACTATCCTGATCCCTTCTGCCGCGAGCTGGCAGAGGTGACAGCAAGCTATCTGCAGCTGCCGCAGGATTATATTTTCTTCGGTAACGGTGCGGCCGACGTGCTGTTCCGTCTGGCGCTGGCCTTGAAGCCCGGACGAGCACTTTTATTGGCACCTACCTTTGCCGATTATGAAAAGGCTCTGCGCACGGTAGACTGCAAAATAAGCTATTATAATCTGCAGGAGGCGCGTGATTTTGCTGCTGACAATAATGATATTGTTGATGCGATTACGCCCGATACAGATCTGGTTGTTATCTGTAATCCCAATAATCCTACCGGCCAGCTGACGAGCCGTGAGCTGCTGGTGCAGATTCTCGACAAATGCCGTCTGGTAGGAGCCCATCTTTTGATAGATGAATGCTTTATGGATTTTGTCAGTGAGGAAAAGGCCTTCAGCATGCGTGATCTGCTGGCAACCTATCCTGAACTGGTTATCCTTAAGGCCTTCACCAAAACCTTTGCGATGCCCGGCATCCGCTTAGGCTACTGCCTCAGCGGCAGCAGTGAGTTGATCACAGCGCTGCATCAGAGCGGTCAGGACTGGAACGTTTCCATTCTGGCGCAGGAGGCAGGCAAGGCTGCTTTAAAGGAGCACGAATATCTGGCTAAATCCTTTAAGCTGATTGAGCAGGAGCGCAGCTATCTGCGTAACCGGCTTGCAGCTTTGGGTGCTAAGGTATACGGCTCGGAGGCCAATTATATTTTCTTTTATCTGCCGCAGCCGGAAAATCTTCCGGAGCTGTTGCATGAGCGTGGCTATCTGATACGTTCATGCGCCAACTACCAAAATCTGCAGGCAGGATATTACCGTATCGCGGTCAAAACGAGAGTGCAGAACCGCGGTCTAATTAAAGCACTTAAGGAAGCAATAAAAACATGCGCTCTTTATTAGTATTAATTGATGGCTTAGGCGATTCCCCGATTTCTGCATGGCAGGGACAGACTCCCTTTGAGCACGCAGTGCATCCTGCAATGGATGCGCTGGCTGCTTCCGGGACACTTGGGAGCTTCAGCATATGTGAAAATGACATCATTCCCGAAAGCTGCAGCTGTATTCTGCGGCTTCTGGGTGTAGATAAAAAGGATATACCGCGCAACCGTGCTTATCTGGAGCTGTTGGCGCACAATCGTGATATTTCCGAATATGAAATGGTGTTGCGCTGCAATCTGGCTGCTGTTGATGCATCCGGCCGTCTTGCTGCCTTTAACGGGCAGGGACTTACGCCGCTGGAGATGCAGCAGGCTGCCAAACATTGTGACGGTATCTTTAAAGATATAGAGTTTATTCATTTATCCGAATACCGTAACCTTTTAGTGATGAACAGGGAAGCAAGCGTGCTGGACTGCACAGTACAGCCGCCGCACGAAAGTGTAGGCGAGGATGTAAGCAAGCTGCTGCAGGAGCTGCGTAGCCAATCTCTGTCCATTAACTATTTTTTGCAGGAGTCGGCAAAAAGGTTGCAGCCCTTTGCCCGCGACGGCCTGCAGTACATCCTCTATCCCTGGGCCCCTTCAGCCCGTCAGGGACTGCCTTCCTTCAGCGGTCTGCACGGACTGCGCGGTGGGGCGGTGTGCAAGGCGGAGATTGTCATCGGCATCGCCAAAGCCTTGGGCATGGATGTAATAACACCGCCGAATGCAACCGGCGATGTGGACACTGATATTATGGCGAAGGCCGAAGCAACACTTGCTATGCTGCAGCAGGATGATTTCGTTATTGCACATTTCAACGGCAGTGACGAGGCTTCACATCGTTATGATTATCAGGGCAAGGCTGATTTTATCAGCAGGATAGATACCCAGTTTTTACAGACCATAGCAGCAAAGTATCATGAACCACTGAAGCTCGTCATCTGCGGCGACCACGTTACCAGTTCGGTAACAGGCAAGCACGGTGACGGTTGCACGCCTGTGATTGCAGGCTATCTTAATACCACAGGTCACATTATCCGGCTGCAAAGCTACCGTGACATACTGGACTTTTTGATGAAAGAGAGTGATTAAAGTGGCAAAAGCACTTATGATAGTAGGTACCATGTCCAATGCAGGCAAGAGTCTGGTAACAGCAGGTTTATGCCGTGTATTCAATCAGGATGGCTACAAGGTAGCACCGTTCAAATCCCAGAACATGGCGCTGAATTCCTTTATCACCGCCGAGGGTGCGGAAATGGGACGTGCGCAGGTTGTGCAGGCTGAAGCAGCCAATATCGAACCCAGCGTACTGATGAATCCTATTCTGCTGAAGCCTACCAGCGACAGCGGTTCCCAGGTTATTGTCAACGGCGAAGCAATCGGTACCATGAAGGCCGGCGAATATTATGCAATGAAGCATACTCTGCGTCCGGAGGTACAGAAGGCGTTTGATACGCTGGCTTCCAAGTTTGATATCGTCTGCATCGAGGGTGCAGGAAGCCCGGCGGAAATTAACATCAAAAAGGACGATTTTGTCAACATGGGCATGGCTAAAATGGCCAAGGCTCCCGTGCTGCTGGTAGCAGATATTGACCGTGGCGGTGTTTTCGCTTCCATCTACGGCACACTGATGCTGTTGGAGGATGACGAAAGAGAAATGGTTAAGGGTGTTATCATCAACAAGTTCCGCGGTGACGTAGAAATCCTGCGCCCCGGTCTGAAGATGATCGAAGATAAAACAGGCGTGCCTATCGTAGGCGTGCTGCCGATGCTGAAGGTTGATATCGAGGACGAGGACAGCCTCTCCGAGCGTATCAGCGGCCGCAGTGAGGTTAAGCTGATTGATATTGCGGTTGTACGCATTCCGCGTATGTCCAATTATACAGACTTCAACGTATTCGAGCTGATTCCAGGCGTATCCCTGCGCTATGTAACCAGTGTACGCGAATTGGGCCAGCCGGATATGATTATTATCCCCGGTACCAAAAATACCACCGGTGACCTGAAATGGCTGCGCCAGAGCGGTATGGAGGCTGCTATTTTGAAGCATGCTAACAGCGGTACCGTAGTGTTCGGTGTCTGCGGCGGTTATCAGATGCTGGGCAAGCAGATTTCCGACCCGTACGGCGAAGAGGACGGCACCGGTAAGGCCAACGTTACTCCCGGCATGGGCCTGCTGGATATCGAAACTACCTTTATCGAAAAGAAACGTACCATCCAGATGGCTGGCAAATTCGGTCAGGTGCAGGGCATTTTCTCCGCACTGAGCGGTCTGCCGCTTTACGGATATGAGATTCACTCCGGTGTAACCGAATTCCCCGAGGAGAAGGCACTGACCTCTATCAGCCCGATTCATGAGAACGGTGAGATTATGGCCGAAGGCTCTCAGAACACCGAAGGTACGCTCAATGTTTACGGTACCTATGTACACGGCGTCTTTGACGGCGATGGTATTGCCGTGAAGATTGTAGAAGCGCTGCTGGCCAATAAGGGTAAAAAGATGGATGATATCCAGACCATTAACTTTGCGGAATACAAACGTCAGCAATACGATATTCTTGCCGACAGCATCCGCGAAAATCTGGATATGAAGAAAATCTATGAGATTTTGGAAGCAGGTGTCTGAATGAAAGACGGTGGGCTGATTCATATTTACTGTGGCGATGGCAAGGGAAAAACCACTGCTGCTATGGGTCTTTCAATCCGCTGCGCAGGCCATGGCAACCATGTACTGATTGTACAGTTCCTCAAAAGCAGACCGACAGGCGAGCTTGCGAGCCTGGCACTGCTGCCCAATATTGAGGTAATGCGCGGCAAGGAAACCAAGAAATTCACCTTCCAGATGAACGATAAGGAAAAGGCAGAGGTTAAGCGCGAGCATATGGTGCTTTTCGATAAGGTTAAGCAAAAATGCGCCAACGAGCATATCGACCTGCTGATTTTCGACGAAATCATCGGTGCCTGCAATACCGGCGTTTTTGACCAGGCTGCTTTAGTAGAATTCCTGAAGAACAAGCCGCAGGAGCTGGAGGTTGTTATGACAGGCCGTAATCCGGCACCTGAGCTGGTGGAGCTGGCTGATTATGTATCTGAGGTCTGCATGCGCAAGCACCCCTTCAAAAGAGGTATTCCGGCGCGTGTAGGCATTGAAAAATAAGGCTTCGGCCTTGCAGCATATGTTAAGAAAGGTAGTGTAAAATAATGCATTTACAAAATGTTTTACCCGCTGACATTGAAAAACGTAGTATGGAAATTATCGGTGAGGAGCTGGGGCAGATTCGTATCGACCCCGAGAAGATTGATATCGTTAAGCGTGTTATCCATACCTCCGCAGATTTTGATTATGCCCGCAATATGCTGTTCTCCGACGGCGTAGTAGAGAAGGCGCTGGATGCACTGCAAAAGGGTGCTACCATCGTTACCGATACCAACATGGCCTGCACCGGCATTAACAAAATGGGCTTGGGCAAGCTGGGCGCAAAGGCTGTCTGCTTCATGGCAGATCCCGATGTTGCGGCACGCGCTAAGGAAGCAGGCTCCACCAGAGCCGCTGCCTGCATGGAAAAGGCCTGCACCATCGAAGGCCCGGTAATCATTGCCGTAGGCAATGCACCGACCGCACTGGTTCGTCTGGACGAGCTGGTTAAGGAAGGCAAGATTAAGCCGGAGCTGGTTATCGGCGTTCCTGTAGGCTTTGTAAACGTTGTGGAATCCAAGGAAATCATCATGAAGACCGGTATTCCTTATATCGTTGCCCGCGGCCGCAAGGGTGGCAGCAACGTTGCTGCAGCAATCTGCAATGCGCTTATCTATAAGCTGACACGTAAATAATTGTAAGTAATTAGGAATGATTATAGCTGAAATCGTAGCTAAAGATACAATTTCAGAGTTAAATTTTGACAAAATAGTAAAATCATTTTCAATTACTTGACAAATCAGTTTACATGTTATAGGATAAATTCTGTAACGTATGACTGCTGATTCAATGATGAAACAGTGCTTTTTAGCACTGTTTTTTTCAAGCGTTGCAAAGCTGTTAGAAAATTAGAAAGAATAGCAATATTAGCTTGATTCTTACGGTTTTGTGTGATAAAATAAAATGAAGGTATTTTTAGATTATGGACACTACAGTTAATAACTATCCGGAAAGGTTTTTAACTTATCTGGAGGTTGAAAAAAATTGTTCTCAGCATACGATTGAAAGCTATCAAAAGGATTTGGCTGCCTTTGCGGAGTTTATGCTGCGCAGAAACAAGCAGAATTTTTTCTGGCAGCAGACAGGTCCTTTGGATGTGCGTGGCTATCTCGCAGAGCTTAACGAAAAGCAGTATGCGCGCAGGACGATTGCCCGCAGGATATCTGCACTGCGTTCCTTTTTTAAATACCTTGTGCGTGAAGCGGTTATTGAATATAGTCCGCTGACAAAGGTGCGCACACCAAAGCTGGAAAAAAAGCTGCCGGCTTTTTTGGATGAAATTGAAATCAACGAGCTGTTGGCGATGCCCGATAAAAGTAAGGTGTTGGGTGTTCGCGACCAGGCGGTGCTGGAGATGCTTTATGCTACTGGCTGCCGTGTATCCGAGCTAGTAGGGCTTACTCTGGAAAGAGTAGACCTGAGCAACCGGTTCGTGCTTCTGCTCGGCAAGGGTAATAAGGAAAGAGTTATGCCGGTAGGCCACACCTGCTGTGCTGCGTTAAGCACATATTACCGTGTACGACAGCAGCTGATGCTTCAATATCAGCAGAAGCATGACTTCATTTTCGTCAATAACCGTGGTGGTAGGCTCACGGACCGCAGTGTAAGGCGTATTTTAGAGAAATATATAAATATGCTGGCTATCCATAAAAATGTCAGTCCGCATACGATACGCCATTCCTTCGCAACGCATCTTTTAGAGCATGGTGCCGATTTGCGTTCGGTACAGGAGCTTTTAGGACATGCGAATTTATCAACAACGCAAATTTACACGCACGTTTCAAATGAACATGTGACGAATGTTTACAAGAAGAATCATCCAAGAGCATAATTTTTTTTAGGAGGGTAAAATCATGAAATTGTTGGAAAAGACCAGAAAGATTAACAAGCTTTTACAAAAAGGAGATAAGGTTGAGTTTAACGCTATTGCAAAGTTGTTGCGTGACGTTATTGAAGCAAACACCTATATTGTCGGACGTAAAGGCGGCGTAAAGGGTTATGCGCTGATTCACGAGTTTGAATGCGATATTATGCGCGAGCAGGTTCTTGACGATATGCGTTTCCCTGAGGATTATCTGGGCTTTATTATGAGCGTTAAGGAAACGCTGGCCAACATTCCTCATCAGAATCAGAACTGCTCTTTTGTTGCTGATACAAAATGTATTTTTAACGGTAAGATGACTACTGTTGTACCTATTTACGGCAATGGCGAACGCCTTGGTACCCTGATTGTTGCTAAATATGATGCGGAATTCGATGATGATGATTTGCTGTTGGCTGAATATGCTGCTACTGTTTTGGGCGTTGAAATTCTGCATGATCGCGAAGCAGTTGTTTCCGAAGAAATCCGCAAGAAGGCTACCGTACAGGTTGCTTTCTCCACCCTGTCCTATTCCGAGCTGGAAGCTATTGTAAACATTATGGGCGAGCTGAATGGCAACGAAGGTCTGCTGGTTGCTTCGAAGATTGCTGACCGCGTAGGCATTACCCGTTCCGTTATCGTTAACGCACTGCGTAAATTTGAAAGTGCCGGCCTGATTGAAACTAAATCCCTGGGCATGAAGGGAACCTATATCCGCGTACTGAATCCGATGCTGTTTGAAGAACTGAAGAAGAGATCCTAAGTTTTTTGATAAATTATATATATAATGAAGCCATTCTGTTGTAACTGTAGTTGCGGCAGACTAGCTTTTCTTATGGAAGTTAAAGCTCCCCGATACGGTCGTATCGAGGAGCTGTTTTTAGTGTGCAAGCTTTTGGCCAACAACAAAGGCCAACGAGTTATTGACGAACTGGTTCAGGCTGATGCCCTCACGTTCTGATTCTTCGGCCAGCAGACGGTGCAGTGTTTTGGGTACACGCACTACGAACCTGCCGCTGAAACGAGGCTTAATATTCGGCTCGTTGATGGGCATACCGCGGTCGAGCATATCTTCAATCCAGAGACCTTTTACCTCCAAGATATTTTTGTATGCTTCCTCAAAGGTTTCGCCATCACTCCAGCAACCGGGGAGCAGGGGAATGCAGGCAAAGTAACCGCCGCCTTCATCTTCGGGAATAACGCTGATTTCAACAGGATAGTTTAAGGACATGTAATAGTTAAAGTCCTTTTTTTTCATCTGCCTCACCTTAACCTTTCGCTAAATCGCTCAATAAATCTGCAATCTGACGTGCATAAATCTTTTTGATAGAGTCTTTGTGTACAGGGATGTACATTGTACTGTATCCCTTGCAAACAATTTTAAAATGACTGCCACCACTACGCGGAGGAATGACTTCAGCTCCTAACCTTTCTAAGAGAGCTTTGGTCTGGTCCCAAGGCAAATCCTTGCCGTTGGCCAGAGCGCGGAGTTTTTTCTCGAGGGATGTCATAATATACCTTCTTTCTTTATGATACTATATATAGTATAAAATATCAACAAAAAAGGCTATGCGAAATAAGTGGTTGATTTTTGCTTAAAAAGTAAAGGTCAGCCACTTTTCTGTTTCCGTTCTGGTTGAAAAACTGGAACGGATTTTTTGTTGGAATTTTAACCATATAAGCTAATAGGTTGAAAATCTGTGCTGGTCAACCTCTTATTCGAAAATTTTGGTTGAAACTCTGTGTACTGGTTAACCCTCTATTCGAAATAAGTGGTTGAAAACCTTATGTGTTGGTAACCCCTCTATTCGCAAAATCTGGTTGAAAATGCAATCTGCAAAAATCGTTTTACCTCAAAAATTGGTTGAAAAATTTGGTGATTTACAGTATAATTAAGGAGTAGAACTACGATTATCCGCAAAGTTTGGTTGAAAATAATCATAATGAAGAATTTTTTTGAAAATTAATATTTGTTGTAACGATAATTGAACGACAAAGTTACGAACTTCCTTGTTGGGTTTTCAACAATAGTAATAGTTAGTAGATTTAGAGCCATAAGTAGATATGGCAAATTTTTGTATTTAGGAGATTTGAAACATGGCTGAAAAATTTGATTATGTAGGCGAGATTTGGGATATAGCCGAATATGCCCGTGATACCTTCAAGCGTTCAGAGTATAACAGGATTGTCCTGCCTTTCGCTCTGTTCCGTAGGCTTGAATGTGCTCTGGAAGCTACCAGAGATGCTGTAATGAAGTCTTTGGAAGAACACGAAGCCGACTGGGGACGTGACAATGATAACTATTGTGATGCTTCTGGCAGGAGCTTCTATAACCTGAGCAATTTCCGTCTCAGCACTTTAGGTGCGAGCGACACTTATAATGCGTTTATGGACTATGTCAATGCGTTCAGCCCTAATGCTCGTGAAATTCTCAACAAGTTTGAACTGGAGAATACTGCCAAAAGGCTTCAGGAAGCAGGCATGCTCTATGAAATCTGCAAGAAGTTCAGCAAGTTCGATTTAAGCCCTGAGGCTGTATCCGACCGTGAGATGTCTGATATCTATGAGCATCTTATCGAGCGTTACGGTGAAGAAATCGCTGAAGGTGCAGAAGACTTCATGACTCCGAGGGATATTGTTCGTCTTGCAGTAGGTATGGTATTCGCCAATGATGATGAACTGCTGAACAGTGATACTGGTATCGTGAGAACGCTGAGTGATCCTACTGCAGGTACCTGTGGCTTCATAAGTGACGCATTAGATCTGCTGGACGAATGGCATAGCAAGAAAACCATGAAGGCCCCTGCTAAGATTGTTCCTTATGGTATTGAATGCGAGCCTGAAAGCTGGGCTATGGGTAAAACCAATCTTCTGCTCCGTAATGTAGCTTCTTTAAGCGGTGATAAATACGATAGACGTAACGACCTGTCTGAGCATATCATGTTTGGCGATACCCTTACTGACGATAAATTCCCTGACATCTTGTTTGATTATCAGCTTTCCAATCCGCCCTACGGCAAGAACTGGAAAAAGCAGAAATCTGCTGTTGAAGACGAAGCCGCTTTAGGCTTTAAAGGTCGTTTCGGAGCAGGCTTGCCCTCTATTGATGACGGTGCTATGCTTTTCCTGCAGCACGTAGTAGCTAAGATGAAACCCGCAAGCGAAGGCGGTGCCAAGGCTGGTATCGTACTCTCTGCTTCTCCTCTGTTCAACGGAGATCCTGGTTCTGGGCCTTCTACCATTCGTAGATGGCTGTTCAAGAACGATGTTGTTGACTGCATTGTAAAGCTTGGCACTGGTTTGTTCTTCCGTACCACAATCAATACTTATCTGTGGATTCTGAATAACAATAAGCCTGCTGACAGAAAAGGCATGATTCAGCTCATTGATGCTTCTGATATGAAGACCGCTATGCGTAAGAACCGTGGTAAGAAGAACTATGAAATCAGCGAAGACCAGCAGAAATGGATTATCAAAACCTATGTTGATGGTCATGACCACGGTAAGAGCGTTATGGTTCCTGTAGAGGATTTTATGTACCGCAGGGTTGTTACCCAGCGTCCGCTCCGTATGCATACCGTTATCCCTGCCGACCTGAGCAATGTCGCTGACCTGCCTTTCATCGAAAAGGCTGACATGGAAAAGGTGTGCGATATCCTGAAGAAGCATATCGGCGACAATCCTTATAAGCTGGCAGATACTTTGGCTCCTGTTATCAAGAAAGAGATTGTAGACACTATCAATAAGTTGCCTAAAAAGGAAAAGGCTTTCTTCACTCCGAAAAACATCGCAAAATGGATTCATGATAATTTCGGTGTTGTAGACCCGTCTTACGAAGCAGTTGATACCAATGGTAATGTTATTCCTGAAGATGAGCTTCTTGCTTACGCAGAAACCAATGGTGATGATATTGTTACCGACAGCAATCTTAAGGATTACGAAGATATTGACTGGGATGTAGCCTTTGACGAATACATGAAGAAAGAGGTCCTGCCTTTCACTCCTGATGCCTGGATTGACAAGAATGGCACTGATGAAAAAGGTTCTATGCCTGACCATAAAGTAGGTACTGTAGGAACCAAGATTAGCTTCAACAAGTATTTTTATAAGTATAGAACTCCGAAAGCCCCCAGCGATATAGCTAAAGAACTGATTGAAATGGAAGCTGGCCTTGATGGATTTATGAAGGAATTATTTAAATGAGGACTATGAAAGATAGCGAGATTGGATGGATTGGACAGATTCCGAAAAACTGGCTTATTAAACAAGCAAAGTTTGTTTTGGATATATATACAGGAGCAACCCCTAAGAGCCAAGTTCCAGAATATTGGGATGGTGATATTTTGTGGGTTACTCCTGCTGATTATAAAACTGAAGATGTTTATATCACTGATACTAAAAAGCATATTACTCAATCTGGTTATGAATCTTGTAGTACGACCATAGTACCTAGGGGTAGCTTAATTTTTTCTAAGAGAGCTCCTATAGGCACAGTAGCTATTGCCGACAAAGATTTATGTACTAATCAAGGATGTCTGGCTTGTGTTTGTAATAATAACGCTTTATATAAGTACATATATTATCAAATGCAATCTTTATCAGATATTTTTAACTCCTTAGGAGAAGGAACTACATTTTTAGAAATTTCATATTCTAGTTTCCGTAGTGTTAAATTTGTTCTGCCGTCATTGTCTGAACAGAAAGCTATTGCAGATTATCTTGACGATAAGTGTGCTAAGATTGATACAACCATTGCTAAGCGTAAAGCTATCATTGAGAAGCTCAAGGATTACAAGTCTGCTGTTATTACCAAAGCTGTAACCAAAGGGCTGAATCCTAATGTTGAGATGAAGGATAGCGGGGTTAAGTTTATTAAGAATATTCCTAATAAATGGAACGTCAAGAGATTAAAATTTATATTAAGTAAAAAACTAAGATATGGTGCTTCCGAAAGTGGCGTTGAGTATAATTCCAATTTGCCTAGATATATTAGAATAACTGATATCGATGAAAATGGTTGTTTAAAGAATGAAGGTAAGTTGTCTTTGACAGAGGAAGCTGCTAAAAACTATATTTTGGAAGAGGACTGCATACTATTGGCTCGAAGTGGTGCAACTGTTGGAAAAACATTCTTATACACCATGGAAATGCCCAGATCTGCTTTTGCTGGATACTTGATTCAAGCAATTCCTAACGGTGACGAGATTACCCCTAAATTCTTTATGTACTATACCAATAGTAATCCTTATTGGATGTGGATAGGATATATTTTTGAACAAGCGACCATTATGAATGTTAGTGCTGAAAAATATCAGAACCTATATGTTTGTTACCCATCTGTAAGTGAACAAAATGATATAGTTGCCTATCTTGATTCTCAATGTGCTAAGATTGATGAAGCTATTGAGAAGCAGGAACAGGCTGTTGCTAAACTGGAAGAATACCGCAAGTCGATTATCTATTATGCCGTTACAGGCAAGATTGACTGCAGGGATATATAAAGTATCAAAGAGTGCCTTGAAATGCGTGTAAACCCCTATTTTAAGGCTAAAAACGATATATTTTGAAGTGAGGTGTTATTTTCGATGAGCGTTAACTTTCATCTTGAAAGCCCGTTTGAAAAATACATCAGCAAAAAGGTTGCAGGCATGGCTGATAACGGCTGGGTTATCAGTCCTGATGATACGGGGTTCAGTCCTGATACTGCCTTGTATATGCCTGACTTTGTTGATTATGTAAAGGCTACTGCACCTGAGAAGGTTGAAAAGATGCAGAAGCAGTTCGGCTCCAACTGGGAGTCCAATCTTGAAAAAAAGCTGGTTCATTCTTTAGAGGTTGACGGCACTGTCAATACTCTTCGTAACGGCTTCTCTATGGCAGGATACCAGACCATTGTATGTTCTGGACATTATCCTGATGACCCCCGTGTAAAATCCGTAAAGGCGTTCTATGATGCCAATATCTTGCGTGTTATGCATCAGGTGCATTATCAGACTGCTGGCAAGAAGTCTTTGGATTTGGTATTCTTTATCAACGGTATTCCTGTTGCTACTGCAGAAGTTAAGACCGAGTTTACCCAGACCGTTGAGAACGCAATCTTTGAATACCAGACCGAGCGTAAACCTATTGAGCCCGGAACCAACCGTAAGAATTACCTGCTGATGTTCAGACGTGGTGCGGTAGTCCATTTCGCTGTTTCCGAAAAGGAAATCTGGATGTGTACCAATCTTGAGCCCAAAGTGCCTAAATTCCTGCCTTTCAACAAAGGCTGTGACGGGCACGCAGGTAATCCTGTAAGCGAGGATGCAAACGAATATCCGACTGGTTATTTCTGGAACGAACTGCTCCAACGTGATAACTGGCTCCGTATCTTCCATAACTTCATCTTTGTAAAAGAAGAACGCAAGGAAGATATTACTGGTCGCATCCGTACTGTAACTACTCAGCTCTTCCCCCGTTATCATCAATGGGACTGTGTTGTTAAGTGCATTGATGATGTTAAGGCTAATGGTGTTGGTCAAAGATACCTTGTAGAACATTCTGCTGGTTCTGGCAAAAGCGAAACACTCTCTTGGATTGCTCATGAGCTTATCCGTCTGAGAGATGAACAGGGCAATGCTAAGTTCAACAGCGTAATCGTAGTTACCGATCGCATTGGCTTGGATACCAATATCAAGAATACCATTACCCAGCTCAAGAAGACTGTCGGGCTTATCGCTACTATCGGTGGTGACGGCAAGCATAAGAAGACCAGTGCTTCTAAGTCTAAGGAACTGGCAGAAGCATTTCACGAGAAGCGTGAGATTATCGTAGTAACCTTACAGACTTTCCCGTTTGCACTTGAAGCTATTGCTCAGGATAAAGACCTTGAAGGTGCTAATTTTGCAGTGCTTATCGACGAAGCCCACAATGCTCAGGAAGGTATATATTCCCGTAAGATGAAGGCTGCTCTGAAGCTTGCTGCTAAAGCAAAGAAAAAAGAAGAAGTGTTCGGGGCCGATGCTTCTGAGGTTACTGACGAGGAGCTTCTGAACGAATATTTCAAGATGGAACAGGCTGCAGGTACTATGCCTGAGAATGTATCTTTCTTCGCTTTCACTGCTACTCCTAAAGCAGAGACTAAGACCATTTTCGGTCGTCCTGGCAACCGTACTGACGCTAAGACTGGCGAAGCTATTCCTGAATCTTTCCATACATATCCAATGCGTCAGGCTATCGAGGAAGGCTATATCATTGATGTATTGAGAGGCTATATGCCTTATAATACTGCCTACAGACTGAAGGAAGATGTATGTAAGGAAACTCTGGTTGATAAGAACAGAGCAATCCGTACCATTGCACAATGGGCTAATCTTCACCCGACTAATGTAATGAGCAAGGCTCAATTTATCATTGAGCACTTTGTAAAGAACGTATCTTCTCTGCTTGACGGTCAGGCTAAAGCTATGATTGTTACTGCTTCTCGTCCTGCTGTTATCCGTTATAAATACGCAATCGACGCTTATCTTCGTGCTCATCCTGAATATGACCGTTCAAAGATTGAACCGCATCTTCAGTTTAAAGTGCCTGGCGAGCCGCTGGTTGCGTTCTCTGGTTCTATCTCTGGCGAAAAGTGTATTATGCCTGAAGATATGGAGATTACCGAGGCTGAATATCTTAAGGATAATCCGTTTGCTCATATTAAACGCGATTATGACTATACCGAAGACAATATGAATAATATCGGCTCCGAGACTATCGAACACGCCTTTGACAGGACTGAAAGCCGTCTGCTTATCGTTGCTAATAAGTTCCAGGTAGGCTTCAACCAGCCTAAGCTCTGTGCCTTGTACATCGATAAGAAAATTTCCAACGATATTGAGATTGTACAGACTTATTCCCGCCTTAACCGTATCTTCCCTGGCAAGGATACTGTCTACATCATGGACTTTGCAAATGATGAAAAGATTGTAATGAATGCCTTCCAGAAGTACGATAAAGGAGCAGTTATGGAAAAGGCTCAGAACCTTGACATCATTTACGATATCAAGAAAGACCTTGATAATGCTTATGTCTATACTGCGGAAGAGTTTGAGACATTCAAGAAAACTCTGTATAAGTGCATGACTATCATTGACGAAGGCAAGAAGGATAATTACCGTATCCAGCTTTACAACGTACTTAATAAGCCTGCTTCTCGTTGGATTGATAAGATGAAAGCATTGCAGACCTCTTTCAAGGTATGGGCAGAAGTACGTGAACAGTATCTCCACGATGAATCCGATGCCGGAAAGGAAATGCTGAAACGTGCAGAGGAAGAACTGAACACCATATCAGAGAATATGAACGAGCTGAATGATTTTAACAGGAAGCTCCGCAAATATATCTCTGCTTACAGCTACATCTCTCAGATTATTGATTTCGGTGAACCTGATCTTGAAGTATTCTTCAGCTTTGCTAAGCTTCTGTCCAAGCGTCTTAAAGGCTTATCCCCTGAAGACATTGATATGAAGAACCTTGTGCTTGCTGATTATAAGCTTCATGCAGTAGAACGCAAGATGCCTGAAGAAGCTGGCAGTAATGCTGTTCTGCGTCCTATGAGTGCAGGGGGCAAGACCGAAGGTATGAAACAGAAGTCTATCCGTGAGATTGTCAAGAAATTCAACGAAAATTGTCTTGCCAAAATGACTGAAGTATGGGGCTCCGACATCTCTCCTGAGACTGGAGCTAAGGCAGTAAACCTGTTCACCGAATACGTCAACGAGGATGATGTAAGTCGTATTCAGATTCAGAACACTTCCAACTCCAAGACTGCTATCATCGAAAGCGGTCGTATGGAAAACATCATCAAGGAAGCAGCTATCAGACTGAAAACAGATGATTTTGCTAAACTTGCCGATAAGATTCTTTCAGATCCTCAGTCCTGGAAACCTTTGGCAGAAATTATTTATGACCTTATTAAAGACAAGGAGCGTCTTGATATATTGGCTATAAAGGATATTGCCAAAAAGAAATAATTTCGTGATTTTTGAGGAGACAATGTTATGGAAGATGTCTTTGGCACATTATTCGGTATTGAGGGCTGTGAACTTCTGAACTGTAATGAAAAAGAAGAAGCCGGCAAGAAATATTTCGAGCTTAATGTCCGTTACATCGGTTCCGAAGAAGAAATATGTTCTCAATGCGGAGAAAAAACCTACAAACACGGCTCAAGGACTATCAATGTTGTGGATACCCCGTTTGGCGGTAAGCCTGCCAGAATGGTTATACAAATACCACGAAGGCGTTGCAAGCACTGCAAATCTATATGGCAACCGACTATAAAGGGGATTGATGAAGATCACAAGATGACTAATAGAGCCTTTTCTAACATAACCCAGAAATCATTGGAGCAGCCTTTTGACAGGCTTACAACCGATTATATGCTTACAGGTAATACCATAAAGAATATCTTTATCGAATTCCTTGAAGCCAATAAAGCTAAGCTGAGATTTAAGACTCCTGCATTTCTGGGTATTGACGAAATCAAGATTAAACATATCGGTGAGGTTACTGTTATCACTGACCTTGAGCATAGAACTTTATTTGATATGCTTCTTGGTCGTAACCAGCAGACGCTTACCGAGTATTTCATGAATATGCCTGACAGAGATAAGGTTCTGTGGGTATGTTCCGATATGTATCGCCCCTTTGAAAAGTCAATTGCAGCTGCATTACCTAACGCACGTTGGACGATTGACCATTTTCATATCGTAATGAAAGCTAATGAGGCTGTAGACGCTGTAAGACGCAATGTACAGGATGATATGACCAGAAGGGAGAGAATTAACACCAAAAGAGGGTTAGCCTACACCTTGAAAAAGCGTCTTAGAGATTTAGATACGGAAGAAGCACAGAAAATTAAACTGTTGCGTAAGCATCCTAAATACGAAGTTCTTGCTACGGCATTTGATCTTAAGGAAGACTTCTTTGAAATCTTTGACAGAGGTAAGTATTCTAAAGATGCTGCTGAAGAAGCCTTTGAAACCTGGGCAAAATCTATTCCTGATGATGAGAAATTTGATAAGTTCAGAGAGCTTGTAAATACTGTTAAGCATTTCAAGGTTCAGATTTTCCAGAACTGGGATTGCCCGATATCCATTTCAAACGGATATACGGAATGCTCCAACAGGCTTATCCGCGAAGAAAACATGAAAGGTAGAGGTTATTCCTTTGAAGTCCTGCGTGGTAGGTCGCTTTATCGTAAGACTAATCTTGATAATATAGCTAAAGCAGGAGCTCTTTTGGGACCTAGCTTTGAGACCGAAGAACCGCTTATTGTTGAAGGAAATACGGAAGAACCAACCTACGACGAATTTGAGGACGGAGAAGATTACGAACCTTTTCCACCTGAAGACTAAAATCAAAAGACACCTGAGGATTAAATTCCTTGGGTGTCTTTTTTATGCCTATACGGTTTTCAACCAAAATTTGCGAATAGAGGGTTAACCAGTACAATCTTTCTTCATTATATGCAGTTGTCTTTCAACCATATGTTGAGGTTGAAGCCTATGCCGAGGATTCAGAGGTACGGTTTTCAACCAGTAATTTCGGATACCCACAAAAAAATGGCTGTTACGTACTTCATTACGAAATTCGTAACAGCCATTGAACACGTTCAGTGTTTAATGCTTAGAGCATATTTGGTTATTTTGCACCACCGAAGAGATACTTTCTTGATTCCAGGAACAGTGCAATTGCCAGGATGAAGAGTACAGAACCCAATGCAGCGGTAATGATATGAGTTGCCATGTTAGCGAAGATGATTTGTGCCAATGCAACCAAAGTTACACAGAACATAAATGCCATCGGGATGAGAACCATCAGGTTGTCACGGCCAACGCTCTTCAGCCATACACCGACAGCCAACAGGGAGAGGGCAGCCAACAGCTGGTTAGCAGCACCGAAAATCGGCCAGATGGTGAGGTAGGAACCAAGGGACATATAACCGGACAGTACAACGGTAATCAGAGTAGCAACAAACGGGTTGGTGAGAACATTGCCTTGAGCTTCGCCGGTTTTCGGATCAACCTTAGTGAACAGCTCCTGGAAAATGAAGCGGCCCAGACGGGTTGCGGTATCCAGAGTAGTCATAGCGAAAGCGGAGATGGTCAGAGCAACGAAGCCTTTAGCTACGCCGAAGGAGAAGCCGAGCTTGGTCATGAAGGTACCAACGCCATCAGCAAATACGTTTACAGGACCACCGTTTTTCAGCAGTTCGGTCAGCTTGTCGCCGCCAACATAGCCTACAGCAACAACTGCAACTACAGCCAGAACGCCTTCAAGCAGCATGGAGCCGTAGCCGATGAGCTTAGCATTGCCTTCGCTATCGAGCTGTTTGGAGGTAGTACCGGAGGATACCAGGGAGTGGAAGCCACTGATAGCACCGCAGGCAACGGTTACGAACAGCATTGGGAACATCGGGTTGGTGCCTTTGCCGGAAGGATCAAAGGTGGTGAATGCCGGCAGCTGCATGGAAGGCTGATAAATTGCGATACCAACCAGAGCGAATGCGATGCAGGCATACAGCAGGAAGGAGTTCAGATAGTCACGCGGCTGCAGCAGAATCCAGACAGGAGCGATGGAAGCAACGAAGATGTAAACCATCAGGACGCAAACCCATACGTTTTTGGACAGGTGCAGCGGATACATGTTGCCGAGAGCAATTGCAACAACCAGCATGATAACACCGATAACGGTGCCTACGCCGAGGCTCAGGCCGCAGCGATATACGGAGAAGCCGAAGATAACAGCCAGGACGATGAACAGCAGAGAAGCGGTTGCAGCCTGCGGGCTTGCTACGAAGGTAGCGGCTACGATGTTAGCGAAAGCAGCGATAACAACCAGCAGAGTTACATATGCGAAAATGGAGAAGAGGAACTTGCCGCTCTTGCCCAGAGTTGCATCGATAATCTGGCCGATGGTTTTGCCGTCAAAACGGATGGAGGAGTACAGAGCACCAAAGTCATGTACGCCGCCGAAGAAGATGCTGCCGATTAAAATCCACAGCATTACAGGAACCCAACCGAATACAGCAGCGGTGATAGGACCAACGATAGGACCGGCACCGGCAATGGAGGAGAAGTGATGGCCCATCAATACAGCGGGCCTGGTCGGCATATAGTCGACGTTATCGCACAATCTCTCAGCCGGGGTCTTACGTGTAGGGTCAACGCCCCACTTTTTACACAGCCAGGAACCATAGGTTACGTAGGCAACAAAGAAGATAACCATTGAGCCTACAAGCAACAATAAACCACTCATAAATAACATCCTTTCTTTCCCTTTTGCATCATTGCAAAATAAATAATTTAGAAAATGATAACTACTAGTGCACTCTATATCTTATGTGCAATATAGAAATAGTATACCACAATTAGGCTTATTGTCAACGTATTGTCACAGAATTATTTATTAACTTAAAAAAGTGAAAAAGCTGTTAAGATTTGTACAAAATGTGCAAATGCTTAACAGCCGAATACTATTTATTTTTTCCGCGGAGAAATAACTTGTCCAGTGTAAATCGACAGATATCAAGCTTTGGCAAACTCGAAAATAGCCTTTTCCTTAACGCCTGCTTTGTTGCAATAAAGCTTCTGTGCAGGGATATCTACGAGGTACAAAGCAAGATCGGACCAGCCTTTCAGGGTGAAGCAATAGTCCTTGTGCTGCCTGAGCTTCTGCAGGTCTGCTATAGCCTTTTCCTCAACGCCTTGCTCGCAGATAAGCACAAGGGCATAGACGCTGCTCATGTGCTCGGTAGTGGTTTTGAGCGCTGCCATAGCGTCCTTGGTGAACTGCAGATAGGGGGAAGCCATGTCCGCAGTCAGCTTTTTGTCGAAGTGCGCAGCATAAAGATATTCGTTGTGCTGCACACTGTAGGTCTTTAAAGAAGGCACGATGAAATAGCCTTCGTCCGCAGCGTTAAGCTCTGCTGCGAGGACAAATGCCGGTGCTTTCGGTAATGGCTTCTTATCATAATAGTGAGCAAGACGCTGCTCTAATTGCTGTAAATATTCTTGACCGTTCATTATGGTACTTCCTTTGTGTTTGATAGCTTTTAGTATAAGCTATCAGGCAGTTTTTGTCCAGTATTACCGGTTTTATGGCTTGTTACAGGCTTCTTTGGCAATTCCACGCAGATTCGCTATATATAATAGGATATGAATGTTCTTAAAATGCTATAATTATGAAAAAAATTTCGATAACTGATGACAATTACCACAATTCAAGCTATAATAAGTATATAAATAAAAATTATTTTATGAGGTGACATACAATGCAATTTCCGATAGTTTTAGGTGTTTCTGCACGTCACGCACATCTGTGCCGTGAGCATATGGATATTTTATTTGGTGAAGGCAGTGAGCTGCACGTTAAAAAGCCAATCGGGCAGCCCGGTCAGTTTGCTTCTGAAGAACAGATTACCATGGTAACTCCCAAGGATTCCATGAAGCTGCGTATCATCGGTCCTTTGCGTCCGGAAACTCAGATTGAGCTTTCTCTGACCGACGCGCGCAAGGTTGGCCTTGATGCCCCTATCCGCAACAGTGGCGACATCGCAGGCAGCGCTGGCGCTAAGCTCATCGGTCCGAAAGGCGAGCTTGAGCTGAAAGAGGGTATTATCATCGCTGCGCGCCACGTGCATCTGTATCCGGAAACCGCTGAAAAATACGGCCTGAAGGACGGCGATATCGTTGATATCCAGACAGAGGGCGAGCGTTCCGTAACACTGCATAATGTTCTGGTACGTGCGGGCGTAAAGCATGCTGACGAGGTTCATATCGATACTGATGAAGCTAATGCCTGCAACCTGGGCAGCGGCGTGATGGTTAACATCGTCTACAATAAATAATTCCACCGTTTTTCCAACAAAAGGATGGTGAGTATATGAAAAAAATTACAGTCTTGGCGGCAGTGCTTGTTTTGTGCGCTGCGCATGCTTCTGCCTACGAAAACAGCTACGCAGGCTACAGCGTTAAGGACGGACAGCCTTACTATAAGCTGGAAGCGAAGAAGGTTTATGCGTATACCAATATCAGCAGCAAAAAGGTTTATCAGAACGAAGAGAATTTAAAAAATACCGCAGTTAATATTGTTAACTATTACACAGCAGAGGATATGGAGCAGATTTTAGGCGAAAAATTCTCTACTGCTTATTTTGATGCGGAATATGAGAAGCTGGCACTTTTGGAGCGCTCCCAGCTTAATCCGAAAACCGTGCCTGCGCCGCTGCTGGAGCTTGATAAATATGCCGAGCATGACAGTAACGGCAATCTGACGATTCAGAGCAAGGTGCTCAAGGAAAAGCTGGAAAAGCTTACGCCTCTTATTAAGACAGGGAAAATTGCCGGCAAAAAGGCGATAACTATTTCTTACCTATATAAACAGGGTGATGTGCTGGTTAAAATTGATACTAGCCTTGTTTCTGCCAATGACAGACTTTATCTGCTGTCTACCGTAAATACTGACCAGGATCTTTATGCACCTAAGAAGGATGAAAAAGACGCTGACGCTGATGCAGATATTGATGATATCGATACTGACGCAGAAAGCGACGAAAATGACGAGGCCAAGACCGAGCCCAAATCTGCTGCTTCCGCAAAGGAAGAGATGGACAAGGCTCTGGAGGTTGAGAATGTTTTTGTACGCGACGTACCGGCCGAAACCATGCAGCGCTTCGCTAAAGCACACACTGATCTGCTGAAGGGCTTTAAGGCTTTTGCTCCGACAAGCACGCCGAAGGCCATCGGCTTTACCGATGCCGCAGCCGGTAAAAGTGTGCAGCTGCCTGATGACTGGTTCTATGGCCAGCTGAATCTTAAATATAAGGACAAGGGCACATTTTACCTGACTTTGGCTTCTTCAATGAAGGAAATGCAGGAGGTTGCCGCAAATACTGATTATGACAGTGTTTATGCCGTATTAGCTATTCCGCAGGCTGACCCCGAATACCAGAAGAAGGTTACGGAGCTTTACAGCAGCGGTGCACGTAATGTTCTGCAGCACTGGAATCATCTGCTGATTACTGCCAGTGTTGATAACATTACCGACGCTGAAATCAAAGAGCTTCTTTCAACGCCTGTTGCCAACAGACTTGCGGTTGAGAGTTTTATCTCCGAAGGTCTGCAGCGCATGAAGGGCTTCAGCAACGAATACTTTGCTTTGAAGGATTATAAGACAAATTTTGACTTCACCCAGGAAAAAGCTCTTATCGGCATCAATGCTGATACCGATTTGCTGAAGGATTTTGCTTATAACAACAAAATTTTACTGAGCTGCAACCAAAAAGCTGCTACAGCGATGCTTTTTATCAAAAAAACTGACGTTGAAACGGAAAAAAGCCTTGAACAGCAAGTAAACAAATGGCACTTTTAACTACACAGATGCAATGAATTGCAGTGCATGAAAATCTTACGTCTGAGAAAAGGAAAATTTAACATAATATACATTATCGGACGTAAAATATTATTTTGCAGTCTTTGCGGTAAAAAGGCAGCATTATAGACATGGTTATTTCCCGACTGAGGAATTTGCTTAAAAAAGCATCGGATTATGATAATTTTTCGCTTTTTGATCCTCCCCCGGAGGTTTGGAGAAGTTTTTAATGTTTTTTATGTTAGATTAACAACCGTGCGCACTGCTGTTTGACGAAATTACTTTTATCTGTTATAATTTGTATAAGGCTAACTATAAACACATGATTGGAGGGTCTAAAATGGGAAGAAGAAAAGCACTCCCGCCGGACTTTGATGGCAACTATACCGAAGATATGTTGTCTGAACGCCAACGTAACATTTTGAAATTCGTCCGTACTTTTATTAATCATAAGGGTTATCCACCTGCTGTACGCGAAATCGGTGCAGCTGTGGGTTTATCCTCCAGTGCCAGTGTGCATAATCATCTGAAGAAGCTGCAGGAGTATGGCTTCATTCAGCGTGATGCTGCCAAACCGCGTGCTCTGGAGCTGATGAGCGAGAGCGATGCCTGGAGAAACAAGCTCCTTGTTCCGGTACCGCTGGTTGGCAAGGTTACTGCAGGTGTTCCTATTCTTGCTGTCGAGAACATTGAAGAGACCTATCCTATTCCTCGTGACCTGATTGGTTGCGACGATGATGTTTTCATGCTTTCCGTATGCGGTGACAGCATGATTAACGCAGGTATTCTTGATCATGACTACATTATTGCGCGTAAGCAGAATTTTGCTAATAACGGCGATATTGTTGTTGCTTTGATTGACGGTGAGGAAACCACCGTTAAACGTTACTTCCGCGAGCTGCGCAGTGTGCGTTTGCAGCCGGAGAACGATAAGTATGAGCCTATTGTTGGTTCTGACAACATTAAGGTGCTTGGCAAGGTTATTTCTGTATTCCGTATGCTCTAATAGCCTGACTGTAAAATGCATGTAAAATGATGTCACTTTAGCGTCAAATACAAAAAAACAGCTCTTTACAGAGCTGTTTTTTTGTTATATATTATAGTTATGAATGTGTGTAAACGATTTTTATAAGGAGATGACGCTTATGTTACATCCATCTAATGATATTATCATGAACGCCCAGCAATTCTTTGCTGCGGACCAGAGCGAGGCGAATCTGGTGAAGCTGTTGCATGCAGTCAGCATTGTGCTGCAGGAAGGTGCCGAAGTGCTCATTCCTACTGCTGCCGATGCGCCGGAGGGACAGCTGCTGCTGCAGACGCAGACTACGGACAGCGGCTTGGAATATATGACTGCTTTCAGCAGCAAAGAGGCCTACGAGCAGGGCGAGCCCTGCAATGTTATCAGCCGCCCTTTGGTCAACTACTTTGAAGCAATCCTGCAAATGGACGGTATTGCGGGCATTATCTTTAACCCTGCTTCCCCAGCTCCCTTCAATATTCAGAACCAAATGCTCAAGGAGCTGTTGGCTGATGCCCAAAAGAACAAGGCACAGAACGCTATTTCCGTTTGGCGCGGTGATATTACTACGCTGGACTGCGACGCGATTGTTAATGCTGCCAACAGTACGCTTTTAGGTGGTGGTGGCGTTGATGGTGCTATCCACCGCGCTGCAGGACCGCAGCTTCTGGAAGAATGCAAAACCTTAGGCGGCTGCCCGACTGGTGCTGCCAAGATTACCTATGGCTATAATCTGCCTGCAAGCTACATTATTCATACCGTAGGCCCTATTTATAACGGTAAGGTTGAACAAAGACTGGAACTGGCCGACTGCTACAAGAACAGCCTGGAACTGGCGCGCAAGCATCATCTGCACAGCATTGCTTTCCCGGCGATTTCTACCGGTGCTTATGCTTATCCTGTGGACGAGGCTGCCCGTATCGCTCTTTTGACCTGCACCGAATGGATTAATGCCAACGCCGACTATGGCATGAGTGTTGTGCTTACCTGCTTCAACAGCGGCGTTTATAACGCTTATCAGGAGCTTGTTAAAAAAGCGCAGAACGGCGAGTTAGATTAACCTTATAGCACTTTTATGTACGACAAAACCCGTGACTCCCTTCGGACGTCACGGGTTTTTATTAACCTTAGCGTAAATTTACTAGCGTACAGATTTACGCATTGATGATATTGTTGAACAAAGATTTATTAGCTTCAATAGGCTGCTTGCCGCCGACTACGCAGATCAGGCCGTCGCTGAGCATGTCCTCTACTACCTTAGCCAGTGCTTGCAGGTCTGCATTGCTTACCTGCAGGATTTCGTTGCGGATGCGTTGGCGCAGCTCAACGGGAACGTGCTTCAGATATTGCGCGGTTGCCTTGTCAAGACGCATGCTGTTGGTCAGGGGCTTATCCATCGTGCTGATGGTACCGATAACGTACTTGTTCAGCTCGCGTTCGGGGAATTCTTCGTTTCTCAGCCATTCTGCCAGACCTTGGTAAGCCTCCAGAGTTTTCGGCAGCTGTGGGTCGCGGTAGGATGCAAACACGCCTACGCCGTTCAGCTCAAAGCGTGCAGTAACACCGTAAGCGCCGCCCTGAATACGGATTTTGGTCCAGAGATATTCATAGCTCAGAATGGTTTCCAGTACAGCCATCGCACCCACGTATTTGTGACCGTGCTTTGCAAAGTTGCCGCCTGCAGCAACGTATTGTACCTTACCTGCGGTAGCAATAGCCTCGTTAACGGTGCCTACGGGCAGAATCTCAGCCTTCTCCCCTGCTTCTGCATCAGAAAGCTTGCTGATGAAATCAAGGCACTGCTGTCTTACTGCTGCCTGCTCTTTTACGTCACAGCTGTAGCTGAGCAAGAAACGGTTCTTCTGGAAGAAGCATTTGATTAACAGGCGCAACTGCTCCAGTACCTGCGGTGCCAGCTCGTCGAAGTTATCGGTCAGCTTTTTGAGGAACTGGTAATAGCTGAATTCGTCCTGCTCGTTGACGCGTGCGCCGGCAGAGCAATAGGAGAACAGTCTGGTGATAGCAACGGTCTGACCGCGGTTGAAGAAGTTGTCGTCCCAATCGGTTTTCAGCTCGGACACCAGCTCGCGGAAGCGCTCCAGATCGTCCATCTTGCTTTCCAAAGCAATAGCCTGCAGGATATCCAGCATTTTCGGCAGGTTATCTGTGAGGCATTTGCCTTTGGTGGAGAAGTAAATTTTATAATTATCCGTAGATTCTGCTTCGGTGAAGGCGCGTACAGCGAACGCAATACCACCGGTATACATGATGGCGTTGGTTGCCAGCTCCTGATAGCTGTAGCGCTCGGTGTTGAACTTGCCCATGATATCTGTGAGCAGATAGCACAGAGGCAGCTTTTCGGCTTCGATATCGGTAATATCAAAATAGAAGCTGGTATAAGCGATTTTATTGGTGTTGCGCGGAAGATACAGCAAATGGCTTGCGCCCAGCTCTTCCTCCTGCGTTTCAATCTTCTCTACCTCCTGTCTGATGTCGCTGCGCTTCAGTACAGGGATGGTTGCGCGGGCTTCCTCACTGTCGGGAGTAGCCTGCAGGCGGTGCAGCTCGGCACATTCGTCGATATGCTGCTGCAGCTCCTCCTGGCTCATCTGTGCCTTGATAGCGCTCATCTTGGCAGCAGCGGCCTCCTGGTCTGCCTCCTCCTTGCCGGGTTGCGGCAGCAGGGTTACCAGCACCTTATGGGTGTTGTCCAGCAGATAGTTTTCAATGATGCTTTCGTAATAATTGGTTTTCAGGCCCTCGCGCAGAGCTGCCAGATATTTGTTGTAGCAGAGGCCTTCAATCGGATTGCCGTCGTACAGCCAGTTATCCATAACGCCGATGCCCAAAATCAGTCCTTTGGGATAGCCGCCGAAATCTGCCTCACGCAGCTTGAATTCCATGGAGTTGATGTTGGCCTCCAACAGCTTTTTGTCAATGCCGTTGATGGTAATGTCCTGCAGTGTTTTATAGATAACGCTGATAAATTTATCGCGCAGGTCCTTCTCGCTGCCGCTGGCACGGATAGAGAATACCGGCTGATACATGCTGGAGGTATAGCTGCCGTTGATAATCTGGCCCACGCCTGCATCCATCAGCGCACGGCGCAGAGCGGAGGATTCGCTGTCCAGCAGGGTGCTTTTCAGCAGGCTCAGAGCCATGCTAGTCTGCAGGTCGGTTGCCTTGCCTGTTACGATAGAAAGCTCGTGATATGTTTTGGCAGTGCAGTCCTCCTCTGCCCCAACCGGATAAAATGCTTCGATATCCGCAGTACGCGGCAAGGACTGCTGTTCTGCGATAGCGGAATCAACAGTACCGGTTTTCTCAAAGCTGTTCAGATATTCGCTGTCGAGATATTCCAAAGTAGCGTCGATATCCATATCACCGTATAAATAGATATAGCTGTTTTCCGGGCTGTAATAGGTTTTGTGGAACTGCTCGAATTTTTCCTGAGTCAGCTGCGGAATAGCGTCCGGATAGCCGCCGGATTCAAAGCGGTAACAGTTGTCGGGGAACAGAGCCTTCATTGCTTCGTTTTCCAGATAAGCGTCCGGCGAAGAATATACACCCTTCATTTCGTTATAAACAACCCCGTTGTAGCTCAGCTCGCCGTCAAGGCTGTCCAGATTATAGTGCCAGCCCTCCTGACGCAGGGTGTATTTGTTTTGGTAGAAGGAAGGATAGAACACAGCGTCCAGATATACGTCCATCAGGTTATGGAAGTCCTTATCGTTGCGGCTGGCAACGGGATACATGGTCTTATCCGAGAAGGTCATAGCGTTCAAAAAGGTGTTCAGAGAACCCTTGACGAGGTCTACGAAGGGCTCCTTTAAGGGATATTTGCGGGAGCCGCAGAGAGAGGAATGCTCCAGAATATGTGCCACACCTGTATCATCTGCAGGCGGAGTTCTGAAGGAAATAGAAAAAACCTTGTTATCGTCATCGTTAGCAAGGTACAACAGGCGTGCGCCGCTCTTGATATGCTCCATGATATATGCCTGGGAGCTGATTTCATCTACAAATTGTGCTTGTAAAACCTTAAAGCCGTGGTATACGGCATTTATTGCTAAAGTCATTGTTGCCTCCTAAAAATTTACACTATGGTATTTATTATAACATATTTGCATATCTATTGTCTGAAATTCTTGTAAAAACAGTTAGCTGTTGCTAAAAAAGATTATCTCCTTGCCAAAAGCGCTGTTCTTGCCTATAATAATTAGTAGAATAGTCAGAATCTGGAGGGAGTATTCATGGAAGAAGCACGCTTTACACTGCGCATTCATCCTATTATTATGAATAAGATGAAGCATTTGGCAAAGATAAATGGCCGTTCGGTCAATAAGGAAATCGAACAGATTTTGAAATGGGTTATTGATGATTATGAGCGCCAATACGGCAAAATTGAGCTGACCAAGGCAGAAATGCCGGGCTTCAGCACAGGCGCAACGGTTAAGGAAGCGCCGGAGCAGCCTATGGAAATGCTCTTCGGTTTGGATAATAAAAGCAAAAAATAATATGTAGGCTCCCCTGCCCTACGCTATACAAATAATTAAGGCACTACTGCGCTCACAGTAGTTCCTTTAGTGTTTATGCTTATTTTGCTATTGCGTGCTCCTTCAGCTCCAGCTTTTGCTTTTCTTCTACCTCTTTGATGCGGCAGCTGGCGAAAATAGAACCGGAAACGTTATGCCATACGCTGAAGATAGCGCCCGGAAGCGTGGCCAGCGGATTAGCGGCGAAGTTTGCGGTCGCCAGAGCAAGCGCCAGACCGCTGTTTTGCATTGCAACTTCGATAGCAATAGAGGTTTCCTTAGCGTAGGATACCTTCATCAGACGCGCCATGCCAAGGCCAAGAGCCATACCGATGCCGTTGTGCAGGACAACTGCCAGCATTACGATCAGACCGCAGCTCATCAGCTTAGCAGCGTTAACAGCAACGATACCGTCGATAATGGTTACAATCGCTACAACGGAAACCAGCGGCAGAATACCGCCCAGCTTGACGATGGTTTCGTGGAAAAGGCTGTTTAATATGATACCTGCAAGCACAGGCAGCAGCACAATCTTCACTACGGAAAGCACCATAGCCATAAAGCTTACCTCAACCCAGGAGCCTGCCAGCAGGTACACCAGCACAGGTGTTACCAGCGGTGCAATCAAGGTCGAAGTGATGGTCATGCCCACGGATAAGGGAACGTCACCCTTAGCGATGTAGGCAATAACGTTGCTGGCAGTACCGCCGGGGCAGCAGCCTACGAGGATAACGCCCAGAGCGATATCAGTATCAAGATTCATCACTACAGCCAGAAAATAGGCTGCCAATGGCATGATGGTGTATTGCAGGATACAGCCGGAAATAACCTCCTTAGGTCGGGAAAAGACGATTTGGAAGTCCTCGCGCTTGATGGTCAGACCCATGCCGAACATTGCCGTGCCCAGGAAGAGAGCGGTATACTGCGGAATCCACATGAATTTTTGCATATGGGTGAAAGCAACCGCAGAGGTGATTAAAATCACGACGGCGATGTACTTGGATAAAAATCCGCTTACCTTGCCAATGATGTTTAAAACGCTGTTTTGCTCGTTCATATTAAATTGCCTCCTTACATGTATGCTGCCTTGGGGCAGTCACGCTGTTAATTGCCTCGAGCAGAAGCAATTACATGGGTATTGTACCACAAAAAGGAGGAAAAATAAAGTATCAGCAGGACTCCAGCAGGTGCGACACCTTCACCTGCAGCTTATCGGCGATGCGGAATACCAGGTCCATACTCGGGCGCGCGCTGCCGTGCTCGATTTTGCTCAAATACTGCGGAGTAATGCCTATCTGCTCTGCGAGCATCCCCTGCCCCAGCTCCTGCATGATTCTGTAATAACGTATTTTTCTGCCCATTTCTACATACTTTTCGCAATACATATATCATCCACTCCTCTACTTCTTACTGATTATAGCTTACAGTATTTCCGGCATTTCTTCATGTAAAAAAAGGTGCGAAGACTGCCTTGATACCGCTTTCCAAAGTAAATACAGGTGCATTCCTGAAAAACGTGCCGGCAATCAGTTTTGCTTTTGCGTTATGTCTTAGCATAATCTTATTATAAAAAATAGGATAGCCAGAAATTGGCTATCCTAAAAAATTTTTTGATAAATTTTTAGATATTTTTTGCGAAAATGAATTTTGCGCTTAGTTTACCGGTATCTCCTGTCTGGAAATAACCTCAATCAGCTCGCCCTGGCTTTTCAGCCAGATATCAATGCCTTTGCCGAAAACCTCCGCTTCGATAAGCGTACCGTTTTCGCCCTCCTCTACCACCTTGGCGGTCGGCAGGCGGTCAAGAATGTACTCGTAGCTGCCGCCTTTAAACAGGAAGCGCAGGCGCTGCAGATGGCCGCCGTACATAAACTGGATGCGCTTGCGGAACTCGCCTTCCTCAAAGCGCTTGGAATACGGAACGGCGAAATGCGTTTCGGTGACGGTAAAGCTGTTGATTCTGTCGATGCGGTAGATAGTCGGGAAGGGATCGTTTTCTATCTCGAATTTGAGCTCCTCCTTCTCCTTGGGCACAATGAAGCCTGCCAGATAAAAGTAAAATTCGGAGAACATGATGCCTACGGGCTGCAGTCTGCGCTGCACCAGAACGCCGTCGGTACGGCGGTAGTTAATGATTATTTCCAGATGCTCATGCACAGCGCCGCTAAGCTCCCACATCTTCTTCAGGAACTTATCCTTGTGCTGCGGTTCTACATAAAGCAGCTTTTCATTGCCTATAAGCTCGCTCACACGCTGCTGCTCCGTTTTCGGGATACAGCAGTCAATCAGCTTATCAAGAATCGGATACAGCTCCTTTTTGGTGAACGCCCTGCTTTCGAGCAGTATTTTGAGCGTGGCGAAAACCTCCTCGTTGGACAGCAGATTGCGTGATGGCGGTACAAGCTGGTAAGCGCCGAGCTTTTGGTTGTAGACCAAATCCTGCACCAGGCCTGATGCTTCGTTCTGCTCATGTAAAAAGGACCGCAGGTCTTCTATGTCGCGCTGAATAGAGCGTAAGGAGCAGCCGAAGCGTTGGGCCTCCTCCTTCTTGTAGAGCATTTTGCCGTCTACCAGGCGCGAATACATATAGAGCAAACGATCCTTTGCGATGCGTAAATCTGTCATTATTAGTTCCTCCCTGCCATGAAATTTGCAAAGCGGTTGCTGCAAGAAAATCTCTTTAAGCTAATTATAGCACAATCATTCTCTTAAGCAAACGTTTTGCCACCAGCTATAAGCAAATTTTACCATAGAGGGAGGACACATATTGTCTTTCTCTAAAAATATTTTTGGCTTTTTCAGCATATTTCAGAGATAACAGGCGAAAATTTACGCCTGTTCAGTTTTAAGTGCAGGCAGAAAGCCGTCCAATGCTTCCAAAGCGCGTGCTGCAATCTGAGCGTTCTTTTCTCTCTTCTTGCGGATGCGTACAGTGAGCGGCGGAATGAGACCGAAGTTGATGTTCATCGGCTGGAAGTTTTCTATCGCCGGGTTACTGATGTAGTTGGCCAATGCTCCGTGCGCAGTTACCTCGGGCAATTCTACCTCCGGCAGCTCCAATACCGCTCTGGCAGCAGCTAAACCGGCCATCAGTCCGGAGGCTGCCGATTCAACGTAGCCTTCTACGCCTGTCATCTGTCCGGCAAAGTAGAAGCGCTTGTTATTGCGCAGGTTGAAGTGCTTATCCAAAAGCTGCGGCGAATTCAGGTAGGTGTTTTTGTGCATTACGCCGAAACGGACGAACTCTGCGTTCTCCAGACCGGGAATCATGCCGAAAACACGTCTTTGCTCCGGCCATTTGAGGTGTGTCTGGAAGCCTACCAGATTATAAAGGGAGGCAGCGGCGTTATCCTGACGCAGCTGTACTACTGCGTAGGCTTCTTTGCCGTTGCGCGGGTCAATGAGCCCTACAGGCTTCATCGGACCGAAGCGCATGGTGTCCTCGCCTCTTGCAGCCATTTCCTCGATAGGCATGCAGGCTTCAAATACATCATGCTCAAAATCCTTAACGGGAGCGCTTTCCGCATTGCAGAGAGCTTCCCAGAAGGCAACGTATTCCTCCTTTGTGTAGAAGGGGCAGTTGAGGTAGTCGGCGCCGCCCTTGTCGTAGCGGGACGCACGGTAAACCTTGTCGTAGTCCAGGGAATCGGCGGTAACAATCGGTGCTGCCGCATCAAAGAAGTGCAGATAATCAGCCTGCAGCAGCTTTTTGATATCGGCGAAAAGCGCGTCGCTGGTCAGCGGGCCGCTGGCTACGATGACAGTGCCTTCGAGGCTTTCAAGATCGGTCACTTCTTCGTGGATAACGGTAACGAGCGGATTGGCCTTCACTGCTTCGGTTACGGCAGCGGCAAAGCCGTCGCGGTCAACAGCCAGAGCGCCGCCGGCAGGCACCTGATGCTCATCAGCTTTTTGCATGATGAGGGAGCCTAAACGGCGCATTTCTTCCTTCAGCAGGCCGACAGCGTTTTCAATGTTGGCTGCGCGCAGGGAGTTGCTGCATACAAGCTCGGCAAAATATGCGGTTTTATGTGCTCCGTCACTTTTTACGGGACGCATTTCGTGCAGGATTACAGGGATACCGTGACGCGTGAGCTGGGTAACGGCTTCGCAGCCTGCCAGACCCGCACCGATTACATGTACAGGAGAGATAGTCATTTATTCGTTGCTGCCTTTCTTAGTTGTAGTAGTTTTTTTCGTTACGGTTGTTTTCTTTGCAGTAGCGGTTTTTTTAGCGGTAGTAGCTTTAGTAGCTGTAGTCTTTTTTGCTGCAGTGGTTTTGGTAGCAGTAGTTTTCTTAGCGGTAGTCTTTTTAGCCGCCGTAGTTTTCTTGGTTGCGGTGGTTTTAGCTTCCGTAGTCTTTGCTGCAGCGGTTTTGGAAGCATATGCCGGTCTTGCCTTGGAGCATTCCGGGTTACTGCAGAACTTGCGCTTGCTGCCGTTGCGTTCAACGTGCTCTACCATCATAGCGCCGCAGTCCGGGCATTTTTCGTTAAGCGGCTTATCCCAGGTGGTGTAATCGCACTCGGGATATTTTTCGCAGCCATAGAATACCTTACCGGTTTTGCTCTTGCGTTCGAGGATATCGTCGCCGCACTTAGGACATTTTACACCAATCGGGTGCAGAATGGGTTTGGTATTGCGGCATTTGGGGAAGTTGGGGCAAGCCAGGAACTTGCCGAAGCGTCCCTCGCGGATAACCATCATGGTGCCGTCGTTGCACTTGTCGCAGGGAACGTCGGAGACCTCCAGCGGGATTTCGACAATAGGAATAGCCACGCCTGCGTGGTCCAGATCCTTTTTGAAGGGACCATAGAATTCGCTGAGAACTTCGTCCTTGGTGTGCTTCTTCTCGGCAACCTCATCCAGCTTTTCCTCCATCTGGGCGGTGAAGCCGATGTTGATGAGTCCCTTGAAATATTCGGTGAGCATATCTACGGTCATAATGCCAAGCTCGGTAACGAGCAGCTTTTTGGCCTCTTTGACAACGTAACCGCGTGTAAGCAGTGTAACGATGGTAGGTGCAAATGTGCTGGGGCGGCCGATGCCCTTCTCCTCCAGCTCTTTGATAAGCGTTGCTTCGGTGAAGTGCGCAGGCGGCTCGGTGAAGTGCTGCTCTGCCGGCATGAGCTTGTAAAGCAGCAGCTTGCTGCCGGGTTCAACGTAAGGAACCTTGGAGTCCTTTTCTTTATCGTCATATTTGCTGTGCAGCTGCAAGAAGCCCGGGAATTTCAGTACGGAGCCTGTTGCACGCAGTTGGTAGTCGGCGGCATCAATCGTCAGGGTGGTAACATCATAAACAGCGTCCGTCATCTGACTGGCAACAACGCGGTTCCAGATGAGCGTATACAGCTTCAGCTGGTCATTGGTGAGGTACTTCTGCATCTCGGCCGGGGTACGCATGACGCTGGTCGGACGAATCGCCTCATGTGCGTCCTGAGCGTTCTTTTTGGTGCTGTAATGGTTTTCCTTCGCCGGGCAGAATTCGCTGCCGATGTTTTGCTTGATATAGTCGCGGATTTCGGCAATGGCAACCTCTGCCAGACGCACGGAGTCGGTTCTCATGTAGGTAATCAGGCCGACGGAAGTTTTGCCCAGGGATACGCCTTCATAAAGCTGCTGTGCGAGCATCATGGTCTTTTTGGCGCTGAAGTTGAGCTTTTTGTTGGCCTCCTGCTGCATGCTGGAGGTAGTAAACGGCGGTACGGGGTGACGCTTGCGTTCCTTCTTTACTGCGTCGCTCACGATGTAATCGGCCTTGGACAGCGCTTCTTCCGCTGCTCTGGCCTCTGCCTCATTGTGCAGCTCCAGCTTTTTGCCTTTGTATTTTACTGCTTCCGCTTCAAAGAGCTGTCCCTTGCTGCCTTCACGCAGCTTGGCGCTTAACGTCCAGTATTCTACCGGTACGAAATCTTCGATTTCACGGTCGCGGTCAGCAACGATTTTGGTAGCAACGGATTGTACGCGGCCGGCGCTCAGACCCTTGCGGATTTTGCGCCACAGCAGCGGGCTCAGCTGATAGCCTACGATGCGGTCTAAAATGCGGCGTGCCTGCTGTGCATCAACCATATCCATGTCAATGCAGCGCGGATGCTTGATAGCGTCCTTGACAGCGGCAGCGGTAATCTCATGAAATTCAATGCGGCAGGCAGATGTCGGGTCGATGCCCAGAATAAAAGCCAGATGCCAGCTGATTGCTTCACCCTCGCGGTCAGGGTCAGTTGCCAGTAAAACTTTGTCGGCTTTTTTTGCTTCTGTTTTCAGCGCTTTGATTAAATCGCCTTTACCGCGGATATTGATATATTTCGGCTCAAATTCGTTTGCATGCTCCTCGTCCGGCAGAAAGGTTACACCTAGGGTGCTTTTCGGCAGGTCGCGCAAGTGTCCCATAGAAGCCTTTACAGTATAGTTTTTGCCTAAAAATTTTTCGATAGTCTTGGATTTCGTAGGTGATTCCACGATAACCAGAGTCTTTGCCATTTATGTTCCTCCTACTTTCGGTAGTAACGCTGCGCCTGGTCTGTCGCCACCAGTCCGGCGGCCTGCAGGTCAAGCAGCTCCATGCTCACGGCAGCAAAAGCGGCTCCGCTCTGCTCCGTCAGCTTTTCTAAAGAAAGCGCTCCTGCCTGCAAAAGCGCAAGCAGCTTCGCTCCTAATTCCGTTGTGACAGGTGCGGGCGCAGGCTTTGGTTCCTGCGGCGCACAATCAAATATACTAGGCTGGATTATGCAGCGGTTCATCGCCTGCTGCCAACTTCTTTTATCGTCTAAAATATCCTGTGGCATATCTACCAGCTTGGCACCGGTACGGATAAGCTCATGACAGCCTATGCTGCCGCCGTCGAAAATATTCCCCGGTACGCAGTATACCTCACGTCCCTCGTCGGCAGCGATATTCGCCGTAATTACAGCGCCGCTGCGCTTGCCTGCCTCTGCTACCAGTACGGCCTGCGACAGACCAACGATGATACGGTTGCGCGCAGGAAAATTTGCCGCTGCTGGCGGAACTCCCGGCGGATATTCCGTTACCAGTGCTCCCTGCTCGGCAATGCGGGCGAACAGCTTGGCGTTTTCGGGCGGATAGACAATATCCAACCCGCAGCCTAATACTGCCACCGTCGTACCTCCGGCCTGCAGGCAGGCCTCGTGTGCCGCCGTGTCGATGCCCTTGGCACCGCCGCTGATGATCGGTATGCCTTCGCGCGTCATCGTCTTGGCAAAGTAGCCTGCGGCACGCACGCCGTATTCGCTGCAGCGTCGTGAGCCGACGATGGCCAAAGCATAATTTGCCTGCGGCAGCTTGCCCTTGACGTACAAAACTAAGGGCTTGTCGCTTAATTGCTGCAGGCTCTGCGGATAGGCAGCGTCGGTATAGGCCAGTATCTGCACGCCGTTATGACGGCAGAAGTAATCCAGCCTTTGCGGCAGACGCGCATCACGGTTGCTGATAAAGCTTTGCACTGCTCGCGGCGTACAGAGGCCGGTTGCCGTAAGCGTGGCGGCACTCGCTTCAAAAACAGCGCGGGCACTGCCCAGAGCGTTAATCAGATCAGGTATTCTGCTGCGTCCCAGACCGGGGACAACAGCGCAGACAGCGGCAAGGTATAAGGTGGTATCCATAAGGTCACACTCCTCCTGTAATAAATACATGATTATGCAGTCAGAGCGGAACTACATGCCACAGCCTTCATAATATGCGATTTTCTTACATTATAATGATGAAATTCGTATTGGTCAAGTAAATTAATTATACAATAGAAGAAATTGTCAGCCAAATGCGGGGCAAATTCTTCACGAAAAGACCCAAACATCGGTCTATATACAACAAAAGGACTCCCTCATCCGAAGGAGTCCGAAAATTATTTTTGCAGTCTTTGCATAACGTAGTCGACAATCTGCTGTGCTGCCAAAGGATGTGCGTGCTCACTGCAGGCTGCTGCCTCACGCGGGCTTACCGTGCTGTTTTTGATGTGCTGCACCAGCTCGTCGGTAGAACGTGCTACCAGAGCGCCGCAATACTGCTGCAGGAAAGCGGCGTTGCCCTCCTCCTGCCCCGGCAGCGGCTTGTAGATTAAAAGGTCCAGTCCGCTCGCCAGCACCTCGGCAGAGGTTAAACCGCCGGCCTTGGTGATAATCATATCAGCGCCGGCCATGAGCTGTGGTACGTCCTCGCGGAAGCCGTAGATTTCGGCAGTAGCGCCGTATTTGGCTTGCAGCTGTGCCGCTAACGCTTCGTTGTGGCCTGTGACAGCAACAACGCGCAGGTTTTTCAGAGCGGCGCGCTGCAGTGCCGTGATTATCTCGGCCATCGGCAGCAGGCCCTCGCCCCCGCCCATCAGCAGGCAGACGCGTTCGGTTTCGTCCCAGCCGAAGAACTCGCGGCATTTCTGCTTGTCATGCTTAATCATAAACTGCTGACGCACGGGAATGCCCGTAGCCTGAATGTCGGCATCGGTAGCGAGCTTGTCACGCAGCAGCTCGTCGGCGATAAAATAGGTATCCACACCGTCGCAAACCAACCAGCGGTGAATCGTAAAGTCGGTCACTACAGCACCGAGCCAAAGCTTGGGATGCTGCTTTTTGTAATAGCCGATGATGCCTGCGGGTGTAGCGTGCGTAGCGATTACCGCATCAGGCTGTACGCTGCGCAGGTAGCTGCCTCCTAACCACGCCAACAGGCGGTTTAAAAGCTCACGCATCCATAAAGAGCCGCCCTGCTTGTTGCCCCAGCTGTAGGCCAGCTTATAAAGCCAGGGGCAGCATTTTAAAATCCACAGGTAGGTGCCGAGAAAGACCTTGCCCAGAAACTGCGGGAAGAAGTCGAAGATGTTGCCGTGGATGACCTCAACCTCCGGACGGTCGGCTAAGGCTTGCTCCAGCGCTTCGGCTGCCAGCCTGTGTCCCGAGCCTATGGGTGCCGAAAGCAGGAGCACAGTATATTTTTTTCGTGTTTCGTGCATATGTATCACCATCTATATTGTATCGGAAATATAGCTAATCGGAATTTTTTTGCGAAAAAGGCTTGCTATCATAGCCTTTATATTGTATCATATTTTTAACTACAATCAATAGTTAATGTTCTCGCAAAGAGTAAAATTCGTGAGAAATTTTTGGGAGGCTCATCAAATGACTACAAGAAGACCTGTTGAAAGCTTTAGCTTTCCTGTAGAAAAAATTAAAGAAGGTTATTATACTGACGCATATTTTATGCGTTCCGAAGAAATCTTAAACGGTGATAATTATCATCCGCGTGTGCTGATGCAGGTGTTCGCCCGTGACCATGTTGTTGTTTGCGGTACCGACGAGGTCATTGCTCTGATCCGTCAATGCGCTTTCCATCCGGAAACTATCGAAATTCATTCCCTGCGTGACGGCGAAGAGGTTGACGAGTGGGAAACCGTTATGACTATCGAAGGCGATTATGCCGACTTTGCGCATCTGGAAACCATCTATCTGGGTATTCTGGCACGCCAGAGCCGCATTGCTACAAATGTTCGCCGCGTAGTGAAGGCTGCCAACGGCAAGCCGGTGCTTTTCTTCCCTGCACGTTATGATATTTACCAGACTCAGGAATCCGACGGCTATGCAGCTTTGGTTGGCGGCATCCACGGCTTCTCTACCGATGCCAATGCTCTGGCAGCAGGCGGCAAGGGTTTGGGTACTATCCCCCATGCATTGATTGCTTCCTACAAGGGTGACACTGTCGCTGCTACCGAAGCATTCGATAAATATGTTGATCCGTCTATCGCACGTATCGCTCTGGTTGATTTTGACAACGACTGCGTAAACACTTCTCTGGCTGTGGCCCGCAAGCTGGGCAAAAAGCTCGCAGGTGTGCGTCTGGATACCTCCGGCAGCATGGTTGACAAGAGCCTGTGGACTCAGATTGGTACCTTTAAGCCGACCGGTGTTTGCAAGGAGCTGGTTTGCAACGTTCGCCGTGCGCTGGATGCCGAGGGCTTCAACCACGTTAAGATTATCGTCTCCGGCGGCTTTGACGCTGAGCGCGTAGCAGCCTTTGAGGAAATGGGCGTGCCTGTTGATACCTATGCAGTAGGTTCTTCCTTCTTCGACGGCAACATCAACTATACTGCGGATATCGTTAAGGTTGATGGCAAGGACTGCGCTAAGGCCGGCCGTAAATACAATCCTAACCCCAAAATGGAGCTTGTAAAATAATTTGCAACAATGAGGTTGCAGTGCGAAAGTGCTGCAGCCTTTTTTGCTATCCTAATGAAGGAAATATGGCTATCAGCAAGAATACTTACTACGGGAAACAAAATGTCCCTTCAGTCAGGAAAAATTACGGCCACTCATTTCGTGTGGAACCAAGACGAAGCGGCGCAAAACTCGCGCGAAGCCAAGAGATTCTGCAATATGAGTTTGCATAGCGCTCAGACATTGCGCCCCTTCTGTGGTTCCAGACACTCATTCGCTGTAATTTTTTTCCTTACGCGACATTCCATTCCCATATTCATAAATCTTAGCTTTGATATACCATGTGATTATCACAATTTCATCTACATAAAAAGGAGAACCCACTATGTCATTGAATACAACTCCCGCTGCCGAGCGTATCCACATCGGTATCTTCGGCAAGCGTAATGCCGGCAAGTCCAGCCTAATCAACGCCATCACCAGTCAGGAGCTTGCCATTGTCAGCGAACAAAAGGGCACCACTACCGACCCTGTATATAAGGCTATGGAGCTTTTGCCCCTCGGCCCCGTAATGATTATCGATACCCCCGGCCTCGACGATGAAGGCGAGCTGGGCGCGCAGCGCATCGCCAAGGCTCAGCAGGTGCTGAATAAGTGCGACATCGCTCTGCTCGTAGTAGATGCCAGTGTTGGCCTCAGCGAAGCGGATAAAGCACTGTGGCAGCAGCTGCAGGCGAAAAAACTGCCCTCCATCCTTGTGCTGAACAAAGTAGAACTGTTAGACGAAATGCGCCAGGCACTGCTCACTATGGAGGCCATGAAGCTCACTAAGCAATGCTTCCTTGTCAGCGCCATCACCAACCGTAACATCAACGAGCTGAAGGAGGCTATCGCTGCTTTGCGCCCGCGTGATGTAGAACGCCAGCTGCTTGGCGATTTGATTAAGCCCTGCGACATCGTAGTGCTCGTAACGCCGATTGACAGCGCCGCCCCCAAGGGCAGATTGATACTGCCGCAGCAGCAGGTACTGCGCAACGTGCTCGACAACAAGGGCATTACCGTAACTGTGCAGGAAAGCGAACTGGCGGAAGCACTGGCACGCCTCGCCTTCCCGCCCAAGCTCGTTGTAACCGACAGCCAAGCCTTCGGCGTAGTCAGCAAAATTGTGCCGCCCACCATTCCGCTCATCTCCTTCTCCATCCTCATGGCGCGCTACAAGGGCACGCTCAGCGCAGCCGTGAAGGCAGTGCGTGTGCTCGATACAGTGCAGGATGGCGATAAGATACTCATCAGCGAGGGCTGCACACACCACCGCCAATGTCAGGACATCGGCACAGTAAAGCTTCCCGGCTGGATTCGCAGCTTCACCAAAGCGGAGCCTGAATTCTGCTTCAGCAGCGGCACGGAATTCCCTGAGGATTTGTCACAATATAAACTTGTAGTGCATTGCGGTGGCTGCATGCTCAACGAACGCGAAATGCAAAGCCGCAGCGAATGTGCTGCAGCGCAGAACGTCCCCATGACCAACTACGGCATTGCTATTGCCTATATGCACGGCATTTTAAAGCGCAGCGTCGCTCCCCTGCCGGATATCGCCAAGCTGCTGGAGTAAAGCTTCAGCTGAACAGGAGAAAGTGAGGGTATGAACCATGCACAGTTTTTTATATTATTACCTGATCTTCATCAACTGCACCGCCTTTGTCGTCTACGGTGCAGATAAAGCCTTCGCCAAGCTGCACAGCTGGCGTGTGCCGGAAATAGTGCTGCTGTTTTTGGCAGCGCTCGGCGGCAGCGCAGGCGCATTTATCGCCATGCAGCTTTTCCGCCATAAGACACAGCATTTGAAGTTCATCTTCGGCGTACCGCTCATTTTCTTTCTGCAGGTAGCAGTCATCAGCTATTTTTTCTATAAGGGCTGAGCGCTCACTAAAAACCGTACAAACCGTACAAAACCGTACAACCCCTTGCTGCATAAGGCTTTGGGGCTGTACGGTTTTTGTGTTGCACTTATAACTCCGCAACCTTCGGCGGATACTTTGCTTCAAAAGCGCGCAATACACCAAGCAGTCTTTCGTCCAGATAGCTCATACCCTGCTCCCGTAGTTTTTGTGGTATGCCGTAGTAGCATTCTGCTACCGCACCGGTGATTGCTGCCAGTGTGTCGCTGTCACCGCCGATAGAAATAGCATTACGGATAGCATCTTCATAGCTTGTCGACTCAAAGAAGGCCATCAATGCCTGCGGTACGGTATTCTGGCAGGTTTCGTTGAACATATAGGAATCGCGGATACCGTCGAGCGTGAAGTCCATAGGATAATAGTTGGCATTAATATAATCCCTGATAGCTTGCATAGTTGCGCCCTGCTTGGCCATAAATGCTGCCACAGCAGTTGCCTCCGCTCCCTTGATGCCTTCCGGATGGTTGTGCGTCACGTCCGTCACCATCAGCGAAAGCTGTTTGACCTGCTCTAGGGTATTCGTAGCATAAACAATACCGCTCACGCGCATTGCCGAACCATTGCCATAGCTGTTATAAGGCTGCGGGTCGTCAAAATAAAGCCAGCAGGAAAAGGTTCTGCCATAACCGGCATCAGGATATGCCTCACCAAAAGCACGCATTTTTGCTACAGCCTGCTCGCGCAAATCGCTGAAATCAGGCTTGCTCTCCAAAAGCGCCTCACATAACGCCAAAGACATTACGCTGTCATCTGTGAAAAAGCAGTCATTAGTAAAAAACTCAAAATCCTTCGCTTTGTAATTATCCCATTCAAAACGTGAACCGACAATATCGCCAATAATTGCACCTAGCATTGTATACGCCTCCACTCATTTGTTATGTGTATATTATAGCATAATCGTCTAAAACGTACATCATAACAAAAACCGTACACGCGCAAAGGCTTGCCCGGCCTGCGTTTGTACGGTTTTCTGCGACAGCAATAATATACATATAAACATATACAGAAACGCTCTGCCAACCTTGCGGTCAGCAGAGCGTTTTATTGTGTCAGTTTTAAGCCTCAGCTTATTTGAAGTAGCTTACGCCGGACAGGAAAATCTTCTGATCCTTGTCGCCCGCAATGTTGCGGAACAGGCCCGGAGCAAAACGCTCGCTGTGGCCCATCTTGCCGAGGATACGTCCGTCGGGGCTGGTGATGCCTTCGATAGCATACAGGCTGCCGTTCGGGTTGAACGGAGTGTTCATGGTCGGTACGCCCTGAGCATTTACATACTGGGTAGCAACCTGGCCGTTAGCGAACAGCTCTTTGATAGTGCTTTCCGGAGCGTAGAAGCGGCCTTCGCCGTGGGATACGGCAACAGCATGCTCTTCGCCTGGTTCGCACAGGCTGAACCACGGAGATTTGTTGGAAACAACTCTGGTGGTAACAATCTGGGAAATATGACGGCCGATGTTGTTGAAGGTCAGTGTCGGTGCATCGCTGGTCATATCGCGGATATCGCCGTACGGAACGAGGCCGAGCTTAATCAATGCCTGGAAGCCGTTGCAGATACCCAGCATCAGGCCATCGCGGTTTTCCAAGAGGTCGCTGATTGCTTCCTTGATGCGCGGGTTGCGGAACATGGTAGCGATGAACTTGCCGCTGCCGTCAGGCTCGTCACCGGCGCTGAAGCCACCGGGGATCATCACAATCTGGGAGTTGTTGATATATTTAACCATTGCTTCTACGGATTCTTCGATAGCAGCAGCGGTAAGGTTGCGCACGATGAAGGTGTTAGCTTCGGCACCTGCAGCTTCAAAAGCACGGGCGCTGTCGTATTCGCAGTTGTTGCCGGGGAATACGGGGATGAATACGCGCGGTTTGGCGATATTCACCGGAGCGGTCAAAGTCAGCTCGCTCTTGTACAGCGGCATAGCGATGTCAGCAGGCTCTTCTGCCTTCGGAGTGCCGTCCGGGAAGATGCCCAGCAGCGGCTCGCGGTATGCGGCAAAGGCTTTCGCAGCGTCAATCTTGGTGTCGTTGATGGTGATGCCTGCTTCGGCAGTAGTGTGGCCGAGCAGCATGTAATCCAGACCTTCGAACAGCTCTTCCGGTTCTACGCCGGCTGCCAGCTCGAGGACCATGCCGCCTGGCTGCAGAGTGAAGAGGCTGTCGGTATCGTGGAACGGTTTGATAAATTCAAAGCCAAGCTCGTTGCCCAGGCTCATGGTGGTTACCAGTGCAGCTACGCCGCCCTCTTTAACAGCGGCAGCAGCAGCAATCTTGCCTGCTTCCATAGCCTTGTGTACAGCGGTCAGGTTTTCCTTCAGCACTGCAAAGTCCAGTACTTCTGCACTATTGCGCGGGCAGGACAGGAAGATTACCTTGTCGCCTGCTGCCTTGAAGTCGGCAGATACAGCCTTGTTGCCGTCGATTACGCCTACTGCGAAGGAAACGAGTGTCGGCGGAACGGTTTTATCCATGAAGGTACCGCTCATGCTGTCCTTGCCGCCGATTGCCGGCAGGTCCAGAGCATCAAGTGTGGTGAAGGCGCCCAGCAGTGCGCTGAACGGCTGGCCCCAGCTGTTGGCATCATGCAGTTTCGGGAAGTACTCCTGCAGAGTCAGGCGCAGCTTAGCGGGGTCAGCACCCAGAGCTACGGCACGAACTACGGATTCGGTTACAGCGTACATAGCGCCATGGAACGGGCTCCAGCAAGCAACGTTCGGGTTGTAGCCGCAGGCCATTACGCTTGCTGCGGTGGTGTTGCCGTGCAGTACGGGGATGCGGCCTACCATACCCTCGCTCGGAGTGAGCTGGGTTTTGCCGCCGAACGGCATCATTACGGTGCCACGGCCGATGGTGCTGTCAAAACGCTCGGACAGGCCCTTTTCGCTGCAGACATTCAGACGGCCTAGGTTAGCCAGCCATGCAGCTTCAAGGTCAGCAGCGGAGGTTACTTCGGCAGGAACCTGCTCGAATACGTTGTCCTCTTTTTCTTCGCTTACTACGATATTGGTGTGTTGTGCAACGCCGTTGGTATCGAGGAAAGCGCGGGACAGGTCAACAATTTTATCGCCACGCCAGAACATAACCAGGCGCGGTTCTTCGGTAACGTCGGCAACAACAGTTGCTTCCAGGTTTTCTTCGTCAGCATATTTGATGAAGGCGTCGCGGTCAGCGGCAGCGATAACAACAGCCATACGCTCCTGAGATTCGGAGATAGCCAGCTCGGTGCCGTCCAGGCCTTCATATTTCTTGGGAACCTTATCTAGGTCAATAACAAGACCGTCGGTCAGCTCGCCGATAGCAACGGATACACCGCCTGCACCGAAGTCGTTGCAGCGTTTGATCATTGCGGTTACGGCAGGGTTGCGGAACAAACGTTGGATTTTGCGTTCGGTTGGAGGATTACCCTTCTGTACCTCTGCGCCACAGCTCATGAGGGAGTCAACGGTGTGCTCCTTAGAGGAACCGGTTGCACCGCCGCAGCCGTCACGACCGGTTTTGCCCCCCAGCAGCACTACGATATCGCCGGCAGCGGGACGCTCACGGCGAACTGCGCTACGGGGAGCAGCGCCGATTACACCGCCGATTTCCATACGCTTCGCAACAAATTTATCATGATAGTATTCCTGTACATGGCCGGTTGCCAGACCGATCTGGTTGCCGTAGGAGCTGTAGCCTGCAGCTGCGCCGATGGTAATCTTGCGCTGAGGCAGCTTGCCGGGCAGGGTTTCGCTGATTGGGGTGCGCGGGTCAGCACTGCCGGTTACACGCATAGCCTGATATACATAGGAACGGCCGGACAGCGGGTCGCGGATTGCACCGCCGAGGCAGGTTGCAGCGCCGCCGAACGGTTCGATTTCGGTCGGATGGTTATGGGTTTCGTTTTTGAACATTACCAGCCACTCTTCAGTCTTGCCGTCGATTTCGATAGGCACAACGATAGAGCATGCATTGATTTCTTCTGACTGGTCAAGGTCAGCTAGCTTGCCTTCCTTGCGCAGCTTCTTCATGCCGATTACGGCAATGTCCATCAGGGTTACCGGACGCTCGGTGTCTTCACCGTAAACCTCGTCACGGGCAGCCATGTATTTGTCATAAGCCTCTTGTACAGGCTGGGTAAAGGTGCCGGGAACGATATCTACATCTTCAATCTGAGTCATGAAGGTGGTATGACGGCAGTGGTCGGACCAGTAGGTATCCAGCACACGGATTTCGGTAATAGTAGGCTCGCGGTGTTCTTCGTTGAAGTATTTCTGGCACCACAGCAGGTCGTCCAGGCTCATAGCCAGGCCCATGGATTGGCGCAGTGCTTCCGCTTCTTCTTTGGACATGGTCAGGAAACCGGTAACGGATTTAACCTTTTCCGGCTCCTCGCAGGTGCTGATGAGGGTTTCGGGTTTAGCCTGCTCAGCCTCACGCGCTTCAATCGGGTTGATGCAGTAAGCCTTGATTTTTTCGACTTCTTCCGCAGTCAGCTTGCCTTCCAGCACATATACCTTAGCAGCAGCAACCATCGGGCGCTCCTTTTGGGTAATCAGCTGGATACATTGTTCGGCAAAATCCTCACGCTGGTCGTATTGACCGGGCAGCAGCTCTACGGCGAAGGCAGCCTCGCCTGCAGCCAGCGGCAGCTCCTCTTCTACGACATTGTCGACAGGCGGCTCGGACAGCACCAGCTGTTTAGCCATAGCGAATTCCTCATCGCTCAGGCCCATCACGTCATAGCGGTTAACGATACGCATACCGGTAAGATTGCTCATACCAAGGTTGTTGCGCAGATCTGCAAGTAAGCCATGTGCTTCGACAGCAAAGGCATCCTTCTTTTCTACAAAAAGTCTTCTAATGTTACTCATATACACGGCCTCCAATGTAATTTTTTCGAGGTGAATACTTGCTATTTATGTTTCTATTTTAACACACTTCGGCGTTTTATCCAATATGGATAGCGATAAATATAGGCATATTAGTGAACATTTTTCAGTTTTAACTAAAAATAATTCGGAAAATCGGCCATAATGCAAAAATGGCCACCATGAAAGATGACCATAATTTTATTGAACAGGATGTTTGTGATAACGCTTGTTATTTGGCAAACTCTTGGCTTACCTTAGCAATCGCTTTTACCGTAGCGCGGATATCTGACTGCGCCAGTATGCCGCTGACTATGGCTGCGCCGTCAGCGCCTGCCGCGAGCACCTCGCGGTAATTGTCCGCAGTTACGCCGCCGATGCCGACAACAGGCAGTCCCTTCTCCCTGCAGATAGCAGCTAAACCATCAGTACCAAGCTTTTGCACGTCTGCCTTGGTAGCAGTGCCGAAGACAGCGCCGCAGCCAAGGTAATCCGCACCGTTTTGCAGCGCCGCTTTAGCCTCCGCCGGATTGTGCGCCGAAACACCGATGAGATAATCCTCGCCCAGAATCTTGCGCGCCGCAGCGCATGGAAGGTCGTCCTGCCCCAGGTGTACACCTGCTGCCCCCACCGCCATGGCGATATCCAGACGGTCGTTGATAATCAGCGGCACATTAAAGCTGTCGCACAGTGCTTTCAGCTGCAGCGCTTCGGCGTATATTTCCGCGCTGGATGCTGTCTTGGCACGGTACTGCACCAGCGTCACGCCGCCTTCGAGCGCCTCACGCACGCAGTCAATAAGCGTCCTTCCCTGCAGGCAGTCATCGTCCGTAACCAGATAAATACTGTAATCAGGCTGTGCTTTCATCAGGACACCTTTTCCTCCGGCTTAAGATTTACCAGATTCCACTTCGTAGTTACATGGTAAATGGCGTCAATCAGGCGTACCTTGAACATGCCGGGGCCGTCCTTCTTCTCGAGGAAGTTGGCAGCCAGCTCGGCGCTCTGGCCCATGATTACTACGCCCAGTGCTGCCGCAACGAGCATATCCTTGGTAATAGCGGCGCAGCAGGCAACTAAGGTAGTAGTCATGCAGCCGCTGCCGGTGATATCCTGCATTAGCGGGTGACCGTTGTTCAGTACAACAGCCTGCTTGCCGTTGCTGATGTTGTCTATCGGGCCGGTGACAGCAAACACGCAGCCGAATTTGGCAGCAGCATCCTTAGCGGTGCGCAGTGCTTCGCCCTCTTCGGTGCCCTGCTCCATATTGTCCACGCCACGGCCGCCGGTTGCACCCAGCAGCAGCGCCTGGCATTCGCTGTGGTTGCCGCGCACGATGTCAATATAGCCTGCGTTCAGCAGCTTCAGCGCGAAGTTCAGACGTACGGTAGAAGCCATTACGCCCACGGGGTCCAGTACTACGGGGATGCCCTTGGTTTTGGCCGCCTGCGCCGCACGCTCCATAGCAATTTGCTTATTGAAGCTCAGCGTACCAAGATTCAGCACCAGTGCGTCGGCACCGGCAGTAATTTCGATAACTTCCTCCGGCTCATCAGCCATTACAGGAGAAGCACCTGCTGCCAGTGCAGCATCTGCACAGCTTTCCGCCGTAACGTAATTAGTAATTTCGTGGATGACAGGTCTTGCCTTACGCAGCTTGTCAACCAGCTCGCCAAAAGTATTTTTTAAGTCCATTAGTCTAAGATACCAGCCTTTCTGTATAAATCAACAAAATGATGCGTCGGTCCGCAGCCGCTACCTAGTTCAATGCCATGCTCGATGGCTTCGGTAACGTAGGCCTTGGAGGTGCGTACTGCCTCAGGCAGCACCAACCCCTTGGCCAGATTTGCCGCCAGACTGCTCGAAAGCGTGCAGCCTGTGCCATGAGTATTTTTCGTAGGGATGCGCTTGCCGGGGAACCACGTTTCCGTGCTGCCGTCAAAGAGCAAATCATCCGCTGTATCGCTCAAATGACCGCCTTTTACGAGCACAGCCTTCGCTCCCAGAGTAATAATTTTTTCCGCTACGGCGCGCATCTGCGCCTTTTCCGTAACCTGCATGCCGGTAATTGCCTCTGCTTCCGGCAGGTTGGGCGTAACCAGCGTAGCCAACGGCAGCAGCTCCTTAATCAGCGTTTCGCAGGCCTCCGGTGCCAGCAGCGGATAACCGCTTTTGGAAATCATTACCGGGTCCACCACGATAATGCGTGGCTGATAACGGCGCAGGCAGGCGGCAATCGTGCGGATAATCTCCGGCTGCGATACCATGCCTATTTTTACTGCGTCCACATGGATATCATCAAAAATGGCAGCAATCTGCGCTTCTACGATATCACAGTCAATATTTTGTACTGCGGTAACACCACAGGTGTTTTGTGCCGTAACGGCGGTAATGACGCTCATACCGAAGGTACCGTGAGCGGCAAAGGTCTTTAAATCGGCCTGAATTCCCGCGCCACCGCTGGAATCACTGCCGGCAATCGTCAGCAAATTCTTCATCTGCTTTCTGCCTCCTTTAATGCGCACTCAACGCGCGCATGTATTTTCTTTGTTTTGGCCGGAGTAATCGAACAGACCGTCGTTCTTTTCCTCCAACGCTTTGATAATATGATAGGTATATTCGTTGTAGGGTGTGGGAATCCCCAGCTCCTTGCCCATCGCCATCAGAGCACCGGAGAACATATCAATCTCAGTGTGTCTGCCTGCGTCCAGATCCTGCAGCGTAGAATAGCGCACGGATGGCGGAACGGCGCTGCCACGACCGGAGCTTGCGGGACATTTGCTCATATCAATGCCCTTGGCGGCGGCGATGTCATCCAGTTCACGGCGCAGTCCTTCCTTAATCGCACGCATATGCTCACTGTCCCGGTAGCAGCCAAGACCTGCCCCAATAACAGCCTGCGGCAGATTGTTGCAGACGTTTAGGCGGAACTTGCACCAGATTTCTTCATTAATGCAATCCGTATGGCGGATATGGATATCGGCGCTGCGCATAAGCGCTTCAATCGCCAGCACACGCTCACTCTCAAACGGTGCCTGCGCTTCGCCGAAAACAATACCGATAGTCTTTTCCGGGTTAAAGCGCACACCGTTGCCATCGTGGCGCGATGCAATCTTGATCAGTGCAGGCAGAATCTGCTTGCTGTCGATAGCGCCGGCAATAATTTTCTCACTGTCCACGCCGTTCATCAGGCTCATGACAGTGGTATTAGGGCCAACTGCCTCGCGGATGCTTGCCAGTGCGCCGGGCAGAGCGCCGTATTTCAAAGCGACAATCAACAGATCTACGCCCTTGGCTTCCTGCGGGCTCCACACCTGCGGATGGTAGGTTACGTTGTTGATGCTGCAGCCCTCGTCACGCAAACGCGCAGCACGGCTGCCTTCGGCGATAATGCCGAATCTGATATCGGGGAGCTTGCTCAGTCCCCAGATTATATAAGAGCCTACGGCTCCTGCTCCTAAAAGTGCGACAGATTTTATCTCCATGCTTATCACTCCTTATTGCTTGCGAAGAAGCGCTGCAGGCCGGGGCGGAATTTATTTCGCTGAGGCTTTAACGCTCATTGCAGTAAAGCTAATTATACATTATATATTATAGCATATCGGGGCGCATAAAAAAACAGCAGCGAAGTGCAAGGCACGAGCTGCTGTGAAGAACGGATGAAATTTATAGTATATATGGAAGAAGTTTTTATGCTGTCAGCTTGGAGGCAAGCTCACGTACCTCTGCTTCCGAGAGTTTAGAGTGACGTACGGTGAATTCGATGCTCATACCGTCAGCCAGTAAGCCTTTGGCAAGCTCTATTCTGTTTGTCTGCTCTTTTTTCTCAGCTTCTTTCGCTAATGCTTCTGCCTTTCTTGCAGCATATTCTTCAACTGCCTTCGCTGCTGCTTCTGCCTTTCTTGCAGCATATTCTTCAATTACGTCAGTCATTTTTTCTTCGCCCTCCTTACTGTATTTCAAAAATTCCATGCGCTCGGCAAATTCTTGGTAATGTAAATTTTTAGGCTCTGTGCAGTATAAGTCATGCATGAGCTTGCCCAGCGCTGTATTATCACGGCGCTGACTGTTGACATAAATAATATGCGAACCATCTTCAAAATCTTTGGCGCTTTGCTTAATCGTTCGTCTTATGTCATATAACGGCAAATTGTCGCGCAAGACATCATTTTCTGTGATAAAAATTACATAGGTATCCGGTAGTTCTTCATAGAGCTTACTTGGCTGCAGAAAATGCGTATCAAGGATACTGCTGTAAAATCTGGCACGTCTTGCCGGAGCGCCTTCATCGCTTCTCTGCACCTCTACGTTAAAATAACGTCCTTTGCTATCCTGCGCTAAAATATCCAGCTGAGAAGAATGTCCGTAGATATTTCGGATAAAGCTCTGAATCCTGACATTCCTCACCTTAATTTTATCATCTCCCAGAATAATGCGCAAGAAAACCTGCGCTGCTTTCTTGTTGTCATCAAGCATGAAGTTCATAAACCTGTTATTCATCATGCAAAGGCTGCGTATGACCTGCTTGATTTCACTTTCTTGACTTGCTTCTTTTGTTTGCATTACTTCAACTTCCTTCTTAACAAAAAATGCCCTATGTACTACTTCAATAATACACAAGGCATTCTCAATGACGCTGCGACGACCGTACTCCAGGCAGGCGTACAAAATCTTACGGTCTTATATTATCAGATAATTGCGATAATATCAAGAATAGTGTGAAAATTCTCTAATCACTAAGGTCAGCCTTCAAGCTCTATGTTTATTTCTTTCAGTTATGAAAGAAGTTGAATTAACCCAAAGTATCAAAAAACAAAATCCCCCGCAGGGACCCCTGCGGTGGATTTGTGCATCCTAAAGTATTCAAAGCATACAGCTGCTCTATTCACTTCTTCACAGCCAAGCTGCGGATGGAAACATTCACGTTATTCACCTTCATAGCTGTCATATACTCAATTTTTTCCTTAATCTTCGCCTGGAACTGCTTGGTAACGGCAAAGAGCTTGACGCCGTAATACAGCACAACCTCTACGCTGATAACAATGCCCTTGCTGTTGTCGCTGCGGCGGCGCACCTTAATCGATGTGATGCGCTCCACGCCCTCCAGCTTGCGCCCGATAATTTTGATGATATCCTCCAGCGCACTGTCGGAAATCAGCAGCTTGCCGTAAAAGCTGAACGAAGGACGCACGATAGAACGGTCCGCATCCTTCTCCTGCTTGCGCTGGCTGGAAAAAATATTATAGGGCAAATCGGCAAAATAGCCTGTGAAATGAGGCTTCAGCTCAATCGTCGGCACCGGCACGATATGCTTGCCCTCCTGCAGACGCGCATGACGGGCCTTCTTGATTTCGGCCTTGCTGGCAATCTGGTTGATATACACCGTCTTGACCGGCTTATCCAGCTTCAGCCTGCCTATAATCTTGTTGATCATATTGTCCGAGGTAGCAATAATCAGCAGACGATGAATGTTGTTGGTCGCCAGCGCCTCACGCACCGCCTGCGCGTGTCCTTCGTCAGTGAAGATGGCACGCTTTACGGCCTGTATTCTGTTGTCTTCGTTCTTGGCGGAGGTGCCTGCCAGGATTTTGGTACCCTTAATCAGCAGGCCGTCGTCAATAATAGCGTCACAACGGTTGTCAAAGGCCACGCCGATGGCATGGTGGCTCTTGCCTGTGCCGCTGGGTCCTACAAAAGCAACTACTTCCATTCTATTACACCCTTAACATCATCATATTGCACCTGCCAGATTCCCAGCTTTGTGGGGAAACGGTCAGGGATTCCGTGAAAGTCACTGCCGCCGCTCACCAGCAGTCCATGCTCCTTCGCCAGCGCCAGCCAATGGGCCTGCGCCCGTGCATCCGCGCTGGGGTGCCACACCTCGATGCCGTCAAAAGGCTCTGCAGCAAGCAATCGCTCGGGCAGAGTTTTATCCACCAGCTCCGAGGGATGTGCCAGCACAGCGATACCGCCTGCCTCGTGAATCAGCGCCACTGCCTCATGCGGAGAAAGCTTGGGCTGCGGCACATACGCCGGTCCGCCGCGGTGCAGCAGTGCGTCGAAAACCTCCTGCACGGTAGCAAAATAGCCCTTGGCCACCAGTGCCTTGGCCACATGCGGACGGCCCACTGCCCTGTTCTTGGGGTCGCAGGCCTCTACCTCCACATGGTAGCCTAACTTTTCCAGCTTCTCCAGCATGGCATATAAACGGTGCTCGCGCGCATAGCGCATTTCGTCCATTTTATTATGCAGCGCTTCACAGTCCATGGAAACGTGATAACCTAAAATATGCACGGCATCATCCTCGTACTGCGTTCCCAGCTCCACGCCGGTGAGGACGCGGATGCGTCCGCCGTAGCGTTTCGCCGCCTCGCACGCCTCTGCCATACCATTCCACGAATCATGGTCGGTGATGGCGATTACGCCTATGCCTTTAGCCACGGCCTCGTCCACTAGCATGGTCGGCGTGTAGCGTCCGTCGCTGAAGGTGCTGTGCAAATGTAAATCAACAAGCTGTGCAGCCATTACAGCATACCTGCCAGCTTGATAAGCGTCATAGTGCCAAAGGCAGTACCGCCCTTAACCTTGAAGCCCTCCGTCTTGGTAGCGGTGGAGGTGCCGCCGATATCCAGATGCGCCCACGGAATATCCTTGTCGACGAATTCACCGATGAACAGACCGCCGGTGATGCAGCCTCCGGCACGTCCTGCGCTGTTGAGCAGGTCCGCAACGTCGCTCTTGATGGCCTCCTTGCATTCGGGCAAAGAAGGCAGCTGCCAGTAGTTTTCACCGGCCATGCGTCCTGCCAGCTTAATCTGCTCCACCAGCTCGTCATCATTGGCCACAATACCGCTGGTTTCGTTGCCCAGAGCGATAATTACCGCACCGGTCAGCGTTGCTATATCAACAACCTTCTTTGCTCCCATTTGGCAGGCATACCAGACTGCGTCCGCCAGTACCATGCGTCCTTCAGCATCGGTGGAAACAACCTCGATGGTCTTGCCGTTGGCTGCACGCACGATATCGCCGGGGCGTTGCGCCTTGCCGTCAGGCATATTCTCCGCGCAGGCCAACACGCCGATAACGTTGCATTTCAGGCCCAAACGTGCGATGGCACGCATAGCGCCGAGCACAGCGCCCGCACCTGTCATATCGTCCTTCATCTCGCCCATGTTGTCATCAGGCTTAATGGAAATACCGCCGCTGTCGAAGGTGATGCCCTTGCCTACGAAGGCTGTATAGGGAGCGTCACCGTTGCCATTGTAGCGCAAGGCAACGAGGCACGGAGGGTTATGACTGCCCTGACCTACTGCCAGCAGTGCATGCATGCCTCTTGCTTCCATCAAGGTTTCGTCCATAATGGTAATTTCCAACGGCAATTCCTGCCCCAGCTTCAGGGCATCTTCGGCCATGGTCTGCGGTGTTACCACGTTGCCCGGGTTATTCACTAAATCGCGTGCATAGCACACTGCTTCAGCAGAGATTTCCGCAGCGGTAATGATTGCCGCTGCCTCCGGCACAGCGCTCAGCACGGCAGCCTCGCACAGCGGTGCCTGCTTTGCTTCGCTCTTGAAGCGGTTGAAGGTGTACGCGCCGAGGTACAGGCCTTCGACGAGCGCTTGCAGGTTTTTGCTGCGTTCGGCGTTCAGCAGGATAGGCGCAGCCAGTACAGCCTTTTGCGCCTTAGCCTTATGCAAAGCGCGGGCAGCAGCGCCGGCAGCCTTACGGAAATTGTTCGGCTTACAATCCTTGCCTTCGCCGCAGCCTGCCAAAAGCAGTGTCAGCAGACCTTCACCCTGCGGCAGCACCAGTGTGGTTACGCTGCCTGCGTCATAAATATCATCGTGCTGCGCGGTGTACGCAATTGCCGCCTTGGCTGCTGCCTCCGGCAGCTCCAGCTTGTCGATAGCCGCCGCACATTCCTTGCACAGAAAGAGGACAATACTGTCCGCGTCATTATAGGCTGCAGCGTTGAACTCCGCTGCGGTACATTGAATTTGGTTTAACATTTCCTGAACTCTCCTATCATTATTTATATTCTATTGCAGTCTGCAATTCGTTAAGCATCGTATTGCCGCTGGAGCGCTGCAACGACAAATCGCTCACCAGCACCTTCATCTCGCGCATCAGGCGGCCCTTGGAAAAATAAGAGCCCAGCGCATGAATCGTGTATGGTGTCTGGTTGATATTGCCGATATACATCAGGCAATGGCCATCCATATAAAGTGCTGCACCCGGCATCAGCCTGCTGATAACAGCGGCACGTTCCTGCGAACTGCCGCTCAGCTTTTTCTTCGTGCCTGCGGTCAGCTCCTGCTGGTCGGCGTTACGCGGCAGCACAATGCCTACAGTGCGGTAAGCATTGAATACCAGGCTCGAGCAGTCCACGCTGTTCTTCAAACCGCCCCAGCCATAAGGCTTGCCGTAAAATTTGAAGGCGGAGCTCAGCAGATTATTGCTGGTATAGGGCAAATAACCGTAATGCACGGCAGAGGCAGCCTTCGGCACCAGCAGCTTCTGCTTCTGCAGCAGGCCTGCTTTAGTGCGCACCGGAGCAAGCACCGTATAGGTATCGCTCTGCACACTGTCAACCGGCAGGCGCGAACCCTGCTGATAAAGTACCTGCTCGCCGTCCGTTTTCAGGTTATATTCCGCATCGGTAACAACCAGGAACTTCTGCGGCTTTACAAAGCTGCTCCAGGTGTTCTTATCGGTCATAGCTACATTATACTTGCTCACCCAACCGCTGTAATTTACTGCCTGCACGTAGTAAAAATAACCGTTGGCACTGGTGTGCAGCACAGCTACAGGCTCGCCGGGGTCCAGCATAGTTTCCTGCAGCGCGTCAAAATCCCTGTCGCCAGCGTAATAATACAGGCCCTCGCCCGTAGGCAGCGCACGCACCGCAGTACGGCGCACCGTCACTGCATATTGCACGCCCACGCTTTTGGGAATAGCACTGACATTGCTCTGCTTGCGCAGGATATTCTTATAGTTTTCGCTCACCTTGTTGCCATGCAGATACAGGTCATCGTCAAGAATAGAATAATCCATAATCCTCGTTTTGAGCGCATCACCGCTCATCGTCGCAGGATAATTGGCTAGGTCAGGCATACTGCGGGAAGCAGCACGCACCTTGGCGTTGAAGGCTGCCACACCCTTCGCATCCAGAATAACCGTATCACCGCTCTTGTTCTGCTCCGTCCAGTGCGACGGGTTCACCAGCGGCGGATAATTGGTAATGCCTGCAGCCGAAGCACCCAAGGGCAGCAGCAATCCGCAAACAAAGGCAGCTGTATATAAAAGCTTTGCTAATCGCAATTTAGTTCCTCCCTCCTGCAGCATTTTGCTTACTGCAAGTCATGCAAAATACTTGTAGTATTATTATATTCTTTAGGCAGAAGAAAAATCCTGCTTTAATATATGAAAAAAGCTGATGTAAGCGTTGGCCTACATCAGCGTAGAAGCGATATTTTATTTCTGCAGATCCTTGGCATTGCCCGGTTTGATTTTGCTTTCGGTGCCTGTGAGCAGGCGATGGATATTTTCCTTGTGGCGCAAAACTACAAAGAAAGCGGCAATCACGGAAAAAATCACATAGGCAGAGGGATAACCCAGATACCATGCCAGCGGCGGCGTAAAGATGGCAGACATAATGGAGCCAAGCGATACATAGCGCGTCAAAAGCACGCACACCAGCCAGATACCGAAGCTTGCCACCGCAACCTTAGGCATCATAAAAATCAACAAGCCCAGTGCGGTTGCAACGCCCTTGCCACCCTTAAAGCCCAGAAAAAGCGAATAATTATGTCCCAAAAGCGCGCCCAAAGCCGTAACCACATCCAGCAGAGGATTGTGGAAAAAATAGCTCATAATACCAACCGCAAGAATACCCTTGAAGGCATCGGCAATCAGCACCAGCACCGCAGTCTTGGGACCGACGATACGGAAAACGTTCGTCGTGCCGATATTCTTGCTGCCGTAATTACGGATATCAATACCGTGAAAGGCCTGCACCAGCCACAAGCCGCTGGGAACAGAGCCGCAGACATGACCGAGCACAAAGCCCAGCAGAAAATGTAATATACCCACCTCATTGAACATAACAAATCACCTGACTTTTATTTATTCATCCTCGTTCTTGCCACGGATAATCATCTGAATCGGTGTGCCTTCAAAGCCAAAGGCCTCACGCAGCTTGTTCTCCAGATAACGCTGATAGGAGAAATGCATGATTTCCGGTTCGTTGACAAAGATAACAAAGGTTGGCGGTTTGATTTTGACCTGTGTAACATAAAGAATCTTAAGACGCTTACCTTTCTCGGTCGGCGGCGGATTGATAGCCACAGCGTCCTCGATAACCTGGTTGAGAATACTGGTAGCGATACGCATAGCGTTCTGCTCGGCAACATAGGAGATAACCTCCGGCAGACGGTGAATACGCTGCTTGGTAACGGCAGAAACGAAAACTACCGGCGCATACTGCAGGAAAACAAGCTCCTTGCGCAGAGTTTCGGTGTAACGCAGAGTGGAGGAATTGTCCTTCTCGTACAAATCCCACTTGTTGACAACCAGAATAACAGCCTTGCCTGCCTCATGAGCATAGCCGACGATACGTTTATCCTGCTCGGTAACACCCTCAACGGCATCAAAAACCATCAGCACAACGTCACTGCGGTCAACCGCGCGCAGAGAACGCATAACGCTGTATTTTTCAATCGGTTCGTCAACCTTAGCCTTGCGGCGCATGCCTGCTGTATCAATGAACAGGTACTTCTGACCGTTGCGTACTACCGGAGTATCAATCGCATCACGGGTAGTGCCTGCAATATCACTGACGATAGAACGCTCCTCGCCTACCAGTGCGTTGAAAATAGAGGACTTGCCCACGTTAGGACGGCCAATCAAAGCAACCTTGATTTCGTCCTCCTCCTCCAGGTCGCCTGCCATCTTATCGGACGGGAACTTGGCAACAACGGCATCCAGCAAATCACCCAGGCCCAAATGGTTGGACGCGGAAACAGCAATCGGGTCACCGATACCCAGATTATAGAATTCAAAGGTATTCATCTCCTGCTTCGGAGAATCCGCCTTATTAACAGCCAGAACAATCGGCTTCTTGGACTGACGCAGCAGACGGGCAACATCAGCATCCTCAGTAGTAATGCCTGCACGCGCATCGCAGACGAACAGAATAACGTCCGCCTCCTTAATCGCAATCTGTGCCTGCTGACGGATAGAAACAGCAATAGCATCGGCATTCATGATTTCGATACCGCCGGTATCAACCATCATAAACTCGTGGTCCAGCCATTCGGCGGTAGCATACAGACGGTCGCGGGTAACGCCCGGTGTATCCTCAACAATGGAAATCCTGCTGTTGGCAAAAATATTAAAAAGAGTAGATTTGCCCACGTTAGGACGTCCAACTATAGCAACTATCGGTTTAGCCATAATCAAATCTCCTTCATCATAATAAATTTTTTAATAAGTGTCTATCATAGAAATGTAAAATTTTTTGTATATTTATGGGGCATCCCCCTTCCGTCAGTTCGCTACGCTCACTGACACCTTCCCCAAGGGGCAGGCAAGAAGGATAGCTTTCAATTGGCCTTCATTAGTATGTTCTTGGTTCCCCCTTGGGGGACAAGGTGAATTGCCCGAAGGGCAAGAGAGGGCGCCCTGGGGCGACTGTCGCGTCAGCGACTAAAGGGGGTAACACAGATGGAGTGCTATAACGCACACCTCAATGGTCGATGCCGTTACGAGAGCTAATTCCCTTATGGAAGTAATGCTTAACCTCGCTCATATCCGTAACAAGATCAGCAATTTTAATAAGCTCTTCCGGTGCACCTCTACCAGTAGTAATAACCTCAACGTTATTTTTATGCTCACGCAGAAAATCAACAACCTCCTGCGTCGGCAGCATTTGGGTAGCAAGCACAATATTCAGCTCATCAAGAATAATAACGTCCGCAGCGTGCGAGCTGATAGCTTCCTTCGCCTCTTCCCAGCCGTCACGGCACATCTTCAAATCAACAGGATCGGGATTATGGAAATTAACAAAGGCGTCGCGTCCCACCTGCCGCAGCGTAAACCAGGGCAGATTCTTTGCAGCCCGCGCCTCGCCGTACTCAGGATCATCCTTCAAAAATGAAAGCATCAGAGTCTTCATACCATAACCGGAGGCACGCAGCGCTACGCCTAAAGCGGCAGTAGTCTTACCCTTGCCTGTACCTGTATAAACCTGCAGCATACGCCTCACCTATCTTTCCAATAATAAATGCAGTAGCTCTTTCGCACCCTTAGCAATTTCCACCTTACCGGGGTAACGCTCCTTGAACTGCGCCAGCGACATATCATCCAAAAACAGCTTATCGTTATTCAAAACCACATCCGGCAGAATAATCTTCTTCTCCTGAACGTTCGCCAAGATATCGCTGCCCGTCAAAAGACCGGTAACATTCACCTTGCCGCCGAAAAAGCTGTTAGGAACAGGCACAAAACGATGCTCCGAACCGAACTGGCTGTTCAGCTTCGCCATCAAAGGCTCCAGCACACGGTAAGCACCCTCACCCACGGGAATCACCGCAGGCTCTGCAGGATGAAAGCTTTGCATCTGCGCTAAGGCCTCGTCCCACTCCAGCATAAAGTTGGCAGTAAGGCCGATGCCGTTTTCCAGCTGCGGGAAGCCGTCATACCATTCGGTAGGAGGAAAGGGCTTTTCCGCCAGCAGATAAAATTCATCACCCAAGTAGATAAACGTCTTGCCTGTTTCCTTACGGCAGCGCTCCTGCCATGCGGTCACCTGCTCCACAACCTCTGCGGCCTGCTTCTTCGTAAAGGTAGCAAGCTGCGTTAAGTGCTCGCGGTGCTTAGTAGTACCTACGGGAACAACTGCCATCGTCAGTACATTGGGATACTGCGCGTACAAATCGTGGAAGCTCTTGGCAAGAATCTCGCCATCGTTATAACCGGGACAGCACACAATCTGCGTATGCACCTGAATGCCCGCATCGAACAAAAGCTGCAAGCGCTCCATCAGCTGACCGGCGAAACGGTTGTGCATCATCTGGCAGCGCACCTGCGGGTCGGTAGCGTGTACCGAAACATACAGCGGTGTCAGATGCGTGCGGATAATACGTTCAAAATCTTCATCCTTCATATTGGTGAGTGTAATGAAGTTACCATATAAGAAGGACAGACGGTAATCGTCATCACGCACATACAGACCCGGACGCATACCGGGAATCATCTGGTCGACAAAGCAGAAAACACAGTTATTGTAGCAGGTAGCAACTCTGTCAAAAACTGCGGAATCAAACTCCAAGCCAAGATCCTCATCCGGATATTTTTCTATATGTACCTGACGGCGTGTGCCATCGGTGGCCTCTATCTCCAAGTCAACCTCGTAATCGGAGGTATAGAAGCTCAATTCAATTATATCCTTAACCTGTACGCCGTCCACGCTGCACAGCTTTTCGCCGGCCTTGATGCCTGCGTCCGCTGCCAAACTGTTCTTGCGTACACCACTAATAAGTCCTACCATTACAACTCCTTAAAAAAATGCAGATAATAAACCGTGAAAAGATTAGTCGTCAAATTATTATATCATATTAGCTTGAAGAATGCAAAAAGGGGACGCACTGACGTGGCCCCCAAAATACACAAATTTACTTTTCTACCCTCTGCGCCATCTGCACAGCTTCGCAAGCTCATACCCGCGGCTGGCAATAAAGTCACGCGTTTCTCCCGTCACAATCAGCGGAACATCACGCAACTCCTTCGGCGTCAGGCAGCCCAAAAGCAGCATATACTTCTGCAGTCCTTCCGCCAGTGCTTCCACATAGTCAGCGGCAGCGTCAACTCCCTGCTCTATAATCAGACGCAGAATTGGGGTGGTAATTCCCACCGCGTCCGCACCCAGAGCAAAGGCACGCGCTGCGTCACCTGCACTGCGGATGCCGCCGCTCGCCAAAAGCAGAGCATTCTGCGGCAGTGTCTGCTGCGCATCAAGCAAGCTCCAGCACGTAGGCATGCCCCAGGCAGCAAACTCCTCCGTCAGCTCCACGCCCTGACGCTTCGCCTCAATCGCCGGGAAGTTCGTCCCCCCTGCACCGGCACAGTCAAAGGCTGTAAAGCCCTGCTCCAGCAAAAGTTCGTACTGCTCTGCCGCAATACCGCAGCCTGTTTCCTTAACGATAACAGGCACGCTCACAGCATCACGGATCTGCACCAGGTTTGCCAAAAGTCCGCAGGTATCCTTGTCGCCCTCGGCCATCCACAGCTCCTGCGCAGCATTCAGGTGAACCTCCAACGCGTCAGCCTGCAGCATGTCAACGGCAGCCTGCGCCTGCGCGGGCGTAGCCAATGCGCTGATGTTGCCGATAACAAGACCTTCAGCAAGCTCCTCGCGCACCACAGTATAGCTCGCGATACCGCTGCCGTCACGCACAGCGCCGAACTGCGAGCCGACAGCCATACCGATACCAGTTTTTACCGCCACCTGCGCCAGATTTCTGTTAATCTCCGTCACCGCATCTGTACTGCCGGTAATAGCATCAATGAAAAAAGGCAAACGCAGACGTTTGCCTAAAATTTCTACAGATAAAACAAAGTCTGCCGGATTAATCTCCGGCAGACAGTTGTGTAAGAAGCGGAGATCAGCAAGGTGCGTTGCCGCCGGGCCGTCGCCCAGCTCCAGTGCATATTGAATATGTTCTAGCTTACGCTTTGCACGTTGCATATCCTTCTCCAATTATTTTTCGAGGCTTTCCAGCTGCTCGGACAGGTTTTGGCTCAGGTGAGATTTTTTGCTGCCCATGTAGGAACGGAATTCGTTCTTTTCAGCGTCGCGTTTAACTTTGGAAATGCTCAGGCCGATTTTTTTGCTGTCCAGATCCATTTTAATGATTTCAGCTTTAACAACTTGGCCAACTTCCAGAACGTCGCTCGGAGCTTCGATGCGCTCAGGAGCGATTTCGGAAATGTGAACCAGACCTTCAACTTTGTCGCTCAGTTTAACGATAGCGCCGAAAGCCAGCAGACGAACAACTTCTACATCCAGAATGTCGCCGATGTGGAATTGAGAAGCTTCAACCTTCCAGGGATCTTCCAGAGTAGCTTTGATGCTCAAAGCAACACGTTTGTTTTCGCGGTCGATGCTCTTAACCAGAACGGTTACTTCGTCGCCTTCTTTAGCAACGTCAGCAGCTTTTACGCTACGGTCCCAAGACAGTTCGGTGTTGTGAACCAGACCAACCAGACCTTCACCGATTTCAACGAACAGACCGAATTCAGCAACTTTTACAACCTTACCGGTGTAAACTTCGCCTTCAGCAACAGAGTTGTAAGCAGCTTCTTCAGCAGCGGCGCGTGCTTCTTTAGCAGCAGCAATGCGAGCTTCTTTAGCTTCTTTGTAAGCTTTGCGTTTTGCTTCAGCTTCAGCTCTCAGCAGGTCGCGGCGGGAAACAACGATGCGTTTTTTCTCCAGGTCAACTTCGATGATTTCAGCTTCCAGCTCTTTGCCGATATAACCGGTGAAGTCTTCTACGCGGCGCAGTTCAACATGAGATGCGGGCATGAAGCCTTCAACACCTTCAACTGCAACACCCAGGCCAACAATGTTTTTAGCTTTGTTTTTGATGATGCGCAGAACCTTAACGGTTGCCGGGCGTTTTTCACCTTCGGGCAGCTCAGCAACATTTTTCCATGCTGCGTCGCGCTCTGCTTTGATTTTGGACAGACGAACGAAATCGCTCTTGGTGCTGCCAGGAACAACCTTAGCTTCTACTTCGTCGCCAACTTTGATGGAGTTTTGCAGTTCTTCAGCAGATTCGGTCTGGGACCATTCGGAATAAGGAATCAGACCATCATGTCTATATCCAAAAGATACATAAACGCCGTCTTTATCCAATTGAATAACGGTACCGTTGACAACTTTGCCAGGATATACCTCTACCTCCATACTTTCGTTGAGCATGCTTTCAAAATCCATGTTTTCCATTACTAAAATAGCCTCCTTAATTAAACGGTCCGGAGTCGATGCTCCTGCCGTGATTCCTATTTTATTGCAACCCCTTAGCATATCGCTGCTCAGTTCGCTAGCAGTCTCTATATGATATGCTTGCCTGCAATGCTTTTGCACCAGCTCGAAAAGATGCCTTGTGTTGGCGCTGTTGCGTCCGCCGATGACGATAACGGCATCCGACTCTGCAGCCAGCTTTACAGCGGCTTGCTGTCTTTGCGCTGTCGCCAGACAGATGGTGCGCTCCACACGGTATTCTCCCGGGCGCTGCTCCTGCAGTGCCTGCAATATATCATTAAATTTCTGCAGCTCAAAAGTCGTCTGGATGATTACTCCATAACGCTCCTGGCGCGGTACATAAGAGATATCTTTTATACATTCTACACAGATAGCGTTTTTTCCTGCCCATTTTAAAATACTTTTTACTTCCGGATGATTTTTTTCTCCGACTATTACAGGAAAATAGCCATCAGCTGCTGCCTGAGCAGCCTTTTGCTGTGCCAGGCGTACATTCGGACAGGTTGCGTCCAAAATTATCAGCCCTTGTTTTTCTGCCTGCGTGTAGGTTTCAGGCCCCTCGCCATGTGAACGGAAGATAACCGTTTCACCGGGAGCAAACTGCTCCAGGCTGTCCTTACAGGCAATGCCATTAGATGCAAGCTCGGCAATCAGCTGAGGATTGTGTATCAACGGTCCCAGTGTTGCACCCTGCACACGTTCTTTCGCAGCCTTTTGGGCCAACGCCACCGCGCGCTTCACACCATAGCAAAAACCACAGTGCTCTGCTACCTTAATTTCCATTATACATCTTCACCTGCCTGCAGCTTTGCAATGTGCTGCATCAGCTCTTCAGTCATTGCATGCAAAAATTCTTTGTTGACCACAGCGTCCTCAGGAAAAGGCATCGGTTTGCCAAAGCGCACCGTAACCTTAGGCCAGATACGGCCATGACGCTTGTAATCGGTACCGATGATGCAGGCCGGCACGATAGTTGCCTTCGCTTTGCTCGCCATCATCAGCGCTCCGGGCTGAGCCTTACCAAGCTCGCCGGTCTTGCTGCGTGTTCCCTCAGGGAAAATCGCCAGCACCTGACCGCTTTCCAGAATATCAATACCATGCTTAATTGCAGCACGGTCCGCGCCGCCACGGCGCACCGGGAAAGCACCCAGAATTTTATAGATAGTGCCCAGAACCGGCACAAACAGCTCTTCCTTGGCCATAAAGTGGACCTTACGGGTTGCTGCCGTACCAAGTACAGGCGGATCAAGCAGACTCAGATGGTTGCTCGCTATAACCAGCGGACCATCCTTGGGAATATTTTCTGTTCCTTCTACCTTCAATCGCAAAAAGATGGTAAAAAGAATTTTAAAGAGATTCTTCACTAAGGTATAAATCATTGTGCGCGCTCCTGCACCAGCTGTAAAATTCTATCGGTAACCTCGCTGATGCCCATATCGGATGTATCCAGAAGCAAGGCATCCTCTGCCTGACGCAGCGGACTGATAGCACGCTCGCTGTCCTGCTTGTCGCGCTCGGCAATATCCGCCTGCAGCTGCTGCAGATCAACCTGCTGACCTTTGGCCACCATTTCCGCATAGCGGCGGCGCGCTCTTTCCTCAACCGAAGCAGTAAGAAAAATTTTCAGCTGTGCGTTCGGGAATACCACCGTACCGATATCACGACCGTCCATCAGGACACCGCCTGCCTCGCCCATACGGCGCTGCTGGTCCACCATTGCCTCACGCACTGCTCCGATAGCAGCAACACGCGATACAATCGCCGTCACTTCGGAAGTACGGATAGCATCGGTAACCTCGGTACCGTCCACAAAAACACGGTTGATTTTTGCCTCCGGCTTGAAGTCAATCAGCATAGTCTTAGATAAGCCGCTGATAAAGTCCTCGTCAAAAGGTTTGCCTGTCTGCAAAAACTTCCAGGCTACGCTTCTGTACATGGCACCGGTATCAATATAGGCATAGCCTAATTTTTCGGCAGCCAGCTTCGCAATAGTGCTTTTGCCTGCACCTGCGGGACCATCAATTGCCACAACAATTTTCTTCATTCTACATAACCACACTTTATAATGTATTAGCTATCTATATAATACCATGTTTTACATGTATATGGATAGCCTAATTTAAGTCAAATTTATGAATTATTCTTCCGCAGCCGCCGCTTCGCCCGCAGCATGACCGCTGCTGAACGCTGCCTGCAGATTATAGCCGCCGGTATAACCGTCGATATCCATAACCTCGCCTGCAAAGTACAGGCCCTTGATGCGCTTGGATTCCATGGTCTTGGGGTCAATCTCCTTCACGCTCACGCCGCCTGCAGTAACGATAGCCTCTGCAATCGGACGTGTTGCGGAAATGGTGATGACAAAATGCTTCAGCGTCTGCAGCAGTCTGTGACGCTCCTCGCGCGAAACCTGGTTGATGAATTTGTTCTCATCAACGTAGGACATATCCAACACAACGGGAATCAGTCGCTGCGGCAGCAAATCCTTCATGCCGTTGAGCACCTGCTTACGGCTGTACTGCACAAAATCGCGCTGAATGCGCGCATCCAGCTTTTCCTCGCTCAGCGCAGGCTTCAGGTCAACCTCCAGCTCTACATCCTTGCCCGCAGCCAAAGCGTCCGCGGCAAGATTGCTCAGCGAAAGCACAATGGGACCGGAAACGCCGAAATGCGTAAACAGCATCTCGCCGAATTCACTGCCCAGCTTTACGCCGTCGGCCAAAAGCGTTGCCTGTACGTTGCGCAAAGACAAGCCCTGCAGGTCATCAACATAAGGATAATCGCTTTCCAGCGGAATCAGAGAAGGCTTCAGCGGCACAATCGTGTGACCCAGCTTTTTCGCCAGCTTGGCACCGCCGCCATCGCTGCCTGTGCCCGGATAGGAGGCGCCGCCCGCAGCCAGAATAACTCTGTCTGCCTCGTACACGCCGTTGACCGTACGCACGCCGTACACATGGCCTTCCTTGACCATGATATCAATAACCTTGGTGTCGGTCTGCAGCTTGCCGCCGGCCTCGGTATAAATCCTCACCAGCGTATCAACTACATCCTTCGCCTTGTCGCTTACCGGAAAAATACGGCCGCCGCGTTCAACCTTCGTCGGCAGTCCGTTACTCTCCAACAGCAATACTATATCATCATTTGAGAACCTATGTAAAGCACTATTTAAAAATCTTCCGTTTCCGGGCAGATTTTTTATGAAATCGGGTATTTCACAAGCGTTGGTAATGTTGCAGCGTCCCTTGCCGGTGATGAGCATTTTCTTGCCCGGCACACGCATTTTTTCATAAATCGTTACCTGCGCTCCGCTCCAGGCTGCAGCAATACCTGCCAACAGGCCTGCCGCGCCGCCGCCTACAATCGCAACTCGCGTCATAGCTTAGCCGCCTTTCTGATCTGAGATAATTCCTGCTCACTCAGACTGCGGAACTTGCCGCGTCCCAGATTCTGCAGCTGCAGCGGTCCCAGCTTGATGCGCTTCAAATCACGCACCGGGAAGCCGATAGCGTCGCACATGCGGCGAATCTGGCGGTTACGTCCCTCATGGATGGTGATATCAAAAAGCGTAAATCCACGCTCATGGTCATAATCACGCAGGTTGACAATCGCCGGAGCGGTCGGGCCGTCCTCCAGCTTTACGCCCAAGCGCAGCTGGTCCAGCTTTTCCTGCGGCACAATGCCCGGAACCTTAACAAAGTAGGTTTTGTTGACTTCATGGCTCGGGTGCATCAGCGCCTGTGCCAGCGCACCGTCATTCGTCAGCAGCAACAGTCCTTCGGTATTGAAGTCCAGGCGTCCTACCGGGAAAACTCTCTCCGGCAGGTTCTGCACGAAATCGGCAATGCTGCGGCGGTTTTGCGGGTCGGACATAGTGGTGACTACTCCCCTCGGCTTATAGAACATGTAATAAGCCTTGGCTTCCTGCGCAATAGGCTTGCCGTCAACGCTGATGCGTACCTTGTCGGCATCAAACTTGCAGCCCAGCTCGGTAACAACCTTGCCGTTCACGCGGACGCGACCTGCCGTAATAATTTTTTCTGCTTCGCGGCGGGAGGCAACGCCTGCTGCCGCCAGGATTTTTTGTAAACGTTCTTCCATCTATCTCAGTTTTCCTTTGCTTCTAATGTATTATCAAGCTGCAGCACCTGCTGCGCAGCCTCTGCCTCATCCTCAGGCTTCGTTTCCAGCGGCGGCAGCTCCTCCAATGAGTTCAGTCCGAACACCATCAGAAATTTTTCTGTCGTAGCATATAAAATGGGGTTGCCCAAAGCCTTTTTGCGTCCTGCCTCCACTACCAGGCCTAAGTCCAGCAGTGTATTGAGTACGCCGTCAACCTTCACGCCGCGGATGGCTTCCATCTCTGCGCGCGTCACCGGCTGCTTAAAAGCGACAATCGCCAGGGTTTCCAAGGAAGCATTCGTCAGCTTTACTTCCTTTTTGCGTCCTAAGCCCAGCAGTACATTATAGTAAACAGGCTTGGTCACCAGCTGAAAGCAGCCTGCTGTTTCACGCAGCATCAATCCCCTGCTTTCCGCCTCGTAGGACTGCTTCAGCTCCGAAACAAGCTCCCACACCTGCGGCTTATCAAGCTGCAGAAGGTCCGCAAGCTCCGCTACAGAAACAGGCTCACCTGCAGCAAACAGCACCGCTTCCAGTGCTCCTGTCATTTTGTCAAGATACATCGTTTGCTTCCTCCTGTCCCTGCTTGCCGAAGATATAAATCGGTGCAAAGCGCTGTGCCTGGCTGATAGTAATCAACCCCAGCTTCAGCAGCTCCAGTACACCCAAAAAGCAGGCTACCTTCTCGGCAGGGCTGCCTGCGGTAAAAATTTCATTCATCATAAAGCCCTGTGGCCTGCGCTGCAGTCTTTGCAGAATGTCTGCCATTTTATCCTGCACGCTGTAGGCCTGCGGCTCAATAAAGGCTGCCGGCTTGCCGTCGGGCGCAGTCGTCATGCCTGCCAAAGCCTTCAATAACTGCTGCACCGTGCAGGGAGCAACAGTACGCTCCACCAGATTGCCGAACATCGGCTCACGCTGCCAGTACAGGTCAGCGCTCTGCTTCATATCCGCCAAAGCAGCAGCGGCACGCTTAATGCGGCGGTATTCCACCAGCATTTCCACCAGCTGCTGGCGCGGGTCTGCTTCCTCCTCCTCGCCCTCAGCGGATTGCTTGGGCAGCAGCATGCGCGATTTAATCTGCAGCAGCGTTGCGGCCATCACCAGAAAATCACTGGCAACCTCCATATCAAATTCGCTCATGCTGCGCAGATAGCTTATATACTGCTCCGTAACCGCAGCGATGGGAATGTCATAAATATCTACTTTATCACGCTCGATAAGGTGCAGGAGCAAATCCAGCGGACCTTCGAACGCAGTCAGCTTCAACGATAAATCAGCCATGGCCTAGAACACTAAACCCAAGATACCGTTTACCAGCAGCATGTAGCCAGCGGCAAGCGGTCTGATAATCGCACCTGTAATACCGGTGAACACCAACGCAATCAGAATATAAAAGCCGTAGCGTCCAACCAGATTGTCAAATTTCCAGGCCATAGACGGCGGCAGAAGCTCCGAAAGAATCTTGGAGCCGTCCAACGGCGGAACCGGAATCAGGTTGAAGAAAGCAAACCATACATTATATAACTGCATCCACAGCAAAAAGCGGTAAACGCCATCACTCAAAAGACCGAAGCGATTTAAAAACGTCATGAAGAATGCTGCGAGAAAGCACAAAAACAGATTGGCTGCGGGACCGGCAAAGGAAACCTTCAGAATACCTTCGCGGCGGTTGCGGAAATTGCTGGGGTTAATTTCTACGGGCTTAGCCCAACCGAAGCCGGCTACCACCAGCAGAATCGCACCCAACGGGTCCAAATGTGCCATCGGGTTGAAGGTCATGCGTCCCATGTAACGCGCAGTCGGGTCACCCATGCTGTCCGCACATTGCGCATGGGCATATTCGTGTATCGTAATCGCAAACAACAGCGCAGGAATGCGATAAATCATTGTACTGAAATCGAGCATACTTTCCTCCGAGAAAAATTTATTAATAGATTTATTATACAACATCTTGTATTCCTACGTCAAAAAGAAAACGGAACCATCAGTATAAATTATGTGACAGTTCCGTAAACATTTACTTTTTTCTGCTGATTAGTTTCTTATTTGCCTGTGAATTGCGGTGCACGCTTCTCATAGAAAGCAGCAATGCCTTCCTTGCAGTCATCGGTACCCATCAGCAGCGCCTGGGTAGTTTCTTCGATTGCCAGCACCTCGTCCAGAGTCAGGTCATGGTCGTTAAGATATTTTTTCGTCAGGCTGATAGACAGCGGAGCGCTTGCTGCCAGACGTGCAGCCATAGCGTAAACCTTATCCTTCAGCTCTTCGTCTTCATAAACATCGTTCAGCATGCCAAGCTCTTTGGCAGTCGCAGCGTCAATCAGGTCACCGGTAAACATCAGCTCTTTAGCCTTCAGCACACCGATAGCCTTCGGCAGGAAATACAGACCGCCGCAGTCGGGAATCAGGCCAACCTTGGCAAAGCTCTCGCCAAAGCGTGCCTTGGCAGATGCATACACCAGGTCGCAGGCCAGCATCAGGTTAACGCCGGCACCGGCAGTAACGCCATTGATATAAGCAATAACAGGTTTAGGAATAGTAGTCAAGCGTTTGGCAACGTCGCCCACCTTAGCGATAAAGTCCTTCTTAGCAGCAACGCCTTCCAAGCCGTTCAGATAGCTCAGATCACCACCAGCACAAAATGCCTTGCCGTTGCCGGTAAGTACTATAGCACGCACCTCAGCGTCAGCAGCAGCCTTGGTAATGGCAGCATGCAAACCGTCAATCAGCGCGTCATTCATTGAATTCAGGCTCTTCGGACGGTTCATAGTAATCGTCGCAATATTGTTTTCCACAGCGTATAATACAGCTTCTTCCATGGGGAACACTCCTTTACACATGTAGTTTATATCATTAAGGATATTATAGCATAAAACCTTAAAAGCGCCTACTATTTGTCTAAAGATTTTAGCTCTTACTGCTTTCTTCGCTTTATGCATTAAGTAAAGGTGAAGAGCGCTGCCAGCAGTCACTGTCGGCAAAAGCTGTCTTGCCGGCTATAAGCTCATTTATGCTTTCTGTAATATCATTACATACCTCGTCAGCAATAATATCCGTCAATAGCTTATGTACTTGCGGCAACAGCTCCTTAAGCGGAACACCTGTATTTTCAACCCATACCTCTAATACGGCAACACCCTGTCTTCTGACACGCCCTGAAGGACATTGCACAGCAGCTGCTGCTAATTCCGGTTCTCTTCCGACAGGTACTCTGCCAAAATTTGTTAAAATACTTTCCAGCATAGCGTAATACTTAAAGTTTTTATCCCCGAAGTCACAGTCAACAGCTGCACCGGCACTAATTATGTCAAATGGCAGCTTGTTACAGAAAACCTCAACCACCTTTTCAACATAATCAGCGTCCTCCATCAGCCAGAAGCATTTACAGCAGTTTTCTTCAAAGTTCTGTTCAATACATTCAAGCAGCTGATTTTTAAACGGCAGTCCTAGCTTCTCAGCAAGCATTAGTCCATCAGCTTTCTTTATTGCCTCCTGCACTACACCGGTATTCTCGGAGTCAAACAGAATAGCTTCAGCCTTTTCCTTAATACTTTTGGCTTCCTCTGACGGCAAATCATCACACCACTGAGCAATAAGCAACACAACATTTAAATCCGCAACAGTAAGCTCCTGCTTAGCCGAATGGTCTAAAAACTGCTGCAAAATCAGCATTCTGTCTTCAATCTGCGAAATACCGGGAACAGGTCCTTCATCCAACAGGCCTTCTAAAAGCATTGCCAGCGCATGATATATTTCATACGATAGCTCTTCCATAGCAAAAACCTTGGCAGCCTCCGCCTTATTGAACACTGTCAATGCACTGTATTCAGGCATAAAAATATTTTTCAGTCCTTCGTACAGAAGCCATTCCTTCTTCTCCTCTGTATCTGCCTCTAAATATTCAATTGCGTGAATGCGTCCCCAGTCGCGTACCTTTTTGGCTAAAGCAAATATTTCTTCGTTACCGTTATCCCATTTACGCATTACAAAAATAGCAAATAAAGTAAATTCCTCGCACTGTCCCAGAATGCGGACAGCTCCACGGACAGGCTCATCACAGGGGAATAGCTCCAATATTACCATATCAGCCTTCACAAGCTCTTTGTTCTTGGATGCAAGCAAATTATTTACAGCAAAGCGATAAATATTCCCGGCATCCAATACCTCGTAATTTTCCAAAAGCACCGTATGAATATCATCAGCCAGCTTAATAGCATAGTTATTTTGCAAAATTGACTCCAGCAGCGCTTCCGCCCCAGGAAAATCAGCATTGCTCATCAGCTTAAAGGCCTCAAGCAAGCGGGCATTTTCGTCTGTCTCCTCCTGTTTAAGATGATAAATCGCCGTACCATCCTGCGCTCCGTCTGCAAACATCGGCTTAGCGCCATACCTTGGCAGCTTATAATCATCAGGCAGCTTACCATTATAAAATGCACCTTTTATGTTAAAGAATATAGAATTCTCGCTATAATATTCATCATTCTTAGGACCGAATATATCATCAGTAATATCCGTCCAGTCTGATAAATCAGGCAGCTTATCTTCTACGCACAGCTGTTTAAAGAACTGCAATGTCTGCAATTTATTAGGAGAGTAATCCCTTAAAGCATACATTTTATGTGTCGGTAAATGGGAATCAAAGCATACTTCAACCTCGTACGTATGCTCATCAAATTTTTCATCACTGTTTCTGGCAGTCTGGATATAATCCAAGCCATTGGTAAAATGCTCGCCCAGCTCAACAATTAAATGCTCATATGCCAAATCACGCAGATTCATAAGCACCGGAGTAATTTCCTGATTAAAATACTCCTCAGAAACAGGTTTATCTAAAGAAATTTTTTTATTATATCCCTCAGTAGAGTATTTTTTCTGCTCAACATTAGCATATAACAGAACAGCACCCTTGATATAGTTAATTTCCTCCAAAGGCATAGAAAGCTTCTCCGGTGCAACAAGCAGGTCAATATGCATTCCCCTGGCCTCAACCTCCAGATGAACATAGCTCAAGCCCGTCAGCTGATTAGTACACAATTCCTTGCCAATAACCTTTCCGGAAACAATCGCCGAACCGTCGATATAATCTTCATCATACACGCCATCCTCACAGGGAGCACCAAAATAAAGTCCGTTATCGTATTCACCACAAGAATCCAGCTCATCAATTTCATCGGTAAAAAACTTACCATCGTTTGTTGCAGCATCCGCATCTGCATAAAAGCGCACATTCAAAGGCAGTGCATATAGCTGACATTTTATTTCTCCACCCTCAGGCAAATAATTAACAAAGGGCGCGTTTACTATACCAACGTACAAATCTAAAGGATTGCCGTCGGTAGCAGAGATTTTTAAAACACCAAAGCCATTTGCATCATAACGCAGCCAATTTCTCATTTTAAAGCTGCTGTAATGATGGCTTTCGTACATAATTCCAAAGACACCTGTATAAATTAAATTATTTCCATTTTCATCAGTTTCTGCCGGCATCCAGATTTTATTAAATTCCGAATCATCAACCACACTATAGCACAGGCTTAAAATATCAAAATACTTTGCTGCGTTTCGCGGGTTATCGCATACCAACTTAAATAAATCGTCGCTGTTATTGATATCGTAGCCAACATTTTTTAACAAAGTATAATCGTCATAATATATCATAGCATATACCTCCTGTTGATGAAGCAGTTGATTGTGCAATACACACACGAACACATTTCACATCTATGCTTTTATCTTATTAAAGCTATTATAACATAATTTTTAAAACTGTACCTGTTATTTATCCTAAAACTTATCTTTTTATCAACAAAGCCAATACTGGTTAAATTTCCTGTTCCCTCCTAAATTCCGCGCATTTATCGCCTTCCCAAAATACTTATAAATTTTTCTCAAAAAACTGTTGACAAATAATTGCCATGCGAGTATAATAATCTTCGTTGGTTGACTTACCAACCTTAATTCCCCGATAGTTCAGCCGGTAGAACACCTGACTGTTAATCAGGGCGTCGTAGGTTCGAGTCCTACTCGGGGAGCCAAGAAGTTAAAGCTTCGAACTTTTAGAAGTTCGGAGCTTTTTGTTTTTCCCGAAATTGATTTATGATATAATAAATACACCACTAAAACCAACGAGGTATCTATACTATGACTTTGGAAAATAAATTAGGCATCACCAGCTCCGCCGAGCTGGCAACTCAGGAAGAGCGCTTAAGCAAAAAGCGTGCGTTAGAGCTTTTCGAAAGCGGTATGCTGCACAAGCTGGAGGCCGGCACCTTCAAAACGCTGCAGACGATTCATAAGCAGCTTTTTATGGATATTTACAATTTTGCAGGCAAGGTTCGCTCTGTAAACATTGCCAAGGGTGGCTTCCGTTTTGTTCCGGCCATGTATCTGCTCGATGCGCTGAAGCAGATTGAGCGTATGCCGCAAAGCACTTTCGACGAAATCATCGAAAAATATGTTGAAATGAATGTCGCCCACCCTTTCCGTGAGGGCAACGGCCGCAGTACGCGCATCTGGCTTGATCTTATTTTGAAGAAAGAGCTGCAGTTGGTTATTGATTGGAGCAAGGTTAATAAGGAAGATTATCTGTCCGCTATGGAGCGCAGCCCGATTAAGGACCTGGAAATCAAATTTCTCTTACAGAACGCCCTGACCGAGCATATTGATGACCGCGAGGTTTATATGAAGGGTATTGATGCAAGCTATATGTATGAAGGCTACGAAGAATTCAAAACGAAAGATTTATAAGCTTCGGCCTGCCATTTTGCCTCAGTTGCAGCAATGCAGCTGAGGTTTTTTGTTATTCTTTTAGCAATCCTTCATCAATCTTCCTTGCATACTAAAAATTTAATTGATATAATAGAAAAAGCTGAAAATTATATAAAAGGAGATTCTGTTTATGACAAACAACCATTCCAAGGGGCGTGCCATCGCTCTGCTGCCTATCGCAGTTTTTTTGCTGTTCTTTATAGGCTCAGGCCTGATTACCGGGGATTTTTACAGCATGCCTGCGATTGTAGGCTTTTTAATTGCTTTAATCATATCCTTCCTGCAAAACAAAAAGCTCAGCTTTGTGCAGAAGCTGCGCCTTGCTTCTACCGGCGTAGGTGACGAAAATATTCTCACCATGTGCCTCATCTTCCTTGCCGCAGGTGCCTTTTCCGGCGCTGTCCGCGCTGCCGGCGGTGTAGAAAGCACTGTTAACCTCGGCCTTTCTATTCTGCCGGGTAACATGGCAGTTGCAGGCCTTTTCGCTATCGGTTGCTTCATTTCCATTTCTATGGGTACTTCCGTAGGCACAATTACCGCGCTTGCTCCGATTGCTGCGGGCATCAGCGATAAAACCGGCTTCCCGATGGCTATCTGCGCCGGTGCCGTAGTCTGTGGTGCAATGTTCGGTGACAACCTTTCTATTATTTCCGATACCACTATTGCTGCTGTTAAAACTCAGGGCTGCGATATGCGCGACAAGTTCCGTGAAAACTTTAAAATCGTCCTGCCGGCAGCAATCATCACTCTTGGTCTGTTCTACTTCCTGGGCAACACCAACGAATATCAGGTCAACGGTAACCTCGACTACAGTCTGACCAAGGTTCTTCCCTATCTGTTCGTATTAATCGGTGCTGTAAGCGGTGTCAACGTTTTCGTTATTCTCATCATCGGTACTGTGCTCAGTATGCTGGTAGGCCTCGGAACAGGCATGTTTACTGCTACCAAAATGTTTACCCACGTTGGCAACGGCATTATGTCTATGTATGACATCACCGTTATTTCTATCATCGTGGCCTGCATCATTACCCTGATTAAGGAATACGGCGGTATTGATTTCGTACTAAACTTCATCAAGAGCCGCATCAGCAGCACCAAAGGCGGTGAGCTGGGTATTGCAGCTCTCGCTCTGCTTGTTGATATCTGCACCGCGAACAACACTGTTGCGATTGTTATGGCAGGTCCTATTGCCAAGGATATCAGCGAAGAGTTCGGCGTAACTCCTCGCCGCAGCGCCTCTTTGCTGGATATGTTCAGCTCCATGGGTCAGGGACTTATCCCCTACGGCGCACAGCTTCTGGCTGCGGCAAGCCTCACGGGACTTACCCCCTTCGCCATCATCCCCTACTGCTTCTATCCGCTGCTGATGGGTATCAGCGGACTGATCTTCATCTTCATCAAGAATAAAGACTAAAAAATCAAGCCGTACGACTATAAATTTACTGCAATAGTAAAAATCAAGCCGTACGGCTTTTTTCATGCTTTAAAAACTACATCTCCCCACACAAAAAGCCTGAGCAAACGCCCAGGCTTTTGTTATAGCTTATTATTTTTCAAACGGGAATTTGTACTGAGTCAGGCCCAGCTCATCTCTGAGCTGAATGAACTCCTTCTGAATGGATTCGCCAACCGGTACACCCTTCTCTTTTCTATCCAGCCAAGCCATGTATTCCTTCTCGCCGGCAGTATAGATGCGTTCCTGACCGGGAGCCTTGGTGGAATTACGCAGACCGCGGCAGATATCGCCGGCAGTTTTCTTGAAGGTGTCAACGCCCATGAAGAACGCCGGGTTGATAACGAAGAAGAAGTGGCCCAGATGATACATAGCGTTGTTGCCGTTTTCATCCTTGCCGGACAGTGCCTTCATGAAAGGACCGCCTGCCAGTGCGGAGGACAGAATCTCTACGATAGTAGTGAAGCCGTAGCCCTTGTAGCCGCCGGTTTCTTCGCCCAGACCGCCCAACGGCAGCAGCGCAACATTGCCTGCACGCATTTCCTTCAAGATGGTAGCGGATTCGGTCATGGTGCCGCCGTCCTTTGCAACTACCAGACCTGCCGGAGTATCCTTGCCCTGTCTAGCATAGAACTCAATCTTACCGTTTTGGATGATGCTGGTTGCGCAGTCAAAGTTGAACGGGAACTCCTCATCGGTAGGCATAGTAAAGGTCAGCGGGTTGGTGCCCATCATCGGCTCAACACCGAAGGTAGGAGCAACGGAAGGTCTTGCGTTGGTACCGGAAATACCGATCATGCCTGCCTTTTCAGCCATAGTGGTCCAGTAGCCTGCAATGCCGTAGTGAGTAGAATTAAAGATGGTGCCGCCGGCCATACCGTATTTGGAAGCCTTTTCAATCAGCATTTCCATCATCTTATGGGAAGCAACCATGCCCATGCCGTTATGAGCATCCATAACTACAGTACAAGGAGTATCCTTGACAATTTCAATTTCGGTTTTCGGCAGCAGGGTGCCGTTTTTAATACGATCCAGATAAATAGGCTTGAAGCGGTTGCAGCCGTGGCTTTCAATACCGCGTCTATCGCTTTCCAACAGAACGTCTGTACAAATGCGTGCATCCTCTTCGGGAACGCCGTATTTAACAAATACGTCTACCATAAAATCGTGGACTAAGTCCCAGCTTACAAAGGGTCTTGTTTCTTCCATGCTGTTTCCTCCTTGAAGAAAATTTTTTCAATTCATAATAATATTGCTTTCGCACTACATATAGTATACCTCATTACTCCATAATTGTACAGTATTGCTTTTACGGCTACACTTAGCGCCTGTTACAAACGCTGATGTCAAAAAATCTATTTTATCCTTAGGCATTCCCACATATAAAAAAATACCGTGCAGACCTCAGCGTCATAGCCACAGAAGCCTGTACGGTATTATATATTTTTATTAACCCTGCTCTGCTCCGTCCGCAGTAAAGGCAACCGGTGCCTTGGCCTCCAGCTCCTTCGTGCTGCCGTCAGCATTATGCCACAGGGTTTTCTTGTTCAGCGAACCGTTGGTTACAAGGCCGGTCGCATCAAAGGAGATGTCTGTACCGCTCTTGAATTCAACAAAACCGGCGCTTTCATCCTTCAGGTTGTGCTGCCAGCCAAGCGGACGCAGCTTCGTTGCCTCCGCCAGTGTACCGGTTATAACCCTGCCATTTGTATCAAAGGTCAGCAGATTGTCATTTTTAAAGCGCACAAAGCCGTAGCCGTTATCGCTCAGCTGCAGGATAACGTCATTATCAATCACACCGCTGAGCACAGTGCCGTCCTTGGCAAAGATCACGGACTTATTGCCCATGTAGCGCACATGACCGTCGGCAGGAATCACCAGCCCCGGGCGGTACGGATGGTAGAAGAAGCGCGGCGGGAAGAACGGCGCACTCCGCTCCACATAATAATAATTGCTCGCCAGGCTCTTCCATCCTGCAGGACGCAGATAGGTGGCACTCGCCAGCACGCCCTCGATTACCTGACCGTCATCATTGAGCTTTACAACAGTATTCTTCTTGAACTTGATATCGTCCGCTACCGTCCAGCCCTGCGGCACCAGCTTGGTATCCTTGTCTAAGGTTATGGTTTTATCAGCAAGAGCTATGTTAGCGCCTACAAGCACTAAGGCAGCTAATAGTAAGGCTGTAAATTTACGCATGATAATCACCTCATTTACACTTTCTAAGCATATTATAGCATAGGTTACTAAAAGAAAATATAAAACTATTGTGAATTAAGTGTGGAGGTGATGGGGGGGTATTCTTCTATTTACTATTCACCCCTGCTACGCTATAATATAATTAAATAAGCTCATTGAAAGGAGTTGTGCGCCTATGTGTACCAACAAGCATTACTACTGCATGTTCAACGGCATTACAGTCACTACCAGCTACATTATAGATGAAGAATACAAGGAATATATTTGCGTAAGATTTGAACGTCCCAACAATAATAATGGTTTTGATTTCGCTGAAATTATTATGCCTGACAAAAAGTTTATCAATGCTTTTGGCTTTAGTGAGGACGAGATTTATTGGATTGAGAGTTTGGCAGCGGATAATCTTTTACTTATGTGGGAAATGGCAAAGGAGAGTAAGCAAATTGCCTAAAATATTAGCAGGTTTCTTAGGGTATGTGTTTTATTTTTGGGATTAAGGTTGCCATTAAACCACAGTAAAATTCAAAACACTCTCCGCAACCCCTTCAGGTTTGACAAAAAACAAGATAAAACGTATAATAAACATAAAGAGACAACTGGTTGTGGAAAGCCGGTTCTCCTCATTGTTTAAAAGTTAGAAAGAAACCGTCTTACCGCTAGGCGGTTTTTTTCATGCCGTAATTACTTAAGATACGTAAGGATCAGCACGACCAGAGTTGCGAAAGCAATCATCAGAGATAACGCTTCGAAAACAGTCATAACATCACCCCCACTCTCTAGGGAGTAAGAAAACCGACTACCAGTTGTCTCAAAATGTATTATAACATAATACTTAATTTTTGAGAATACACCTAAAAAGGTGTGTTTTTTATTTTAAGCATATTTAAAAACAAAGATACCAGATTCTATCCCAGCCTCTTTTATATCAAATGAATTGTACTACTGTACCCATTAATCTACTATATTTCCCGTCGCTAATTGCTTTGACGTAAATTATAGCATGACCTTTCATTGCTAAAGCCTTGGTTTTCAGTTTAATGAGTTCAACTTCCCAATCTTGCGTACTGTCTCCTAAAGAACCATCTGAGAAAATGATTCCCATAATAGAATATTCTTCTTTTAAGTCGCCGGTTGTTGTAACAATAGAATCATAATCTGTTTCAGGATTTTTGTTTGAACTAAACCATCCCATTTGCTGCACTCCTTTGTTCTTATGGTGAAGTTAGCTACATTATATTATTTTGTTGCGTTAAAAGCAAATGTTTTTTCATAGAAATCGTTTTGTAAAGAATCTGCATTTTTATTCTTTTGAATGTTTCATTATTTATAATGAAAGGCTCAGATTTTCGAGTGATTTAATGTGAGACAAGATTGTATGAGTTGAGTGGAAGAATTTTTTATAATCGTTCAAATTATTTTTAAAACTACAACAATGTATATAAATAAAATCCTATTGCAGACTAACTCAGAACATCTGCAATAGGATTTTACGCTTATTTCATATTAAATTATGCAACAGCGCCGGCTTTCCCCTTACTTGCTCAGGTACTCGTCAATAGCAGCTGCAGCCTTCTTGCCTGCGCCCATAGCGCTGATTACGGTTGCAGCACCGGTTACGATATCGCCACCGGCGAATACGCCCGCAATAGAGGTAGCACCTGCCTCGTCAGCAACGATGTTACCGCGCTTGTTGACCTCCAGATCAGGGGTAGTCTGCTTAATCAGCGGGTTCGGGCCCTGGCCAATAGCCATAACTACCATGTCAACGTCGAGCACATACTCGCTACCTGCGATAGCTACAGGGCTGCGACGGCCGCTGGCATCCGCTTCGCCCAGCTCCATCTTAATACACTTCAGGCCGTTAACCCAGCCTTTTTCATCGCCCAGAATAGCAACCGGATTGTTCAGCAGGCGCAGCTCAATGCCTTCTTCCTTAGCATGGCCGATTTCTTCCTTACGCGCGGGCATTTCTTCCTCGCTGCGGCGGTACACGATATATACCTGCTCCGCGCCAAGGCGCTTCGCAGTACGCGCTGCGTCCATAGCTACGTTGCCTGCGCCAACGATAGCAGCCTTCTTGCCAACGTATACAGGTGTAGCGTAGTTCGGGAATTCATAAGCCTTCATCAGGTTTACACGCGTCAAAAATTCGTTGGCGGAATATACGCCGTTGAGGTTTTCGCCGTCAATCTGCATAAAGTGTGGCAGACCGGCGCCGGTACCAACGTAAACAGCGCTGAAGCCTTCCTCCTCCATCAGCTCCTTGATAGTGAAGGTGCGGCCGATAACAGCGTCAACTACAATCTTTACGCCCAGCTTTTTCAGTGCGGAGATTTCATGCTGTACGATTTCCTTCGGCAGACGGAACTGCGGAATGCCGTACATCAGCACGCCGCCGGCAGCATGCAGCGCTTCGTACATAGTTACATCATAGCCCATTTTTGCTAAATCGCCGGCACAGGTCAGGCCGCTGGGGCCGCTGCCTACTACGGCAACCTTCTTGCCTTTGCGTTCTGCCGGAGCTTCCACATCGTTATCCAAACCATGCTCACGCGCATAGTCGGCAACAAAGCGCTCCAAGCGGCCGATAGCGACAGGCTCGCCCTTGATACCCAGCACACATTTGCCCTCGCACTGGTTTTCCTGCGGGCAGACACGGCCGCAGACAGCAGGCAGTGTGCTCTTTTGCTTAAGGATTTTATAAGCCTCGGCAAAGTTTTCCTGTGCAACCTCATGGATAAACTTAGGAATATCAATATTAACCGGGCAGCTGCCTACACAACGCGGTTTGGGGCAGTTTAGGCAACGCTGTGCCTCGTCTACCGCCATTTCCTTAGTGTAGCCAAGTGCTACCTCCTGAAAGTTTTTGTTACGCACATCAGCCGGCTGTTCCGGCATAGCATTTCTCATTCCTCCACGCATTTGCAATGACCTCCACAGCTATATTCCAGTGCTTCCTGGTCCTTGTACATCTGCTGACGCATTACCAGGTTCGCAAAATCTACCTCGTGAGCATCAAACTCCGGTCCGTCTACACAGGCAAATTTGTTCTCGCCGCCAACCATTACACGGCAGCCGCCGCACATGCCGGTGCCGTCTACCATGATGGTGTTGAGGCTGGCCGTAGTTTTAACGCCGAACGGTTTGGTGGTCGCTGCCACGTTTTTCATCATGATAACAGGGCCGATGGCCAATACCAGGTCAACCTTTTCGCCTGCCTCCAGCATTTCACGCAGCGGGTCGGTTACAAAGCCCTTGCGGCCTGCACTGCCGTTATCGGTGGTCAAAATCAGCTCGTCGCTGATAGCAGCCATTTTATCCTGCCAGATTACCAGATCCTTATCACGCGCACCGATGATGGAGATAACCTTGTTGCCCAGCTCGTGATATGCACGCGCGATGGGATAAACAGGCGCAACGCCGATGCCGCCGCCAACTACTACAACAGTACCGAACTTGCCCATCTCGGAAGGATGTCCCAGAGGACCTACTACGTCGAGAATATCATCACCCTCGTTAAAGGTGTCGCACAAGTGCTTGGTGGTGTTGCCCACCGCCTGCACAATTAAGGTGATATAGCCTTTTTCACGGTCAAAATCCGCAATAGTCAGAGGAATACGTTCGCTGTATTCGTCAGTGCGGATGATAACAAACTGTCCCGGATGGCATTTGTGTGCCACCAGCGGCGCGTCTACGACGAACTCGTAAACAGCAGGTGCTAAATTTGCTTTGGTAATGATTTTAGCCATTTTCTTGCTTTTCTCCTTTTGCTGCTAATTGCTATTTATTCAAAAGCTTTCTGGTGCAAGCCTCAGCTTCCGCATAAATCTTTTCTTCGTCAAAGGTCAGCAGCTTGCCAGCTTCCACAACCTTTTTGCCTGCTACGAAAACAGTGTCGGCGTCGGTGCTGCTTGCTGCATAAACCAGCTGGGACAGCTTATTGTGACGCGGATACCAGTAAGGCTTATGCATATCCCACAGTACGATATCTGCCTGCTGACCTGCCTCCAAAAGTCCAGTATCGGCAAAGCCCAAAGTTTTGGCACCGTCAACGGTTGCCATCTCCCACGCTTTTTTAGCAGGAACAACGAGCGGATCAAAGGTTGTTGCCTTATGCAGCATTGCGGCAGCACGGCATTCCTCCAGCATATCCAGATTGTTGTTGCTGGATGCGCCGTCCGTGCCCAGGCCAACGCAAATGCCCTTGTTCAGCATTGCCGCTACCGGTGCGATACCACTTGCCAGCTTCAGGTTGCTCTGCGGGTTGTGTGCTACACGCACGTGCTTGGCAGCCATGATATCCATATCCTCGTCTGTCAGGTGTACACAGTGTGCAGCAATGGTACCAAGCTCAAACATGCCCAGCTTATCCATCAGCTGAATCGGCGTCATGCCATGCTCTTTGACAACGGTATCAACCTCAAATTTAGTTTCGCACAGATGCATCTGGATTTCTGCCTTGTTGGCAGCAGCCTCGGCAATAACCTTTTCCAGATAATCTACTGGGCAGGTATAAGGAGCGTGCGGACCGTAGGTGATGCGGATACGGCCGTTGTCGTAGCCCTGCCAGTTCTTCGCCAGCACAGTGTTTTCAGCCAGCTTTACGTCCTTGTCCGGCGCTACGCCGATCAGGCCGCGGCTGAGGTTAGCGCGGATACCGGTTTCGGCGCAGGCACGCGCAACGTCCTCCATGAATGCGTACATATCGGCAAAGCAGGTAGTACCGCCCTTCAGCATTTCTACGATGCCCAGCATTGCGCCCCAGTAGATGTCATTGGCATCCATCTTGTCCTCAATCGGCCAGATTTTGTTTTGCAGCCAATCCATAAGCGCCATATCATCCGCATAGCTGCGCAACAGTGTCATAGAAACGTGGCCGTGGGTGTTGACCATGCCGGCGGTAGCCAGCTTGCCCTTGCCGTCCACGATTTCGTCGGCAGCAAAGTCTGCAGGCACGTCCTTGCCTACATAAACAATCTTATTATCTTCAACGGCGATGTTCTGCATTTCACCGTTCGGAGTATGCAGAAGCTCGATATTCTTAATCAGTAGCTTAGCCAAAAGATTTCACTTCCTTGGTATAAATTAAGTCCTGCCTCCCTGTTTAATGCTTAGGGAGGCAGATGACAGTGATATTATTGTTTTCTACTCCTCGCCCTGCTGACGTTTGGAGTAATGCTTTTCATAAAAATCATGCATCACATCCACGTCCTCACAGCTCAGCTCGTACACCTTGTTGCCGGTGCCTGCACAGATTACGGCAATCTGCGCCGCCTTTTCCAGAATTTCGGCAGCAAGCAGTGCCTCTGCCAGGTTCTTGCCCCAGCACACAGCGCCATGGTTGGCCAGCAGCACAGTCTTTTTGCCGTTCAGCGCGCGCACGGTGTTCTCCGCCAGCTCCTGCGTACCGCAAAGAGCGTACTCAGCGCACTCCACCCTGCCGCCGATAATCTGCACGATATCCTCGATAATCGCCGGCACTCCCTGATGCATAGCCGCAAGCGCACTGGCATAAATGCTATGCGTATGGATTACGGCACCTGCCTCGGGATAGGCGTTGTAAATGGCGGTGTGCACCTTCAGTTCGGAAGAAGGAATGTGCTTGCCTTCAACAACTTCGCCATCACGGTTGATAATGACAACGTCCTCAGGCATCAGTGTTTCATAACCGTGGCCGGAGGGTGTGATAGCAATATTCTGCGCGTCAATACGGCAGCTGATGTTGCCCCAGGAGCCTGCGACGAGCTTTTTTTCAATCAGCGCATGGCCTGTTTCCACAATGGCGGCACATGCACTTTCTTTAGCAAATAACTGCGTTTCCATGATTATTCGGCAGCCAGATATGCCTTCTGCTCTTCGCTCAGGGTGTCGATGCCTGCGCCCATAGCCTGCAGCTTCAGAGCAGCGATTTCGGTGTTCAGCTCTTCCGGCAATACATACAGTTTGTTTTCCATTGCTCCCTTATGGTCGAGCAGATATTTCATAGCCAGGAACTGCATAGCGAAGGACAGGTCCATGATTTCAATCGGGTGACCGTCGCCGCAAGCAAGGTTAACCAGACGGCCTTCGCCCAGCAGGTTCAGCTTACGTCCGTCAGCCATGGTGTAGGTCATGATATTTTTGCGTACTTCATACGGAGCAACTACGGAAAGCTCCTCCAGATGATGTTTGTTGATTTCTACGTCGAAGTGGCCTGCGTTGCACATAACAGCGCCGTTCTTCATAACCTCCATATGCGGTTTGGTGATTACGTCCTTGCAGCCGGTTACGGTTACAAAGATATCGCCGTGTTTTGCAGCCTCCTGCATCGGCATAACGCGGAAGCCGTCAAATACTGCTTCAATACCTTTAATCGGATCAACCTCGGTAACGATAACGTTAGCGCCCAAGCCTTTGGCACGCATAGCAACGCCCTTACCGCACCAGCCATAGCCTGCAACAACAACAGTTCTGCCTGCTACGGACATGTTGGTGGTACGCATGATGCCATCCCAGGAGGATTGGCCGGTACCGTAACGGTTATCAAACAGATACTTGCAGTAAGCATCATTAACGGCAATCATCGGGAATGCCAGATGACCTGCTGCAGCCAGAGCCTTCAGACGATGTACGCCGGTGGTGGTTTCCTCGCTGCCGCCCATCAGGTTAGGAATCAGGTCACGACGTTCACCGTGCAGCATATTAACCAAATCGCCGCCGTCATCAATAATCAGCTGCGGTTCGCTCTTTAAAGCCTCGCGCAGATACGTATCATATTCTTCGTTGGTGCAGCCATGGGTTGCGAAAACGGTAACGCCGCTGTCAACCAGTGCTGCGGCAATTTCGTCCTGAGTGGAAAGCGGGTTGCTGCCGGTAACAACAACATTAGCGCCTGCGTTCTTCAGCACGAGTGCCAGATAAGCGGTTTTTGCTTCCAGGTGAATGGTTACAACCATGTTGATGCCTTGGAAAGGCTTAGTTTTGCTATATTCATCGTTCAGATGGTTCAGCAGAGGCATATATTCCTTTGCCCACGCGATACGTTGATGACCTAACGGTGCCAATTTGATGTCTTTAATAATGCTTTGCATAAATCTAAAAATCCTCCTTTAATATATGCTCTTTAGTCTTGTAAAAGAGCCTGCAATTTCTTAATACTTTCTGTATACGGCGCTTTGAGTACGCCATGCTCGGTAATAATACCGGTAATAAGCTCTGCCGGTGTCACGTCAAACGCAGGGTTAAACACTGCTACGCCCTCAGGCGCAGTCTGCTCGCTGCGGAAATGACGTACCTCGTCGGCCTTGCGCTCCTCAATAGGAATCTGCGCACCTGTAGCAATGGAAAAATCAAAGGTGCTCGTCGGCGCGGCGATATAAAACGGAATCCCATGTGCCTTCGCCGCCAGTGCTACGCCATAGGTGCCGATCTTGTTCGCCGTGTCGCCGTTGGCCGCAATTCTGTCGGCACCGACAACAACAGCGTTCACACCCTTCGTGCGCATGGTCCACGCTGCCATATTATCGGTAATCAGCGTAACCGGGATGCCGTCCTCAAACAGCTCAAACGCCGTTAAGCGCGCACCCTGCAGCAGCGGACGTGTTTCGTCGGCATAAACCATCTTCAGCTTGCCCTGCGCGTAGGCACTGCGGATAACGCCCAGCGCTGTGCCCCAACCGCAGGTTGCCAGTGCGCCTGCGTTGCAGTGCGTTAGCACTACGGCAGCGTCAGGCAGCACAGCAGCGCCGTATTCGCCCATACGCTTATTCATGGTGATATCGTCCGCATAAATCTGCTCGGCCTTCTCCTCCAGCGCCTTGATAATCGCCGCAGGTGACTTGTCCTCGCCGTTCAGGCGCACAGCCAAAGCGTATTGCAGATTTGCCGCCCACGCCAGGTTTACCGCCGTCGGACGCGCAGTAATCAGATCTGCGCGCACAGCATCCAGCGCACCCAAAAAGTCCGGCTTGTCCGCGACCTCGCGCGCACCAAGCACCATAGCGAAGGCAGCGGCAGCGCCGATGGCCGGTGCACCGCGCACCTCCAAGCGTTCAATCGCCACTTTCACGCGCTTGTAATCCACGCAGGTAATCCATTCTATCTTTTGCGGCAGCAGAGTCTGGTCCAGCAGCACCAGGCTCCCCTGCTCCCAACGCATAGTTTCTACCATAACAACCTCTTACAGCTTAAAGCCGCCAAACTCCTGCATAGCATGATGGCAGTTGCACTTTGCCTCAGTCGGCTCTTCATAAGCGATGAAGGACAGAATCAGCTTTTCCATATTCTTAATGCTGAGTGCCATAGCGTCGCAAACCTCTTTATGGGAAAGCGGTGTCGGGGAAATACCGGCTGCCATATTGGTAACGATGGAGCAGTTGGTGTAGCACATCTCTGCCTCACGCGCCAGAATAGACTCAGGCATATTGGTCATGCCAACCAGGTCACCGCCCATCATAGCGAACATCTTGATTTCGGCAGCACTTTCAAAGCGCGGGCCTTCGGTGCAAACATAAACGCCGTGCTTATGGAAGGTAATATCCGTTTTCTCCAGGCATTTGATAACCTTCTCGCGCAAAGTCGGGCAATACGGATAGGTGAAATCGCAGTGCGCTACACCACGCTCGGGGGAATCGTAGAAGGTGTTGATGCGGCTCTTGGTGAAGTCCAGCACGTTGTCGCAAACTACGAAGTGACCTGCCTTCATCTCCGGGTTGAGGGAACCAACTGCGGTAGTAGCAAAAATTTCCTCTGTGCCCAAGCTCTTCATAGCCCAGATGTTGGCACGGTAGTTTACCTTGTGGGGCGGCACGGAATGGTCTACGCCGTGACGGCTCACGAAAACAACCTGATTACCGCTCATTGTGCCGATGTTGCACAATGCTTTACCAAACGGTGTTTCTATAATCTTTTTTTCGAATCCCTTCAGGGTATCGGGATTATCAATACCGGTTCCGCCAATGATAGCAATTTTACGCATATGCTTTGCCTCCTTTATAGTTAAATGTGATAATGAAAACTGTTTGCTGAAGTATGTTATTACGCATAATATCTATGCAGATTCTCCACACTTTTTCTATTATATAATACCATAAATAAGGCATAATTTAAAGAGTAAAGAAAAAGCACTCTCGCATTAACCGCAAAAGTGCTTAATCTGTTTATCTGACTTTATTTTGCTTTCCCCACTATCTCCAGCAGCTCCTGCGGGCTTGCAATCACAAAATCCGGCCTGCCCTCCTCCAGCAGCTTCTCCCAACCAAAGGCGGTATAGCGCACGGCAACGGTTTTCGCCCCCGCACTACGTCCGCTCTGCAAATCGAAGGGACTGTCGCCGACGCACAGGCACTCCTCCGGCTTCACTCCCAGCTTGGCACACGCCGCCAGCATCGGCTCAGGATGCGGTTTGCTCTCCTTTGTATCGCCCAGGGCAACAGTCGCATCAAAATACGGCGTCAGCTGCAGGCAGTCCAGCCCACGGCGCAGCATCGGCGGCTTCTTAGAGGTAACCACCGCCAGCTTAATGCCCTGCGCCTTCAGCTGCTCCAGTGTTTCCTTCACGCCAGGGATAGAACGAATCATATCATCGTGATGCGCGTTATTATATTCTCTGTAAGCGTCGCGCATAGTCTCCACCAGCTCCGGCTTACCGGAAAGCGCAATCATTGCCTCCGGCAACGGCAGGCCGAAGGTAGCGACAATCTTCTCGCGCTCCGGAGTAAAGCCAAGCACCTCCCGGCAGGTGTGCTCAAAGGTGGCAATAATCAAATCTATGGTATTGGCAATAGTGCCGTCAAAATCAAAAAGTATTCCCTTAATCTGCATCTTCATATCCTCTCCGCTCTTTTAGCTCATCTTCATAAAATTTGCATAAGCACAATAAATTTATTATATCATGTTTACCTGCCTTTGCGCACTAAAAAAGCACTCCCGCTTACGCAGAAGTGCTTATAAAGCTTATTTTTCGTCCTTTTTCGCAAAGACTACTTCCTTAGGACCGTCGTTTACTGCGTCCTCGGGAATAATTACATCGTCGAAGCTGATGCCGCGGGTATGCAGCGTATGGCTCCACTCATGGTCGTGGCGGTGCCACCAGCCAAGGGCTGTAATAGGAATCCAGCTGTAAATAAACAGCGGATAAAGCAGCAGATACATCCAGGACTTGAAGGAAGCGCGGATTTTCCACAGTACCGCTACCGGGAAAATATACTGGCCGATACCAACCAGAGTCCAAACCTCTACCGGAATAATGGTATACAGGATATTGGTGTAGAACGGATAGAAGTTATAAATATAGCTGCAAAGCACAAAGAACGTGGAAATCATCAGGAAGTACGGCTGAATGAGGTTCACAGAGCAGTCCAGCATGACGATATTGCGTGTCTTGATTGCTTTTTTGATCATCGGGATGAGATAGCGGTCCGCAACGTCAAAGTGGCCCTGCGACCAACGCTTACGCTGGTTCCAGGTCTGCTTGAAGGTCAGCGGCTTTTCATCATAAATGATTGCATCATGCGCCCAGGTTGTAGGAATGCCTTCCATCATTGCCTGAATGGTGAACTCCATATCCTCGGTCAGGCAGGTTGCACGCCAGCCGTAACGCTTCAGCACCTCGGTGTCAAAGCACATGCCGGTACCGCCAAGGCAGCAGGAAAGGCCCATGTTGTACTTTGCCAGGCTCCATACATGGTTAACAATCCAGAAGGAAATTGCAAATACGCCGCTTACCCAGGTATCAGTCGGGTTTTTGGCATCCATATAGCCTTGGATAATGCGTTCGCCGTTGCACAGACGGCTGTTCATCTCCTGCAGGAAGTTGGGATGCACCAAGTTATCGGCATCGAAAACGCAAACCGCATCATATTTCTTATCCAGCTTGAACAGTCTGTCGAACATCCACGCGAGGGCAAAGCCCTTGCCCTTACCGGTTTCGCTGAAGCGCTCATGCACCAGCGCGCCGGCCTTGCGTGCAACCTCCGCTGTTTTGTCCGAGCAGTTGTCCGCAACAACATAGATATCATATAAAGCGTCATTGTAATTCAGACGGCGCAGGTTATCTACTAATTGAGCAATAACACGTTCCTCGTTATGCGCGCAGGCAATCAAGGCAAAGGTTTTGCTTTCATTATATATCTTAACTTCCTTCTTCTTGCCGAACAGGCCGAACCAAGAAACAAAAAAGTAGTAGAGCGTAAAAAATATAATCAATAGCTGCAAAGGTATCATGATTATATCAAAAGCTGTATACATCAAAAATCTCCTTTACTCCCCTAACGGCAAATTATTTGTTCTTACCTGTAAGAGCACGGTAAACATGGTTTACAATGCCTGCCAGCGTATAGGTGAACATTGCTACAAACGGCCACGCACCGGGACGCTCGTACAGCATTACGGCACCGACAATTACGGCAATGATTACAGGCAGGCGATACATAGGATTGCCCTTGCCCTTGAAATCCGGGAATTTAACCTCGCTGTACATGATGCAGGCAATTACCAGAGTAACTGCTGCCAGCACAGCCGGAGCAAACTGATAACCGGAAACAACATATGTTGCCAAGAAGCAGGCACCAGCCGGAATAGGCATGCCCTGGAAATAACCGTGTACAACACCGGTGTTGCAGTTGAAGCGTGCCAGACGCAGGCAGCCGCCGACAGCAAAGAGTGCAGCAATAACCTGACCTACAAGGCCCAAATCCTGCAGACCATACATATAAATCATGATGGCAGGCGCAACGCCGAAGGAGCACATGTCGCAAAGAGAATCCATCTCTTTGCCGAAGTCACCGCCGCCAACGCCGAGAGCGCGGGCAGCACGGCCATCCATAGAGTCAAAAAGTACAGCGATTACGATGAAAACGGGGGCAAGGAAGAAATCACCCTCGATAGTTTTAAAGATAGACAGCACACCGAAAATAAGGCTCGCAGAGCTGATGCTGTTCGGAATCAGACGACGCCAGTTCATTGTTCTTTAACCCTCCCCACTACGGTAATACCGCCAACAACCTTATCACCCTTCTTAACGGTGATTTCAACATTTCTGGGCACAACCAGCTCCGTGCTGGAGCCGAATTTGATCATGCCGTAGGTTTCGCCCTGTTGGAGCTTGGTGCCTACAGTTACCCAGGAAACGATGCGGCGTGCCAGCAGACCGGCAATCTGGATTACCAGGAAGCGCATACGGCCGTTATCCATACCGATAGCATGACGCTCGTTTTCAAAGGAAGCGTTTTTCTCATACGCAGGCACGAACTGACCGCAGGTATAGCGCTGATATTTGATTTCACCGTCGAGCGGCGCACGGTTGGTGTGTACGTTGAATACGGAAAGGAAGATAGTTACCTTAGTCGCAGGCTCGTTGAGATACTCATCATCAAAAATTTCATCTACGCCCATTACCGTACCGTCTGCAGGCGAATACAGGATGTTGGGATCATAAGGCGTAACGCGGTGAAAATCGCGGAAGAAGTAGGCAAAGTATAACGCCAGCACTACGGGGATTACGGCCCACACAGCGCCGAAGAAATAATATACTATTGCAGCCAACAACAAAGAAACACCAACATAAATATAACCATCTTTTACAATAAACATATAAAGCCTCGCTTTCCTGCGAATATTTCTTTTAATCTAAAACTTCATATCAGCAAACAACCTTGAACTGACTGTGCAGTCTGTTTTTTCGCAGACATAAAAAGTGATGGAATGCTACTTCCATCACTTTATTATAATACACCAACCTGCTTTTGTCTACATAAGTGTAAAATTCTTAGCACTTTCGGCAAGCACAGTATTTTTCAGTCTATGTCAGAACTTGGATGCCATTACCTTGATAACAAACTTAGGCAGCGCCATCATACGCATAAAACGGCTGGGCTGCTTGTACAGGCGGAAGGCCCATTCCAAGGAAGCATCCTGCATCCATTTCGGTGCGCGCTCCATTTTGCCGGCGAGCACGTCAAAGCTGCCGCCGATGCCCATCAGAATTTTGGCGTTCAGCTCCGCGCGGTGTGCCACCAGCCATTTTTCCTGCTTGGGTGCGCCCAAGGCAACGAAAAGCATGTCTGCGCCGCTGGCGTTGATATCCGCAATAATCTGCGGCACATCCTCATCCTTAAAGTAACCGTTGTGGCAGCCTACTACCTGTACTCCCGGATAAAGCTCCTCGGCCTTCGCCTTCGCAGCTTCGGCAACGCCAGGGCTACCGCCAAAGAAGTACGCCTTGTAGCCCTTGTGCGCCGATAAATCCAAAAGCTCGTTGTACAGGTCAAAGCCTGCTACACGCTCCGGCACCTTGTAGCCAAGGTGTCTGCCTGCCCACACGGCACCGGCACCGTCAGGCAGCACCAGCTCCGCATCCTCGCAGATTATTTTTTTGTATTCTGCGTTTTCCTGGCACATCATGATGATTTCGGCATTTGCGGTAACAACAAAAGTCTGCTCCTTGGCGAGCATTCTTTCTTCAAGCGTTTTCACTGCCTCCTGCATAGTCATTGCGTGTATAGGCACGCCTAATATTTTAATCGGGTCTTGCATATGTTTTGCCCCCTCTTTTCTGCATAATAATACTACTATTGTACACTACTTTAACGATTATTTCAAATCTGTATAAGAAAAAGCGAACCCTCAGACAAATACTGCCGAGGGTTCACCCGAATCGCTTTACTGTATATACGCCTTCAGCACATCGCTCTGCTTATCAAGGCACAGATACTTATAGACCGGTCTGCCAACGCTGCCGCGGTGCAGGTCCAGCTTCAGCAGATGCAGGGATTTCAAAAACTCCAGATATTTACGGATAGAAACGCGGGAGATTCCCACCATGCCTGCCACCTCTTCGGTAGTAAACATGCCGTCAATACCACAGATACAATCCCAAACAGTGCCTAAGGTGTTTTTATCAAGTCCCTTAGGCAAAGTTACCGCAACCTGATTTTCCTGACGCATAATAGTAGTATCAAGGTCAGCCTGCTTAATGATGCCCTGCTCCTCAACAATCTGATAACGCTTCAGATAATTGTTCAGTGCAAGGTTAAAGCGTTCAAACTCAAAGGGCTTGATAATATAATCGACAGCGCCTAAACGCAACGCCAGCTTAATTTTATCCTTATCATTTGCTGCCGAAACGATGATGACATCTACATCATAACCATTCTCGCGTATTTTAGCCAAAAGCTGTAAACCATCCATAGTAGGCATAAAGACATCAAGAATGATTAAATCGTATTTGTTCTGACGCAGCAGCTTCAGCGCAGTATCTCCGTTACCTGCGATATCGCACAGCTGAAACCCCTTGATCTGGCTAAGATAGTGCTCATGCAACTGGGCAACCATCGGGTCATCTTCTACAACTAACACGTTAATCATCTTAATCCCCCTCTTTCCTGGTCGGAAGCCTTACGGTAAAAGTAGTGCCCTCACCCGGAGCTGACTCCACAGTAATGGTGCCATTAAGGTTATTGATGCTTTGCTTAACCAGATATAAGCCAAAGCCATGACCGCTTTCACCCTTGCTGCTGAAGCCGCGCTGGAAGATATGCTCGCGTATCTCGTCACTCATACCGGGTCCGGAATCCTCCACGACGATAACAATTTCGCGGTCAAAATCCAGAATCGAGAGATTAACGATGCGTTCACCGTCAAAATTCTTCAACGCATCAAAGGCGTTTTCAATAATATTGCCGGCAATCAGTACAATATCATGTACCGAAGGCACATCCAGTTCGCTGTGCAGCTCGCTTTCCTCTGTCAGAGAAAAGTCGATATCAAGTTCACGGCTGCGGCTTATTTTACCGAGGATAAAGCCTGATAATGTAATGTCTTTCAGGCGGGTTACTACATAAGAAACCTCAGATTGTCTGTTATAGGCAATTTCCTGCGTAAAATTCTTCAGCTCGTCATAGGCCTTCATATCTATCAGGCCCATAATCACATGCATTTTGTTCATAAACTCATGTGTCTGCGCTCTTAAAGCAGTAGCATAATTTTTAAAGCCTGTCAGCTGGTTAGCCATCTCTTCTACTACAGATTTTTTGCGGAAGGTAATTACGGCACCGATAATGTTCTTATCATCCAGTAACGGTACTGCAGTAATAATAAAGACAGTATTACCCATCTTGACACTGGCATCAACTAAAGTTTTACCTTCTTTTATAATATCATCCAACGGCACACGTTTCAAGACATCTTTTGCAGATTTTCCAAATAGTTCATTAACTCCTTCAATACCTGCTTGCTTCAAAAGCAATTGGGCCTCGGAATTGACAAGCGTAATGCAGCCGTTGCTGTTGATATTGATAATGCCTTCACGTACAGAGTTAAGAATAACGTCGCGCTCCTGCAGCATTCTGGCGATTTCTTCCGGCTCATAGCCGAAAAGAACACGTTTAATCCTCTGTGCCAGATAAATTGCTCCCCAGATGCCGACAATCAGGCCAAGCAGCGTCATAGACAGCAAGAATAAAACTGCATCTATTGTAGAATTATTAACGATTTCATTGGAATAACCGGTAACAACATAACCGATGGTTTTTTTATTGTCGTCTTTGACAAAGCCTATGGCCTTATTGGGAATCGCATAGTTTTCCTTATAGGAAATATTGTTGCGTCCCTCATATTTGTCAACCAGATTACGCGCACTATGCTCGAAGTCAGGCAGCTTGCCGGGGTTATACAACACGCGCAGATGGCGGTTCTTGTCGTAAATAGCTACGCCCGCTTCATCCGAATGGTCAACATCGTTAACAAAGGCAGCCATAAAGCTGTCTACGGAATCCTCCGGCATTTTGTTCTGCTTCTCCAGGCTCTCCCTAATTTCCGGAGAGTTACAGAGAATGTTGTTGATGCTTACGGCGTTGATACTGACGCGGTCATAAATTACCCGCGCCACCTTCTGCGTCGTAAACAAAGATGTCGGCAGCAGTGCGATACACACTACGAGCGTAATAAGTACTACTATTTTCTGTAAAAGTGAAAGCGTTTTTCCTGATTTGTAATTATAATTATCTTTAGATTTTCTCCACATCAGCAGGTACCGTCAGGAACTGAATACCAGGATTTCGTTCCAGAATCCAATTCAGGGACCACTCGTTATTTACAAGAATAACAGGTCTGTCCTTTTTATCATAAACAAGCATTCCGTTATCCAAGCCTTTAATGTTCTCGATCAGCTTCTTATCCTCTGCATATACCCAACGTGCAACGGAGTACGGCAGCTGGTTCATCAGCAGCTTAGAGCTGTACTCGTTAAGCAGACGGTATTCCAGAACCTCCAGCTGCAGTACACCGACTACGCCGACGATGTAGCTTTCAAGACCTACGCCCTCCTGACGGAATACCTGAATAGCACCCTCCTGCGACAGCTGGATGATGCCCTTTTCAAACTGCTTGCGTTTGAGGGAGTCCTTAGGCTGTACGCGGGCAAAAATTTCCGGCGGGAATACGGGGAAATCTTCAAATTGCAGCTTCAGGCTGCTGTCGCTCAGGGAATCACCGATACCGAAGATACCCGGATCAAAAACGCCGATAATATCACCTGGATATGCTTTTTCCACTATTGTGCGCTCCTGAGCCAGGAACTGCTGCGGCTGTGCCAGCTTAACCATCTTACCGGATTGCTTGTGGTAAACGCTCATTCCCTTGTCAAAGACGCCGGAACAAATACGCATGAAGGAAATTCTGTCACGGTGAGCAGGATTCATATTAGCCTGGATTTTAAAAACAAAAGCAGAGAATTTTTCGTTCTCCGGTGACAATATTGTACCATCTTGCAGCATTCTTGGCTGTGGCATGGGAGACATTTCCAGGAATTTTTCCAGGAAGCTCTGTACGCCGAAGTTGGTCATAGCACTGCCGAAGAACATCGGAGTCAGCTCGCCGGTGTTAACCTTTTCCATATCGAATTCATCGCCTGCCATGTCCAGCAGCTCGATATCGTTGCACAGGTTTTCGTAGAGTTCGTCGCCCAGCATCTCTTTGATTTTGGGATCGTCCAAAGAACCGGTAGTGGATTTCAGCTTGTTGGCACCATGGCTGGTGTCATCCTCGAACAGCTCGATAGTGTTTTCCAGACGGTTGTACACGCCCTTGTAATGGCCGTCGATACCGATAGGCCAGTTAATCGGATATGCGCGGATGTTCAGCACCTTTTCCAACTCGTCCATCAGGTCGAAGGGATTACGGCCGTAGCGGTCCAGTTTGTTGATAAAGGTAAAAATAGGCAGACGGCGGCGGTGACAAACCCAGAACAGCTTCTTGGTCTGCGGCTCTACGCCCTTGGCAGCGTCAATCAGCATAACAGCACTGTCGGCAGCCATCAAAGTACGGTAGGTATCCTCGGAGAAATCCTGGTGACCGGGGGTATCCAGAATGTTTACGCGGAAGCCGTCGTAATCAAATTGCAGTACGGAAGAAGTAACGGAAATACCACGCTGCTTTTCAATCTCCATCCAGTCGGATACAGCGTGCTTGTTGCTCTTTCTAGCCTTTACAGAGCCTGCCAGGTGAATAGCTCCGCCGTAAAGCAGCAGCTTTTCGGTAAGGGTTGTTTTACCTGCGTCAGGGTGAGAAATAATAGCGAAGGTACGGCGTTTCTTAATTTTATCCATCAATTCTGTCATTATGTATATGCTCTCCTATTTCTTTAAATTTTTGGTAATCCTGGCAATTTCATCCTCATCGGAAACCAGCTCGTCTACTGCCGGATAATCAGCGTTCTGCTCCTCGTACAGCTTGTAGGCATCAAGAATCTGCATTTTGATGTAGTCGGGAACAGGGATTTCCGTCTGCAGCTCACCGCGCATGGTTACGCGGAAGGCAACGTTCTCGTAGCGTTCACCGCTGTAGGTTTCGCAGGTGAAGGAAGTACGCATGAATTCATCCTTAAAGGTGCAGTCCTTCAGGATGTGCGCCTTGCGCTCCTTATCCCAGGCTGCATAAATTTTATACAGCTCCTGCTGTGCCTCCACCGGCACGTCCTCGCCCAGGACAACGGTTTCGGTTTCATCTATCGGCGTGCAGTCCATGTTGTTGTAGACTGTGCCGTCCTCCAGCTCCAGGTCAACTGTCAGCACATAATCAATCTCATGAAAGCTGGCTGTTTTAATCTGCCATTTCTGCTGCCAGCGGGCAATACATTCCGGGCAGATAAATTTGGTATCGCGAATGCTGTTGTTCATGTAATTATCACGATAATACAATTTTTCTCCGGGCACAAAATGTTCGCCGCATTCACTGCAGACGAATTCCAAGGTACGAATCATCGGTCAAAACCTCCCAATATAATATGAAAAAGCCCTTACTTCGAATGCAAGGCGCTCTGCTATAACAGTAATCAGTAATGCCGTGGCTGTCGGGAAGCTATATTCCCAAGCTGTAAGCCTTCGGCCTGATGTTTCGCAGCTTTTGCTGTCAATTACTGTTCAAATTGCTTTGTTATGCCGTCAGCAGCAGTTTTATTTACCTCTGCTGCCCGGCAGCTGCGCAAAATATATTTACACGTTCTATATTATAACATATCAGATTGTTTTTCCCTAACAATTTTTCTTTAAAATGAGGGTTGTTGGGGACGTATCGCAAAGCGAATTGTATAAAATGCTTACTTCTCACATTTTTATGTAAATTTACGCAAATAAAAAGAACCAAAATCGGTTCTAAGTTTATAAGATTAGTTTTTCCTAAGCTCATATCGAGAGCATTATTATATTTTCTCGCGTGCCCCAACTTCCTTTTAAACATGAAAAAAGCCTTTACGTTAAAACGTAAAGGCTATAAGTCCGACATTGGTCGGAGCGGCGGGATTCGAACCCACGACCTCTTCCACCCCAAGGAAGCGCTCTACCAAGCTGAGCCACGCCCCGAATCACAAGGAGTATTATACAGGTTTATTTGGATTTTGTCAACACTATTTTTTAAAATATTTTAAACTTTTTTTACACCGTCTGTATCCAGGTCCAGAATATGGTAGCAGGCGTGTTCATTATTGGCCGCAAACACATCAACCATGGCCTTGGCAATGCGCTCACAGTCTGCCTCCGGCGAAGCATAGGCCATCACCGTAGAGCCTGCACCGCTGATAATAGCGTTATATGCGCCTGCCTCTTTGGCAGCCGCAAAAACGTCGGGCAAGCCCGGAATCAGATGCGCACGGTACGGCTGATGCAGCTTATCATCCAGCGCCATGCCCAGATACTCATAATTGCCGCTCAGCAGCGCACCGACCAAAAGCGAAGCTCTGGAGGTGTTATATACTGCGTCCTTGTGCGGTACAGTCTTGGGAATAGCCTGACGCGCAAGCGACGTAGGCAGCTTGCTGTCGGGAACGACGGCAATGAACTTCAATGGCTTGGCAGGCAGCAGACGCAAAGAATGCGCCTTCTCCTGCTCCATATAGCTGATGGTGAAGCCGCCGTACAGCGCCGGTGCCACATTATCCGGGTGGCCCTCGATTTCCGTAGCGATATCGAGAAGCTCATCCTTGGTATAATGGTCATCACACAAAGCGTTGGCTGCAAACAGACCGGCAACAATCGCACTGGAGCTGCTGCCCAGACCGCGGGACATAGGAATGCGGTTGAGCATCTTCACCTTCAGACCGATGCGTTGGCCGTCGGTTACGGCGTTCCACACGCGCAGAAAGCTGGCAAAGGCCAAATTACGGCCAAACGGCTTCAGATAATCTGCGCCCTCGCCTTCTACCTCCAGCTGGAAGCCCTTCTTATCGGTTATTTCATAGCTTACTTCGTTATACAGATTGCAGGCCAGGCCGAGGGTATCAAAGCCGGGGCCGCAGTTAGCTGAGGTTGCGGGAACCTGGATAAATACTTTTTTCATGTTGCCGCCTCTTTATGCCAAATGGCTGTCTTCTACACGAATCACACAGCTGATTGCTTCTACTACCGGCAGTACGCGCAAAATTTGCAGCGCCATCTGCAGATTAGCCTCCGAAACACTGTGAGTAATTACAACAATTTCCGCCTTGTTGCTCTTAACATCATTAGTCTGTACAACATTGCGCAGGCTCACGTTCTGTGCGCCGAAGGCTGCAGCGATAGCTGCCAGTGCGCCCGGTTTATCTGCTACCTGCAGACGGATATATGCCGGTGCGGACATCTTGTCAGGCGGACAGAGGCGTTTTTCCTCAAAGCATGTGCAGCTGATGCGTCCGGTAGACTTGTGCTGCATATTGCGGGCAATATCAATAATATCGCCGCAGACAGAGCTTGCAGTCGGCAGACGACCTGCACCGAGGCCCAGGAACATTGCCTCACCGATAGCGTCACCGTTGACGAATACAGCGTTATACACGCCGTTTACGCCTGCCAGCGGATGGGAAAGCGGAATCATCGTCGGGTTAACACGCAGGCTGACACCGTTTTCCGGATCGTTCTTGGCGATTGCCAGAAGCTTAACTGCGTAACCGAGGTCAGTTGCATATTTGATATCGCAGGCTTCGATGCTTTCAATGCCTTCAACCTGCACATCGTCCAGATTGAAGCGGGTATTGAAGGCGATAGATGCCAGAATAACGATTTTACGCGCAGCATCCAGACCGCCTACATCGGCAGTAGGATCGGACTCTGCATAGCCCTTGGCCTGCGCTTCCTTCAGTACCTCGTCGTAATCAAGGTGTTCGTTAGCCATCTTGGACAGCATATAGTTGGTGGTGCCGTTCACGATACCCATGATAGAGGTAATCTGATTGGCTGCCATACTGGTTTTCAAAGGTCCAATGATAGGAATACCGCCGCAGACGCTGGCTTCAAACATAAAGTCGCAGTTGTGCTCATGTGCCAGCGGGAACAGCTCGGCACCGAATTTGGCCAGAACGTCCTTGTTGGCAGTAACAACATGCTTGCCGTTGGCAAAGGCTCTGGCGATAAATTCCTTGGCAGGATGCTCGCGGCCCAGCAGCTCAACGATAATATCAATATCCTTATCCTCAAGCACTTCGTCAGCGTTGTCGGTGAAAATATATTTATCGCCGTATTCCTGTTTCAGGCGGTCTACATGGCGGTCAAGCACCTTGGTGATTCTTAACGGCTTGCCTACCTCTTTGGCTATTTTCTCTGCATTTTTCTCTAAAACCTTCAGCACGCCGCCACCGACAGTGCCGGCGCCCAACAGACCAACATTTACAAAATCCTTCATTTAGTACCCCTCCAATACCTAAATAAGTAATCGGTTATACCTGACCTAAAACTTCCAGACGTTTTACGCCGTCAATCATGCGCAGCTTGTCCAGCAGAGCCTCCAGATCTACCGTCAGATGCTTGGTTTCGATAGAAATAGTGGTGTTGGCAACGCCCTGCAGAGGAATGCCCTGGTTGATGGTCATGATGCTGCCGGAATCGTCGGCAACAGTATTCAGGACCTTGGACAGCACACCGGATTTGTGCTCCAGCAGTAAGGACAAGGTAATAATTTTTTCCTTGCTTGCTTCATAGAACGGGAAAACGAAATCCTTATATTTGTAATAAGCACTGCGGCTCAGGCCCATTTTTTCAACTGCTTCGTTGATAGTTTTGATTTCGCCGCGTTTGAGGATTTCTTTAACCTTTATAGTTTTTTTAATTGCTTCAGGAAGAATTTCTTCGCGAACCAAATAGAATGTGGATTTTTCAGACATACTAGTGTCCCCTTTCTTCATACAAAATTCTTCTAATATTATACCACTGTTCTCTTGAAAAGTACACTTGTTATTTTTGTAAATTCTGAACAAATTCAGTGTACAATATAAGTACATATGCATACAAAAAAAGCTGCCGCAGGCAGGTTCCGTCACCGTGAGTAACAGAACAAGCCTGCAGCAGCTGCTGCGTAATTCTTAATTAAAATTAAGCGCGGGAAATGTAGTCGCCGGTTCTGGTATCGATAGCCAGAACGTCGCCCTCGTTGATGAACAGAGGAACCTTAACAACATAGCCGGTATCCATGGTAGCGTTCTTGCTGCCGCCGGTAGCGGTATCGCCTTTGATGCCGGGTTCGGTTTCAACTACGGTCAGTTCTACAGTGTTCGGCAGATCAACGCCCAGTACACGGTTGTCATAAATCATGATTTTAACGTCCATGTTCTCTTTCAGGAAGTTCAGTGCGCTACCCAGAGTTTCTTTGCTCAGCTCGGTTTGTTCGTAGGTTTCATTATCCATGAATACATACATGCCGTCGGATTCATACAGATATTGCATTTCGCGACGGTCGATGTGAGCCTTCGGCAGACGCTCGCCTGCGTTGAAGGTACGCTCAACAACAGCACCGGTGCACAGGTTACGCATTTTTGCACGTACGAAAGCAGCACCCTTACCAGGTTTTACGTGTTGGAATTCAACAACCTGCCAAGCGTCGCCATCGATAGTAACAGTTACGTTGGTTTTAAATTCGTTTGTGGAAATCATTGGAAGCCCTCCTATAAATTTAAATATTAGACAATTTCAATAAGCTGCTTTTTGACACCGTTCAAGGCTCTTGCCCCATTCTCTGTCAAAACAACAGTATCTTCTATACGTACCCCGCCTTTACCGGGAATGTATATACCGGGTTCAATAGTGAAGATCATGCCTGTCTGCAGCACCGTAGCGCCACGCTTGTTGATCATCGGCATTTCATGGATTTCCAGGCCTACACCGTGACCTGTTCCATGCACATAATAATCGCCGTAGCCGCAGGCGGTAATGCTGTCACGCACAATAGCGTCCAGCTCTCTGCCGGTCATGCCTGCTTCGGCAGCCTTCAGGCCCTTGCGCTGTGCTTCTTCAACTATAGTATAAATTTCCTGCTGCCAGGAATTTGCCAGACCCACTACCAGGGTACGCGTCATATCGGAATGATATCCCTTATAGACAGCGCCGAAGTCAAAGGTAATAAAATCACCGACCTCGATAACCTTGTCGGATGCCATGCCATGCGGCAAAGCACTGCGTACGCCGGAGGCTACAATCGTATCAAAGGAAGTCTTTTCACTTCCCAAGGCACGCATATAGTATTCCAGACGGCCTGCCAGACTGCGCTCGGTACAGCCAGGCTTGATATCCTCCAGCAGATGGATAAAGGCTTCGTCAGCAATGCTGGCAGCCTTCAGCAGCAGGTCCAGCTCTTTTTTATCCTTAATCATACGGATATCGCTGAAATCAATACTCTGCATATAGGTTTCGCCCAAAAGCTCGTGCAGCACAGTATAATCATCATAGCTGTAATACGCTCCGTCAAAGCCTACTACCTGCGCTTGGGCATTCTTTGCCAAATCAGCGGCGGCAGCCCAGATGCTGTGCGCACCTGTCGGAGTATACTCCAGCACCTTGAAGAACTTCATTTCGTTTCTGGCCTGCTCTGTATAACGGCCATCCGTAATCAGCACGCCCTGTTGTCTGTCCAGATACAGCAGACTGGAATCTCCTGTAAAGCCGGTCAGATAACGGATTGTGGTAACATCCTTAATAATGACACTGTCTACCTGCAGCTTGGCCATATGCTCCAAAACTCTATTGATACGCGTCATGATATTACCCTCTTTCCATAAAACTGATGATAGCTATGAATCACCTAAATATTTTACCACTCATTGGCAAAACTTTCAACTATTATCTTTGCTAAGGCACTTTTTTTGTTAACTTTGTAGCATAACCAGCAAAAAAGCAGGCCGTAAGCAGCGCCCTGCAGCGTTGTCGGCCTGCCCTTTCAAAGACATACTATAAAAATTATTTACATTCGGCAGGAGCAATGCCTTCTGCGGTTTTGATGTTCTTACGTACATCGTCGCAGCATTTATGTAAGTTTGCCAGCTCCTCAGCAGTCAGAGGCAGCTCCAGCACACGCTCTGCGCCGTTTTTGCCCAACAGTACGGGAACGCCTACAAAGACATCCTTTTCGCCGTATTCGCCGTCAAGCAGCATGGAAGCAGGCATAATGCGTTGCTCGTCGTTGAAAATGCAGCGTACCATACGTGCTGCGGTAGAGCAGATGCCGTATTCGGTGCAGTGCTTGCCGCTGTAGGTTACCCAGCCGCCGCCGATAGCGCGTTTTTGCAGCTCCGGTTTGTCAAAAGCAAATTTAGGATCCTCGTGCTCCAGAGAGCTTAAAGGAATGCCGTTGAAGTTTACGCAGGACCATGCAGCCATTTGGGAAGCGCCATGCTCGCCAATCATGTAAGCGCTGATGGATTGCGGAGAAACGCCGGTCTGCAGAGATAAAGCAGATACCAGACGGGAGGTATCCAGACCGGTACCGGTACCGATTACATGGCCTTTCGGCAAACCGCTTTCGCGATAAAGGATGTTGGTGATAACATCGCAAGGATTGGTGATGTTAACAATGAAGCCGTTGAAGCCGCTGGCCATAACCTTGTGGATATAACCTTTAACCTGTGCTGCGGTAAAGGTAAGCTCGTCCAAACGGTCACCGCTGGCAACCAGGTCGATATCGCCGATGCAGTTTACAATAGCATCGCAGTCGCCCAAGTCAGCGTAGGTACCGCCGTTGATTTTTACATCATGCGGGCAATACAGAATTGCGTCGCGCAGGTCCTGTACCTCGGCAGCCAGCTTGGATTCTTTCGGATCTACCAGCACCAGCTCGGCAGCAATGCCCTGAATAGCCAGGCTGTATGCAACGTGAGCACCAACGTGACCTAAACCGATAATACCAACTTTTCTTATTTTCATAATTAAGTTCCCCCCAAATTATTCTTTAATATTTTATTTGTCCAAAATAGGCAGCGTAGCTGACGCATGGCCCATAATGGTAATATTGTAATCCTTTTTGCCCTGCTCTGCAAGTTTTTCCTGAGCCATATCCCAGGCCTCCTGCAAGGATGCACAGGGAATATGACCTGTCTTGCGGACAAAGTCGAAGTTCTCGGGACGTGTTACCAGATAAGCGGTTACATCGTTGACAATGCAGCGCGCCTTGAAGGCAACAAAGGCCGGAATAGTGAAATTAGCACGGATATCCTTTTCAAACTGCTCCATATCGTTACGGCTGAAGCAATCCGTAAAGATAGCAGGCTCCTTAATATCCGGGCAGTCCAAAGTGAAAATCATGATGCCGCCGTGCTTAACCGCAAACTGTGCGTTCATGTGGCACTTGGTAGCCTGATACAGATTCAAATCCTTGGGATAACCGCCTGCGGAAGCAATTACTACATCAGCCAGCTGCTTGATGTGTACGCCTGCCATAGCCAGCAAATCCTTACAGCCTTTCTGCCATGCCTCGTACCAGTGGCCTGCAACAACCTCGCTGATTTCTCCGTCCGGAGTAAACACAGTGTTCACCAGAAAATCCGGATTCAACAGTTTGCAGGATTCATACATATCCTGATGAATGGGATTGCCCTCGAGCAGACTTGCGTCACAGGCCTTGTTGCAGCCTGCGCCTTCTACCGGAGACATAGTCATGCAATGGTTTTTCATAATGCTGTCATATGCCGCTACGCCCGGCATAACAGCCTTGCGTCCGCCGCCGAAGCCGGCAAAGGGATGCAGCGTTACAGCACCGGTCAGAATAACTCTGTCGGCATTGGCAACATATTTGCTGATAGCAACATCATTGCCGAAGGAGGTTTGCCCAAGCAGTACCATGTCCTCGCTCTTGCGGGAGTCATGCTGAACTATTTTCAGACGGCGTACCATCTCCTCGCCGCAAACGGTGATATCCTCTTCATGCGTATGACCGCGGTGGGTACCGGTAGCAACAATAACAGTGATGTCCTCGTCCTTTACGCCCACACTGTTCAGCTCGGCCACAATAACCGGCAGAAATTCGGACGTGCCGCACAGACGTGTGATATCGCTGATGACAATGGTTACAGTTTCGCCTGCATGCACAATTTCTCGCAGAGGCTTGGTACCGATCGGGTTACGGATTGCTTCGGTAGTAGCGGCAACAACGTCCTCGCAGACGCTGGATTCATTGCCGTGTATATCATATATAACGCGCTCCTCGGGGAGCAGTACCTCTTCCTGTCGTTTGCCTATTGGCAGAAAGTACTTTTTCATCGACATCCCTCCATTTGAAAAAACTAGCTTTATTATACATGAAATCAGCTAAATATACAAGCTGACAGTAAAACTGCAAAGAAAATTCAGCCTTTGTCTAAAATTGTGTTATAATGTTATTATATGAAAGCGAGGTTCCCATTATGAAGAAAACTCTTATCGCCTATTTTACACGCACAGGCATTACCAAAAAACTGGCCGAAGACACCGCCAAGCAAACCGGTGCCGATCTTTTTGCTATCGAGCCGGTAAAAGAATATTCCTCCTCTTATCTTATCTGCGTAGGCCAGGCCAAGCTGGAAAACCTGCAAAACGCACGTCCTGCGATAAAGGCTAAGCCGCAGAACCTGCAGGACTATGACACCATTGTGGTGATGTTCCCTATCTGGTGGTTCACCTGCCCCAATATCATCCTCACCTTCCTGGAGGAAAACGACCTGAGCGGCAAAACAGTTATCCCTGTCTGCACCTACGGCAGCAGCGGTAAGGGCAGCAGCGAAAAGGCTATGGCGGCAGTTTGCAAGGACGCAACCTTTAAGCCCTGCATTGAAGCAACCGGCCTCAAAGATAAGGCTGTTGCAGCCATTGCCGCAGTAATCGAAGAAGCATAAGAAGCGTAAAATTAAGGCTTCCGCAGTTTGGCAACACCTTACTGCAGAAGCCTTTTGCTTTATAATTTTTCAGGATATGCTTACGGCTTTACGCATAAAATACGCTGCGTAAGATTTGTCAGCACGTTGATGGCATTAGCCAGCGCGCTGTGGTCAAAGTGCATATCACGGTCATGCAGACGCGGCTCCAGGTCGCAGCCAATGCCCAGGCTGGCAGTTTTCAGCTGCGGACGCTCCTGCTTGAAGAAGTTGAAGTCCTCGCCTACCGTAATATTGGCAGCGGGAATCAGTCCTCCCGCTCCCAGCTCTGCAGAAATTACCTCCTGCGTCAGCGCCAACAGTGATGGGTCAGCCTCCGCCGCCGGGCAGGTGCCGACAATATGACAGTCCGCCTCCGCGCCATACACCTTCGCCGTATTCACGACGATATCTTCTACCTTGCGGCGCAGCTCCAACATCTCGGCGTTCGACGTACTGCGCAGGTCAAAGCCGATGCTTACCTTGTCACAGATAGCGTTAAGCGAGCCTGCGCCGCCCATAAAGCGGGTAGTCTTGATGCTGCCGCCCAAAAGCGGGTTGCTGTGCAGTGCGTTGATGGCATTCACAATAGCGGCACCGGCATCAATAGCGTTCACGCCCAGATGCGGCTGGGAGCCATGCGCTGCCAACCCACGGATTTCTCCTTCCATCAGGGTGCAGGCCGTCCAATTGATCTGCGCTATAATCTGACCACTGCGTGCCATATCCTTCGGCATTACATGATAACCCAAAGCGTACTGCACATCATCCAGTGCGCCTGCCTCCAGCATTGCCAATGCGCCTCTGCCGATTTCCTCCGCAGGCTGGCAAAGAATCTTCACGCGGCCGCAGGCGAGGCCCTGCTCTTGCAGCAGCTTGGCTACGCCCAAAGCGATAGTCATATGCGCATCATGACCGCAGGCGTGAATAGGCGCCAGCGAACCGTCCTCGTTTTTAAAGAGCAGGCAATCCATATCGGTGCGCACTGCTACCGTAGGTCCCGGCTTGCCGCTGTCGAGCACAGCGGTAAGTGCTGTAGTATTGCCAACGTTTTCTGTTACGTCGTAACCTAGCTTACGCAAAAAATCTGCCAGAAAGGCTGCCGTCCTAACTTCCTTGAAGGCAGGCTCAGCCAGAGCATGCAGCTTGGGCCATACTTCATTAATATATGCTTGAATATCCATAAAATTACCACCTTTGCATAGACAAAAGGCCAACGGCAAAGCTCCCGCAGGAGTTTTGCACGTTGACCATGAGCTCATTATTTGTTATCCCAGCCTAAGTATACAGAACCGGGGAATTTCTTCTCGATGAATTCTGCATTTTCCTTAGATTGATATGCTTCCTGGAAAATCTTCAGACGCGGATCGTTCAGGTCCTTTTCCTGTACAGCAACAATGTTTACATACAGAGAATCCTTGGTTTCACGCAGGATAGGATCCTTGGCAGGGTCCAGGCCGGCGCTGATAGCGTAGGTAGTGTTGATAGCTGCGCAGGTCAGATCATCCAGACTGCGGGGAATTGCTGCAGCCTCCAGCTCGATAATTTCGAAATGATGCGGATTTTCGGTGATATCCTTAACGCTGGTAGTAACATCCTTCGGGTCTTTAACCTTAATCAGGTTGTTGGCAGCGAGCAGCAGAATGGCACGGCCGCCGTTGGTCGGATCGTTAGGAATACCGATTTTTGCACCGTCGGGAATGGTGTCGCCGGGTTTCAATTTTTTAGAATAGATGTTAATCGGGAACAGAGCGGTGTTGAAGGCTTTAGCCAGCTTGAAGGAAGGCTCCTTCTTCATAGTTGCCTTCAGGAAGGGCTCGTGCTGGAAGCAGTTAGCCCAGATTTCACCGGAAGCCAGAGCGGAGTTAGGAGTTACGAAATCGCTGAACTCTTTAACCTCAATCTTCAGGCCCTTTTTCTCGGCAATCTTCTTTACGTTATCCATAATAATAGCATGAGGACCGGGGTTTACGCCTACGATAACCGGCTTATTCATATCTACCTTGCCGTCATCTTTAGAACCGCCGCAGCCTGCAGCTACAAGAGCAAACATTGTCAGTACGCCCACAAGAGCGTATTTTAAAAACTTATTCATTATACATTAACCTCCCCAGCAGTTTACTAGACTGCTAAAACAAAATACATTGCTATTATATGCTTTTGCCATAGCATAGTCAAGAAAGAAAAATGTATACTATTTTACACTTTTTAAAAGTTTTGCAGTGCAAAAAAGAGGCTACCACAATTGCTTGTGATAGCCTTAAATGTTCAGTTGCAGTCCAAACTAAACGGATTATTTAATTTGAGACATAACCTCTGCAGCGAAGTCCTCTTGTTTCTTTTCGATGCCTTCGCCCAGTTGGAAACGGGAGAATGCCAGAACTTCAGCGCCTGCAGCTTTTACCAGTTTGCCAACGGTTTGGTCCGGATCTTTAACGAACTCTTGGTCAACCAGGCATACTTCTTTGTAGTATTTGTTAATACGGCCCATAACCATCTTCTCGATGATTTTTTCCGGTTTGCCTTCGTTTTTAGCTTGCTCGGACAGAACTTCTTTCTCGTGTTCCAGCTCAGCAGCCGGTACTTGAGAGCGTTCCAGATAGCTCGGGTTAGCAGCAGCAACATGCATTGCAACGTCTTTACCCAGTTCAGCATTGCCGCCTTTTAATTCAACAACAACGCCGATTTTGCCGCCGCCATGGATGTAAGCAGCAACAACGCCTTCCGGAGCTTCGTACAGAGCGAAACGACGAACGGAAATCTTTTCGCCGATTTTAGCAACGCTAGCGGTTACCAGAGCTTCAACGGTTTGGCCGTCCAGCTCGGAAGCCAGCAGAGCTTCTACGTCAGCCGGTTTGGTAGCTACGATATGAGCAGCAATTTTTTTAACGAGTTCTTTGAAGCCGTCGGTTTTAGCCACAAAGTCGGTTTCGCAGTTAACTTCTACGATTGCACCGATCTTGCCGTCAGCGCTAACGAAAGAGCCAACAACGCCTTCAGCAGCGATACGGCCGGCTTTTTTAGCAGCAGCAGCCAAACCTTTTTCACGCAGGAAGTCGATTGCTTTGTCCATATCGCCTTCTACAGCGGTCAGTGCTTTTTTGCAGTCCATCATGCCAGCGCCAGTACGCTCGCGCAGTTCTTTAACTAATGCAGCAGTAATTTGAGCCATCAGTTATTCCTCCTCAAAATGTAATATATTAACGTTAGGATTATTCAGCTTCTTCGGTTGCCGGAGCTTCTTCAGCAGCAGCTTCTTCGGTTTGCATACCTTGACGGCCTTCCAGAACAGCGTCAGCCATTTTAGCAGTCAGCAGTTTTACAGCGCGGATAGCGTCGTCGTTTGCAGGGATTACATGATCGATTTCGTCCGGATCGCAGTTGGTGTCAACGGTTGCAACGATAGGAATGTTCAGTTTGTGAGCTTCCAGAACAGCGATGTGCTCTTTGCGGGGGTCAACGATGAACATAGCGCCCGGCAGTTTTTTCATGTCTTTGATACCGCCCAAGTATTTGGTCAGTTTTTCCATTTCATGTTTCAGGCTGATAACTTCTTTCTTCGGCAGCAGGTCGAAGGTGCCGTCAGCTTCCATAGCTTCCAGTTTGCGCAGACGTGCAATACGGGTTTGGATGGTTTTGAAGTTGGTCAGCATGCCGCCCAGCCAACGCTCGTTAACGAAGAACATGTTGCAGCGGGTAGCTTCTTCTTTCATAGCTTCTTGAGCTTGTTTTTTGGTACCAACGAACAGAATGTTTTCGCCAGCAGCAGCAACCTCACGGATGAAGTTGTAAGCTTCGTCAACCTTTTTTACGGTTTTTTGCAGGTCGATGATGTAGATACCGTTACGCTCGGTGAAGATGTACGGAGCCATTTTAGGGTTCCAACGACGGGTTTGGTGACCAAAGTGTACACCAGCTTCAAGTAATTGTTTCATAGAGATAATAGCCATTTTTTGTTTCCTCCTGTTTTTTCCTCCGCAGGAATGGGTTATAATTCTTCTCTACGCGGCAAAACGTAGCAACAGATGAATTTTCCTGCGTGTGTTATTTTCACACCAAAATATTTTACCATAAATTCCGCAAGCAGGCAAGAGATTTTTACTGCTTGCGGAGGGTAAATGTTAAATTTTTTACATTATAATGCTGTGCTTACAGAATATACCCCAGATATGCCGCATAGCACATCAGCATCAGCGCCCCGGCCCAGCGTTGCAGGCGCTGAGTACGCAACACGCACAGCCACAGAAGCACTGCCGCACCAAGCGCTACATAGGTATCAAAGTTGAAGGCAGATGCGAAGGGAATGTCGATGATAAGCGAGGATAAGCCTACTACGAAAAGGATATTGAAAATGTTGCTGCCGACGATATTACCAATGGCAATATCCGCGTTACCGCGGCGTGCCGCCGCTACAGAGGTGAACAGCTCCGGCAGCGAGGTGCCCAAGGCCACAATCGTCAGGCCGATAAAACGCTCGCTAAGTCCAGCATAGGTTGCAATAGAGGTTGCTGCGCCAACGGTAACATTACTGCCGGCAATAATCAGCGCCAAGCCGCCAACTGCACCCAAAAGGCAGCGTCCCAGCGGTAAACCGGGCTCTTCCAGATCACTGTCGACATTGCTCTTCATCGCCATGGTGTACAGATACATCATATATGCGGCAAAGGCTACCATGAGCACGCCGCCGTCCGCCAGACTGATACTGCTGTCGCGTCCCTGATAAAACAGCAGTGCGGTAACACCAATCATGAAGGGGATTTCGATGCGTACGGTAGAACGCGCTACCGCAATCGGTACGATAGAAGCCGCAAGGCCTAAAATAACAAGTATGTTAAGAATATTACTGCCTACGATATTACCGATGGTAATATCCGCATTACCCTTAACCGCCGCCGCGATACTTACCGCTGCCTCCGGTGCGCTGGTGCCCATCGCCACGATAGTAAGGCCGATTACCAGCTGCGGAATGCCAAAGCGCATGGCAATACCTGCCGCGCCCTCGACAAACCAATCCGCACCCTTACCGAGCATCACAAAGCCTAAAGCCAATAAAACAAACTGTAAAGCTATTTCCATTTTCTTCCTCCTTGATTTGCAGCCGTCCCTAAAAACAAAAAAGCGAGACATTGCTGCAATAAAATTACAACAAAGTCTCGCTACTTAGTCACAAAGCCGGATTGCCAAAGCAATCGTACTGACGACAGAGTGAACACGCCATGCGTGCAAGCTACTCCCTTTATATGCTTAGTTTAGCTAAACGCAGGGAGTTTGTCAAGTAAAATTTAGCTTCTTTTGAACAGCTTGCCGAAAAGCGGCGAAAGCAGTGATAAAAGTGCTGCCACCAGGAAGAACAGGCACAGCGGACGCTGGAAGAAAATAGCAAAGCTGCCGTCGCTCATAATCAGCGAGCCGACAAAGTTCTGCTCTGCCATACCGCCTAAGATAATGCCGATGATAATCGCCGACATGGAAAAGCCCAGCTTATTCATAAAGTAACCTAAGAAACCGCTTGCTACCATCAGATAAACATCGTTCAGGGAATTATTGTAGGAATAAGTGCCCACGAAGGTCATCATCACGATAATCGGCAGCAGAATGTGTACAGGCACGTTAACAACCTTCATAAAAAGTTTGATTAACGAAAAGCCCATAATACCCATAATCACGTTAGCTAAGAGCAGACCGATGAAGATAGCGTAAACATCAGGTGCCTTCTCCACAAAAAGCAAGGGACCGGGCTGCAGGCCCTGAACCATCAGCGCGCCCATCATAATTGCCGTTGCGCCGTCGCCGGGGATACCCAGCGTCAGCACAGGGATGAAGGCACCGCCTGATACAGCGTTGTTGCCTGCCTCGGAGGCTACAATGCCCTCGGGCTCACCGTTGCCGAAGTTCTTGCTGTGCTTAGACCAGCGTTTCGCCTGATCATAAGAAACAAAGGAAGCAATATCGCCGCCGGTACCGGGCACACAGCCGATGAAGGTACCGATGAAGGAGGAACGCAAAAGCGTGCTGAACACCCTCTTGATATCGTCAAACGAAGGCAGCAGACGGTCCAGCATCATGTGCTGCTCCTTGCGTTCATTATGATAATAATCCTCAATACTGCTCAACACCTGCGCAAAGGCGAACACACCGATCAGCACAGGGATAAAGGATACACCGCCCATAAAATAGTTGGAGTCCAAAGTAAAGCGGATTGCACCGCTCATACCGTCAATGCCGACGGTCGCCAGGAACAGACCGATAAGACCGCCCATAATACCCTTGATAACACTGCCGGAGGAAACACTCGTAATAATACTGAGGCCGAAAATAGCCAGAGCAAAATATTCCGGCTTGGAAAACTGCAGTGCAACCTTCGCCAGCTGCGGTGCCAGCAAAATCAGGCAGATAGTACTGAAAATACCGCCGAAGGTGCTGGCCAAGGTGGAAAGACCGAGAGCACGTCCGGGCTGCCCCAGCTTCGTCGCCATCGGATAACCGTCCAGAGTAGTCGCTACGGAAGCAGGCGTACCCGGAGTCTTCAGCAGGATTGCCGAAATACTGCCGCCGTAAATCGCCCCGCAGTAAATTCCCAGCAGCATCAGAATGCCGCCGATACCGTGGAACGTAAATGCCAGCGGAAACAGCAGCGCCAAACCCATGTTAACGCTCAGGCCCGGCATACAGCCGAAGGCAATGCCCACCAGCACGCCGAAGAAAAGTCCCAGCAGATTCATGGGGACGAAAATCATATTTAATGCGCTCATTATATCAACCATCAGTATGACCCCCTACTCCATGAAAACAGATTGCGGCATCTGCGTATGCAGCAGCATGCCGAAAACAAGATAAATAAACAGCAGACTAAGCACCGTTGTCAGGCCGATTACCTTATAATTGCGATAATCCATAAGACGCATAACAGCCGGAATCATAAGTGCCGCTGCCGGATAAAAGCCGAGAATGCTGATAAGCACGCAGAACACAACAACAAGTCCCATCATTAAATAAACGCGCTTGTTGCCTGTCGAAGAAAGCTGCACCTTCACGCCATGTAAATCAGTTTTATTGATAAAGGTATAAAGCAGCAGCAAAACCGAAACAGCGCCCAGCACCGCCCCCAGCGTAAAAGGCCAGAAGCCGGGACCAGGGCCGTTCTCCGTAAACTCCAGCGGAAAGGCTGCAGCCGCCTGCATAATCAGACCGCCGATAACAGCGCCCAGCACGCCCACTATATAATTACATACTGCCATATTATTCATATAAATCATCCTTAAACAACTCCGCCATCAAAATTGACGTCAATTCGATGCCAGACTAAATTGAGTAACCGAAACTTTATTGCAAAGTTAAGAGCAAACTAAAATGGATAAATGAACTCTTATTGCAAAGCTAAGAGCAAACTACATTGAGTAACTTAACTCTTAACATAACGTTAAAAGCAAACTAAATTGAGTAATTAAATTCTCATGCAGAGAAATAATAATTGCAGCGAGTAAGTGTTTAGAACCACCGAAGGGCCGAAACTGTCTGAGCGCTATGCAAGCTAATATTGTATAATTTTTTAGCTTAGCGCGAGTTTTTCGGCACTTCGTCTTGGTTCCACACGAAACGAGCGCCCGCAATTCTTTTGAACGGAATGAGATTTAATTACGAATCTTTAACTTTATTACGCCTCTTTGGGGCCCACACGCTTAGCCGCCGCCATAATCGCCAGACGACCATGCTCAAAAGTCAAACCGCCCTGGAAGAAAACATTAAACGGCTCACGGCACGGACCATCGGCACTCAGCTCAATAGAAGCGCCCTGTACAAAAGTACCCGCAGCCATAATAATCTCATCCTGATAACCCGGCAGCGGACTCGGAACCGGCTCAACGTGCGCATCAACAGGAGAATTGCCCTGAATAGCAACGCAGAAATCGCACAGACGCTGCTTGCTCTCCAAGGTAATAGCCTGAATAATATCGCTGCGGCGTTCCTCCGGCAGCGGCTTAACAGCATAGCCAAGGCCCTTGAAAACAGCAGCCGCAAAAATAGCAGTCTTAACAGCCTGCACCACAATATGCGGAGCCAAGAAAAGTCCCTGATAGAACTCACGCGCGGTATCGCCCAGAGTTGCGCCCATCTCGCCGCCCAGACCGGGAGCTGTAAGACGGTAGGAAGCATTCTCTACCAAATCCGCACGGCCGACAATATAACCGCCGGTAGGAGCCAAGCCGCCGCCCAGATTCTTAATCAGAGAGCCTGCCATCAGATCAGCGCCAACCTCGGTAGGCTCCTGCTTCTCGATAAACTCGCCGTAGCAGTTATCAACAAAGCAGATAACATTCGGGTTAGCTTCCTTAGCAGCACTGCAGATACGGCCGATTTCAGCAACGTCAATAGTCTTACGTTCGCTGCTGTAGCCGCAGGAGCGCTGAATATGAATCATCGTAGTCTTGGAGGTAACAGCGTTTTTTACAGCCTCCAAATCAACATGGTCGCCCTTCATCGGCAGCTCCTTATAGGTTACGCCCAGGTCAACCAAGGAGCCGGGAGTTTTAACCGGAGAGCCGATAATAGTCTGCATAGTGTCATAAGGAGCACCGGTTACGGCAATCAGCTCATCGCCTGCGCGCAGGTTGCCCAACAAAGCAACTGCCAGCGCATGAGTACCGCTGACGAACTGAGAACGCACCAATGCAGCCTCGGTTTTGAACAGCTCTGCGTAAATCAAATCCAGAGTATCGCGGCCCACATCACTGTAGCCGTAGCCTGTAGTAGGCTTCAAGTAATAGTCGGAAACCATGTTATTACGGAAAGCCGCAATAACCTTTTCAGTATTGTACAAAGCTGCTGCTTCCAGCTCTGCGGTATGTTTAGCAACCTCAGCTAAGGCTGCCTGCTCTAATGCATTGTAATCAACCAAAATTCTCACCTGATATTTTTATATTTTTCGGCATAAGCCAATTAATCCTAAGCCTTGGCATCTGCAGCAAGATACTTGGCAAACTGCTGTACCTGCTCCGCGTCCAGAAGCACCTTCAGCAGTGTGCCCTCCGCCAGATATTCCTGCTCCAGTACAGTGCCTGCATCATGCAAGCGTCCTACCGCAGCGGAATCGCTGTAAGGCACGAGGAAGCTCTCCTCTACCGCCTTCAGCTTCAGGTTCTCCGCAATCAGCGCCAGCAGGCCGTCAAGATTATAACGTGCCTTGGCGGAAATGCAGATGCTGTTTTCTTCCTTGCTCAAACGCTCTGCCAGACCGGAATCCGGCGGCAGCTTATCAATTTTGTTATAAACCGTGATAATTGTCTTATCCTTGGCACCCAGCTCATCCAGAACCTGATAAACAGCAGCAGCCTGCTCCTTATACAGCTCGTGGCTGACATCAATAACGTGCAGCAGCACGTCGGACTGCACAACCTCCTCCAGCGTAGACTGGAAGGCTGCAACCAGCTGATGCGGCAAGCGTTGGATAAAGCCGACAGTATCTGTCAAAATGGCCTGCTGCTTATTCGGCAGATCTAACTGGCGCGTAGTCGGGTCCAGCGTTGCGAAAAGCTGGTCCTGCGCGTAGATATCCGAATTAGTCAGCGTATTCAAAAGCGTGGATTTTCCGGCGTTGGTGTAGCCCACAAGGCTTACCGTAGGCACACTCGCCTTCGCGCGTCCTGCTCGGTGCAGAGTGCGCACACTCTTAACCTTGCCGATGCATTCCTTAATATAAGCAATGCGGTCACGGATGCGACGGCGGTCAACCTCCAGCTTAGTTTCGCCGGGACCGCGGGTACCGATGCCGCCGCCAAGACGCGACAGCGCCAGGCCCTTGCCCATAATACGCGGCAGCGTATATTGCAGCTGCGCCAGCTCAACCTGCAGCTTACCTTCATTAGTATGCGCACGTTGGGCGAAAATATCAAGGATAAGCGCCGTGCGGTCAAGCACACGCACACCCATTGACTGCTCAATATTACGCTGCTGTGCCGGCGAAAGCTCATCGTCAAAAATGCACAGGTCTACGTTCTCCTGCTGCACATAAAGCGCCAGCTCCTGCACCTTGCCGCGGCCGATAAAGAACGCCGGGTCCGGCTTGGGGCGCTTCTGCAGGAATCTTGCCACAACCTCCGCACCGGCAGTATCTGCCAGCTGCTTCAGCTCCTCCAAAGAATCCTCAGCCGTCCAGCCGCTGCTGTTGGGAGCACCATATTCCATGCCCACGATAATCGCACGCTCGGTTCCCTGCGCCAGGCTTGCACTGCCCGTCTGCTTATCAAGGATGCGCTCCACCATCGCCGCCAGATTCGGGAAGAACACTCCCTCCGCCTCCTGCAGCGTCAGCGGTCCGTAGCATTCCACCTGATATTGCTCGTTATCGTCAATACCGGTAATCATGCCGAAGCTCATCTGCGACTGGCTGATATCAGGCGAAGTAACGCCGACAGCAATCATCGCATCAAAACGGTTATTCTTCAGCGCGGAAATATCCACACCGCTGAGCAGCGGATTGCCGTTGGGATGAGTATGCACACAGCGCACACCGCTCAAACGGCTGGCACCACGTCTGCCCTCAACCGGAGGCAGCTCCACACTCTGATCATTGCCCACCGATACGGCAAGCACCTGACCGTTGCGCGCAACGTAAACGCTCACCTCGCGGTTAATAAAATCAGTAACATCCGCCATACGCAAAGCCAGCTCGCTAGTCAGCAGCTGACCGCCCTCCAGACGGATATCATAAAACGTTTTTAATTCTTCAATAACGGAATTACGGATACCCTTCAGGTTGCCGTAAATTTCATTCGCCATGGGTATTCACCTCCAATTGGGGGGTAACTTAGCAATTTGCTTATTGAAAGGCTCCCCTTGGGGAGTAGCTTAGCAATTTGCTTATTGAAAGGCTCCCCTTGGGGAGTAGCTTAGCAATTTGCT
>OLGF01000026.1_pt1 | contig 162640 bp, 137 predicted proteins | sample 1604971 | NCBI WGS metagenome assembly OLGF01 (sample SAMEA3888902, study PRJEB22519) | human gut metagenome | biome: human gut; feature: human-associated habitat; material: faeces | place: Denmark | collected 2011 | reverse complement strand
ATAAGACATATAGACAATATCTTCAAGAGTAGTAACGGTTAAATCAGATACATCCATATAGTCAGTACCATTCAACGCATTATACAAAGAAAGCAAATCCTTAGGATTCTTAAAGATAAACCGAAACAGAGCGTCCTTGTGGTTCCGGTTCAAAAATGGTTCATTGGTCAATAGGCAGTCCTCCTTATATATTTATTATTGCATTAATATATTATTACATGTCATATGCTTTGTCAATACTTTTATGATATTTTTTATATCAATTATGTTATACGAGTGAAAGCCTGAGAACATCTCACCAATATTCCCAGACTTTCACATTACACTTCTTATTTATGACCTTCAATACATATCCAGTTATCATCTTCCTTTATATGCACTTTAACATCTATAAATCCAGCATTTTCAAATAATTTTTTATATTCGTCAGGTGTTGGATTATACAGATTAAATTTTTTTATATTTTCCAAAATCTGCACATCTAATCCATCTTTGCCATAAATATCAGCCACAAGCAAAAAAGTTCCATCTGTTTTCAGAACTCTGTACACCTCTTTTAAATTTTCCTGCGGATGTGGCCAGAAATAAAAACTTTCAACCGTAATTACTTTATCAAATGAATTATCCAAAAATGGAAGGCACTCAACAGATGCTTCAATTATGTCTGTTTTTCCGCTTTTTACAGAATCATAATTAGTTTCCTTTGACATTTCAACTGATGTAGACGAATAATCAACACCAGTTAAATGACCTGACACGACACTGTCACTCATTCTTTTTAATGTGGCACCTCCGCCACAGCCAATGTCAAGTATTATGTCACTTTCATTTATATTCCAATGTTCCAACGCCCAGCCCGTGACTGCATAATGACTCTCATTCATGCGTTCCAGCATTTTTTGGCCGTCATCACCTGTTGGCTTTCTCGGATTTCCAGAGTCTGTAATCTGTTGCTGTGTCCGAATTTCAGAATTAATATCTATGTTACTCATATATTTTCACCTCAAAATACTTTTTCATATTATAACACATTAAAAAATCATGACCACCAGCTCAGCTGGTGGTTTACTCTGCGGCTATAAGCCTGTGGTACTAGCCGGCTCTAAAGAGCCATTGAAGATTTGCCATGTGCATAGCTACCACTGGCAAGCCCTAAAGGGCTTTAGATTATGCCTTATTTACCGGCTCACCAGTAAACGGGTCGATGTATTCCTTCAGTGACATCTGATCATATTCCAAATCTTCCTGCATCTAATTTTTTACATACTCTTCAATTTTCTTTGCATTCTTACCTACTGTGTCGACATAATATCCTCTGCACCGGAAATGTCTATTGCTATACTTATACTTCAAATTTGCATGTCTATCGAATATCATCAAAGAACTCTTTCTTTTCATATCCAATTATTTCCGATACACTGTACTTCGGTGGTATACCCGCAAACATATGAACATAATCTGGCATACACTCTGCTGCTATTATTTCTACACCTTTTCTTTTACATAATTCACTCAATATGTGACCTATATCTGCTCTTATTTGCTTGTATATAACCTTTCCTCTGAACTTTAGTGCAAATACTATGTGATATTTGCATGTCCTTTATGTACAAGTCCTTTTCCTTCTATATACTATTTTCTACGCAATAACTTTTTTCATCCATTTACCACTGAAATATCTTGTAGTAAATATAATTCCTCTGATTGTCCAATCAGCAAACATTCCGTACCATACCGCCATCGGTCCCATGTTAAAAATCCTTACAAGAGCAATACACAATGCAACACGGCAGCCCCACATAGTGATAATCGACGTTATCATTGAAAACTTCACGTCGCCTGCCGCTCTCATTCCGTATGCCGGAACAAACGAAAGTACCCATACGAGAGGTTTTGCTATTGTAATTGCACCAACCATTTCTATACACATTTTTGCACTCTCAGGTTCCATGCCGCCAAGCATCGTAATAGGCTTTACAAGTGCCAAAACAAGAAGACATGATACTATAATTCCAACCTCTGCAATTCCTGCAAGTTTTACGATATAATACTTTGCCTCTTCCTTCCGTCCTGCACCCATACACTGCCCGACCACAGTCATAAGACACATTCCTACTCCGATACCGAAAATACCATTGACATTTTCAAGAATATTCGTCATAGCCTGTGCTGCTATAGCTGCAGTTCCCATCGTAGAAACTGTTGACTGTATCGCAAGCTTACCGAACTGAAACATGCTGTTTTCAATTCCCGACGGAACACCAATCGCAAGAATTGATGCAATAAGTTTAAAATCTGGTCTGATTGTATAATACTGTGAAACCACAATCTCAAGTTTAGGCTTGGAAAGTGCAATGAAAATAACAACCATACAGAAAATTCTTGATACAAGTGTTGAAATCGCAGCTCCTGCAACACCCATATTAAGCCCAAACATAAGTATTGCATTACCGGTTACATTAATCAGATTGGAAATAATTGAGACAACCATCGGATATCTCGAATTACCGCATGACCTGAAAATCGCCGAACCGGCACTAAACAAAGCAAGAAACGGATAACTCAGTGCTGTATACAAGAAATATGTAACTGCATTATCCATAACATCCTGCTCTACTTTACCAAATATAAAACTAAGAATCGGTCTTCTAAACAAAAGTCCTATAATTGTTATGACAATTGCTATAACCGCAACCGTAAGAACAACCTGTCTTGCTGCCTTATTTGCCCCTTTTTTGTCCTTCATACCTATATAATGCGAACAGATAATTGCCGCACCTGTCGCCATTGCCGAAAACAACTGAACAATAAGATTATTTACCGAATCGACAAGTGACACCCCTGATATTGCCTGACTCCCCAGATTGCTTACCATCATAGTATCAACCATTCCCATAAATGAATTGAGCAGCTGCTCAATTACTATTGGTATAAGCAATGCAAATAAAACCTTGTTGTTAAACATAAGGTCATTTTTGTCTATATTAAATAACTTTTTCTTACTCATATATAATTCCCGATATGTATTATTTTATAAATCTTCTCTTACAAAATTTGTTCTGTTGCCAGACTCTGTATCCGGAAGTTCAATACCGGCATTTTTTCCTGCCTCGAAACATTTCATCATCCATGCAAGATTCTTTGCAAGATTACGCATTGTCTGCATTCCCTCGGCATCTTTTACCACTTCGCCCGGAGTGCGTCCGTGTGCAATATTCCAATATGTAGAACCTGCAACAGGCATCTGTGAAATACCAAAATATTTATTCATTACATCAAATGAAGCTGATGTTCCGCCACGTCTTGCAACAGCAACAGATGCACCCGGCTTAAACTTAAATGCTCCGGAACCACTGTAAAACGCTCTGTCAAGAAATGACAATACACGTCCACTTGGATGTGCATAATATACAGGGGTACCAAAAACAAATCCGTCTGCTGTTCTTGCTTTTTCAACAAATTCATTTACAGCATCATCCGTATATACACACTTACCACTTGCACATCCGCCACAGCCTATACAATCTCTTACAGGCTCACTTCCTGTCTGGAAAATCTCATAATCTATTCCTTCTTTTTCAAGCTGCTTTCCAATTTCAAGAAGAGCGTTGTAAGTATTGCCTTCTTTCTTACAGCTGCCGTTTAACATTAAAACTTTCATAACATATCTCCATTTCTTATAGATATTACATTGAATCTTATATCAAATAAATATTGCCTTGTATTTTATATCACAAAATCACGTTTTGTAAAACATTTTATTTTCCAAAATAAGCGGCAACTTTTTTAAGATTATTAATAATCGGAAGATGCTGTGGACAGACACGCTCACACTGACCGCATGCAATACAATCGCTCGCTTTTCCAAAATTATTAGTAAGCCTGTCATAATATTCACCCTGCGGTGTCCATCCCTTTCCCTCTGCTTCCTGCTTGTCAGCATTATAAAGAGAAAAATACTTTGGAATAGCAATATGCTTAGGACAGCCGTCCGTGCAGTATGAACATCCTGTACAAGGAATTTCAATACTCTCATTAATTGTCTTAACAGCATCCTTCACTATTTTTTGTTCCTCATCATTAAGAGGTTTGAAATCCTGCATATATCCTGTATTGTCAAGAAGCTGCTCCATATTGCTCATTCCACTAAGAACCATCTTCACATTAGGAAGGCTTGCAACAAACCTTATAGCCCATGAAGGTATTGACATTTCTTTATTATATGCTTTGAATGCCTCTTCAACTTTCTTTGGAACATTAGCAAGCGTTCCGCCCTTTACCGGCTCCATAACTATAACAGGCTTACCATGCTTTGTCGCAACTTCATAACATTTTCTTGACTGAATTGCCTCACTGTCCCAATCAAGATAATTAATCTGAAGCTGGACAAATTCCATCTCTGGATGCTCTGTAAGTACCTTATCAAGCAATTCTGCATTATCATGGAACGAAAATCCCATATGTTTTACAAGTCCCTGTTTCTTCTTATCAGCAAGCCAGTTAAAACAGTCAAGCTTCTTGTATACCTCATAATGGTCAACACCGACATCATGAAGAAGATAATAATCAAAATATGTAACGCCTGTTTTTTCTCTCTGTTCGTTGAAAACCTTATCTCTGTCCTCAAGTGTCTTTATAAAGCCAGCATGCAGTTTTGTTGCAAGCGTATAGCTTTCTCTCGGATGACGTGATACAAGAGCCTCCTTAGCTGCATTCTCACTTTTAAATCCGCAGTACATCCACGCTGTATCAAAATATGTAAATCCTTTTTCCAAAAATGTATCAACCATTTTCTTTGTAAGTTCAATATCAATACTGCTTCCATCATTCGGATTAAGAAGCGGCAGTCTCATAAGTCCAAAGCCAAGTTTTTTTTCACTTGTAAATACATTTTCCATAAAATCACCATTTTCACCTTTCATAATCTTTATTTATTTTACTCCGTATTTACACTCTTGGCAAATATTTATATACTATCATTTAAAATACCTTATAGCTATATTACTTACCGTGCATCCATTCCACACGTCAAATAATAATTGCAGTAAACCGCTTGCAATGATAGAATAATAAAATCAATTAAAATATTTTAAGAGGAAATCTATAATGAAATTTGTAATACAACGCGTAAATAATGCAGATGTAACTGTTGATAATAAAATTGTCGGTTCAATAGGAAAAGGTTTTCTTATTCTTTTTGGTGCATGTGAGACCGATACAGCTGACATGCTCCAAAAATTTGTTGACAAAATAGTAAAGTTAAGAATTTTTGCAGATGAAAATGGTAAAACCAATCTTTCAATCACTGATGTTGGCGGAGAACTGCTCATCGTAAGCCAGTTCACATTATATGCTGACTGCCGCAAAGGAAACCGCCCAAGCTTTGTACATGCCGGTTCACCTGACGCAGCCAACGAATTGTATGAAAAATTTATTGAATTATGCCGCGAACGCATACCAAAAGTTGAAACAGGCATTTTCGGTGCTGATATGAAAGTACGCCTTGAAAACGACGGTCCTTTTACAATCGTCCTTGACAGCAGGGATTTTACGTAAGTGCTGTGGTTGCAACATACCTATATCTTCCTCAAAAAAACTATTCCGCCTCACCACAGAATCCTTATTTTATCCAATAGTGTAATTCCTGTATCTAACGAATCACTAACTCCCACAGAATCGCCCAACCATTCCCCGGGCTGCATTGTTCTTCCACACCCTAATAAAACAGGCAGAGGATCTATATTATCAGTTACGCTGTTATCCAATGTAATAATCTTTGTTGTATCAAGACAATATGCCACGCCTTTGCTGTAATTAATCGTATATTTGTATGATTTCCCTTTTCTGCCAAACATTCCTGCAAATGGATTATTAATGTCAACACCATATTCATTTACTAAATCTTTTTCCCCCCGCCTGATTCTTTCCATAAAAATTGAAATTTCTTCTGTCACATCATTCCTTGCTGCCTCAAACTTGCATGATACATTTTTGAAATATTCATATGTGTAATCTATAAAATTGCCTTCAAACTTATCGTCCAGTAATATGACATTTAACATGTCCGGTATGTTTATACTAGATTGGTCATATTCATCACCTAAGAATATGATTTTACTACCCTTCCATTCATTGCCAATTAACTCTTTTAATGCACAAAGCAGAGCATTATTTATATATACTGACTCATATCCTTTATATCCAATATCAAAATCACCCGGACTTATGTATTCTTTTTTATCAAGATTAATCCAACTAAAATACTCTCCCATATATCTTCCTTATTATTCTATAGCCTATTTCCTACCACTTTATAAAGTATATTATTTATTATCATGCAATATCAATTTATTTAGAATAATCTATTTATTTTGTTTAAACCTGTGTCTCGCCATCAAATATCATATTCCAGCTCATACGGATATCATACATCAACCGAGTAAGTGCTATACTATCTTTAGCTGTATATACATCACTACTGCAATACCCAAGTTTTACACATCTGCTTGCTTCCCTGATTTCATATTCAAAGCCATTTATATCAACCGGGCAATCTATTGTTTCTGGTTCTTTTCCTTCCACCTCAAGTATCATAGTCTCAGCGTGTTGAAAATCCGGCAAAAATATGCTTCCCTTTGTTCCCTCAATTCTGGCATTACGTTTCAATTCCTGTCCTATTGTCTGAACTGATTCAGCAGTTAAGCCATCGCTGTATTTAAATTTCAAACAGCTATAATCATCTGTTCCATACTCATTAAGATTCACTTTCAGAGTTTCAACATTTTGCGGATCCTGTCCGCATATAATACGCAAAAATCCCAGATTATATATTCCAATATCTAACAGAGCACCTCCACCAAGACCCGAATTAAATTTACGGTCTTTTCTAGCACCTGTTGCAACAAACCCATACTGGCATGAAATATGTTTTATTTCGCCTATTGTTCCTTGTTGTATGATACTGTGCAAACGAGCATACAATGGAAGAAACCATATCCATAATCCCTCCATAATAAATAGATGCCTATCCCTTGCCATACTATACAGCTCCTGTGCCTGTTTCTCATTTATTGTAAACGGCTTTTCACACAATACATGCTTGCCATGCTCAAGACATAACCTGCAATTCTCATAATGTAAAGTATTTGGTGTCGCAACATAAACAGCCTCAACATCCTGATCTTTAACCAGTGCTTCATACGATTCATAATATCTTGGAATATCATTCTCCATAGCAAATGCTTTTGCACTTTCAATGTGACGTGAACCGACTGCTATCAGCTGTTCATTTTCTTTACCCATCTGATTTATGGTTGATGCAAATTTTTTTGCAATATTACCTGTAGCCAAAATTCCCCACTTCATCCTATCTCTCCTATCGATTCTATAAGTTCGTTTATTTTCTGTTATTGATTTGCTATTGAATTATTAACAATTAGCTGGCCAATTTATATCAGCAATAATACCTTATAAACATTTAATGCAAACTACTGTTAATATTTAATATTATAACATATTTATATGTAATATATATCTGATTCTAACACATTTTTCCATACCCACAATGCAACACAAAAATCCCACGGCAGTTTATCGTATAACTAACTGCCACGGGATTATTAATTTCTGTTTATCACAGAAGTCTCATTATCAATTTATATTATTTTCAATTCCATCTGGTTATGTAATATCCCTGTAAATCCTCACGCATAATCTTTCTACCCCAGCTAATCATACACGTTTCATAATCAGCATTACATTCAGCTACAATTACATAATCATCTGTTTTTTCGAGTATAAATACCGTATGTGAATCACCCTGAATCCTTGCCTGGTCTCCAACTCTGAGACTATCGTAATTATAAAATCGCTCAGCCGCTGCATCACTTCCAAAAATATAATCACTCAGATAACTTGCAAATCCCCAGCACTGCGTACTTGTATCCTTATACACGTATGCGTCGTCAGACATCCCATTATATAGATTGCAATATGCTTCTCCATTTTCTGCATGATTGCACGGAATATCTGTTATCATAAGGTAATCTGTTCCGTCTGATTCAACGTCCATATGATTCCAATATTTACCCGAAGGAAACATCTGCTTTAACTCTTCCACTTTATCGTTAAATGAATCCAGCCATCCGGAAGGATATTGATAATCTGAGGCTTCTTCAGATTCGGACACTGTCTCTGCTTCTGTTTCTACTCCAGATTCTGACGCACTATCATCCATGTTAAACCCAATGTATTCAGCTTCAAATTTTTCTCCAAGTTCATCCTGTGTCTTCATTTCAATTGAACTTTTGATTTCTGAAGTTTTAATATTTTTTCCCATTCTTATAACCATTACTAACATAAGACCAAGAAAAAAGATAACAGCCATATATTGTTTTTTTATAATTCTTTTTTTGATATTTTTCATATCTATCACCTCTGTCTTTTAACCTCTCCGATTGATATAAAATCTTTTGCTATTTCTTTCTATATCTTTATACGAAGCTTAGTTAAAATCAGTTTCAATTTTTTAAAAATTTGTTATTTTATTAAAAAATCATCCGGTAATCAATATGAACAACCTTAAATATCTATAAATTATGCATTAACTCCTGCAAGAATCTCTTCTAACGCATTTTGACTGCTCGTATGGCATCTTATAACATTTGCATTACATCTTTCAGCCTCTGCCAATGCACACTTTACCATTTTATGGCATACTGTATTTGTAAATAAAACTATCAAGTCAGGACTTCCAATCTGGTCTTTCAGATTTCCTTTCATTCTTGTAAATACTTTTGCCTTACAGTTGTGTTTTTTACATATGTTCACATACTGTCTTTCCATTCTTTCATTTCCACCAATAATACAAATTGACATATAAAACTCCTTTAGTGCTTTTTCTATTCTGCCGCAAGTTCATTTCCAAGCTTTTTACATGCATTTACTGCTTCATCATCAGGTGCTTCTACACAAATAACACCTTCACCACCGACAATAACAGCACCTGCATTTTCAAATCTTGATGCCCAGTCTCTCATCCACTGCCCATCACCCCAGCCATAAGAGCCAAACAATCCTATTTTTTTACCTGATACAGAACCTTCAAGTTCTGCAACAAATGGCTCCATTTCTGTCTCTTCAAGTTCTTCAGCCCCCATTGCCGGGCATCCGAGTGCAAATACTGTTTCGTCATTCAAATCTGCTGCTGTTACTGCTGATACTTCAAGAACTGCTGCTTCTTTTCCTGCCTCCTTAATTCCTTCAGCAACTGCATTTGCCATTGACATTGTGTTTCCTGACTGTGACCAGTAAATAACTTTAATTTCGCTCATTTCTTACCTCTTTCCCACTATTATAGTGCAATATTTTCAAGATTTTTTATGCTTACTCCCTGAGCAAGAAACCATATAATCTGCTCTTTTGCTTTCTCAAATCTTTCAAAAAGCGATGATTTTGCCGCAACATCCTCATACACTTTCCAATATCCTGTATAAAGACTGTTCTCACCATTGTTTTTTAGATATCCCTCTACATCCTCAACCGGGTACCCTAGAAATAAGCCCATTTCATGCGGAAAATATTTCTTCGTCTGCATGTAGCAGCAATATCTGTCTGCAAATGTGTCTATAAGTCCTGAAATATCTTCTTCGTCTACGATATTCTTTTCATATCCGCTATTTTTCAGAATATTTTTCACACGTATATCAGAAAAATAATTCTCAAGAATATCTTTTTTATACAGAAGCATTGTCAACTTTTCTTTGCCTCTGAACAGAATCTTCCACGAAATATGCATCTCATTCATCAGGCTGATAAGATAATCTGCCTGTTCATTATTTACATTAAATAGATTGGAAAATCTTAAACCACTTATCAGAGGTGCACATTGTAAAGCAATCTGAACTTCAAGATTATCAAGATTCATCTGTTTAACGATTTCAAATATTTCCTGACTCATTCCAGCCTCCTTATAAGATTTTTTTGATTTAGTTTAATCTTATAAAAGTTAGACTAAACTAACCACAGTTATATTATTATATTTAAATATTGACGTCAAGTGCTTTATTGATACATTTTTTCATTATGATTATTCTATCCTGGCAAATAAAAAACACATATACAATGATTTCCGATAACGATAATCATTACACATGTGTCTTTCAATTTATTATTTTATTTTATATTTTGATTCTCTGAAATAGAATTAATTATTTCGCGTATTTTTCTTTTAAAGCTTTAAATGCCTTAAATGAACGCTTAATCATGTCTTCGTCGACACAATAAGATATTCTTACATATCCCGGGCATCCAAAATCTGTTGCCGCAACAAGAAGTAAATCCTCCTCTTTTGCTTTTTCACAGAAGTTCTCAGCATCAGATTCTAATGCTTTTACAAACATATAAAATGCTCCGTCCGGTTTGAAACATTCATATCCAAGCTCTGTTAATCCATCATATAATAAGTCTCTGTTCTTTTTATACAAATTAACATCACCTGTCTGACCTACGCATTTTGCAATAACCTTCTGAAAAAGACTAGGTGCACAAACATATCCTAAGGCTCTTCCTGCTCCACAAACTGCTGCATAAAGCTTCTTACTTTCATATGCTTCATCAGGAACAAGAATGAATCCAATTCTTTCTCCAGGAAGAGAAAGCGATTTACTGTAAGAATAACATACAATTGTATCGTTATAATACTTTGTAACATATGGAACTTCAACTCCATCATAAACAATCTCACGATATGGTTCATCCGTGATAATAAAAATATGAGTTCCATATTCTTCTGACTTCTTGCTAAGAAAATCTGCAAGTTTCTTGATTGTCTGCTCTGAATACACGGCTCCTGACGGATTATTTGGTGAGTTAATAATAACCGCCTTCGTATTCTTATTTACTAATTTTTCAAATTCATCAAAATTAATCTGGAAATTTTTTGTATCAGGTGCTACAACATTAAACTTTGCTCCTGCCGCAGTAACAAATACTCTGTATTCCGGGAAAAATGGTGCTATTGCAATAATCTCGTCATCTGGTGATGATGTAAGTGCCTTAAATGCTATTGAAAGTGATGCTGCTGCACCCATAGTCATATAAAGATTATCAGCCTTAAAATTTGTTTCATATGTATTATTAAGATAATCTGCTATTGCCTGTCTTGTCTCCAGATCTCCCTGTGCTGATGTATATCCATGAAGTGAGATAGAATCAAGACTCTGTGTCAATTCCCTTATTGTCTCATTAACACAGTCAGGTGCCGGAACTGTCGGATTTCCAAGACTGAAATCATATACATTCTCAGCTCCTACAATAGCTGCTCTTTTCTTTCCATATTCAAATAATTCTCTGATTGCAGAACGTTTACTGCCTAATTCATACATGCTTTCTGATACAAACATAAAATCCTCCTTAATTTTACAAAACAAAAATCCCGCAGTTAAATCACATCCCGGAATAAAACGTTTCGTATCTGTCTCACAACTTATCTTATTTTATAACCATTTTCTGTAAAGGTCAATTCTTCTGTTTTTAAGTTCAGGATTAACCTGCCTGCAGGTATTCGTGTAGGATTTGTCAATCTGTGTCACAAAATATCCTTCTTTGTCAGAAATGCCTCCGATAATAATTCCTTTTGCATCTATTGCCATACTTCTTCCAAAAAATCCTTTACCATCCGGTCTGTCGCCAATCTGGTTAACTCCAACAACCGGCGTAACATTCATTATTGATGAAGATTTCAATATAATCTCCCATTGATCAGAATTTGGCTTATAGAATGCTGCCGGAACACAAAACAAATCAGCTCCTCTTAATGACAAAGCTCTTGAAATCTCTGGAAATCTTGTATCATAACATATCCATACTCCAACTTTTCCAATATCAAGACTAAATATTCCAAGTCTATCACCTGAACTAAATTCATCAGATTCTTTTACATTAAAAGCATCAAACAAATGAATTTTTTCATAATTGCCAACAATTTCACCATTTCTATTTATTACATAACAGATATTGGTTGGTTTTTCTGCTTCATTTTTTCCATTATCACTCACATAGTCACTTGAAAACCGGGCAAATGAGCCACCTATAACATTAACCTTATAATTTTTTGCAACAGATTTAAGCCAATTGACAAAAAAACTCTCATTATACTTATTATATTTTAATGAACCGCCTTGAGGTTTAACAAATTGTTCTGGCAGAACAATTAAATCAATATCAGAATTATACTTAAAAGCCTCTGCAATATATTTTTCTGCATTTTTCAATGTACTTTCATTGCCACCATTACAATCAAGCTGTATTCCACACACTGTGATAATTTCACCATGCATAACATTCACACTCCCTATCAGTTTTATAATATTCTACACCCGTAAATGCCACAATAGCAATACCTTAAATATACTAATATATAATTTAAAATATTGTTACACGTGAAACTCAAACATGTGTTTTTATGTTGCATATTAAGTAATTTTTATAATAACATATTATATATTTTTATAGTTCTATCTATTATTATCATATCGTGTATTTTGAACTCAGTTCACTTCCTAATATTTTGATTCTTCTTTAAATTTACTTATATCTTTTTAAATTGTATTATAAAGATTTTTTAACATAAGCAATTTAAGTGAACTGAGTTCCATTTTAATATCCTATATTTTATCTTGCAAATTCTATTATTTCTTAATTTGCATTATTTTGTGATTTACATTTTCTTGTGAACTATATTACTATATTACACTATTAATCACAATTAATTGTATCTTATTCATTATAATAAATAACTCCATGATATTGTTTTATTAATTATTACCCTGCCTCTGCTAAATTAATTTTAATTAAATTCATATATACATCTCCTATATTTCTCCGTTACATTAATGTAAAATTTTGTGAACTCAGTTCAAAATCACCTGAATCAAATTCAAATTCGAGAATCTAGGCAATGAAATTCAGATACTGAAATTCAGATACTGAAATTCAGATGCTAAAATTCAAATATAATAATTCAAATTTAATAATTTATACAAATATTTATTATACAATAAATCATTCTTAAATATGGTCATAACTATAATATTATTGCATAATATAAAATATATGGCTTCTTATAAAAACAACTTCTTTTTACATTAAAATCACACAATATTACTTGATTTTAGGAGAATAGCATGTATAATAAGATTATAAATAATTTTTTGAACTCAGTTCCGAAAAAAGATAAAAAAGGAAGTACAAAAATGTCAGAAGTAATAAGTTTAATAAACGAAAAGGGTGGCGTTGGTAAGTCAACATCTGCAATCACTATTGCACAAATTCTTGCAATATCTGGTTACCAGGTGCTTCTTATTGACCTTGACCCACAGATGAACACAACTAAGATGTTTGGAAAAGATGAAGATAACAGCAATATTAATTATGAACATTTGTTCTGTGAAAAACAGTTAAGAGAATCATCTGTACTGGAATTCGTCAGTGAAACAGATTACAAAAATATTTCAATATTGTCTGCATCAAGAGAGCTCAACACTTTAATATACAAAATATATGATAAAAGCAAAGAAGTTAATGTTGAATTATATTTAAAACATAATTTAAGTTTCCTAAAAAAGAAATTTGACTACATAATTATAGATAACTCACCATTTAAATCATACCTTACAAGCTGTGCAATATGTGCAAGTGATAAGATAATAACTCCGATTTGCGTAGACAACTTCTCATATGATGGACTTATGTCCTTGCTCGATACAATAGAAACTCTTAATACAAAATATTCACTTTCAATCGAATTTGCCGGTATTTTTATGACAAGAGTTGCTGGCAGAACAACTTTATTTAAACAGATGTTTGAAAGTTATGAAAACATGTTCGGTGAAAGATTCCTTCCGGTCTCTATACGTAATTGTATTGCTGTAAGCGAATCTAACACAACATTTGAACCATTACTCACATATGACAAGCGGTGTAGTGCTGCACAGGATTATATTGAACTTGTCAACTACCTCGGATTAATGGACAATAAACATTTTAGAGAACTTGCGAAATATCTGAAAGGAGAAAAGTAATGGCTAAGAAGAATTTTGCTGCCGGCATGACAAAAACAGGCGTTCTTAATAATATGGGTGGTGAAAAGCTCAAGGAAATGCAGGCAAAAACTGAATATAACTTTCAATACATTCCAAAAGAGAAGATAATTTCTAATCCAAAAAATGAAAAATACAGCCAGGACGGTATTGATGCTCTCATGGAAAGTATTTTAATTAACGGTCTACGCCACAATCTTTCAGTAATATATGATGCTGATAATGATAATTACCGTCTTGTTTCAGGAGAAAGACGTTATCATGCAATCTGCAAGATGACTGATAAAGAATATAATACATTATTCCCAACCGGAATACCATGCAAAATTGAAAAATCCAATATTTCAGAGATAGACGAAGAAATTATGCTTATTTCCGCCAATCATGATGTAAGAGAAACATCAATGGAGGTAAAACGCTGGGAAGTATCACGTTTAAAAGAGTTATATGAAGCCAAAAAATTAAAAGGTGAAATCAAAAATATTAATGCTGAAATAGCTAAACAACTTAATATTTCTGAGAGACAGGCAAGAAAGTACACAACAGCAGAAAAACTTATTCCTGAATTAAGTGAACTGCTTAACGCCAATGGAATCGATTTAAACCAAGCTGATAAATTTGGTCGTCTTGATGAAGATGCACAAAAAAGTATCCTTGAAATTCTCAAGAAAAACGGAAATATTGACAATGCTGAATACCAGTCAATAAAGAAAATTTCAGAAGAACGTTCAGAAGAAGCTAAAAAATACAAAAAAGAACTAGAAGAAGCAGCTAACCAGATTAAAGTTCAGGAAGAAACTGTAAAACACCTTGAGGAACGTATACAGCAGCTTGAAAAAAATCCTCTTCCAACAAAAACAAAAGAAGACCTTGAAGATGAAATAAAATATATTACTGAAGCCAAGAATAAAGCTGAACGTGAAAAGGCAAAATTAGAAACTAACATTGAAAAAATGAAACAACAGCAAAAAGAAAAAGAGCAGCGACAAACTCAGATTTCAGATGCTGAACTTAAAAGGATTAATTCGATAGCAAAGGCTGAACAGGCACTTGCCATGTTAGAAACTAATTTTGATATATTAAAAAACAATAAAAATGTTATAAAAACAGACTATGACGTCAAGGTTAGATTGGAAATTTTAAAAAATCGTATGGATGATTTATTATCAAATATATGATTTGTCTTCTAATTAATGTATATATCGTAAAACGCTGTATATTGCAATATTACAGCGTTTTTATGTTATATGAAGATTTTATCAAATAAGATAAAAAAATGTCATTTTAAGAAAATTAACGCATATTTTCTAAACTTACATTTCATTTTTATAATATATGTAATTTTAAGTATTATCAAATATTTATTATAATAAGTATAAATGAAATAACTCATAAAAATATGAATGTAAATTATAAATTTAATATATATATACATATATAAAAAACAGATATTGATAACTAAGAAGGGCAGGAGAGCAGTAATTATGGGCATTACCTGCTTTTTTTAATGTTATTTTTTTTCTTATTACAAGTTGCTTTTTGTATATGTAATGTCGTTTATTTAAAATAATGTGTTTATTTTTTAAATTTAATAGCATTTTTTTTTCATATTTATGTTTTTTTTTATCTATATAAAGTTGAATTAATTCTTTTTAATGTTGAAAACTTTCCCAATTTTTCTATATATTTTACAATCAAGGTATAGCTGGTATCATAAATGTATTCAAAGAGGAAGTAGTTAATATCAGAAAAAACAGATAATAAATAAAAAACGAACAATTTATTTTGTGTGATAAAAAAACAGACAATAAAAACAGAAAAATGTGTACAAAAATAAGGCTGTTGTGGTTAAGCAGCCGAAAAATTATCAGAACCTGTAGAAGACGATGAACCTGGTCCGGTAGAATTATTAATCATAGAAATTATAATTGTTCTTAAAAGACCTCCAAGATTTGTAATCTCACGTTCGTGTAATATGTAATTATTATAAACAGTTGATAATGCGTTAATTACATAATTATAAGAGTACTGCATTGCAAGCTGAGCAAGATCATCATATTCATAATCCTTTATTTTTATAAATTGGAAATGAATATCCTGTTTTTCATTTTGAGCTGAAAAGAAATCAAAGCTGTCATCAGGAAAAACATTACTGCTGTTGACTGAAATTACAGTCTGATTAAAATCAGCTATAAATTCTTTGAATAGTGATATATACTGATTAAAACATTCATCTTTTCTTCGCCTGCAGTTAAAGTTTTCATTGATCTCAAAACGAATTACTTTGTCATTAACTGAAATGTCAAAAATATCTGATTTTTTACTTATAGCATCTTTGATAATACAAGGTCTGCAATAATCAGGAAGTACAAGCTTAATTTCTTTAAATGTTTTTGATACAGCTGTGAAAGGAGCTTTGATATTGAGATTGTCAATTTCAATTAATTCTCTTAGATGAATTCTTAATGTAAGCAGATTTTCAAGTTGAATAATCTGTTTTAATAAATCTAAAGACATGACAAAAAACCCCCTGCCGCCTTTATTGGCAGGAAGATAATAACTTTCGTAATCATTAAGACATACGGTAATATTATATGTAGAACTTTTACAATATGAAATATAATTGTACCTGCTTAATATTTCGAGATTATTAAAAATTGTCTTTATGTCGCAGCCTAATTCTTTAGCCAGTTGTAATGAATTGACATTACAAATAACACCAAATTTATCTGGATGATAGAAATGGAGCAGTAACAGCAGTTTTATTGAATTGGATTTTAAGCGTGGCTTATAACCATAACGATTCTTTTCATTATGATATATCTTTTTATATACGGTCTTCGTAGTAAGAACTTTATGTGGACAACTTTCACATATTACCTGAGCCGCTTTATATGTATCAGAATCCGTGTCAAAACTGTTTATAATATCACAGTATTTACAATTATGACATATGTTATTATCATGGTCTATAACATTAATTGATTCTGATGCAGTCTCTGTATAATTTTTTTGTAAACCAAGAGATTGAATCAGCACGGCTTTGCCGATATTAGCAAATAAATCCACAGTTCTCACCACCTTTCTTGCATTATTTAACAATTTTTGAAGGAAAAAATCAAATCGGGATTTTTACTCGGTTTTTATCCACTTTTTGTTTTTTTTTGAATTTTTTTTAATATACATGTCTACATTTTTGAAACTTTGATGCGATTTACTCCAAATTTATCTACATAATTTCTTTAATTTTTTTTATGTAGAGTCTTCTGGAGATTTTTACATGATTTACTCTAAATTTATCTACATCAATAAGTTAATGTTTTCTATAAGTAGCATATTTTTGTAAAAAAACCAGTGTTTAAGCCAAAAATGTAGACATCAAAAATTTTTTTTACGAAAAAAAATGTAGAAAAAGGAGATTAATTATATATAAAATTAACATATAAAATGATTTATGACAAATATCGTCAATAAAAATTGCCTTTTTTACTCTAAAATTATCTACATATCATTTTTTTACTCCAAATTAGTCTACTTTTTGATATTTAAATATATATCTACGTAGAATTTTACTCCAAAATTATCTACATTTCTTTTATAACGTCAAACTGATAGCATATTTGCAGTTGATAAAAAGATAATTAAAAATAAAATAAAATGAGACAGAGCCAGTAAAAATGCCATATTTATAAATAAATGACATGTAAAAACAAAATAATAACGACAAATATAATTGAAAAAGAGCGTTAAAGTACATTGCATAAAAAAAGAGAGCATGTAATAAATACAATACTCTATTTTTTTAGTGATATGTTAAGTGACTGTTTTGACAACGATATTTTAATCAAAATGTAGACAATACGCTTATTTAAGTTTATCAGAAACCGAAACAGCCTTAGTATTGTCAAAATGTAAATCTTCGATTTCTGCCGGTGAAAGAGGAAGAAAATGAATTACAAAAACACCATTTTTTAATTCAAAACTTTCGATGGCAATTTTGTTATCTACAAATTCCTGAAGACTTTCTTGTATAAGCTGAAGATTTTTCTTCTTATTTTTTAGTTTGAAACGTACAATCTTCTGGAAATATGTATAACTGTATTCATTAGTCAGGCTTTCCTGATTAGCAATCTGTTCACGTTTTAATGCATAACAAATAATCTTTGAAAGATTGTTCTGCAGTACATCGTATGAAGATGAGGTTATTGAGATTAATTTTTTCTGGATTATGGCATTGCTTAATATTTCACCAAATTGTGCAATAGCATATGGTCGCTCGGCATCTTCCTTTATTGCAATATTATCAAAGAGGTTGAAATACATTTTGCTGCCTTCTTCTTCGTAAGAGAAGTTATATTCGACAAGCTTACGGCATGAATTGGAAATTTTGTTAAGTACATTTTTTCCGACATGATAATCAACAACCTCCTTGCCCAAAGTATTAAGATCGACAATAACAGATTTTTCTCTTGAAAATTCCTGCATATTAATGTTCGAGATAAAAGCATTAATAAGTTTTAAATCATTAGAATCCATTGACTTTGGAGGAGTAAGCTTACCTGTATTTACAGTAACTTCCAGAAGTTCCTGTCCATTTTCATCTGTAATAATTTCTTTAAGAAGATTATTTGATGCTGTGTCCATCATAAGTGTAAATGAAGATGGAGAGAAGAGTGGTCTGTTGAGAAGCTGCTCCGGGAACATTCTCATATATGAATCAATATTTCCTGCCAGGTCTGCCTCAATATATTTCCAGGCACTTATTATAAGGTCATTTTTTAATGAATTAAAAATTGAATTATTTGTAAAAGTTGATAGTCCCGGAAATTCGATCAGAAGGCTGTTCGAGTTATCTTTCCACTCGGTTGCTTTTGTTTTATATTGTGCAATAATTTCGTCAAGCTCCATATTTCCGAACATATTGACATATTGGTCAATAGGGAGTGAGCGTGCCATATTTATAATATGGGAGAGTGGATGTTTAGGGTCATCAATGCTTATTGTGTCAACATCATTAATGTATGACTTGTACCATCTGGCACGTTTTTGCAGACGGGATTTTTTAATCTTGTTGACGATAGGAATCAAATCTTCACGGCTTGTTTTGCCTTCGAGATAGTCCATAAGTGTTTCGTCAATTAATTCTGTAAATGTTTTTGCAGGAAATTTGAAAATTTCATGCTTCATATTAAAAAAATCGGCAATAGCAGGATTTATGTGCTTAGCCAATTCTTCGATAAACTGTCTTGAATATTGTTCCATTTAATAACCTCGCATTAGTAAAATTGCAAAATATTACATTTATTATAATCAAAATAAGAAATAAATGCAAATAGAAGTTGCGGCCAGGAGGCCTTTCTTAATTATTATTTGTTTATTTTGAATTAGAGTGGTGGCATGGTTTTTTGGTTGGAATATAGACATATGTCGTCAATAGTGGTAAAATATAAAATAATTAAACAATTTGAGGATACACGTTATGAACGAACCAAAAAATAAAACTGATGAATTTCTTTATTCAATATGGAATTTTTTTGCGGCCAGCCTGTCAGAAAAGACACGAAAAAATTATTATAATGTTATAAAAGCTTATATAAAAATTACAGGTCACTCTCCTCTTGAGCTGACAGAATCTGATACAGAAAAATATTTCAATGATTTAACAGAAAAAATACAAAGCAAAAGATTATCATATTCAACGGCACTGATGCGTATGTCCGTAATGCGTACGTTATGCGAATATATACGTGTACGTGAAAACAACGCCGGCAGAAATTATATTAATTACTTTAAAGATTATATATTACCTGATGAAAATAAGATAATTACAAATGATAAACTTCCTTGTGAAGATGATATATCAACAATTCTTGAACTTTCATCAAAAGCAGGCGACGATATGGCATATATGATTTTTTCATTAGTATTAAAATGTGGTCTTACTTCCGGTGAAATATGCAGTATAATGACAAATTTTATATTATATGATTCAAATGAATGTCTTTGTATACATTTTCCGGAAAAGAAAAGAATATCACGTATTATAAAGTTACCGGACGATGTCTCACAAATGCTGCTTACATACCTTGAAATACATAAAATAGCTGACGGACATATTTTTTTCAACAAAAGAGGAACTGTATTAAAAATACGTGATGCTGAACGCCTTTTAAAAAAATATATCTCACAGGCCAAAATATCTAATAATGATTTTCCGGATTTTACAATGCAGGATATGAGACATTGTGCATTTAAATACATGTTAAGTGGTGGTGCAAGCGAAGATGATGTTGCAAAATATGGAGGGATAACAACAAAATGGATGCACCGTTATCGTCAGGTAGTAAATGACAGTGCAAAGCTTTATGCTGCAGATTACAGCACAATTTCCATAAAACCTGCTGTGTACAAAAATTTAAGTTGATATTTATTCCAATATTTAATATGATACTATAGGTTAAAAAGACATAACAAATAATAAAAAGGTAAGGTATTTATGAGTATTTTAAACGTAGAACATCTCTCACATGGTTTTGGAGACAGAGCAATCTTTTCAGATGTCTCATTCAGGCTGCTGAAAGGTGAACACATCGGATTAGTTGGTGCTAACGGTGAGGGTAAATCCACATTTATGAATATAATAACAGGAAAGCTTATGCCTGACGAAGGAAAAGTTGAATGGTCGAAAAATGTGCGTGTCGGTTATCTTGACCAGCATGCCGTACTTGAACCGGGAATGACTATTGGCTCAGTTCTTGCATCAGCATTTGATTTTCTTTATAGCCAGGAAGAACGCATGAATGAAATATGTGCAAAGCTTGGTGATGTAGACGAGGATGAGATGAATTCTCTAATGGAAGAACTCGGCGTAATTCAGGACATGCTCACAATGCATGATTTTTATATGATAGATTCCAAAGTTGAAGAAGTTGCAAGGGCACTAGGACTTCTCGACCTCGGGCTTGACAAGGATGTAACAGAATTAAGCGGCGGACAGCGTACAAAAGTTTTACTTGGTAAGCTTCTTCTTGAAAAACCTGATATTCTGCTTCTCGACGAGCCTACCAATTATCTTGACGCCGAACATATAGAATGGCTTAAAAGATACTTAAATGATTATGAAAATGCTTTCATTTTGATTTCACATGATATACCATTTTTAAACAGTGTAATTAACCTGATTTACCATATGGACAATCAGCAGCTCAACCGTTATGTTGGCGACTATGACAAATTTCAGGAAGTTTATGCGATGAAAAAAGCACAGATGGAAGCAGCATTCAACAGGCAACAGAAAGAAATTGCCGACTTGAAAGATTTCGTTGCAAGAAATAAGGCACGTGTTGCAACCAGAAACATGGCTATGTCACGCCAGAAAAAGCTTGACAATATGGATATAATTGAGCTTGCTGCTGAAAAACCAAAACCTGAATTTTATTTCAAACAGGCCCGTACTCCGGGACGATACATTTTTACAACAAAAGATCTTGTAATCGGATATGACAAACCACTCTCGGTTCCACTCAATATTTCAATGGAACGCGGCAGTAAAATAGCCATGGTTGGTGCAAATGGGATTGGTAAGTCCACGCTTTTAAAAAGTATTCTTGGAATAATACAACCGGTTTCCGGCGAAGTTGAGCTTGGAGATTACCTTGAAATCGGTTATTTTGAACAGGAAAGTTCTCCTGATAACACAAATACATGCCTCAATGAAATATGGGAAGAATTTCCTTCATACACACAATATGAAGTACGTTCGGCACTCGCTAAATGTGGTCTCACAACAAAACACATTGAAAGTCAGATTCGTGTATTAAGCGGTGGCGAGCAGGCGAAAGTCCGACTTTGTAAACTCATTAACCGCGAGAGCAACATCCTTGTGCTCGATGAGCCAACCAACCATCTTGACGTTGATGCCAAAGATGAACTAAAGCGTGCTTTAATGGAATATAAAGGAAGTATACTGATGGTCTGCCATGAGCCTGAATTTTACGATGGTCTGGTAAATGAGGTATGGGACTGCAGCAAATGGACAACACTCTCAGTTTAAAATATTAATCAAAAATGTAATTTTTTATGTGCTTCGGCATGACAGTTGAGTTTAAAGAAAGGAGTATCAATTATGGAAGAAAAAACTAATGTAATGCGTATCCTTGAACAAAAAAAAATAAAATATACAGCACACAGCTATATCAACACTGATGCGGTAAGTGGGGTTGACGTTGCGGCTGCCTTAAATGAAAATCCGGATAAAGTTTTTAAAACACTTGTAACAGTTGCAAAATCAGGCAAAAATTACGTTTTTGTAATTCCTGTTGCAAAAGAACTTGATTTGAAAAAAGCAGCCAGGGCTGTTGGGGAAAAATCAATTGACATGTTAAAATCAAAGGAGCTTCTGCCTCTTACAGGTTATATTCATGGTGGATGTTCACCTATCGGAATGAAAAAAGTTTTCCCTACAACATTTCAATATGAAGCCGAAAGCTTTGATACAATCATATTCAGTGCCGGAAAAATAGGCTATCAGGTAGAGATGCCTTTATCTTCACTTTCAAAAATAATCCGATATCAGACGGCAGATGTAGTCATTGAGGAGAATGTTAATGAATAATAAAATAAAATTACGCACTCCGGGATACTATAAAAATTTTCACTGCATTTCCTCAGAATGTAAAGATAATTGCTGTGTTGGCGGCTGGCAGATTGACATTGACGAAGAAACCGCAGAGTATTACAGCACAGTAAACGGAGATTTCGGGAAAAAATTACGTGACAATATTGATTATGATAATCTTTGCTTCAAACTCAAAGACGGAAAATGTCCTTTTCTTGACAATAATAATCTGTGTGGCATCTATAAAGAACTGGGGGAAGAACATATCGGAATTGTCTGTGATCAGTTTCCACGTTTTACAGAATATTTCGGTAATGTAAAAGAACGCGGAATCGGTCTTGCCTGTGAAGAGGCTGCAAAAATAATTTTAACGGACCGCAGCAATTTTTCTTATTCAGAAACAGATACCGACGAAGATGTCTTTGATGACAGTGAATTTGACAGCAGTCTTGCAGATATGCTTATGCTGTTACGTGACGAATTTATGTATGTAATTGAAAAAACTGATTATACTTTTAATCAAAAAATGATAATCATTATTAATATAGCTGCAGATTTTCAAAACCATATTAATAACAATGATTACAATTCAATGAACAAACTATACAAAAAAATAAAACAGCACGACTTCAATAGCTGCTTTATCAGCGATTTCCGCCAGATTTCATTTAATGAACTTGAACAAAATATGGCATCTGTATGGTACGCATATCTTGAACTAGAAACTCTGGGAGATGAATGGCCTGATTTTACAGATAAAATAATGGATTTTCTTCATCCTGAAAATTCGAATGCTTCTGAAAATAACGAACATGAAAGCAGGAAAATACAGTACAATCAGGCTTTTGAAGAATATACTAAATATCTTAATTCATATTATGCCGAAAATACTGCTGAGCTTGAAAATATTTTAAAATATTATATTTTCAGATATCTGTTAAAAGCCTCATATGACCATGATTTATTCGGAAAAATACAGCTTGCAGCTGCGAATATTGCAATTCTGCGTGATATGGAAATTTATCGTTTCATCCAAAATGGCAACAAATTTTCATCTGATGACCGAATGGATATTATTCATATCTTTTCGCGTGAAGTTGAATATTCTGAAGATAATCTTGAAACACTTGCCGAGGAGTTCATATTTGATGATATATTCAAATCTGAAAATATTATAAAATTATTCAATTTTAGTTATTGACAATTATAAATCACGGCGTATAATAAAGACAATTTAATAAAGCAAACCGTTGAAGTGGAGATAAAAATGAAAGATGTACTCACAGAGAGTCAGGGAAGCTGAGAACCTGGCAGCAACAATTCATTAAATGGACCACGGAGGGCATGGTCAAAGGATTTTTACTTAATCTTAGTATTCCATGACGTAAGGCATACGTTAATTGCCAAAGATATGTTTGTATCTTAATAAGTGTGTAAGTAATTATGAATCAAGGTGGCACCGCGGTGTACATTTTAACCGTCCTTGACTGGAAAGCATTGTATATGTTTTTCGGTCAGGGACTTTTTTATTTGCATAAAAACGGATTTTGCTTCGGAAAAACCAGGAGGACAAATCCTCTGCTCCCAGGAGCGGTCGCATTTTTCCTTCGGAAAAACTAGGAGGATTATTATGATTAAAGAAGCTATTAGTTTATTGGTTCAGCGTAAGGATTTAAGTTCTGAAATGATGTCTGATGTTATGGAAGAAATTATGACAAATCAGGCAACTGATGCACAGAAAGCATCATTTTTAACTGCTCTTGCCATGAAAGGCGAAACTATCGGTGAAATAACAGCGGCAGCAAAGGTTATGCGTGCCCATTGTGAAAGATTTTTAAATGATATGGATGTACTTGAAATTGTGGGAACCGGCGGAGATGGTTCTAACACATTTAACATATCAACATTGTCTGCACTAGTTACATCGGCAGCCGGAATTCCTGTTGCAAAGCACGGCAACAGAGCTGCTTCAAGCAAATGTGGAACTGCTGACTGCCTTGAGGCTCTCGGTGTAAAAATTGATATTGCCCCTGCACTCAGTGCACAGCTTTTAAAAGAAATTAACATATGTTTCCTTTTTGCACAGAAATATCATACAGCCATGAGATTTGTCGGTGGTGTCAGAAAAGAAATGGGAATCAGGACACTTTTTAACATCCTCGGACCTCTTGCAAATCCTGCCGGTGCAACAATGCAGCTTCTTGGTGTATACAGTGAAGATCTTGTTGAACCTCTTGCACACGTTCTAAAAAATCTGGGCGTAAAACGTGCTATGGTTGTTTACGGAACAGATTCTATTGATGAGATTTCGCTTTCTGCATCTACAAAGGTCTGCGAATTCAAGGGCGACGAATTCAAATCATATGAAATCACACCTGAACAGTTTGGACTTAAAAGATGCAAAAAAGAAGAGCTTATCGGCGGCATGCCGGAAGAAAATGCAAAAATTGCCCGTGAAATTCTTGACGGAAAAAAAGGTCCAAAAATGGATGCAGTGCTTCTTAATGCCGGTGCAGCAATCTATCTTGCCTCTGATAACCTCACAATGCAGGATGCAATAGAAAAGGCAAGAGATATAATCACAAGTGGTGCGGCTAAAAAACAGCTTGAAAAATTCGTTGAAAAGAGTAACGCTTAACTCAGTAAATATACGGCTTTGCAGGTTTTTGGAAAATTTTGAACCATGAAAAAAGTGAACCTTTTGCTATATAAAATTTCTTGTATAATATTAATAAAAACAGGTACGCCAATAAATACAATCCAATCGTAAAGGAATCCGGCGAACCCAAATTTATAAAAAAGGAGGCTTTTTATGAGCAAATTAAGCAGAAATCAGCGAAAGAAACTCTCTGCGGGACTTGCCGTGATTATGGCGGTATCACTGGCAATCCCTGCCGGAGTTTCATTCTCGCCACAGACTGTCAAAGCCGAAGGACTGACATCCGAGACGAAAGACGGTGACGCTTTCTATGATTTCAGAGATGGTTCTGTCGTTCCTACCGATACAGACGGTAAATCTGACATTACTTACGGAAATCTGACAATCAAGGTAGGCACAAAGAATGCATTTAACTATCATGGTAGTTACCATGGTACACTTTTTAAGGATGGTAACTCATTTGAAATCAAAGTAAACGGTCCTACAAAAATCACTCTCGGTGGCTGTCAGTATTCCCAGTCTGGTTCTATAACAGCTTCAAGTGCAGATGGTTCTTACACAGAGACAAAAGAAGCTAAAACAAAAGATTGTTATCACAATGCTTCAAATTATACTAATGAAGAATTGAAACTGCTGAATCTGCTAACATGATTGGGTTTGTGCAGTCTTTATCTGATAATAACAATAACCCATTAACTGTAGATTCATGCGTTGATATTCTGACATTAGGCTATACAGCAAAAGTAACAGGGTGTGACGAATCAAAAAAGGAAATTTATGTTTTAGTTATTCCTGATGCTAAACCAATTGCTAAAAATGGACAAAATATAAATTGTTCTGCTGAAATACAGAAAATTATTGCTGATATCAGAACATCTTTTTGGCAGCAAGACAACTGCAGCTTCAGAAATCATGAAATTTTCAGAAGCTGAGAGCATCAGACTTTCTTTACTTTCATTAAGAGCTGATAAAGGGGATGTGCTTACTGATGAAAATTATGCAGACATTGCAAAGTGGAAAGCTGCAATAGCACATTCGCAGGCTCCTATTAAAAATATTCTTATTGAAGCAGTAAAAGATGAAACTAAGGACGTATTAACTGATGCATATTTTACAGCTGCAAATAAATTTTATATTGCTGTATCCACAGAATATAAGAATGGGGCTGTTTCAGATGCATCTATGAACATTTGTGGTATAATCCGTGCATTAGATGAAGTAGCTTCTGTAAACGTAGGCGGCACAATATTCAAGCCTATGACTACGTTGAAACAGGCATTAAAAACATGTGTAATAGACGTTGATGAAGAAAATGCAGATAACCAGAATCTTTTAAGAATTCTAGATAGCATTTCTTTATAAAATAATTTGATATGATGTGAATACCGCATAACAAAAATAGTCGCTAGAATGGCGGCTATTTTTTTGCACAGTTTTGTAAAAATCGGCTAAAAATATTAAATCTGTCTGTCATAACTTTAATAGATACATAAATTAAAGCATATTAAGATTTTTCGCATATCGGAAAAGATACATTAAGGGATTATATTAAATCCAAGAACTAATAACTATATATTTTTTATTATTAAAAACCACTAAAAAACCACCAATTTTTAGTCGGAAAATATAGGTATTTATATACAGTTATAGATAATTGTTATTTTTAAAGTATATAGACAAAAATTACACGAATATGCCGAAACGCCTGTAAATGTGGGGGTTAAGAAAAAATACAAAATAAGAAAAATGCGTAACTTCGTTAAACCCGGATTTGACGAAGTTATATGTTATCCAATTACAAATAAATCTTAGCCATCAGAAAGCACCATTTCAACATGCTTAACTGAAATATCAAGATAATTAGAAATCTCATATATTGGAATTCCATTATCACTCAGAATAAATATAAGTTCATCCGTAGTTGTGCCTTTTTTTCTTTCCATTTCGATAAAATAACGAATCTGTGCATCATTCATTAAAAAAACCTCACTTATATCAATATTTAATTCTAACACGCTCATCAATTGTAACAATACAATCGTTAATTTGTGTTTATTATAACATAATATATCTATATTCTACAAGTAAAGTTTATAATTTGTTTACGATTTTCTTATAATTAATTTAATCATTATTATTTTTTATTCAGAAAAAAGTCTTATTTTAGACACATTTCTACTATACTATAATAATTGTTCAAAGACATAGTTCTTTGATTTTTCTCCTCCCTATTAGAAAATAATAAACACTAAACTAAAAAGCACTTCTACTCCGGGAAGTGCTTTTAGTTTGTCAAAAAATAATTGCCAGGAATGTGTATACACAACATCCTGGCAATTATTACAATTCTATATAATTCTTTCAAGAAGATATACTCTGTTAAATGGAAATGAAAAATAATAACCATTTACAAAATCTGAAGTTTTTTCTATTACTTCTTTTGCAATTTCAACACCAACCGATTCACCATCTTCTTTCGTAACACATTCTTTATAACGTGCAATTATTTCATCCGATACTTCAATTCCTGTCATTTCATTTTTCATAAACATGGCATTTTTCAGGCTTACAAATGGCATTATTCCACAAAGAATCCTTGCACCTGTTTCCTGCTTTATCTGCCTTAAACGTGCAATGCCTTTATCATCAAATACAGGCTGTGTCAGGAAAAATGTTGCTCCGGCATCCATCTTTTTTCTTACCCTCGATATTTCTACATCAAGATTTCTTCGTGTCTGGTTAATTGCACCACCATATACAATAGGTGAATTTTCAAACTGGCTCTCATTCATATCTTTAATTATATTCATAAGACCAACTGAATCAAAGTTAAAAACAGCCTTAACTGACTGTCTTACCATTGATGGTATAGGATCTCCTGTAATAACAAGAAAATTATTTATATCATTAAGATGTGCACCTAAAAGTTGCGAACGCATAGCAATAGCATTTTTATCGCGGCAGCATATATGCGGCATAACAGTCATCCCTGTTTCTTTATGAACCTTTTCTGCCATAAGAATTGAATCTGCCCTTGTTCGTCCTGACGGAGAATCAGGGAATGTAAGAACATCAACACCGCTTTTTTCCAGAATATGTGCTGCATCCATAAGCTTTTCATCATCACTGTCAACTGGCGGTGCAAGCTCAACAGCTATAAGTTTTTTGCCTGATTTATCTTTATAAAATGACTTATCTATCGGCTTAAACATAATTTTTTTCTCATGCTCTTCGCTGAAATGTTTTACCGGATGCATATTTTTTACTGCATTTTCAAGTTTAGCTATATATTCAGGTGTTGTTCCACAGCATCCACCTACAATATTAATACCTCTTTCTGCCATATCTGATGCTTTAATAGAAAAATATTCAGAATTATCTGCCGCAAATACCATTCTGTTGCTGACTGACTGTGGGTAGCCTGCATTAGGCAATGCCGTAAGATATTTTGCGGTATTAATCCCAAGTTTTTCAAATATTCCATACATATGCCCAGGACCAACACCACAATTAAGTCCGGCAGCATCTGTATATTCACAGTCTAATGCATCTGATATCAATTTTTTAGCAGAAAGTCCCGAATTGCTATATCCAAACTGATTTACAGCAAACTGCACAATAACAAAAATGTTACCTTTTTCTGCAATATATTTTAAAGCTTCTTTTATATCATCCATATCAGGAAATGTTTCAAAAACAATAGCATCAACACCTGATTCTATCATAGTTTTTGCAATAACTACATACTCATCGCTAACTTGTTTTTGCATATCATTATGATTATATGTTATAGGTCCGATATCTCCGGCAATAAAAATATCTTCATGTCCTTTTGCAGCTTCTCTTGCAATTTTACATGCACATTTAATACTTTCTTTAACATCTTCAATCTCATAATTAAGTGTAAATGTGTTACATGCATATGTATTTGTTCTTATAATCTTAGCACCATTTTCAATATACTGTCTGTGTATATCATATATTTTTTTACTGTCCTTAATATTGCAATATTCCGGTGGTTCTTTTGTATCATACAATGATGCAAAATAAGTTCCCATTGCACCATCAGTAACCAGAATATTACTCTTCAGATATTCAATAATTTTTTCTTTTCCATTTGCAGACATACAAATTCTCCAATCTCATTTATATCTTTTATTATACCAATATTTTGAAATACGTCAAACCATAAGAAAGTCCCCAGATATTATAAATTATTAAAGGCAGTAATCCCACTAGAGATTACCGCCTTTAAACTTAAAATGATTATATTTAGTCTTCAATTAATGAGTAAGGAAGAACATAAGTGTAAATAATACGGCAATAAGCCATGCAAATGCCTTTATTTCCTTTGCTCTGCCAGTAAATAACATAATGAAAATATATGAAATCATACCAAATGCAATACCATAGCTGATATTGTATGTAAATGCCATAAATGCAATTGTAAGAAATGAAGGTACTGCTACTGAAATATCGTTCCAGTCAATCTTAGTAACCCCGCCCATCATAAGAACACCTACATAAATAAGTGCTGCTGCTGTTGCACTGCTTGGAATTAAAGCTGCAACAGGACTTAAAAACATTGCAATAAAAAATAAAACACCAGTTGTAAATGCAGATAAACCTGTACGACCACCTTCAGCAACACCGGATGAAGACTCAACGAATGTGGTAACTGTAGATGTACCACAGATAGCACCTGCACATGTTGCAATTGCATCTGAAAGCATAGCTTTTTCAAAATTAGGAACATTACCATCCTTATCAAGCATATCGCCTCTTGAACATGCACCGTAAAGTGTACCAAGTGTATCAAACATATCAACCATACAAAAAGCGAGTGCTGTAGTTGCTATGATAAGAACAAGGTCTGCTGTTGAATGATTTGCAAGGTATCCAGAGAAATTAAATCCATCAGTAAATACTTTTAAGAAAGATTCATTAGCCCATGCACCAAAAGCACTAAATGGATTAAAGCTTAAATTTTCTGTAAAGCCATTATAAAATCCCGGAACTGTGATACCAAGAACATAATATAAAACTGTTCCTCCAAGAATTCCCCAGAGAACTGAACCTTTTACTTTCTTGTATGTCATAACTGCAATAATAATTACTGCTGCGATAGTAACAAGTCTCGGCATTATAGTTGCCCATGTTGCATTACCATTTAATACGTTAAATGACGCAAGATTAACACATGTTGAAGGATCATTTACAACAATACCGGCATTCTGAAGACCTAAGAATGCAATAAACAGACCAATACCTGCTGGAATTGCCTTTCTTACGCAATCTGGAATTGCTGAGAATAATCTGGCTCTGATACCGGTAATTGTAAGAATTGTAAATACAATACCATCGATAAGGACTAATACTAATGCATTAGCATAAGAAAGTCCGAATGTAAAACAGGCTGTATATACGAAAAATGCATTAAGCCCCATTCCTGATGCAAGTCCTAATGGCAGATTTGCAAGAAATGCCATAAGAAATGTACCAATTACTGCTGAAAGAGCTGTTGCAATATAAACTGCATTGTATGAAACTCCTTCAAGATTTGCGAACATACCGGCATTTACCATAAGAATGTAAGCCATGGCCATAAATGTTGTAATACCGGCCATAACCTCAATCTTTACAGTTGAGCCATGTTCTTTGACTTTAAAAAATTGTTCCATTTTTTCCTCCATATAATATTTAAAAAATACGTATATATTTTATAATTTTTTCATCTATTTTTCAACAATTTTATAATTTTATTTGACAAAAAAGTTGAATGAATTATACTAACTAAGAACATTTTAATATAACTACAAATAATTTTTTATTTATTATGAGGAGGAAAATACATTGAACAAAGATTTAACTGTAGGCAAACCGGAATCTGTCCTTTGGAAATTCTGTCTGCCGCTATTTGCAAGCATCATATTCCAGCAGCTTTATAACATCGCTGACAGCCTCGTTGCAGGCAAATTTATCGGTGAAAATGCACTTGCAGCTGTCGGTAACAGCTACGAAATCACACTTATATTTATTGCATTTGCATTCGGCTGCAATATCGGTTGTTCAGTAATTGTATCACAGTTTTTTGGTGCGAAGGATTACAAGAACATGAAAACTTCTGTTTACACGGCAATGATTTCAACTGCCGTACTTTGTGCCGTACTTATGCTTTTCGGTGTCTTATTTTGTGGTAACTTATTAAAACTTATAAAAACACCATCTGCAATTCTTAACGATTCAAAACTTTATCTTGATATATACATATACGGACTTCCCTTCATGTTCTTTTACAATATGGCAACAGGAATATTCTCCGCTCTTGGCGATTCAAAAACACCTTTTATTTTTCTCGTCGTGTCTTCCGTAACAAATATCTTTGTTGATATAATTTTTGTCAAAGCATTTAATATGGGTATTGCCGGAGTTGCGTGGGCAACATTTATATGTCAGGGCATAAGTGCCGTCCTTGCTGTAATTGTAGTATTTTTAAGATTATCAAAAATAAAAGTCCTACAAAGATGTCCTGTTTTTTCATTTATCATACTTGTAAAACTTTTAAAAATTGCTATTCCAAGTATTTTGCAGCAAAGTTTTATCTCAATAGGCAATATCATTATCCAAAGTGTAATTAATGAATTCGGTGCCGGAACTATTGCCGGATATTCTGCTGCCGTCAAATTAAACAATCTTGTCATAACATCATTTACAACTCTCGCAAATGGTATTTCTAATTTTACCGCACAAAATCTTGGTGCTGGTAAAAGCGAAAGAATCCGTGATGGATTTAAGGCAGGGCTCAAAATGGTCTGGATTATAAGCATACCACTGGTACTTTTATATTTCTTTGCAGGAAAACAGCTTTTATATCTGTTTCTTGATAATCCTACAAATACAGCAATTCATACCGGAATTATGTTTCTGTGTATATTATCACCATTTTATTTTGTTGTATCGACAAAACTTGTCGCTGACGGAATTTTAAGAGGTGCAGGACTCATGAGCAGATTTATGATAACAACATTTACTGACCTCATATTAAGAGTTGTTCTTGCTATAATCCTTTCAAAACAATTCGGCTCAACCGGAATATGGTGTGCATGGCCGATAGGATGGTCAATAGCAACTATTCTCTCCGTCATATTTTACAAAAAAGCAAAATTTCATATGTAGATTATATTAATACTCAGCACTTTCCTTATCTCCATGACAAAAATGGCGTATCACTCACTGATGTGAACTGATACGCCGTTTTTATAGTAATCTTAATTTTTACTTTTGTTTTTATAAATCTTCTTCTATATGTTCTCTTCCCTGTGCAATTATTGTTCTCACATGACCATCCGCAAGAGAATAAAACACTGATTTGCCTTCTCTTCTGCTCTTTACAAGTTTACTCTGTTTTAAAATCTTTAGCTGATGTGAAATAGCTGACTGGGTCATATTCAGTGCAGCTGCAAGATCACATACACATACCTCTGCTTCAAACAATACAAACAGTATTCTTATTCTGGTCGAATCCCCAAACACCTTAAACAGTTCAGCCAAATCATATAATTCTGTCTCTTCCGGAAGTGTTGTGTTGACTATCTTTAATAAATCGCTGTGAACCTCAATTGCATCGCATGTCTCTGCATCTTCAGTTCTGCCAACTTTAATAGGCTTAATATCCTCTGTTCTCATCCAGTCACTCCGTTTCTTAATCTTATCATTTGCCGGCATTTAATGCACGTATTGCATTTAATACAGCAATCACCATAACTCCAACATCTGCAAATATTGCAGCCCACATATTGGCAATACCTAAAGCTCCAAGCACAAGACATATTATCTTGATTCCAATAGCAAAATATATATTTTCATATACAATTCTGATACATTTCTTTGATATATGAATTGCTTTTGAAATTTTTAAAGGATCATCATCCATCAATACAATATCAGCTGCCTCTATCGCTGCATCTGAACCAAGTGCACCCATGGCAATACCAATATCAGCACGCGAAAGTACCGGTGCATCATTTATTCCATCACCGACAAATACAAGTTTTTCTTTTGCCGGTTTCTTTTCAAGAAGTTCCTCAACTTTTGATACTTTATCGGCAGGAAGCAATTCACTGTATACGTCTGTAACTCCAACTTCCTTTGCAACACTTTCAGCTACTCTCTTTGCATCACCTGTAAGCATTACAAGTTTTTTCATTCCAAGTTTCTTTAACTCTTCAAGAGCCTGCTTTGTATGCGGTTTAAGCTGGTCAGATATAAGGATATGTCCTGCATATGAACCATTAACTGCCACATGAACAACGGTTCCAACGCTGCCACATTCTTTACATTCAATGCCAAGACGCTTCATAAGCTTTATATTTCCAGCTGCAACACTAGTTCCATCAACAACTGCTGTAACACCCTCGCCGCTTATCTCATTGACATCTGAAACTCTGGTCTGGTCTATCTCTTTTCCGTAAGCCTTACAAAGACTTCTGCTTATAGGATGTGATGAGAAGCTTTCTGCATAAGCAGCATATTCAAGCAACTTATCTTCCGGAATTACTGCATCATGAATTCCAGCGACTTCAAATACACCCTTTGTAAGTGTTCCTGTCTTATCAAAAACAATATATTTTGCTTCTGACAATGCCTCAAGATAGTTAGATCCTTTTACAAGAACACCTTCTTTGCTCGCACCTCCAATTCCGGCAAAAAAACTTAGCGGAATACTTATAACAAGAGCACAAGGACAACTTATTACAAGGAAAGTAAGTGCTCTGTATATCCACTGATTCCACGCCGGGTCAAATCCTATTATAAGACTGACAATCGGTGGTAAAACAGCAAGTGCCAATGCACCATAGCAGACCGCCGGTGTGTAATATCTTGCAAATTTGGTAATAAAATTCTCTGAACGTGATTTCTTTGAACTTGAATTCTCAACAAGATCAAGAATCTTTGAAACTGTAGAATCACCAAATTCTTTTGTTGTCTTAATTTTTATAAGCCCTGTCATATTGATACAGCCGCTTATTACCTCGTCACCCTCTTTTGCATCTCTTGGAAGACTTTCGCCTGTAAGGGCAGCCGTATTAAGAGTTGTTGTTCCATATTCAACAATACCGTCAATAGGAATCTTTTCACCAGGCTTAACAACGATAATACTTCCAACCTCAACTTCATCCGGGTCAACTTTTTCAAGCTTTCCATCTTTTTCAATATTAGCATAATCAGGTCTTATATCCATAAGTTCGCTGATGTTTCTTCTGCTTTTCCCTACAGCATAACTCTGAAAAAGTTCGCCAATCTGATAAAAAAGCATAACTGCTACACCTTCAGTATACTCACCCAGAATAATAGCACCTACAGTCGCAACTGCCATAAGAAAATTCTCATCAAATACCTGTCTGTTTAAAATACCTTTAAATGCTTTCTTTAAAATGTCATATCCTATTACAAAATACGGAACAAGATATAAAACCAGGCTAAGCCATCCTTTTACCGGAACAAAATGTAAAACAACAAGCAAAAGAAATGCAATTATAATTCTTATCAGAACCTTTTTCTGCTTTTTAGTCATACAATCACCCTTTCCAAATGAAATGATTAAATGTAAATTTCACAATCATCTTCAACCTTTTTACAGTTCTTTAAAACATCCTGCATAACAGCCTTTACATCTGCACCATCTTCAAATTCCACATTCATTTTAAGTGTCATAAAATTAACTACTGCGTCTTTAACTCCAGCAGTCTTTTTTGCTGCTTCTTCCATCTTGTTAGCACAGTTAGCACAATCAACCTCAATTTTGTAAGTCTTCTTCATAATAATCCTCCTTGTTTTGCGAAGCAAAATCCGAATCCACTGATGAGGAGAGGATTTAGCCTCCTTGTTTTTTCGGAGAAAAAATGCGACCACTCATGGGAGCAGAGGATTTGTCCTCCTTTTTTTGCGAAGCAAAATCCGAATCCATTGATGAGGAGAGGACTTAGCCTCCTTGTTTTGCGAAGCAAAATCTGATTAACTTTTATTCATTGTTTCATATGAACAACTATTCATATGTTTGATTGTATTATAGCACTTAGAATATATAAGTCAATATTTTTCTTTACTTTTTCTGCCTGTTTTTTTAATTATTTCACTCTTAAAATATCTACTGTATGTGCACCTGCACCAATTAAATCAGCTCTCTCACATATTGCAAGCTGATAATCAAGAAAGTACGTAAATTCCTCTTCGCTTAACTTATTAAGAAATGGTCTCATATAATTTGCAGCACCATCCGGCGAGAGAATCTTAATTCTTTCTATGCCTTCACACCTACTGTTTAATCTGTCAATATCTTCAATTCTTACATAATCATACAAATCTTTTGTTGAATTAATTGTGTGAAAATCATCAGTAAGACGTTTATCTTTCATTACATCAAGTATATTGCGTTCTTTAAAAGCATATGTAATAACCCCGTATTCATTCATAACATATGCTACAAGAATAACACCACCTTTTTTAGTGACACGTTTTGCTTCATTTAATGCCTTTAACTTGTCATTTTCATCAAAAAGATGATACATTGGACCAAATAAAAGTGTTACATCATAAAAATTTTCCGGAAACTTTGATAAATTTAATGCGTTTCCCTGTCTGGCATTTACTGAACTTTTCTTTGCTTTCAAAATTCCAAGATTGTGCTTTACAAGTTCAACAGCAGTAACATCATAGCCCTCATCTGCCAATGGAACTGAATATCTTCCGGTTCCCGCACCTATATCTAATATATGTATATTACTGTCAGCTATTCCTCTATATCTACACTCGTTAATATAATCATGTATATACTTCATTGATGTATTAAACTCGACTCTTCCATGTCTCGAATCAAGTCTTTTTTCTTCATTAAACTTGTTATAATAAGCTTCAATCTCTGTCATTGCAGCCATAATCAATATCCTTTCTTAGTAAGTAATTCCTTTTTTATATAAGAAAAAGTTTCATCTTCACCTTTTTGTGCAAGCATTTCAAGCAGCTTATGAAGAAGTTCATCAGTATCAGGATGTATAACATAATGCCCTCTTCCTCTCATATAATATTTTAAAGAATCTGCATCTGTATATTTTTCTTTATTATAAGTTTTACTTGCTGCAACCCTGTCACAAAACATTTCAATGACATATTTTAACGGCATCTTCATTCCTACAAGCTCAGGTGTATCTTTTTTTGAGGAATAATCTATCCAATATTCATAATGATGTCTGTTTCTTCCTTTATGATGAAGCCACGCTGATGAATACCCCTCATGCTCACGCTGTGCATTATTGGGGCTTCTGTCTCCTTGAAAATACTTAACTCCCGGTATAAATTCCGTCGGTGAATATTTTGACAAATCATGTGTAAGCCCCTGCTTATACAGTCCGACACGGAAACAATGTTTCATAACCAGAAATCTATGCTCATTAATTGTTGACAAATGTCCAAAAAAATTTTTGATAATTTTTGATACCTTCATTTTATTTCTTCCACCAAACTCTATATTTCAGTGTTTTTAACTGATTTTTCATCTGCTTTTCTGTTAATATATACCCTGAAAAGAGCATATGCAACCGAACATAATGGTATAAAAGTAAGCATTCCGGCAACACCAAACAGGCTTCCACCGACTGTAACTGCAACAAGTACCCATATCCCGGGAAGTCCTACTGAACTGCCTACCACATGAGGATATATAAGATTTCCTTCTATCTGCTGTAATACGAGAAATAATATAATAAATGCCAAAGCCTGAAGCGGATTAGACATACATATAAGCAGTGCTCCAACTATGCACCCTATAAACGCACCTACAATAGGAATTAAAGCCGTAACTGCTATAAGAACACCAATAAGCACTGCATATGGCATTCGTAATATCGTCATGCTTATAACAAACATGCTTCCAAGTATACATGCTTCAAGACATTGTCCGGATAGAAAATTGGAAAATGTTGTATCCGCAATTTGCATAACTTCAAGAATCTTTTTATTGGTCTGTTCAGGCATAAGTGCGTACATTACTTTTTTCAATTGTCTTGCAAGTGTTTCTTTTTGAAATAATACATATATTGAAAAAACAAATCCAATAAAAAATGTTGTAACACCTGATATTATTCCACTGACAGCATCAATGCCGCCGGATATGACACCTTTAGTTCCATCTGTAAGAAAAGATGCTACGGATTTGAGCAGAGCTGACCAGTCAATATTGATTCCTTTTATATATTCTTCAATCTCAGGAAATTCAACAAGCTTACCAACAGCCCACTGTTGAAGCTGAGCCGCCGCCACCGGAATAACCTTAATAATCTCTGCAATCGTCTTTCCAATCTGTGGTATCAACACAATTAACACAACTGTCATTATGAAAATAATAGCAGCTAATGTTATAAGATACGAACATAATCTTTTGATACGCGGCTTTTTTTCAAATTTTTCTCCTTTGAAAAGATGTTTTTCAATAAAACGCATAGGAACATTAAATATAAAAGCTATAACAAGTCCGGTTATAAATGGCATTATAATTCCAACAAAATTACCAATAACTGAACCAAACATAGCAAGATTATTAAATATCCAATATACGAATATCAATACAATACCCGAGAAAACTATTCTTTTAACAAGGTTATCTTTTAACAGCTTTTTCATAACAACTCCATATATAATTACATAAATTTATCAGTTTCGATATGTTAAAAAATATTAGTACATTATATGTATTATTAAATAATATCAAACTACATAATCTACGTCAATAAAATTTTTATTAAACAAATTCAAAAACTGTGTTAAAATAATAAAATATTTACAGCATTAAAACATATATGGAATCGAGGGTTATCATGTCTGATATCAACAATGCAAAAAAAGAAAATGATTTTTCAAAAGGAAGTATCATAGGACATATGCTTAGACTTGCCGGCCCTATGACGCTGGCACAGCTCGTTAATGTTCTTTATAATATTATAGACAGAATTTTTATAGGTAAAATCCCAAATGACGCAACTAATGCACTTACCGGTCTTGGGGTTGCATTTCCTATATGTACTGTAACAATTGCATTTGCCAACCTTGTTGGAATGGGCGGGGCACCTCTCTTTTCAATTGAACGAGGCAAAGGCAATGAAGATGAAGCCAAAAAGCTACTCGGAAATTCATTTTCCCTTCTTATAATATTGGGGCTGCTTACAGGTGTTACAGGATTAATCTTCAAAAAACCGCTGTTATATCTTCTTGGTGCAAGCAGTGCAACATTTGACTACGCAAATCAATATATAACAATATATCTTTGCGGAACAATTTTTGTAATGTCAAGTCTTGGTCTTAATTCTTTTATCAATGCACAGGGATTTGCCAGAACCGGTATGCTGACGGTATCAATCGGAGCGGCATGCAACCTGATTCTTGACCCTGTATTTATTTTCATCCTTGGAATGGGCGTTAAAGGAGCTGCACTCGCAACCATTATTTCGCAGTTTATAGCTGCCTTATGGACTTTTACATTTCTGACAGGTAAAAAAACTATTATAAAAATTGAAAAAGACTGCCTTATACCTAACTTTAAAAGGACAATGAAAATATTTGGACTCGGACTTTCAGGCTTTACAATGTCAATTACAAACAGTGCCGTACAGATGGTCAACAACGCTGTTCTTTCTGTATGGGGCGGCGACTTATACATAGGTGCAATGACTGTTATTAACTCAATACGTGAAGTTGTACATATGCCTGTTCAGGGAATTTCCAACAGTTCACAGCCAATCATAAGCTTTAATTATGGTGCCGGCGAACCCGAACGTGTTAAAAAAGCCATACGTTATATGTCTTTTGCCTTGCTTATTTATACTGTGTCCGCATGGATACTGGTAATGCTTTTTTCAAAGCCGCTTATTCTGCTTTTTAATGATAATCCGGCTCTTATGAATGTTACAGTAACATCCATGCATATATATTTTCAGGGATTTTTTATGATGTCATTCCAGTTTGCAGGACAATCAACATTCACAGCACTCGGACGCTCAAAGCAGGCGGTTTTCTTTTCATTATTCAGAAAAGTTGTTATCGTAATTCCACTGATATATATTCTACCGCATATTGGAAATCTTGGTGTAAACGGTGTGTTTATGGCAGAACCTGTTTCTAATTTCATAGGCGGAATTGCATGTTTTGCAACTATGTATTTTACAGTTTATCGTAAATTGTCTACCAACATTGTTAAAAAATGACCAAGCTTTGTTAAATAAATATCTTCGTTGTATTTTTAAAACATATGGCATATAATTATATTAAATAAGATTTTATTTATATGTGTGGACAAGCTTTTGACTGCACAAATTAATTATATCAGGAGGGTTTTTACATGGCATTACATGTTATGGATGAGGCAAACAGATGTCTCCAATGCAAAGTTCCACAATGTCAGAAAGGATGTCCTATCAATACCAATATCCCGGTAGCAATAAGACTTTTAAAGGAAAATAAATTAAACGAAGCTGGTAAAATGCTTTTTGAAAATAATCCTCTGACTACTGTATGCAGTCTTGTATGCAATCATGAAAAACAGTGTGAAGGTCATTGTGTTCTCGGAAGAAAAGGTGCTCCTGTTCATTTTTCATCAATTGAAAATTACATATCAACAACATATGCAAATATGATGACAAATGGTCCTGCAAAGTCTAACGGCATGCGTGTTGCAATCATAGGCTCCGGTCCTGCCGGAATTACTATTGCAATTATACTTGCAAGATATGGATATCAGGTTACTATTTTTGAAGGTAAAGACAAAATAGGCGGTGTTCTTCGTTATGGAATTCCAGAATTCCGACTCCCAAAGAGCGTACTTGATGATATAGAATACAGACACCTTGAGTTAAAAGGAATTAAAATTCGTCCTAACACGCTTATCGGAAGTGCGATAAGCATTGATGACTTATTCCGTGACGGTTACAAATCAATCTTCGTTGGAACAGGTGTATGGAAACCTAATTCACTCCATATTAAGGGTGAAACTTTTGGAAATGTTCATTTTGGCATTAATTATCTTAATAACCCCGACAGCTACAGGCTTGGTGAACGTGTTATCGTAATAGGTGCCGGCAATGCTGCCATGGATGTTGCAAGAACAGCCATAAGAAAAGGGGTTCGCCATCTTACATGCTTTTCTATTACAAAAGAAGTTGCAGCAAGCCATTATGAATTCAGCTATGCTCAGCTTGAGGGTGTCCAGTTTGAATATAATAAAAAGCCAATAGAAATCAAAGACAATGGTGTAATATTTAAAGATGTAATAGAAAATGAGGATGGTTCTTTTACAGAAGTGGACGGAACCGAGACATTATACGAATCTGACAGTGTTATTATATCAATAAGCCAGGGACCTCAGAATCGTCTTGTAAGCAACACAAACGGATTAAAGTCCAATGCAAGAGGACTTCTTGAAGCTGACGAGACAGGACATACATCACGCCCGGGAATATTTGCATCCGGTGATGTTGTCAATGGTGCACGAACTGTTGTTGAGGCAGTTGCACACAGCAAAATTGTTGCAGAATCAATGCACGAATATATGCAAAGTCTTCCAAAAGATGAAAGTCTCTAAAACTTTACAACCAGATAAAGTTTAGAGCCATAAATATTATGAAAATACAGGATTGTAATGTGCAGCCACATCATTACAATCCTGTATTTTTTCTAACCAGTTATTATAATTGCTTCGCTTCCACCAGTTCTTTTTTTCTTTACTATAATCTGGTTCTCAATTCTGTTTTTCAACTCACCAACATGTGATATTATGCCGATAAGACGGTTTGAATCTGCAAGCTGCCATAGAGCATTTAATGCCTGATTTAAAGATTCTTCATCAAGCGAGCCAAATCCTTCATCTACAAACATCGTATCTACCTGAATACCACCAGATGACGACTGAACCTCATCAGATAAACCAAGTGCAAGTGAAAGAGATGCCATAAACGACTCTCCACCTGACAATGTCTTAACACTTCTTACAACAGCATTATAATGGTCATAAACATCGAGTTCCAGCCCGCTCTGACTGCGTAAATTCTCAGGATTGACACTTCTTACAAGCTCGTACCTTCCTGATGTCATCATCATAAACCTGATATTGGCTTTTTTAATAATTCTGTCAAAGTATGACATCTGCACATATGTTTCAAGGAGTATTTTTTCTTTTCCCGATATTGTTCCGTTTGCAGTCGAAGACAATGAATTTACTATCTGCCACTTTTTGCTTGTATTTTCAATGTTCTTATTAATTTTTTCAATTTCTGATAAAATCTTTGTATTAGTGCTTATTCTTAATTTTATTGTATTAATCTGCTCTCCCAGCTTTAATGATAAGTCTGCATTTTCTTTTCTTTTTCTGTTGCAATCGCTGACTTTCTGCTCAATATTTTCAATATTATCAAATGATTCAATCTGTTTTTTCAAATCATCCGCACGCTGTCTGCATGTAATAAAATTAAACTTAGCATTATCATAATCACTTTTTATCTTATTAAGTTCCTCGTCAAAAGACTTCTTTGCCGCAATTTCTTCTTCAAGCTTTTTTTTAGCCTTTTCAATATCCTCATATTTAAGCATTTTTACAATCTCAACATATTGTCCGGTCTGCTGTCTTAACGTCTCTTTTTTTACTTCCAGAGATTTCTCAAGCGATGAAATAAATTGCTTCTTTTTTTCAATATTATCTTTACATTCTGTAATTGTCTGTTCATATTCCTGCTTTAGAAGCACCTGTCTTTTTATATCAGCAATCTTATTTTCACTCTCTTTTATTTTATTATTATTTTCATTCTCATATTTTATAAGACCATCTGATATAGCACGCGTCTGTTCAACCATAGTTCCCGGCACAGTTTCACCGGAAATCGAAGTCCATTCAAGCAAAAGTGTATTATGTGAACTTTCTGCTTTTCCTTGTGCGACTCCTGATTTTGAACTGAGTTCAGAACGTATTTTCGATAATTCATCTGTTTTCTTCTTTTCATTGTCCAGAGTATCTTTATCAGGAATATCATCTGCAAGCTTTGCAATATCAGGATGAACTGTAGAACCACATACAGGACATGGCTCATTATCCTTTAATCTTTGAGCCAGAATTCCCGCCTGTCCGTCATAATATGCATTCTCAAGCATTGTATATTTTATCTGCTGTTTTTTTAATGATTCATCCGCCTCATTATATTTTTTTGCATATTTATAGGCACTATTAATATTTTCTTTGTCAGCATCACAATTAAGAATAACCTTTGCAATTACCTGCCTTCGCTGATTCAAATTTTCATAAACAGCATTTTCCTTCTCAAGCATTGCATTGCAATCATCAAGTTTTTTATACAATATCTCATACTCTGAAAGTTTTTCAACCATTTTTTTCATCTTTTCAGATTCATCAATAAGATTATTTTCTTCTTTTTTTATCTCATTTTCCAGCTGTCTGTTATCCCGATTAAGGTCTGCTGCCTTATTGTATTTTTCAAGGTCTTTTGTATGCTCACTCACTTCAAGTGCCATACGGCTGCTTATCTTTGCACGCTCATCATATGTTTTATATTCTTCTTCAACGTTATTATATTCTTTTTCATACTTTTTTAAATCATTGCTCGCTTTATTATAATTTTCAAGAACATTGACAGCTTGTGTAAGCTTACCGGAATAAACATCTAATTCTGTTATTCTTCTGTCTGTTGCAGCCTTTTCTTCTTCAAGACCACCAAGACGCATTTTATCCCTTGCAATAATTGTACTTATCTCTGAATCTGTAGATAGCTCATACCCTTCGCTATCCGGCATAACTGATGACATATACTGACTGATTATCCTTGATGATTCCTGCATTTTTCGCCCTAATTCAAGTGATTCCTGCTTTAATCGTTCCTGTAAATCAAGATATGGTTTTGTCTTAAATATTTCACGGAAAATCTCCATACGCTGATTAGTAGCGGCTAACAGCAACTTCATAAAATCACCCTGTGCTATCATCGAAATCTGGGTAAACTGGTTTTTATCCAAACCCATAAGTTCAATAACCTGTCTGTTGACATTAGAAATCCCTGTAACTATGCTTCCATCCGGAAGTGAGATTTCTGCTCTTGCCGGTTCTTTTGTCATCCTGCCTTCTGATTGTCCTCTTTTTGATGGACGCATGTATTCAGGATTACGTCTTATACGGTACTTTTCACCACGCAGTTCAAATTCCATCTCAACATATGTTGCAATATCAGGTCGGGCATACCTGCATCTTAACATTGCTGATGTCCTGTTACTTCCACTTGCTTCACCATATAATGCATATGTAATTCCATCAAAAATTGTAGTCTTACCTGCTCCTGTATCACCTGTTATCAGATAAATTCCTTTATTTCCAAGCTTGTCCATGTCAAGTTTTGTGACATCTGCATATGGTCCAAATGCAGACATTTCCAAATATAATGGTCTCATACCCAGATCTCCTCTATTATATGATTGATATATTCTCTCTGCTCATTATCCATTTGCTGATTATTCTGAAGTTCATATAATTCTTCAAACAGTTCAATTGGCTGTTTTTCCTGTCTTTGCTCAATATCAGCATCAAATGAATCATTATATTTTCTTGTCCTTGTATTATCATAATCAAGCTTCATTATATTCGGATATAATATTCTCAGTCTTCCAATTGCATCAGGTATATCCTGCTCATCTGTCAGTGTAACATATATATAATCATCTGTATTAAAAATGTGGCTGCCCGGCGTCATCAATTCTTTAAATTCACCTTTAAGATGAACCATATCATGGAATGGTTTCAGTGGTACTGTTTTTATTGTAATATCATTGTCTCCAACATCTGCTATCGTTACAGACTTCGTATGATTAATCTCAGAAAATGAATACTTTAACGGAGAACCGCTGTATCTTATACTTTCTCTTCCAACACATTGCGGTCTGTGAATATGTCCAAGTGCAACATAATCAAATTTGTCAAAAACTGTTGCATCCACATTATCAAGTGTTCCAACTGTCAGTTCTTCGGAGTCACATCTTAATGCACCTGTAACAAACTGATGTGCAACAAGAATATTTCTCTCTTCCTGATTAATATCAGCTTTGTCAATGACAGCTTTAACCGCCTGTGTATAGTTATCTGCTGTGCCAATATACTTTCTTACTCCGACAGGTTTTACAAACGGAAGCATGTATACATTAACCTTCCCAAATTCATCAAAAAGTTCGGTTCTTTTCATCTCGCCATTAAATACAGGAGCTATATGAAACTTTGTATTTTCAAGAAGTCTTGCACCATATGCAATTCTTTCAGGACAGTCATGGTTACCACTTATTATAAAAATATCCTTATCCAGCCTGGATAGAGAATAAAAAAAATCATCACACAATGCTACAGCTTCCGCTGATGGCTGTGACTTATCATATATGTCTCCAGCCACCAGCACAACATCTGCATCTTCATGTCTGATGATTTCAATTATTTCTTTAAAAATATACCTTTGTTCTTCAAGCATGGAAAAGTCATTTACTCTTTTACCTATATGTAAATCAGCTATATGAGCAAACTTCATCTTACCAAACACCTCTTCTATTCAAAGTAATATAAATAAACATCTTCAAGGTCAATATTTTCATCAACCATAACAGCCTCATCCGGAAGCTCATCTCCAACAAGGCGTAATGCAATACCATTCTTTCTCTGTCTGATATTACCAATATGATACTTCTCCTGCAGTTTGCCAACTTCATCGAGAGTACATGTAATCTCTGCTACCTTTCCATGCATCTTCTCTATAAGTTCTACAGGTGTTCCCATTGCAATAATCTCACCTTTCTTCAGAAGAAGAACATAATCAGCTATACATTCTATATCGCTTACAACATGTGTTGCAAAAAGTATAATCTTATTGCGTGAAAGTTCTGCAATATAATTGCGGATTGCAATTCTCTCTTTAGGGTCAAGACCGGCAGTCGGCTCATCAAGAATAAGAATATCAGGATCACCTAGCAGTGCCTGTGCCAAAAGGACTCTTTGTTTCATGCCTCCTGAAAATCCACCGATTTTTTTATATGCAACACCGGTCAGATTAACAACTTCAAGAAGCTCATCAATCTGTTCTTTTACCGTCTGCCCATTTTCATTCTTTCCTTTTATTCCCTTTATCTCAGCCATATATCTTAAAAATGCTTTAGGCGAGAAATCCTCATAAAATCCCTGTTGCTGTGGCATATATCCGATTATGCCCCTGAATCTGCTGCCAAGCTTTAATATATCCTGACCATCATACAGTATACTTCCACCGGCACTTCCTTTGTCTCTTGCGACATTATCTGTAATAAGATTAATCATCGTGCTCTTACCGGCACCATTAGCACCAAGAATTCCATATATTCCCGGCTTAAAAGTATAAGAGATATCTTTAAGTGCCTGAACTGTTCCATATGTTTTGCTTAAATGCTCTAATTGTAATTCCATCCAAAAACCCTCCTTATTTTGCATAGCAAAATCCCAATTTTTCGGTGAAAGGACTTACCCTCCCCAAATAATCACGTTCAATAGTTACTATAAACAGTATAGCAATAATAATATTATTTGTCCAGCGGATTTTCTTACTAATTATTACATTCTCACATACCTACGGACTATTTCTCAGCTGCCTCTGCCCAGAACAAAGCCGAATTAACAGCATGTTTCCAGTTTTTAAGAAGTTTTCTTCTTTCATCCGGACTCATATGGGCATCGTATTCTGCATCAAGACGCCAGTTTTTCTTTATCTCATCTTTATCTTTCCAATATCCAGTTGCAAGACCTGCAAGATATGCTGCACCAAGAGCTGTTGTCTCTATACATGATGGGCGTATTACGCTCTCACCTGTTATATCAGACTGAAACTGCATAAGAAACTCATTTGCACTGGCACCACCATCTACTTTAAGACCACTAAGCTTAATATCTGCCGACTTTTCCATTGCACGTATAACATCATCAGCCTGATAGGCTATTGATTCAAGTGCAGCTCTTATAAAATGTTCTTTTTTTGTACCTCTTGTAAGACCCACAACCGTTCCTCTTGCATACGGATTCCAATATGGTGCACCAAGCCCTGAAAATGCAGGAACAATATATACTCCGGCCGTATTTTCAACTTTCATGGCATACTCTTTTGTTGATGCTGCATCTTTAATCATCCTTAATTCATCACGGAGCCACTGTACAACTGCTCCGGCAACAAATACGCTTCCCTCGAGTGCATACTCAGGTTTATCTTTTGTACTTCCGGCTGCAAGAGTTGTGAGTAGTCCGTTATCTGAATAAATAGGATTATTTCCCGTATTCATAAGCAAAAAACATCCTGTTCCATATGTATTTTTCACTTCACCCGGATTAAAACAGCACTGTCCAAACAATGCACTCTGCTGGTCGCCTGCAGCACCGGCAATTATAATTGAACTGCCAAATACTGATTTATCAGTTTCACCATATATACAGCTTGATGGCTTAACCTGCGGCAGCATGTTTTCAGGAATATTAAAATATTCCATAAGTTCTTTATCCCACTCAAGTGTATGGATATTAAACAGCATTGTTCTTGCAGCATTGGTATAATCTGTCGCATGAACTTTTCCCTTAGTAAGATTCCAGATAAGCCATGTATCAACTGTTCCAAATGCAAGTTCTCCATTTTCTGCTTTTTCTCTTGCTCCGTCAACATTATCCAATATCCATGCAATCTTTGTCGCACTGAAATACGCATCAGGAATAAGCCCTGTCTTTTTTTTGATAATATCTGCCATATTATCATCATGCATTATTTTTTCAACCGAATCAGCTGTTCTTCTGCACTGCCACACAATCGCATTGTATACAGGTTTTCCAGTCTTTTTATCCCATATAATTGTCGTTTCTCTCTGATTTGTAATTCCTATTGCTTCAATATCATCTGCCGGAACATTAACCATTGCCATAGCTTCAATGGCAACACCAAGCTGTGATGACCATATCTCCATCGGATTGTGCTCAACCCAGCCTTCTTTCGGATAAATCTGTTCATATTCTTTTGATGATTTTGATATAATATTTCCCTTTTTATCAAATAAAATGCACCTTGAGCTTGTTGTCCCCTGGTCAAGTGCCATAATATATCTGCCCATAACTCCTCCTGATTTATTATCAAAAAAGCCCTGCTCAAAAGGCAGGGCTTTCATAAAGACATACGTATTAGTTAATCTCTAATGCCTTTGTTGCAATCTGAGTCTTAACTTTTTCGACAAATTCATCAAGTGATACCGTTGTAGTTTTCTGCTCACCGTGAAGTCTGTAAGATACTGTATTTTCTTCTTTTTCATTGTTACCGATTACAAGAAGGTATGGAACTTTCTGAACCTGTCCTTCACGCATACGATATCCGAGTTTTTCTGCTCTTGCGTCAAGCTCTACTCTTACGTTCTCAGCTTCAAGTGCGTCGCATACTTTCTGTGCATATGCAACAAGTTCTTCGTTATCTGTAGTTACAGGCATAACTCTTGCCTGAACAGGAGCAAGCCATAACGGAAGGTTACCCTTTGTCTCCTCAAGTATATATGCCATAAATCTGTCAAGAGAACCAAGAATAGCTCTGTGAAGTACAACAGGTGTCTTTTTCTCGCCGTCCTTGTCAATATATGAAAGATTAAACTTAGCCGGAAGGCAGAAATCAAGCTGACATGTTGAAAGTGTATATTCGTTACCGATAGCCGGCTTAACATTTACATCAAGCTTAGGACCGTAGAATGCAGCCTCACCGATTTCTTCTGTATACTCAATTCCGATATCATCAAGAACACGTCTGAGAGCGTTTTCTGCATTATTCCACATCTCATCATCATCATGATACTTTACCTTGTCCTCAGGGTCTCTGAGTGAAAGTACACAGCGGTAATCTGTGATTCCGAAATCCTTGTATGTGCTGAAAATAAGATCAACTACTTTCTTGAACTCATCTTCAATCTGCTCTGGTGTAACAAAAAGATGTGCATCATTCTGACAAAAATGTCTGCCTCTCTCGATACCTTTAAGTGTACCACTTGCCTCGAATCTGAAATCGTGTGCAATCTCACCTATTCTTATAGGTAAATCCTTGTATGAGTGCATTCTGTTAGCATATATCATCATGTGATGAGGACAGTTCATAGGTCTTAATACGAATGATTCGCCTTCAACTTCCATTGCAGGGAACATATTTTCTTTGTAATGATCCCAGTGGCCTGATGTCTTATAAAGGTTTACAGTACCAACACAAGGTGTCATTACGTGAAGATATCCATTCTTTCTTTCTTTTGCCTTGATATAATTTTCAAGTTCCTGCCATATTACATAACCCTTTGGAAGGAACATCGGAAGACCGCGTCCAATAAGGTCATCAGACATGAAAAGCTGCATATCCTTACCGATTTTTCTGTGGTCACGCTCTTTTGCTTCCTCAAGAAGTGCGAGATGAGCCTCAAGTTCCTCTGCTGTAGGAAAACATACACCATAAATTCTCTGCAATACTTTATTCTTGCTGTCACCCTTCCAGTAAACGCCTGAATGTTTGATAAGCTTGAAGTTACGGCAAAGCTTTACATTATCAACATGAGGTCCACGGCAGAGGTCTGTGAAATCTCCCTGATCGTAGCATGTGATAGTACCGTCTTCAAGGTTTGAAATAAGGTCAATCTTATATTCATCATCCTTAAAAAGTTCCATAGCTTCCTGTTTTGAAATCTCACGGCGGATAATCTTCTTACCTGTCTTTGCAACCTTTTTCATTTCTTTCTCTATAGCTGCAATATCCTCATCTCTTATAACTCTGTCTCCGAGGTCGATATCATAGTAAAAACCTTCTGCAACAACAGGTCCTACCCAGAACTTCGCATCAGGATAAAGATGCTTTACAGCCTGTGCCATCAAATGTGCACATGAATGATTCAGTGTTTTTAAATTTTCATCTTCTTTAAAATTTACCATTTTAACTCTGCTCCTTAAATTAATAAAAATTAATATTGAAAAAAGCACCCCAAGTCAAGCTTAAATGCTTAACCAAGGGTGCATATAACACGGTTCCACCTTATCTTTCACTCACGGAATACTAACACATATTCCTTACACCTTTAACGCAGCTATGCGGTAATGCTTGGGAAAACGGAACCAACCGGTAATCTTTCGCATACAACTCAGGAGTGGTTTTCATGTAATCAGTTTCATGGAATACTCTCAGCAGATGTAATCCTCTCTGTATGGCTTAAATACACTACTCTTTCCGTCAAAGTCTTTTCAATATTTGAGTACATATTATCACATATGTTTTTATAAGACAAGACTAAATTTTCAATTATTACGATAAAATGTCCCGGTCAGAATCTTATTCTGAAATAGCCTTAAATGCTTCGTCAAGGTCTTCAATAATATCATCAATATTTTCTGTACCAATTGAAAGACGAATTGTATTAGGCTTGATTCCCTGATCGAGAAGCTCTGCTTCGTTAAGCTCTGAATGAGTTGTTGAAGCCGGATGAATAGCAAGTGACTTAACATCGGCTACATTGGCAAGAAGTGAGAATAATTCAAGATTATCGATAAACTTCTTAGCTGTCTTGGCATCACCCTTGATTTCAAATGTAAAAATTGAGCCGCCGCCGTTAGGGAAATATTTCTTATAAAGTCTCTGCTGTTCAGGGTCATCTGTAACTGCCGGATGATTTACTTTTTCTACCAACGGATTCTTTGAAAGGTAATCAACAACCTTTAATGCATTCTCAACGTGACGCTCAACTCTTAATGAAAGTGTCTCAAGTCCCTGAATGAAAATCCATGAATGGATTGGTGAAATTGTAGCACCTGTATCGCGAAGGATAATGGCACGAATTCTTGTAATAAATGCTGCCGGGCCTGCTGCATCAACAAAGCTGATTCCGTGATAGCTTTCGTTAGGCTCTGTAAACTGTGGGAATTTGCCTGATGCTTTCCAGTCAAACTTACCGCCATCAACAATTACACCACCGATTGTTGTACCATGTCCGCCGATAAACTTAGTTGCTGAATGAATAACGATATCAGCACCATATTCAAATGGACGAACAAGATATGGAGTTGCAAATGTGCTATCGATTACAAGCGGAATGTTGTGAGCATGTGCAATCTTTGCAATAGCTTCAATATCTGCAACTTCTGAATTAGGATTGCCAAGTGTCTCAATATAAAGAGCCTTTGTGTTATCCTGGATTGCATCTTCAAAATTCTTAACATCAAGAGGGTCAACGAATGTTGTAGTAACACCGTAATCAACGATTGTATGTGCAAGGTAGTTATATGTACCACCATAAATATTCTTTGCGGCTACGATATGGTCACCTGCAAATGCAAGATTCTGAATTGTATAAGCAACAGCTGCTGCACCTGATGCTACAGCAAGAGCTGCGACACCGCCTTCAAGAGCAGCCATTCTCTTCTCGAAAACATCTTCTGTAGGATTTGTAAGTCTGCCATAAATGTTACCTGCATCCTTTAACGCAAAACGGTCAGCCGCATGCTGTGAATTGTGGAATACAAATGATGATGTCTGATAAATAGGTACTGCTCTTGCATCTGTAACCGGGTCTGCAGTTTCCTGTCCTACATGAAGCTGTAATGTTTCAAATTTTAAATCTCTGTCTTTGTATGCTTTCTTTGCCATAACATTCCTCTTTTCCGCGAGTAATTAAAACATCGCTGTTATATTCTTAATTATTAATATCCCTGTTTTCATAGTGGTTTGCTATGAATTAACCATAATATAACAATTTTCACTTTTTATGTCAATAAAAAAATGAAAATTTTTATATATTTTTTAAATGACGTAATTATCGCTCATCTGCATCTGCATTTCTACTAAATCCGCAAGTGTTATCGAATCGACAACTCCATTAATTGCATCATTCAGTTTTTTCCATACATAAAACGTAACACAGCCGTTTTCTCTTTCACATACCATATCGTCATCATCAACACACGATACAGGTGCAAGTGAACCTTCAGTAAGCCTTAAAATCATGCCTACAGTATAATCCTTAGGATCTTTCTTTAACATGTATCCGCCTTGTGCACCTCTTATGCTTCGCACATATCCCGCTTTGTTAAGAACAGAAATAATCTGCTCAAGATACTTGTCAGATACCCCCTGACGCTTTGATATATCTTTTATGCTTACTGCTTCTCCTGTATTATGCATGGCAAGATCAAGCATAAGTCTTACTGCATATCTTCCTTTTGTTGATATTTTCATATTATTGTTCCTCCTCCTAAAACATAGTCTCCATCATATATTACAAGTGCCTGTCCCGGCGTTACAGCTCTCTGTTTTTCATCAAATACGCACTCCAGCAGTCCGTCATCAGCCATCCGTATTGTACAGTCAGCACCTTCATGGCTGTATCTGATTTTAGCTCTTGCACGTATTGGTTCTTCAATTTTGTCAACTGACATGAGATTAATATTATTTGCATATAGTTTTGTTGAAAATACATCATCATTTTCACCAATTACGACTTCGTTTGTCTCCGGTCTTATCGCAACAACAAAAACAGGATGTCCCATTGCAAGGCCAAGCCCCTTTCGTTGTCCGACTGTATAATGAATTATACCCTTGTGTGTTCCGAGAATATTGCCATGTAAATCGACAAAATTACCAGGTCTGCTCACATATCCTGTCTCGCGTGTAATAAATCCTGCATAATCATTGTCAGGCACGAAACATATCTCCATGCTGTCAGGCTTATGTGCTACCTGAATACCTATCTTTTCTGCGATAGCTCTTATTTCATCTTTATTATAATCACCAACCGGCATAAGCGTATGTGACAGCTGTTCCTGTGTGAGATTATACAAAGCATATGTCTGATCTTTTTTTGCAGTTACTGAATTTCTTATCGCATATCTGCCATTTTCAAGCTGTGCTATTCTTGCATAGTGTCCTGTAGCAATACAATCTGCACCTATTTCAAGGCTTCTCTTTAAAAGAGATTCCCATTTTACATGTCTGTTACATGCAATACATGGATTTGGCGTTCTTCCATGAATGTATTCATCAGTAAAATAATCTATTACATTTTTCTTGAATTCATTTTTAAAATTCATAACATAGTAAGGAATATCAAGCTGCATCGCTACTCTTCTTGCATCATCGACCGCCGTAATCCCACAGCAGCCTCCGTTGTCCTCTATCTGTTCCTGTGACTCGTCCTGCCATATCTGCATTGTAACACCAATGACATCATATCCCTGCTCTTTTAAAAGATATGCTGCCACTGACGAATCGACGCCTCCTGACATTCCAACTACAACTTTCTTTTTCATGATTCCTCCCTCTGCTGGATATCAATTACATCATCAGCTGTATTTTTTATTATTTCCCAATGGTCTTTTGAATCTTCATCATATACAGCAATAACTTTACATCCAGCTGCTTTACCATTTTCGACGCCGTGAAGGACATCCTCATAAATATAAATATCACAGGGGTTACATCCCATCATATCGCAGACTTTTATATAACTTTCCGGATATTTTTTATTAATTCCTATAATGTATGATGTAGTCATAAAGCGGAAACAATCTGAAAGTCCCAGCCTTTCCATTGCATCCTGTGCACATTTTATATCTGAATTGGTAAATATACTCATCGTACTTCCATTTGCCTTTTCTGTAATCAGCAGCCTTCTCATGCCGGGTTTCATAGGAATATCATTCTTATAATGTTCTCCCATTATCCCCAGTATTTCTTCCTGCATTTTATCATATGGAACATTAATCCCAAGTACATCCTGAAAATATTTTCCGCACTCTACCATATCCATCGTATAAGTCATACTATCAAAATCATCTGGCAGACTTTCCACATGGCTTAATGCATACTCTCTCGCAAGATGTCTCCAGTAAGGCATTGAATCAAGAAGCGTACCGTCCATATCAAAAATTATATTACGCGGATTATAATTAAATATCTTATCGCATTTTTCTTTCATCTTACGAGTTGCTGCACCCGGATTATCTGCACCAAACAAAGCCGAAACAACTGCAATTCCGGAAACTCCCGTATCTTTGACTTTGTCCATGTTATCAAAGGTTATACCGCCAATTGCAACAACAGGCATATCAACGCTGTCCGCAACTGTAACAAGTGTTTTTAATTTCATATCTTTTGCATCCGTTTTGGTACTTGTATGAAATACTGCCCCGGTACCTATATAATCAGCACCAAGTTTTTCAGCCATTTGTGCCTGTTCAACAGTCTTCGCCGTCATACCTATAATCTTATCAGGTCCAAGAATCTTTCTTGCTTCTTCATAAGCGGTATCGCTTTGTCCGATATGGACACCATCGGCATCAGCTTCCTTTGCAGCAAGCACATCATCATTAACCACAAACGGAACTTTATATTTTGCTGCAATCACTTTAAGTTCTTTAGCCTCTGCAACAAGCTCTTCATGTGTTGCTTCCTTATCTCGCAGCTGTAAAAAAGTTGCACCATTATTTAAAATATCCTCAACAACTTCACTTAATTTTCTTCCATTAAGCCATCTGTTATCAGTTATGGCATACAACTCCATATCTTTATACGAAACTTTCATAGTTTTACAACTCCATTTCTATCGTTCTTTATTATAATACTACAAACAATTCCTACAAGTCAAATAGGAATTGTAAGAGAATCGGGAATTTATTTCTAAAATCCTTAATTTTGTCTGTTTTTCTTGACTTTCATAAATTTTTATACATAATATATGTTTGACAATTTCAAATGAAAGCAGAAGGAAATTTAATATGACAAAAGATTTAACCACAGGTAAAATCATGCCTATACTTGTAAAATTTACAATTCCACTTGTACTTGGCAACCTTTTTCAGCTGACTTACAATGCCGTGGACAGTATTATTGTCGGACATTTCGTCGGAAAAGAAGCTCTCGCAGCAGTCGGAATATGCAATCCGGTCACAACTCTTATGATTCTGTTTCTCAACGGATTGTGTATGGGTGCAAGTATTCTTATGGGCATGCAGTTTGGTGCCAAAGATTATGACACACTTCACCGTCAGATAAGCACTACAATGATTTCTGGCGTAATATTTTCAATTATATTAAGCCTGCTATGCATTATATTCGCAGTTCCAATCCTGACACTTTTGCAAGTTGACAAATCAATTCTTAATATGACAACACAATATCTCAGAATTATATTTATCGGTCTTGTATTTACATTTTTATATAATTTCTTTTCGAGTACATTGAGGGCACTCGGCGACAGCAACTCACCGCTATATTTTCTTATTGCAAGTGCCGTATTAAATATTTTCGGCGACCTGTTCTTTGTAGTTGTACTCAAAGCCGGAAGCAACGGCTGTGCTGTTTCCACTGTTATCAGTGAAGCTCTGTGCTGCCTGCTTTGTATAATTTATATACAGAAAAAAGTGCCAATTTTACGTCTCGGAAAAAAATGGCTTGTATTTGACATGAGCCTTTTAAAACGCACAATTGCATACGGCTGGGCTTCAGCGATGCAGCAGGCCACTGTACAGCTTGGAAAAATCGGTATTCAGGCTATAGTCAATACAATGGGTGTTTCTGTTGCAGCAGCTTTTGCAGTCGTAAACAGAATCGATGATTTTGCATACACACCCGAACAGAATATTGCACATGCTATGACCGCACTTATGGCACAAAACAAGGGTGCTGGAAAAAATGACCGTATGCGTGAAGGCTTCAGATGCGGTCTAACACTCGAAATAATCTACGGAATAGCAATATTCCTTATATGTTTCATATTTGCAAGACCTCTTATGCTTATGTTTGTCAAAGACGAAGAAGTCATACGCCACGGCGTTACATATCTTCATCTTATTTCAATAATGTATCTTCTTCCGGCATTAACCAATGGTATCCAGGGATATTTCAGAGGAATAGGCGATTTGAAGATTACACTTATAAGCAGTTTTGTAAATATGGGTGTGCGTGTACTTGCAGCACTTCCACTTGTATTTATATTTGGTCTCGGCATAGAAGCTCTTCCGTTTTCTTACCTTGCAGGCTGGGTTGGCATGCTGATTGCGGAAGTTCCGCTTCTTGTAAAAACATATAAGCTTTATTAAATATAATTTTTAAAGCGACTGCAGAAAATAAATCAAAATGGAAGTCCGACAACATGTCCGGCTTCCATTTTTGTCATTATATTTTATTCTCCTGTAAGATGTACAACAGTCATATCATGTCCTACACTTTTTAAAAATGTATCAAATACATCTTTTGTCTTTATTTTAAGACTTGATGTGTTGACACACGGATGGCATCCTACGTTTTCACCCTTTAAAACATCTTCATCAACAAGAAGCCTTACATGATTTTCCTTATCATTCATAAGCCCCATTACGCTTACGGCACCAGGTTTTATATCAAGATATTCCTGCATGTATTCCGGGTCTGCAAACGAGAGCCTCGCACTGTTAATCTGCGATGAAAGCTCTTTCGTCTTAAACGGCTTGTCACCCGGCATCATAAGCAAGTAAAATGCTGTTTTCTGTCTGTTACATAAAAATAAATTTTTGCAGATAAGCGTATCAAGTACAGCATCTATATCGCGGCAGACTTCCATGGTCGTTGCCGGTTCATGATCTGTACGCTTATACTGTATTCCCAGACTGTCAAGCAAATCATATACTCTTATTTCATTATCCTGCCTGCCATCCGTATTATCCGGTCTGCCATCATATAATTCCATATCATTTACTTCCTTTATTCAAAATAAATCTATATTATATATTATTTGCATCAAGCACACTTTTCATAAGTTCTTCATGTGCAATAAATCTTCCCTGTTCAGAAGCCACAAACCTGTCAGAACATACAAGTTCCCTAAACTCATCATATGGCAGAAATTCATAATCCATTGTCTCACCTATCTGAAGGTGTATTGGCATATCAGATGGAACCTCTGCAAGATAAATATAATATATACAATGTCTTTTGACATCATAACAGTTATAAATTTCACGAAGTTCAGATATTTTCTTTATTATTCCTGTTTCTTCTGCAAGTTCTCTTGCTGCCCCTTCAACAGGTGTCTCACCGGCAAGAATTGAACCACCGGTAACCTCCCATTTTAAAGGATTAGTCTTATTTCTTGATCTCTGAGTGGCAAGAATGCATCCGTCAGCACGCTTAACATATATCATAACTGCAATATGATATACACCTTCACTTAATGACTTTGCCATACTTCGGGGAATCTGATATCCAAGTTTTTCACCTTTACAGTTATATGCATCCCACATTTCTTCATCAAGCATTTCCACATAACTGTCAAAATACTGTTCCTGAAAATATACCATATCCTCAATCTGCTGTTTATTATATGGAACATTTTCCGGTGTAATAACCCATTTATCTTCCACATCATCCCTTCTGTGAATAATAGCTATCCTCTTTCCCGTAAAATGGTCAACCGGTGTATCAACACCAATTACATACGCATCCTGATTTTCTCCATCCGGTGCAATAACTCCTTCTATATAACCATAATTCACCGGATATACCAAAGAAGGATAATCCGGATGTGAACTTCCTATTGGCCGGTCTATCGTTACGTTAAATATTTCTTCTTCCACATTTATTCCTTTATCCAATTATAGCTGTATTTATAAATCTGATTTTCTTAATACGCTTTACATTTTACATCACAAAATTTAAAATGTCACTTTCTTTTGTTAAATTTTATTACTTTATTTTGCTTGCATTTTACAGAATTACAAAAAAAAATACACAAAATACAGTTTTTTTAACATGAACGCTATTGCATTGGCTCTTTATAAGGCTTAAAATACATGTAATATATTATAAAACTTGAAAAAGGATGTGCTAATGATGGAAGTATTTGAACAATTACCCGGAGAAAATGCCAAGCATTACGCTAAAAGAGCTCTTCTATATAATCTTGTAAATCTCGAAATGAAGCCAGGAGATAAAATTACAGAATCAGATTTATGTGAGCTTTATGGTATAAGCAGAACGCCCATACGAGAAGCCATTCTGGAACTGCATCAGCAGAATATGATTGACATATATCCAAAACAGGGTACATTCGTATCGTACATAGATACAGCTGCAATTGATGAATTTCTTGAACTCCGTAATCTGATGGAACAATCAGTAACACAACTTGCATGTGAAAAACTTACACCTGATAATATTGCATATCTTCGTGAAAATATTGTCCAGTGGAAACATCATCTCAAAAATGATAATCTTGCAAAAACACAGGCATGTGATAAAGAATTCCACAAGTATATCTATTGTGCCTGCGGCAAGCAGTTCTGGCATAATATAATACGCGAAAATGCATACCAGTTTGACAGAATCGTAATTCTTATGTTTTCATCAATTAATACAGATAAGCTGGTAAAAGATCACTCTGACATGGTAGATGCATTTGAAGCACATGACAAAGAAAAAGCTTATGAAATTTCACTTTGCCATACCAAAAGATACATGGAACATTTGGATGAATTTCTTGTCAAATATCCAAATTATTTCAAAAAATGACAAAAAACAAAATTTTTTTCAAAAAGTGTTGACAATGTTTTTGTGTAGTGGTATAACATTAATAACGTAATATATCTCATTCACTGATATATATTACGCCTCATTATTATGTTGCTCCACCTGCAACAATAATTATGACAACCTCTCATTTTTGATTATAGCGGCAGCCGCCTACACATCCCCCCTCTTATACCGGCGGCTGCAGGCTATATCTCCTAAGATTTATTTCACAAGACAGCATTTGATGCTGTTATTTTTTTATCTTTATATCGGCTTTGCCTGACAGAAAAAAGGAAAGCCAAATAAACGGCTTTCCCATTATAATTCAATGTCTTATAAATTTCATAATTCTTTATCTGTTAATAACTTTTTCAATTCTCTGTTTCATCTGCTCTTCACCCATTATATGAACAATTGACCACAAATCAGGTGTATTGGCACGTCCTGTAACAGCAATTCTTACAACTTCAGCTATATCAGACACATTACCCTTGAAACTCTCAGGTGAAGCCTTATAAGCTTTCATATCCGATGCATAGCCGTGCTTGTCAGCAATTTCTTTAAGCTTGTTAAACCATGCTGAATTATCATCATCATGGTTATATGCTGCCATATAATCATTAAGAATATTCTTAACCTCTGACATATCAAGTCTGAACTCATCTTTTTCGTCAGTGCTTTCCCCGTCAAAGAAATATGAAATCATATTAAATATCTGCTTTGCATACATAAAATCTTTTCTTCTTCTCTTCATGCCAACACCCATGTAGAGTCTTAATATTGCAAGCATTTTTTCTTTATCGGCAAACCATATATCCTTCTTTTCAGGTGCATTTTCTGACGCCCAGTTGTAAAGGAAATCATAAAGTTCATCCTCTGAAAGCTTTGAAAGTTCATTCTTGCAGATGTTATGAAGTTTATCTTTATCAAATAAAGCACCTGACTGGCTCATTTTCTCAATTGAAAATGGAAATTCATTAATATCTTTATCAGGGAACTGCTCATGCCACTCTTCAAAATTAGAATTGAGAAGTGTCATAAGATAAACTTTCATACAATATGGATGATATCCATCCTGTCTGTAATAATCAAGTGAAAGTTCCGGATCTTTTCTCTTTGATAACTTTCTCTTACCACCTGTCTCCTCGTCGAATTTCATAAGGTGGGCAGTATGGGCATATTCAGGCATCTTAAACCCAAGCACATGGAAAAGCTCATAATGGATTGGTGCAGATGCAAGCCACTCTCCGCCTCTTACAACAACTGTTGTACGCATAAGATGATCATCAATTGCATGTGCAAAATGATATGTCGGAATACCATCACGTTTTAATAAAACAATATCATGTATATTTTCAGGAAGCTTAATCTCACCCTTGATACTGTCAACAAATGTAATCTCCTTGTCAGGACTGCCCTGTGAACGGAGTCTTAACACATAAGACTTTCCTTCATTCAGGTTCTTTTCAATCTCTTCAAGAGAAAGATTGCGGCATACAGCATATTCACCATAATATCCTGTAAGAACCTTATTCTCTTCCTGCTTCTGTCTTACGCTTTCAAGTTCTTCCTCTGTACAAAAACAAGGATAAGCCAGACCTTTTTCTACGAGACTCTTTGCATAAGCATGATAAATCTCAACTCTCTGTCTCTGGAAATATGGTCCGTATATATTTTGTGGAGCGTCATCAGGAAAACCTGCACCCTCGTCAAATTCGATATCGAAATAACGAAGTGTATCAATAATAAGTTCAACTGCTCCGTCAACTTTACGCTTTTCATCAGTATCTTCAATTCTTAAATAAAATACACCGCCATGTCTGTGTGCTATACGCTCGTCAGCAAGTGCACTGTAAAGATTTCCAAGATGTATAAATCCAGTAGGACTTGGTGCCATACGTGTAACCTGAGCCTTTGCAGGAAGTTTTCTGTATGGGAACTTTTCTTCGTAATATTCCGGTGAATTCTTTACATCCGGAAAAAGCATCTGTGCAAGTTTATTATAATCCATTTTTTCCTCCATTTATCGTTTATTCATATACAAAACCTATTTATTATATCATTACAGGTCCGCATTTTCAATATTTTTCTCTCTTATTTCAGCAACAAGCTGGCGTCTGTATGCCCTGCAGCCATTTTCATTCCAATACTTCTTCTGTTCAAGCTTAATAACTTCAAATGTAGTATCAATAATATCGGATTTATAACTTGTTTTCGGATTATCTGTGTCATAGAAAACAGTGATTGAATCTTCACATCTTTCCTTATCAAGTCCATATTCTTCTATAAATCTTCTGCAGCACTCATCACCGTCAATCATTTTTATATGTGCATAATATCCAACAAGATATGCAAAATAATTAACATCAAACTTGTCAATCCATGAATTATCCTTTGCCATAAATACTATGACAGGAAATTTTCTGTCTTTATTATTTATAAGACTGCACATCTCATCATAATTATCACTGCTAACATATTTTACATTTTCTTTGAGTCTTACAACATCGCAGATACCTATATTGTCAGCAATTTCACCATAAAAATTAGGGCGTGAAAACAGAACATTTTCATTATCCCTGTACCTGTCTTTTGGTTCGGCATACTCGTTGCTCACCTTAAATTCTATACCATTATCATTTTTTACCAAAGATGCTTTCGATACCCATATCCTGCTTGCAATCTTTGAATCTATATGCGTTGAACATTCATAAAAGTGCATATTATCTTCATTATATTCTACATTGACAGTATATCCCGGAACACTGCGGTAATAATTATCAACTGTATCAGGTAAATCAGAAAATGCCTCACAATATCTTGAATGTATCCATGCATATATGTATGAAGATGCCTTTTTAAAAGCATCTTTCTCAGATAGATTCGTTGTATCAAGATATGTATCTGCCGTAAATACTTTGTAACTTCCAAGCATATGGAACGGCTCAAACTTCTTTCTCTTTGTAAAATTATCTTCTGTTCCTGACTCATTATCTATAAGTTCAAAGGCCTTATTAAGACGTTCATCATCAGGTCCTATCTGATTGACAATCTTTATTATGTAATTGATTGTAAGCTCAGGTATCTTATCTGCCGTATTATTCCACAATCTGCTTATAGCAAGCTTTCTGTCAAACTTGAAAAATATTTTTGCAAGTTCTGTATCTTCATCAAACACCTTTTTAAGTTCTGGACGTATAAGCTCATTTGTCATCTTGAGTCTGTAATGACACCTTATCATGTCGCCCCACTTATGATCTTTGTAATGCTGATGGCCCAGATCTTCAAGAAGCTTGACAACCGAATCATCACACAGTTCAAGAGTTGCAAGAATACTGTTCATTTTTCTTGCAAGAGCTTCATTGCCTTCACCGAAAGCCGAACCTTTATATCTTAAATCATGCTCTATCTCATGCCAGCCCTCAAATGAATTGGTTCTTACCTGGACTTCAAACGTATCATCTATATAATCCGAAAGCATCGGATTAACTATTGTTTTTGCAAGATAACCCGGAAGCTTGAAAATACCATTTATTTTCATCGCTTTAAATTCATATTCATTTGTTTCTGTCGTCTCCCACACACCGGGAGTAGCAAATAATGTATCCAGAAGACTGCGGCATATTGGTACATCATCAACAAAATAAAGCATGATTCTTATACCGATTAAATCCTGCATCTTTTTATCTTCATTTTCCGTCCCCGGCCGTCTGTAATCTTTAAACTGCAATTTATCAACTGTAGAATCTACCGCTTTCACCCTGTAGGCAATTCTGTAGTAAAATCCCGCTTTTTTTAACTTTTCTTCAATAATACTTAATAAATCAACTCTGACTACATCAGGTACATATATCTGCTCAACACACTCCCTGCAAAAAAGTTCATTTACCTTCATTTTATAAATTACCCCTTAATTTCTCTTTCATTTCATTTGATAAAAATGCGGCATCTATCGCATTATCTACAAATATTCTTCTCATATTCCCATCATAACCGAACGTATCACATATAAGCTTCATCTCCGATGCCTCATCAGTTCCTGAAACTGTCATGTTGTCGGTATTTATCGTAACTTTAATTTTATTATTTATAATTTTATCTATAGGATAGTCTTTTATATCATTGACAATTTTGGTATTAAGATTGCTTGTCGGACATAACTCCAATGTTATGCCTTTTTCTGCAATAATATTCATCAAATTTTTATCATGTATACAATTTACCCCATGACCTATCCTTGCAGTGCCGTAATCAACAGCCTGTCTGATGCTTTCGGGTCCTGCCGCCTCACCCGCATGTATTGTAAAAGGAATCCCCTCAGCTCTCGCATGTGCAAACAGCTTTTCATAATCCGATGTGGGAAACAGGGCTTCCGCCCCCGCAAGGTCAACTGCAACAACCCCATCCGAATCACTGAGAAACTCTGCGGCTATCCTTATTGTCTCCTCATTTTCCCTCTCGTTGCCGTTTCCTCTCATGCAGCACAATATAATATTGCTGTAAAAAGAGGGGATGTCACCTTCTTTTATATTTTCTTTCTGCCTTAATTCATCGAAATATTTTTGTCTTCCTTTCAGGGAAGCTGTTACAACTTCTTCCTGTGAAAGTCCTTTTTTTGTGTGAAGCTGCGGTGCAAAGCGAATCTCACTGTACAAAAGATTCTGTTCCGACTGCCTTTTCATAAGCGAATAAACCGCATATTCTATCGAATCAATGGTCTGTAACAGCATAAGCGGATATTCAAATTTTGTAAGATATTCATTCAAATCACGGCAATCTTTTGAAACCTGAAGTTTTTTAATAAGTATGTCATCGTTTTGAATCTCAATTCCTTGTCTTGCGGCAAGCTCCTTTACAGTTTCAAGTGAGAGCGAGCCATCAAGATGCACATGTAAATCCACTAATCTCTCCATAACTTTTGCACTCCTGCTCAATATATTGTTAAAAAATTCTGTATCAGGTTATAATATTTATATTATACATTTTTTACCGATATAAATCAACTTCCCGGCCATATGAAATGACCGGGAAGCTGAAAATGGGCTGATAATTTTACTGTCTGTTAAGGTAGCCCTTGTATTCACTTGTTTTTAAAATATCGTTTGCTTTTTTGATAAGCTCACCATCAGGTGGACTGACACCTTCCAGTGTATAATCGATTCCTAATTCTTTCCACTTAAATACGCCAAGTGTATGATATGGAAGTACCTCAACACGGTCAATTGTCTTTAATGAAGAGATAAAGTCGCTTAATTTCTTTAAATCCTCTTCACCATCAGTATAACCCGGAACTAATACATTTCTAATCCACATCTTCTTGCCGTTATCAGAAAGATATTTTGCCATATCAAGAATATTAGAGTTATCCCACTGTGTTAAATCCTTGTGCTTAACAGGATCAATATGCTTAATATCAAGAAGGAATAAATCTGTATATTTCAAAAGTTCGTTAAATTTGCTAAAGAACGGCTCTTCTCTTGTAAACGGATTACCTGATGTGTCAAGTGTCGTATGAACTCCCTGTTCTTTTGCAAGCCTGAAAAGCTCTGTCACATAATCAATCTGTAAAAGTGCCTCTCCGCCGCTCACAGTTATTCCGCCTGTTTCCTTCCAATAAGCCTTGAATCTCATAGCCTTCTTTAATGTCTCGGCCGGAGTTTCCTCATAGGAGTTCTTGTCATTTAAAGCCCATGTGTCGGGATTGTGGCAGTATCTGCAACGCATACGGCAGCCCTGCAAAAATACGATATACCTCACACCCGGTCCATCTACGGAGCCAAAACTTTCAATTGAATGAATGATACCTTTTATCTCTTTATTTTCCATTAATTATTGTCCCTTTCAGTTTTACATAGTCGGCAACAGCCGCACAGTCCGTACATACACGCACTTTAACACTGTTGTCGCTTTAATCAGAGTATATCATATATTTTTGTATGCTAAAACTGAATCAGACAATGTTTTTAATAAAAAACTGAATTTTTGTGTTTCTTTACAATACCAATAACAGTTAATACAAAGCAGCTGATAACAACTGCGAGTAACATAAACGCTAAAGGTGCACTGTCCCCCGTATTAGGTGCAGCTGCCTGCGTACCTGAACCGCTCACGTGAGTCTGTGTAAGCTTTGTTGTTGTAAGAAGATATACAGAACAGTGGTCCTGTTCAACTGTTATAACACCATTTTCATCAACTGCTGCCGACATAATATTTTCGATTGTGCCGTCATCGTAAAGTCTGCTGTAATAAAGAGTACGTCCTGCATACTGTGTTCCTACAGGTATCTTGATTTCCGCCTTTGCAGGAAGCTGTCCCGAATATGCGAAATCAATTTTCTGAATAAAGTTTTCTGATGTTACCCCGGCAGGGAGCTTTCCGGCATTTTCAACTTCCTTTACAACTTCTGTTGTAAAATCGTATTTATCAACACCATCAACCTGATTCATAGTACCTTTTTCAAACTTAAACGAAATATCGTTATTAGAATTGATAATTACATCAGAATCCTGATTTTTGTTGATTATCTCGTTGAAATCGTCCGCTTCGACAGTCTTGTCATCTGACGGAATTTCAATTACTTCTTCATCTTTTTTGACATCGTTATTTTTATCATCCTTAGCTGCAGATGAACCGATAAACTCTACCTTTTCATTCTTTACAGACACATTATAAATATTGGTCATCTCCTCGCCGACAGCCTCATAACCGTCAGGAAGCTTAACATAATATTCGTTAGGATTTTCAATATCAGCAACAGGATTATCAATATCAACAAGACATGTCTCCTGATTATATTCATCAGTACCGAAATTTGCGATTATCTTGCAAAGATAGCCCTTAGAATTTCCTGTTGCACTGTCATATTTTGATACTACGGCATATGCTTCTTCGCCTGTCTTTGTATCTTTTACGAGAGTTGAAGTAGAACCGCTTAGAGAATCTGCACTATACCATTTTACAATCTCGTCTGTCATCTTATAATCAGATGACTTTTCGCTTAACTCTTCTTTTTTAACGCCTATATAGCCTTTGTCGAAACCGTCGTATTTCTTTAACTCATAATAACAATAAGTTACTGTTCCGTCAGATTTTGTTGATTGTATACAGTCATATTTTGCACTGTCGCCTTCCTTTGTATACACATTACCTTCCCAAGGTACTAATGTATCGCTGAAATAACCTGCAAATATCATTGTCATTTTTACAGGATGAGTTACTTCTGTCTTAAGCTCTGTACTAATTTTGCTTTCTGCTTTTATTATATCGCTTGTAGTATTTGATGAAGATACGATGGCATTTTGTCCCGAATATACATATACACTACATTCAGGTCCGACAGTAATCACTGATTTTGTATTCTCGGCATTCATATAAATACCTGTTTCGTAGTACTTGTTTTCATTAATGTACAATGTACCGTTTCCGGTAAGCGTTATGCTTCCTCCCCAGCCATCACCGTATGAAGTAAGTTCTCCGATATGATTTTCACCTTTTATGTTGATTTTGAAATCATCACCCATCATATTCATTGCAATTCTGTTTTTTGTATTATTGTAATTTTCGATTGTAAGGGTGTTTGAAGCTCTGTCGTAAGATATTCCTTCCACTGTTGAAATATCTTTTGAGTTGACAGAATAGATAGTCTTGTATTCTCCCTGCGGATTGCTCGAATCTCCATCGTTTTCGACTGAAATATAAGCAAATGCCCGATCACCCGTATCACACGGACCATTTTCTCCCTTTGCAGGAACTAACAGACATGCTGCACACATTAAAAATGCCAGCATGGCCGCCGCAGACAAGCAAAGAAATTTTTTTAATTTTTTGTTTTTTGCACACATAAAAAATCCTCCTTTTGTTGTAATTTTTACAATAGAATATTACAAAAAAGGAAGATTTATAACAGGTGACATATGTATCAACCCGCATATTTACTGTGATACATTTATCCCAAGTTCCTCAATTACATCTTTTACCGTCTGAAGCCTGCCAATGCTTCCGACTCTGCCTCCGCAGAAAATAAGTCCGTTATCCACATCACCTTTTACCGCATTGATAAGTGCATTGGTTATGCAATATGGTATCTGCGATGGGTTACAGTGTGAAAGACACGAAAGACATTTTTTTACAGGTACATTTTCTTTTTCGATTCTTTGGACAAATTTATTTCTTATCGCCCTGCCCGGCATGCCAACCGGACTTTTTATAATCTGGATATCTTTTTGAGTGGCATTTATATAAGCATTTTTATATTCCGGTGCAGCATCACACTCGTATGTGGCAACAAAACGGCTTGCAACCTGAATCATATCCGCACCGCTCTCTAATACTTTCTGTGCATCTTCTTTTGTGTAAATGCCGCCTCCTGCTGCTATAAGAATTTTTTTTGAAAATTTTTCACTATATTCTTTTACACATTCCGCTACATCTTTTATTATCTTATAAAAATCAACTGCTGCGGGATTCTGTGCTTCATCCTTTGTATAACCTAGATGTCCTCCCGCAAGAGGGCCTTCGACAACCACAATATCCGGACTGTCATTATATTTTGCACTCCAGTGCTTCAATATAAGCTTTGCCGCACGCTGAGATGATACAATAGGTGCTATAAGAGGCTTTTTAACACCCGACATTTCACATTCGTCACGGACAATTCCCGGCAAATCAAGCGGAAGCCCGGCTCCGCATACAATAATGTCCGCACCGCTTCTTACTGCCTGTGCTACATGCTCTTTGTAATGTCTTAACGCAGTCATCACATTCACACCTACAAGTCCACGTCCCTGTGCTATTTCTTTTGCTCTTTTTATCTGTCTGTCTATTGCCCTAAGGCAGCTTTGAAGCGTATTTGTCTCAAAATCAGGTTCTGCAAAACCGGCCTGTGCAGTTGATATAATTCCTATGGCATTACATGATGCAACTGCTCCTGCAAGCCCCGAAAAACTTACTCCTACGCCCATCCCGCCCTGCATAAGCGGAATAATATTTTTTTCTTTTAGTAAAATATGTTTATTAAAACTTCCTAAATCTGTCATATCTTTTACAAATAAGCTCCTCCGGCGTCATTTTCTGTATTTTTATAAGAAAATCCGCTATAGCGGTTTTCATATATAATCCAATAAAACCTAATTTTTCTCTTGTCATGATTCCATATTCGGGAATTATCTTTTCTATCACGCCCATGTCAAACAGGTCTTTTGCTGTGATTTTCATATCTTCGCTTGCTTTTTCTGCCATTTTTGCATCTTTATAAAGAATACTTGCAAATCCTTCAGGCGATAGTATTGAATAAATGGAATTTTCCATCATCCATACTTCATCAGCAACAGCCAGTGCCAATGCACCACCGCTTCCGCCTTCGCCTGTCACAATTGTAAGTACAGGCGTTTTTATATCTGACATTTCAAATAGATTATCAGCAATTGCACGACCCTGTCCACGTTCTTCTGCTCCCATTCCCGGATATGCACCCGGTGTATCAACGAAACATATTACAGGTCTGTGGAATTTTTCCGCCTGTTTAATCAGACGCAGTGATTTTCTATACCCCTCCGGTTGTGGCATTCCAAAATTTCTGTATATATTATCCTTTGTATCCATACCTTTCTGGAGTCCGACAACAGTAACGGGCTGTTTGCCGAACATTGCAATTCCCCCAATTACAGACTTATCATCTCCATACATTCTATCTCCGTGAAGTTCATAAAAATTCTTTGTGAGCCTGTCAATATATTCAAGAGCCGTAGGACGCATGCTGCTTCTTGCCGCCTGCACTTTCTCCCATGAATTCAAATTATTTTTATCTTCATCATATTCATATTTATATTTCAGTTCATTCATCTTATCACTGAGATATTTTTTATAATCTTCCATTTTATTGTCGCATTTACTGTGAAGCTTTATTATAAGCGACAGTGTCTGCTTCAAATCTTTTCTTTCAACAATATTGTCAATAATTCCGTGTTCAAGAAGAAATTCCGCACGCTGAAATCCCTTAGGAAGTTCCTGTCCTATTGTCTGTCTTATTACACGCGGTCCTGCGAACCCAATAAGAGCCCCCGGTTCCGCAAGAATAACATCTCCAAGCATTGCAAAGCTTGCCGTAACGCCGCCGGTTGTCGGGTCTGTAAGCACCACTGTATACAAAAGTCCTGCCTCATCATGTTTTTTTATTGCAGCACTTGTCTTTGCCATCTGCATAAGAGAAATTATGCCCTCCTGCATCCTTGCACCGCCTGAACATGTAAATACAATAACAGGAAGTTTTAATTGTGTAGCCTTTTCAAATGCCCTTGTAAGCTTCTCACCGACAACTTTTCCCATGCTTCCCATAAGAAAACGTGTGTCGCAGACCCCTATTACTGTATCTTTTCCGTCTATTTTCCCTTTTCCTGTAACTATTGCTTCGTCAAGCCCTGTTTTAGACTTTAAATCAGCTGTTTTTTGTATATATCCTTCAAAATCACACGGATTTTTCTCTTCTATGCCTGTGTCCCATTCTTCAAACGTGTCTTTGTCTATAACCATTGATATTCTTGTTTTCGCATCTATTTTAAAGTAATATCCGCATGAATGGCACACACAATTATCAAGGAAAAGCTCATCTGTAAGTATCATCTTTGAGCATTTCGGACATTTGGTAAACAGCCCGTCCGGAACATTAACTTTTCCTTTTTTTGATATATTATCATTATCTTTTTTAAATAAAAAATTAAGATGCATGATGTTCTCTCCTTTTCACAACATCAAAATTCATTTATACAATATACCGGTATAAAATAATACTGATATATATTATATAAAGTCAGGAAATTCCTGTGCAATAAAGTCAGTTGTTATATCACCTGTCTCAAACCGCTTATTATTGCAGATTTCATATTGAAAATCACGATTTGTTGTAATACCATCTATAACTACTTCACCCAGAACGCTTTTCATTTTATTGATTGCCTGTCTGCGATCTTTATCGTGAACTATAATTTTCATAATCATTGAGTCGTAAAACGGTGGAATTGTATATCCTGTATACACTGCCGTATCAACCCGCACTTCATTTCCTCCCGGAATATGCAAATCACTGATTTTTCCCGGACATGGAGCAAATTTTTTATAAGGATTTTCTGCATTAATCCTCATTTCTATTGCAGCACCGGAAAGTTTTACATCCTGCTGCTTTATTGCAAGATGCTCCCCGGATGCTATTTTTATCTGTTCTTTTATAAGGTCAACACCTGTCATCATCTCTGTGACACCGTGCTCAACCTGAATTCTCGTATTTACTTCCATAAAATAAAAATTTTTATTTTTATCAAGCAGAAATTCTACAGTTCCGGCATTAGTATATCCTACTGCTCTCGCTGCTTTTACTGCCATCTCGCCCATTTGCTGCCTCGTTTTTTCGTCAAGGGCAGCAGATGGTGATTCTTCAACCATTTTCTGATGATTTCTCTGTATCGAACAATCCCTCTCCCCAAGATGAATTACATTTCCATAATTATCAGCAAGTATCTGAAATTCTATATGACGTGGATTCTCTATATACTTCTCAATATACATAGTACCATCGGCAAATCCATTTATGGCTTCACGCTGTGCATTATTAAACTCTTTTTCAAAATCTTTTTCATCATATACAGCACGCATGCCCTTGCCACCACCGCCTAGAGCAGCTTTTATCATAACAGGATACCCGATTGAAGCGGCAATCTCTTTTCCCCTTGCGGCATCCATTACAGGTTCTTTAGTTCCCGGAATAACCGGAACACCTGCTTTTATCATAGTATTTCTTGCTTCCTGTTTATTACCTGTTTTTTCAATTACTTCAGCTGACGGTCCGATAAATGTTATATTACATTTATCACAAAGCTCTGCAAATTTACTGTTTTCAGACAAAAATCCGAATCCGGGGTGAATTGCCTCAGCTCCCGAAGCAACTGTCGCACTGAGTATCCTTTCCATGTTAAGGTAACTGTCAAGAGCCTGTGCCTTTCCTATGCAGACACTTTCATCCGCCAGCTGTGTATGCAGTGCATCTTTATCTGCTTCAGAATAAACTGCCACTGTTCTTATTCCCATTTCCCTGCATGCACGGATTATTCTTACTGCAATTTCGCCTCTGTTTGCAATTAAAACCTTACTAAACATAATATATCTCCATTTTTGTAAATTCTGTAAAACAACAACACAATGCTGCAGGCTTTTACGGAAATTCTGCACATCACTTACTGAATCATAAATGTAAGTTCAGCTGTAAGTGCTGTTTCCCCATCAACTGTTGCAACTGCCTTTCCTATACCGAGAGGTCCTTTCTGTTTTATGATTTCACATTCCATGCGAAGACGGTCTCCCGGAACTACCTTTCTTTTAAATCTTGCATTGTTTATTGCACCAAAATATGCTGTCTTTCCCCTGTTTTCTTCAAGCGAAAGTATCGCAACTGCCCCTACCTGTGCACATGCCTCAATCTGTAAAACTCCAGGCATTACAGGTTCATCAGGAAAATGTCCGCTGAAAAACGGCTCGTCATATGTGACGCATTTATATCCAACAGCACTTTTTCCCGGAATCATGCTTTCAATTGTATCGACAAGCAGAAAAGGATGACGATGTGGAATGATTTCCATAATCTGTTTTGTATTAAGTAACATTTCTGACTCCTTAAATATTTTTATAAACTGACTGCCTATTACATTTTATTCAATAACAAACATCGGCTGACCGTACTCAACCATCTGTTCATTATCTACAAGTATTTCTTTGACAACTCCGTCATACTCACTTTCTATTTCATTCATAAGCTTCATTGCCTCAACAATTCCTAAAACCTGCCCTTTTTTCACTGTATCACCGACACTGACAAAATCTTTTTCATCAGGTGATGCGGCACTGTAAAAAATTCCTACAAGCGGTGATGAAACTACATTTGTACTGTCTACCGCAATATTATCATTCTCATGATGTTCATAAGAACTGTTTTGTTCTTCTTTTGTATTTCTTACAATTGAAAATTCATTATTCTTTATAACCTCGGCCCTGTCTGCCGCAAAAGATAGTTTGGTATTGCCGTCATCGAGCGTAAAGCTTGTAAGCGATGAATCCGACACGGCATTAATTAGTTTAAGCACACTGTCTAATTCCATGATATAAGCCCTCCTTTAAGCAATATATTTTTTTATAAGTATTGAGGCATTATGTCCTCCGAATCCGAGTGAATTGGATATCACTGCATTTACATCGCAATTAATTCCTTTATCCCTGACATAATTAAGGTTCATCTCTTCTTCTGTTTCAGTCAGTCCGACATTCGGATGTATATACCCATCCTGTATTGATTTTACACATGTGATAAACTCAACTGCACCTGCCGCACCAAGAAGATGGCCTATCATAGATTTTGTTGAACTTATCGGAACTCTTTTTGCATCTTCTTTAAATGCTGATTTTATCGCTCTTGTCTCAAATAAATCATTGTGATGTGTGCCTGTTCCGTGTGCATTAATATAATCTATATCCTCTGGTGCAAGCCCTGCCTCTTTCATTGCAAGCTCCATTGCATGGGCAGCAGCACTTCCGTCTTCCATCGGCGAAGTGATATGATAAGCATCAGATGTACATCCATATCCTGCTACTTCTGCATAGATATGTGCGTTTCTCTTCAATGCATGCTCAAGTTCTTCAAGAACAACTACACCGGCTCCCTCTCCCATAACAAATCCATTTCTATTTTTGTCAAACGGAAGAGATGCTTTTAATGGGTCTGTTGATTCAGACAATGCCGTAAGTGCTGCAAATCCGCCTATGCCAATAGGTGTAACCGCACTTTCTGTACCTCCTGCGAACATAATATCGGCTTCCCCATGCTGTATGCTTCTGTACGCCTCACCTATTGAATTAGTACCTGTTGCACAAGCAGTTACAACATTTATGCTTTTACCTTTCAACCCAAGCTGTATTGATACATTTCCTGCTGCCATATTAGTTATCATCATAGGAACAAGAAGCGGGTTGATTCTTGACGGTCCCTTTTCGAGAAGTTTTTTGTGGCTGTTTTCCATTGCTGATAAACTGCCAATTCCTGAACCTACTGAAACACCTGCCATATATGCATCTTCATTTTCAATATTAAGTCCTGAATCCTTTAAAGCTTCAAATGCAGCTGCTACTGCATACTGGCTGAACTTTTCCATTCTCCTTGAAGCCTTGAAATCCATACAGTCAGCTGCATTAAATCCTTTTACTTCAGCTGCAAGATGTGCTTTATATTCTGATGAATCAAAAGAAGTTATTGTATCTATACCAACTGTATTTTTCTTTATCGCATCCCAGAAATCATCTGTATTAAGTCCAATTGGTGTGACTGCACCAAGTCCTGTAACTACTACTCTTCTCATTATATATGCATACCTCCGTCTACAGATATTACCTGTCCTGTTATATATGAAGCATCTTCAGATGCAAGAAATGCAACGCAATTACTTATGTCTTCCACATTGCCCATTCTTTGTAATGGTATATTTTTAAGAATTTCATTTCTGATATTGTCTGAAAGCACTTTTGTCATGTCAGTGTCAACATATCCGGGTGCAACTGCATTTACAGTAATTCCCCTGCTTGAAAGTTCTTTTGCCGCTGATTTCGTAATACCAATAATTCCAGCCTTTGAGGCACTGTAATTTACCTGTCCAGCATTTCCGGAAAGTCCCACCACAGAAGAAATATTGATAATTTTTCCTGACTTTTGTTTTAACATGTATTTTGATACATATTTAGTGCAGTTAAATGTTCCTTTCAAATTGACATCTATTACTCTGTCAAAATCTTCATCAGTCATTCTGAGCATAAGTCCGTCTTTTGTTATTCCGGCATTATTAACAAGAATATCAATTCTTCCAAATTCTTTAATTATTTCATCTATCATGACTTTGACACTTTCACTGTCATTCACACTGCACTTATATTTTTGTGCCTGTCCGCCTGTCGCTGTTATCTCATCAACAGTCTTTTGTGCTGCCTCGTCATTTCCGCTGTAATTAACTATTACTTCTGCACCTTCTGATGCAAAACGCTTGGCTATTGACGCACCGATTCCACGTCCTGCCCCTGTTACCAGCACAATTTTATTTTCAAATCTTTTCATATACCAATCCTTCAACTTTCATGTCCTTTGCAATTCTTTTAACAAATCCTGTGAGTGTATCACCCGGACCGATTTCTATAAATCTGTCAAATCCCGATTCAATCAGCTTTCTTACCGACTGCTCGAATCTGACAGAACCGCTGACCTGTTTTGAAAGAATGCTCTTTATATATTCAGTAGATGTATTTTTATCAATAAGTTCCGCCGTATAATTGGCATAATATGGAATATGTGGACTTGTAATATTTACCTTTTCCAAATCCTTTTTTAATTTTTCTCCTGCCTGTGCAAGCATAGGTGAATGAAACGGTCCGCTTACATTAAGCTTTAGGACTCTTTTGGCTCCAACATTTTTTAAGTCTTCCATAATTTTTGTTATATTTTCAGCCTCACCTGAAATAACAATCTGTCCCGGACAGTTATAGTTTGCAATCCCTACATTATCTAATCCGCTGTGACATATAACTTCTTCTATTTTACCGGAGTCCAGTCCGATAACGGCTGCCATAGCTCCATGTCCGTCAGGAACCGCTGTTTCCATATAAATTCCACGGTTTCTCACAAGAGACGCACAATCTTCAAAATCTATTGCACCACAGGCTGTCATTGCACTGTACTCCCCAAGGGAAAGTCCGATTGCACAGTCAAATGTCAGACCTTCCTCCACGCCTGCATAAAAAGCTGCCATTTCAGCTGTATACAATGCTATCTGCGTATATTCTGTCTTATCAAGATTTTCATTTTCTTTAAAAATCAGATTAGTCATGTCTAATCCCGTTACATTTTCAGCCTTTTCAAAGCAATCACGGCTCACTTTATATTTTTCATAAAATTCCTGTGACATTCCAATCTTTTGTACTCCCTGTCCCGGAAACATAATGACTGTCTTTCCCATACAAAACTCCTCTAAAATTTTACACTGTTAAACACTTTATGTGCATCATCCATTATTTCTGTAATTATCTCTTTGCATGTCTGTTCTTTTTTTACCATTCCCGCAATCTGACCGGCCATTACAGTTCCCATTTTTACATCACCATCGACAACTGCTTTACGTAAAGCACCTAGTGTAAGATGTTCAAGTTCTTCAAATGATACATTTTCTTTTTCCATATTAAGATACTGCCTGGTCATTTCATTTCTTAAAGACCTGACCGGATGTCCCGTACTTCTTCCTGTAACAACAGAATCTATATCCCTTGCTGCTATTATTCTGTCTTTGTAAAGCTGATGAACATCTGATTCTTTGGCAACAACAAAACGTGTTCCCATCTGTACAGCCTCGGCACCAAGCATAAATGCTGCACAAAATCCTCTTGCATCTGCAATTCCACCAGCTGCTACTACAGGAATTGAAACTGCATCAGCCACCTGTGGAACAAGTGTCATTGTAGTCTGCTCACCGATATGCCCACCTGATTCCATTCCTTCAGCTATAACCATATCAGCACCTGCTCTCTCCATGAGTTTTGCAAGTGCAACTGATGCTACAACCGGCATAACTTTAATTCCTGCATCTTTCCACATTTTCATGTATTTTCCGGGATTTCCTGCTCCTGTTGATACAACAGATACTTTCTCTTCAACAACAACCTGTGCAACTTCATCTATATGCTCGCTTAAAAGCATAATATTTACTCCGACTGGTTTATCTGTTATTTCTCTTGCTTTTCTTATTTCACTTCTCACCCATTCTCCCGGTGCATTGGCAGCACCGATGAATCCGATTCCGCCAGCCTTACTCACATTAGCCGCAAGATTTGCATTGGCAACCCATGCCATTCCGCCTTGAATTATCGGATATTCTATGCCAAGAAGCTTTGTTACTCTTGTTTCCATTATGCTATTCCTTTTGCTCCAAGATAATCGATTACTGACTGTATTGTTGTGAGATTTTCAAGTTCGTCTGTAGGAATTTCTGTTGAATATTCCTCCTCAAGGCTCATGATAAGCTCAAATAAATCAAGTGAATCTGCATTAAGATCTTCTTTGAATCTGCTTTCCGGCTTAATGTCATCCTTATTTACTCCAAGCTGCTCTGCTACTAAATCTCTAATCTTTTCAAACATAATAAAAATCCTTTCTTTTTACATTCTTACAGTGAATACTGCAATTTTTAGTAATGACGTTATCGTCAAGATATATGGCAGTTCCATTTTACAAGAATACTGCCCCAGTTTAATCCTGCACCAAATCCCGCAAATACAAGCAGGTCTTCATTTTGCAGTTTATTTTCACGATTCAGCTCATCAAGCAGAATCGGTATACTGGCTGATGATGTATTTCCGTATCTGGACAGGTTCACCGGAAATCTGTTCATATCTATACCCAATCTTTTTGCTACACTCTCAATAATCCTTACGTTTGCCTGATGTAAAATAAAATATTTTATATCTTCTGCATCTGTATTTTCTTTTTTTAACAATGTATTAATTGTTTCAGGAACTTTTTTTACCGCAAACTTAAATACTTCCTGCCCATTCATTACTATATTTTCATTTCTTTTTGCGGTAAGAACTTCTCCTAGCATTCCTTCATTGTGTAAATCGACTGATTTCACACCTTCTTGCTCACTGCTTTCAACAACACATGCTCCTGCACCGTCGCCAAAAAGGATACATGTACTTCTGTCCTTCCAGTCTGTTATTCCAGACATTTTTTCACTGCATACAATGAGAACTTTCTTATACATTCCTGCCTCAATGTAAGCTTTTGCGGCAGATAATGCCATAATAAATCCCGAACACGCCGCACTTATATCAAAGCACACTGCATTTATTGAACCTGTATTCTTCTGGATTATTGATGAGCAATTAGGAAACAGATAATCAGGTGTTGAAGTAGCTGCTATTATCAAGTCAATATCCTCTGAATTAATCCCTGCATTATCAAGTGCCTTTAATGCGGCATTGACTGCCATATCAGCAACATCACCCGATTTTTGTATTCTTCTCTCACTGATACCCGTTCTCGTTACAATCCACTCATCATCAGTTTCAACCATTGTTGAAAGTTCCTGATTCGTAAGTATGTACTCAGGAATATAACTTCCCGTTCCAATAATCGTAGCTTTCATAAATACATATCTGTCACTTTCCGCAGAACAATTACTGCTTTTTAGTTTGATAATCTTATATTTTGATTATCTTACTTTGATTATCAAACAATCATTTTTATATCACAACTCTATATGTGCTGTCAACAATTATTTTGAATTTCAAAATATTTTTTTATTACCATATTTGACATAAAAATCCCGGCAGACCTTTTCTTCTTGCCTGCCGGGGTTTCTTAACTTATGCGGAAATTGTTTTATATATTAAAATTTTTGTGCATATTCATATTCTTTTTCTAATTCTTTTTTATCCTGTATATCTTTATCTATATCTTTCTCAAATTTTTCATCTTCAATTTCTTCAATTTTTTCCTGCTTTTCTACACGCTTTGTTATTTCTTCTCGAATCTGCTGTTTTATCATATCCTGTGCATCATCAAAATCCTTCAAAAACTTGCTCCATTCTGATTTCGTATACGAACCTGCTCCGATTGCAACCGATTCTTCTGTTTCACCATTGAGAATTTTTTCTTTCAGTTCCTCATTCCTCTCCCTCAAAATCTCCAGAAATTCCGAATTCGTACGTTTCTTCTTCGTTTTCTGTGAATTTTGTGTCTCCTGTGATGTCTTTGTTCCAACTGCTCCTACTTGTGCCATTTTTTTCTTTCTCCTTTGCCTCTTTTTCTGTTGCAGGCAGTTTTTTATACTGCTCTGATTTTTTAAATTCACCATATGCATCATCATATGCTGCATTCAATTCTTCTCTTGCCGGGTCGTCATCACTTATCCTTGATTTTGCACTGGTATATATTTCTAATGCCTCTTCTTTGGACTTTGCCTGTTTAAGTCTGCTTTCAAGTGCCTTTCTCTGAATCTGTACTTTTGCCATTTTTGCATATGTGACCGGGTCATTCATTCTCAAATATTGCATTTCGTCAGCCGAAAGTTTCTTGCCTGATTTTATTTTTTTATAAAGTTTTTCTATAAATTTCTTTTTTTCTTCATCTGACATGCCGGTTGTCGGGTCAAATATTGAATCTACTGCATCTTTTAACGTAAGTCCTATCGTACTTGTGTCTACCTGTGATTCCTTTTGTTGTTCATCTTCGGATTTTAGCTTATATTTGGCAAACAGCTTTTCAGTCACTTTATTATTATTTTGTGTCTTGTTATTTTTGAAAAAACTAAGTTTAAAGCTGTTTACTGCACTCTGTATATCACTCATAAAAATCTCCTTCCCCAATATATGTAAACCAAAAAAACGGACAGCACAAATAAATGTGCCATCCGTAGCAAGTTTCTTACATCCGTGTAAAATAGTTATCAATCTTCTTAAAAGTTCAAATCAATCTCGATTCCTTTAATATCTTCATTGACCAGACCTTTTTCTTTTATCATTCGCTGGATATTCTTCTGAACATCGGTGATATTATTATCTGTCTGTTTCTGTAAAGAAAGATTTTGTTCAAGCTTGTCAGCATCAGCATCTTTGCTAAGAATCTCTTCCTGTTCTTTGCGTTCCTGCCTGTTTTCTTCAATCTTTTCTTCACGTTCTTCACGTTTTTGGGACGCATCATCAGCTTTTTCCTGCGTCTCTTTTGCATCTTCGTCAAGCTTTTCTTTGCCATCAGCTATAAGCATGCCGAATATCTCATCCTCTGCCGCATCAATAACTGCATCAGCTGCATCATCAGCTTTAATCATAGTCTGGGACTTTAACATGTCTAATTTTGCAAGATTTATTGATTCATGCATGGAAATAACTTTTTCTTCTTTCATGCCGGCATACTGCAAAATTGCATTTTTTGATGCATTAAATTTTAAAACCTGTTTCTGATAATCGGTAAGCGGTTCATTCTGTAGTTCTTTCAAACGATTAACCTCATCTTCGCTGAAATGGGAATTTTCTACACCGGCTTTATTATTCTGATATTTCTCAAGAAGCTCAAGATCTTTCTGTTCCTGCGAATCAGGGTCAATTCCGTACTCCTCGGCAGCAGCCTTTTTATCTTTTTCAAGATATGCAGCTTTTGCTTTTAAATCGGTAATCTCATTGACCTTGTCTGCCTTGTCTTTCTCCATATCCTGAATTGAACCAAGTGCTTTTGTATCTTTATCCCATGCATCCTGAATCAGCTTTTTAGCCTGCTTTCTTGCACCGTTTCTCTTCTGTTCGATTCTGCTTGCTGTACTGTCCGACAAATTCAAATCTCCGGCAAACACGGAATTTTTTTTTGCGGAACTTTTTACTCTCTTATCAGTAGATACTTTAATTCCATTAAATGCGGTATCCTGACTGAGTGCATTGCTATTAGCATCACTGTCTCTTTTATACACTGAAATCAAATTTCTGTCCTACCTTTTTTTCATCTTCAGTCTGAACATTATCACTCATAAACAATTGATTCTGTGCCTGAATCTTATCAAGCAGTTCATCAATTGATGATGCTGTTATAGTTACTGTATCATCATCGTCATCTGAGACATTTCCGGTCTTATCCTTGCTCTTTTCCAGACGCTCTTTTTGGGCTTCTTTCTGAGCTTTCTTTGCTTCTGCCTTCTTTGCCTCTTTCTTTTTTTCAGCATTTTTTTCTATTCTCTGCTTCTGTGCGGCACTTGACTTTTTAAGTACAGCAAAATATGATGCTGTTCCATCATCATTAACCTGCATGCCAAAACCTTTAACTGATGCACCTGTTGCAGATATCTTACTGCTCATTGATGAAAGTCCTGTTGCAGCATTTGCGATAATGCCTTCATACTGCTTACGATAATTTTCATCTTCAGCCATTTTCTCGATTTTTTCTTCATCGATTAAAACGACCATTTTATTTGCGTTAGCATAACTTCCTGCCTGAGCTTTAGCCTGTTCTTTCTGGTCAGCACTTACAAGTATAAAGTCCATATTAGAATATTTGCTTTTAAGCTGTTCATAATACCTGGCAGCTTTTTCGCTAAGCTTCGGACTTCCTATTGTCTTACCGCTTACACTTGACTTTTTGCCTGCCTCTGAAGTTTTCTGTGTATCAGATGTTTTTTCTGAAGATGACGCTGCATCTGCCTTTCCTGTGTTGCCCATATTCTGGCTATTGTATGATGCAACACTGTTGACATATGCTCTCATGCTTCCCGAATCAATACTACTCATAATTGTTCCTCCTTGAAACTTAATAATATTGCTGTAAGGTTAAACTCCGTTTCTACCCTGCATGTACATTTATAGGAATGCTTTCCTATATTTTGTATATCGTCAATAATCATAAAATAATTAGTCAGTTTCTTTGATTTTTTCTTCAATCGCATCAATTAATATTTTAAGTGCCTTTATTCTTGCATATTTTTTGTCATTAGATTCCAAAATATGCCACGGTGCATATGTTGTATTGGTCTTTGCAAACATCTCATTAACAGCGTTTTCGTACAAATCCCATTTTTCCCTGTTACGCCAGTCTTCATCTGTAATTTTCCAGCGTTTTTCCGGTGTATTCTCACGCTCCTTAAATCTTGCAAGCTGCGTATCTTTATCAATCTGAACCCAGAATTTTACAATTACCGCTCCCCAGTCTGACAATTCTTTTTCAAATTCATTAATCTCAACATATGCTCTCTGCCAGTCATTTTCACTGCAGAATCCCTCGAGCCTTTCGACCATCACACGTCCATACCATGTTCTGTCAAATACCGTAACATGACCTGATTTTGGAAGCCTGTTCCAGAATCTCCAGAGATAATGCCTTGCCTTTTCATGTGGCTCAGGACTTGCAATCGGCTGCACCTCATATCCTCTTGGGTCAAGTGCTTCGGTTATTCGTCTTATATTTCCGCCTTTTCCTGCCGCGTCCCATCCTTCATAGGCAATAATAACAGGAATTTTTTTCTTGTAAATTATATTATGAAGATTATTCAGCTTTTTCTGGTAATTCTTTAACATGTACTCATATTCTTCATCTGACAATGATTTATTAAGGTTTATATCAGATAATTTTTCCATTTTATTAAGAGGAAAAGCATTCTGCAAAAGAGGAACTGAAAGTGTACTATTCTTCAACGCCGTATCAATTGCCTGCACCAACGTCTCTAATATCTGGAGCTGTGCCCATTTTTTGTCTGTAGCATCAACAATATACCATGGTGCAATTGACTGGCTTGTATCATCAATGAACTGGTCAAATGCTTTCAATGACTTCTTATAATGCTGATTCTGCCACAAATCATATTCGCTTACACGCCACCTTGTATTCTTATCATCAAGCAGTCTTGTAAGACGTTTTCTCTGCTCCTGCTCTCCGATATGGAAAAAGAATTTTATAACAAGATAGCCATTATCTGACAACTGTCTTTCAAATCGTTTTACGCTCTCAATCTTTCTTTTATATTCTTCGTCCGTGATTTTACCTGATAATTTTTGTTTTGTAACTTCATCCAGACAGCCGCCATCCATAAATGTAAACTTGCCAGCCTCCGGAATATTAATCACATATCTGTAAAGAAATGGTCTTCTTTTTTCATCTTCTGTTGGTTTATCCATAACAGCAACTTTAAAAAATCTTGGATCAATATTCTTTATTATCTTACCAAGAATACTGCCTTTTCCCGCGGCACCCCATCCGTCAAAAGACACAAGAACAGGCAGTTTTTTCTGCATAATCAGAATCTGCTGCTGTACAAGCTTGTTTCTTGCTTTTTCGAGTCTTTCATTAATTTCTTCTTCTTCAGGAATTATTACATTACTCCAATCTTTTAACATATGTCCTCCATTTCTGTGCATAATGCACTATATACATTATATTTTTTATTTTTATAAAATAATCCAGCTTTTATTTAATAACTTTTATCATAAAAATATGGTTTTTCCATAAACGCTTTTATATCTTTTATATTATCAAATTCAGCCAGAGCCCACATTAATTTCATAACTGATGCTTCAAATGTCATATCGGCACAGTTTATTATCCCCTGTTTAGCAAGTGTTTGTCCAACTTCATAGACTGAAAGATCTATTCCCTCATACATACACTGCGTTGTGATTGCAACCGCAGTTCCTGCTTCTGTCAGTTCACGCAACTTTGTTGATATATCATTATAATTATCAGGAACTCCGCCAATTCCAAAACTTTCGATTACAACTCCGCGATAATTATTTTTAATAAAATCAAATACTCTCCCATCAATTCCGGGATACATTTTCAATGGCATAACATCCGTACAAAGGTTAATCTTCGCAATGAATCCTTTGCTGCCATATAGATTTTGTGCAGCCTCTTTTTTCGCTATACTTTTTCCCTTTGCAGCATATCCTATAATGTCCTTTTTTATCGTTGCAATATCAGGACAATTGACACTTTCAAATGCATCGAAACTTCTTGTCTTTATCTTCATTGCATGTGTTCCAATTATCGCAATCCCATTAAATACAACATAAACTCCGCAGATATTTTCACATGCAAAATATATTGCGTCAGAAAGATTGTTTATTGCGTCCGTTCCTTCTGCTTCGATAGGAAGCTGTGAACCCGTAAAAACAACCGGCTTACCAAGATTTTGAAGCATATAGCTTAAAGCTGCTGCACTGTATGCCATCGTATCTGTGCCATGCGTTATTACAAAACCATCATATTTATCGTAATTGTCACTTACCGCCTGTGCAAGCTTCATTATAAGTTCTGGTGTCATGTTTGTACTGTCGATATTCATAACTGACATTGTATACAAATTACATATTTTATTGACATCCGGCACATAGTTTAAAAGTCTGTCAGCACCTGCAACCGGCATAAGTCCTGAACCTGTATCGGATGATGCTATTGTACCTCCAGTCGTTAAAAGTAATATTTTTTTCATAACAAGCAATGCTGCCTTTCGTATTTTATGCTTTTCCAACATATTCTATATATAATTTTATCGTAAAATGATAAAGTTTACAAATATTTTGTCAGTTCTTTTCTATACATTCTGTACTCTGGACAATATTTTTCAACCTCATTCCAGAATAAATCTGAATGATTCATATATTTTCTATGCGAAAGTTCATGTACTATTACATAGTCCATAAGTGCCTGCGGCATGTAATACAGCTTATAATTAAAATTCACATTTCCTTTTGAACTACAGCTTCCCCAGCGTGTCTTCTGGTCTTTTATTGATATTCTGTTGACACTGACTCCCATAATATTGCAATAATATTGTACCCTTGTTGTGAACTTTTCTTTAATTGCATTAAGTTCTTTTTTTGAAATAGTTTCTTTAGGTGGTACAACACTGATTTTATCAGCATTTTTCTTTTCTATCAGACTCAGCTTACTTTCAATCCATGACATATGATTATCTATAAATTTATTCAGTTCACGATTGGTTATCCTCATCGGTGCTCTCAATATAACTCTGCCATCAGTATGGACTTCCAATCCTATTGTTTTACGTTTTGATTTAATAACCTGTATGTCCAATTACTTCTTCACAACTTTCTTCAAATATTCATTTTTTAAATTATTTTCTGAATCAAGCCTTTTATTCTCATCTTTTAAATGTTGTATATATTCTTTGGCAAGCTTAACTCCACCTCTTACTGCAACATCTTCATGTTTTTCCATCTCATTAAGCCACTGCAGCAATGATTTTTCTCTTATATCGTTGTATGTATTATCTTCTTTTATAAACATTTTAATGCCTCCATATTTGTTGTATTCTTGTAGGTGCCTTTTTAATATTTTTAATTTGATTTATGCGACTGAGAATTTTTTCCTCTCGGATGCCGTAATAGGATCCCTCTTAGAATCAAGTATTTCACAACAATCTTCTACATAAATCATATTCATATAATCATTTCCTCAAATCATACATAGTTCTTTAAAATTTTATACTAAAACATTTCTTATATGTCTTTTGCTCAACATTTCTATATATTTTTACTATACTAACTATAGGTTCTTTGAACCTAAGGCGTTGCCTATCGGTGTGCGGTTAGTCCTCATTCCAGAGGACTGTGACCTCTGTTTACATAGATATCCTTTTGGAAATTTTATGAAAGGAGGACTTGCTCATGCTAACCATTGATAACTTTATTGGCATTATAAGCCTCTGTGTGGCTTTCTTTAGTCTTGGTTATTCATTTGGTTCCCATGATTCCAAGACACAAAAATAACCGCTCCAACGTCCTGCAAGACAGAGCGGTTATTCAACAATAACTAATCTGAGGACTAACCGTATATCGGCAACGCCCTTTACGTAATTATATTATCACCGCTATTTTTATATGTCAATCATGTTTTTATTCTATAACTATTATTTCTCAACTTTGTCACATAGACGATTCATCGTCCATCTGTTCTGCCAAATGATATGGATGAAAAATGATTCTACTAAATATATTAACAAGAAAAAAAGCTTACCATTTTCAATAATTTACTTTTTTTACACGGAGCATACACATTCCATGCATCAATTACTATCCTCCGACTAATTCGATCACTTTTTATCTTTTTTAAGATATTATTGTAATTAAATCTTGCTCTTCTATACTCAAACCATTTATTTAACCTGTCATTATCATAAATGTCTAATAATAATAGATGTAATGCTTTACTTAATTCATAACTCAGATTTACGTCATAACACATTTCTCCTTTAGAGTGCTCTATTGTTCCTATTACATATGACTCATCTGAGACATATGACCAAGCATCATTATTTCCATAGTTAATTAGTTCTTGTATGAATTCAGGCGAATAAATGGATCTAGGATTACTAGGAATTATACACTCACATTCCGATTCTACTTTTGAAGGAAGTATACTGTCTATAACCTTACCCACAGGTTTAACATCACAAACAACTACTCCATGCTCATCTATATAATCCAGTATATGATTTATATCGGCAAAACAAAGTTTATAGTGTGGGTCTTGTGCATAATATTCTTTATTTAACTCAATATATTTTCTATCACCAAATTTACTAAATAGTTTATTTTCCATTAAACTATATAACTTATAGTACTTTTTCATTTTTTCCACCAATGTAGTCACCTCAACAAATTCTAATCTAACAATACCATCATGCCCCGCAAAACTCAACGCTTTTTTCAACAAGCCTCTCGCCCTCATATCTTAGCTTCATCGCAAAAAAACGCTTTTCATCTTCAAGGAGAAGCTTTAAGAACTGTGCATCTCCTTCCCATGTCGGAAGCTGTGGCACGTCAGACTTTTTTACCCACTCAAGCTCGCCCTCATCACACGTAATAAGTTCTCCTGTATATCCGTCAGCTGTAAAAAGACACATCATCTCAGCCTCATATTCATCACTTATAAATGTGATAAGTCCGCGGAACTTGTATGATGTAAGCAAAAGCCCGGTCTCCTCTTTTACTTCACGAAGCAGGCACTCCTGCGGTGTCTCATTGCCTTCGGCATGGCCGCCTACGCCAATCCATTTGTCTTTATTGACATCTTTTTTCTTCTTTGTTCTGTGAAGCATAAGATAACAGTCATTATTTTCTATATAACAAAGCGTTGTCATTTTCATTAGCACAAAATCTCCCTCGAATCTTCTTTCCATGCTTAAATTCGTAAAAATATCAATTATTTCATTGTAATATAAAAGCTATTATTTTTTATAATACCACAAATAATAATATAAAAACAGATGGTCCGTATGTTTATTTGTGCACATTTATAATTGTGTCAAACATACATTCCATCTGTTTTTACAAAATACCATATCTATTCTATTCTGCTAACCCCATGAGTGATAAATATCCTGACTTTACCATTTTTTATTGTATCGCAGATACATTATCGCAGATACATTATATCAAATACATTAATATTTCATATAATCTTTAATTACATTGTGGTCTTTTAATACCTTTTCAATGACTGTACCCTTAATCATTTTAAGAAGTGGCTTCTTTAATGCGTTAAGTGGTCCGGGAAGTTCAATTTCAAGAGGTGATTTGCCATCCATAAGTTTTACCGATGAATCAAGAAGATCTCTTACATCATATACACTGCCCCAGACTTCCGGAACACCTCTGTCTACACCAAGAAGTCCATATACAGCTTCCATAGCTGTTCTTACTGAATATTCTGTTGTAAATATAGTATCTCTAGGTGTTTCGGCAAACTGTCCTAAAAATGCAAAGTTTACACAGCCATCCGGAATTACGTCAGGTCTGTCTCCCTTTCTTCTTGGCATGAAGAATGCTGTGATAAATGGCATCATTGTAGGTGTTGTATTGCAATGATTCTTTGCAAGCTCGTCTATCTCATCTACAGGAACGCCGAGATGATACAGCCATTCAGCTGTGATTTCTTCACCTGTACATTCTTTCATAGGCTTCTTGATATAATCACCTGCTACATCTGTAAAGAGACTGTATACCCATACGCAGACTTCATCTTTCTTCTGCTCCTTAAACTGTCCCTGTCTGTTAATAGTCCAGCTCAAAAGCCATCTTGAATCTTTACAGCTTACGATACCGCCTGTAACAACTTTTCCTGTTCTTGGGTCTCTCTTACATATATTTTTGATATAAGAAATAATCTTTTCATCGCTAGTTGTAACTGTTGCTGACTCCCAGTTTGTCTTTTCAATATCACTGCAGAATTTTTCCGGATGTCCAAATGATTTGTCCTGTTTTGCAATATTTTTCCAGAGACTCCAGCATCCGCTTGTCCTTACTTCTGCATCGCCAACAGGTGCATGTGTGTGGTCACCGTAAATTGTACCTTCCGTACAGCTTCCGTTTGTTACAAACACAAGGTCATTTTCCGTTAAATCTATTGATTTTTCTTTACCATCTACAGTGCAAACAATCTTTTTAGCAATCTTTTTGCCATCTTTAAATTCAAATTCAACATTATCAACTCTTGTATTGAACTGGAATTTAACACCTGCTGCCTCAAGATATTTCTGCATAGGAAGAATAAGTGATTCATACTGGTTGTATTTTGTAAACTTCAAAGCAGAAAAGTCAGGAAGCCCACCGATATGATGAATGAATCTCTGGATATAAAGCTTCATTTCAAGTGCACTGTGCCAGTTTTCAAATGCAAACATTGTTCTCCAGTAAAGCCAGAAATCAGAATCAAAAACTTCTTCATCAAAGAAATCTTCTATTGTCTTATCATACAGATCTTCATCTTTTGTGAAGAAAAGTTTCATTATCTCCATACAGCCCTTCTGGCTAAGATTGAACTTGCCGTCAGTATGGGCATCTTCGCCTCTGTTTACAGTTGCACGGCAGAGTGAATAGTTAGGATCATGCTTGTTAAGCCAGTAATATTCATCAAGTACAGATGCTCCCGGTATTTCAATTGAAGGAATACTTCTGAACAAATCCCAGAGACATTCAAAGTGGTTTTCCATCTCACGTCCGCCACGCATTACATAACCTCTTGTTGGGTCATTAATTCCGTCGCACGCACCACCGGCGATATCCATAGCTTCAAGAATATGAATATTTTCGCCCTTCATCTGTCCATCTCTTACAAGAAAACATGCAGCTGCAAGTGAAGCAAGTCCACTTCCTACAAGATATGCACTCTTGTTATCAACACCTTCAGGTTTTTCAGGCCTTGCAAATGCTTCATAATTACCGTTTGAATAGTAAATACCTTTACTGTTCTTTGTATATTTGCCACGCTCTGTGTTCCTGAATGTATCATGTTCTTCTTTCTGAATTTCTTTTACTCTTTTTTTCTCCTCAGTTTTTTTGCTCTTTGCTGCAACTGCTGCAATTCCTGCTCCAACTGCTATCAAAGATGCCACGCCTAATTTTGTTGATTTTTTACCCATACAAATCATCCTTTCTGAGTTGTTTTCTATAATATAACCCGTTTAATGATTTTATTAAACAGGCAAAAAACAGGCAGTGCCTAAAATTTATGCACTGCCTGAATATTGTCTGTTTTTTAACAATCTATTTTTTTGTCCTGTTATAAATATATGCAGCGGCCAATATTATTATGACCACATCTACCATTATCCATACCCATAGCGGAACATTTGCAATATTGTAACATCTTACATTAATCCACATCTGATTAATTTTTGCATTTTTATCATTATCAAAATATTGCATTACAGCACTTCTTTCCATGACATCCTCACTTGGATACTGGGCAAGAATCTGTCTATCCATCTGGTCTCTTGGAATTGTAAGTATATATTTTTCATCATCTGAATCACCTGAAAAGAAATAGCCAAGCGGATATTCTACAGTATCTGCTTCATCGTCATCAGCCTCGTAATTCCACTTTAAATAATCAAAAACCACATCACTGTTCCCTCCTGATATAACAGAAGTATAACCGATGTAATACATGTTTCTGACAGCATTTTCCGGCATTGAGAGGAAATTAATAAAGCTCTGTGCTGCCTGCTTTTTCTCATCATTTCCGCCAATTCCTGATTTCAGCATTACCCATCCATCAAAATAAATATTGGTACTTTCCTTTGGCACTGCAAAATTAAGTGTAAAATCATCTTTATCAGCCTGATCCATTGTATACACGGCATCACCCGACCACTGATAACCTGCAACAACTTTTCCGGTAATCATATCTGCCTTTGCACTATCTGTCTCGAATGAGTAGGCATTATCTTTAACTTCCTGCAGATACTCCTGTACTTCTTTTATTGTATCATCTGAAGTATCATTCATCTCCTGTGCAAGTTTTTCTTTATAATCCTTTGAAGCCAGAAATGATTTTGATGTAAGTTTGTCAGACTTTATAGCACCTATTGCTGCAAACATTGAATCCCTTACGTTATCTTTTATAGTAATCTGACGTTTAAACCTGCTGTTATTTATAATAGTCCAGGTCGATGCCTCTTCCTTTGAGACTGCATCCGGATTATATATAATTCCTGTGATTCCCCACATATATCCCGCAGCATATCTGCTCCACGCCTCACCATTTATTTCATTACTGTCAAACATATTTTTAATAAACGGCGATACTCCGCGGCTGTAATAATTTTCTTTGATATTTTTATCATAAAAATCATTTGAAAATGGCTCCAGCCTGCCTTCTGACATAAGTTTCATTATCATATATTCAGACGGACACACAAGGTCATATTCATCGCCAAGCGTAAGCATATTATAAAGTTCCTCATTTGTCCCCAGACAGCTGTATTCAACTTTTACTTTTTTACCATATGTTTTGTAATACCAGTCCTCAAAATCAGCAACCATTGAATTCTCGCCCTTTATATCGCCGCTTTCAAGGTCTATTGTCTCATCCCAGTCACCTTCATCAATATACTCTTCCCAGTTGCAGACACGCAGCGTGATTGTATCAGAAGAAGTGGCCGCATGTGCATATGACGGAAGAAATGCACATGCACCTCCTATTACTATAAGTGATGCAAGACTGACTGATACAACTTTTCTTAAAAAATATTTCATTATATCAGCCCTCCTTTTTTTCTTTTCTTGATGGAACAATATTAATAAAAAGTTCCACCGCAATTACAATAATAAAAATTATTGTTGACAATGCCCACAACGCAGTCTTTATCTGTGTCTGTGAACCTTTTGTTGCATTTACGACATAGGTGCTTATAGTATCGAATGTAGCAGGTTTTGTATATGTTGCAACAAAATAATCGTCAAGCGACAGTGTAACAGCCATAACAAAACCTGATAAAATTCCTGAAGCAATCTGTGGAATTATAACTTTAAACAACGCATATGCAGGAGTTGCTCCAAGGTCAAGAGCTGCCTCATACAGGCTCGGGTCCATCTGTTTTAATTTAGGTACTACTGCAAGATATACAAATGGTGCACTTAACACAACGTGTCCTGCAACCAGAGGTATATACGTATCTTTGCTCACTCCGAACACAACAACTATAAGGATACATATTGAAAATCCCGTTACCACATCTGCATTTACAACAGGCACCTGATTAAGAACCGACAATGTATTTCTCACTCTCTTTTTTGAATAAAAAGCACCAACAGCACCTGTAGTTCCAAGTATTGTTGCAATTGCCGCACTGCCAAATGCAAGAAGTATTGAGCCGAATATCATATGCTGCAATTCCGGTGTTGTAAAAAGTGTCACATAATTCTGAAATGAGAATGCATGTATTGCTCCAATGTTTGATGCGTCAGTAAAACTGTACACTGCAAGCACAAGTATCGGCACATACATAAACAAAAGCACAAGGCTGATAACTGCATATTTTAATATTTTTTTAATCACAATAATGCACCTCCTCTGCCGCTTTCTTCTGAATCACTATCACCTGAAATAAGCGAGACGATACAGATAATAATTAAAAGAATCAATGCAATCATTGAACCATTATGCCAGTCATATGAACTGAAATAGCTTCCAATCAGACTGCCCATGATATATGTGCTGTTATAAAGCATATCAAGAACTACATAGTTAGTCATTGCCGGAAGAAATACCATTGAAACTCCGCTCACAATTCCCGGCACCGACAATGGGAATATAACTTTTATAAATGTCTGAAAATTATCAGCACCAAGGTCTGCAGCCGCTTCAATAAGGCTCTTGTCGAGCTTTGACAATGTTGTATACAATGGCAGAATCATAAACGGAAGAAAATCATAAGTCATTCCGATTACAGTATTTAAAAACGGATAAAAAGCAAGATTTCCTTCTATAAGTGAAAGTATCTCTTTTAAAGCTGTAATTCTTAATGTAAAATTAATCCACATCGGCATAACAAAAAGAAGTAGAATAACTGCTTTACGCTTAATTTTGCTATGTGCAAGTATATAGGCAACCGGATATGCAATTAAAAGGCACACCAGCGTTGTCACTATTGCAAGAACAAAGCTGTAACACAGTGTTCCAAGCGTATTAGGGTCTGTGAAAAAATTCAGCAGATTTGTAATGCTGAACTTTCCAGAACCATCCGTAAACGCATAATATACAAGCACTAATAACGGTGCTGCTACAAAAAGGACTAAAAATAAACCATATGGAATACCCAGCTGTTTACGTGAAAACATATTTTTCATCTCCGTAAATCCTCCTGTTTTACTTCTTTATCTGGAATTTCATCTTATCCTCAGGCATTATAAGCCCAACCTGGTCATCCATATTCCACAGATATTCATCATCTACGATAAGGTCATGCCCATATTCATCACGAATAACATAACTGTAATGGTCACCTTTATATATAAGATCAATAATTTTTCCCGAAACAAGACCGGCATCCGTCTCATCACTCATCTTTATATCATAAGGCTGCAACGAAACGATTACTTTTATCTTTGACACATCAACTGTCTCACCATTTTCATCAACAAGAATGCCGTCTTTCATATGAGAGTTCGGAACAATATCAGCCAGATTGCAATTAATAACTTTTCCGTTAAAATCAAGTGTATAATCGCTGTTGACCGTTGTAACAAAACTTGTTGTATGATCCTCTGCCATCATTACATGAATTCCGTCAGGTTCAAGCTGCATGCCTACTTTATCTCCAACCTTATAACACTTAGTCGTCCTTATTACCATCTCATATTTTCCTGATTCAATAGTAATCTCATAGTGCATGCCCTTAAATATTACAGATACAACCTCACCTGATATTGCTCCTTCCTCAGGTTTTGTTATTATTACATCTTCAGGTCTGACAACGACATCGACAAGTGTTCCTTCAGGCAAATCATCCATTCCGGCAAATTCACCACCGCAGAAACGCACTTTCATATTCTTAGTCATAATTCCCTTGAAAATATTGCTCTCACCGATAAAGTCAGCAACGAACGCATTCTGTGGTTCATTATATATATCCTCCGGCGTTCCTATCTGCTGGATTTTACCTTCTGATAAAACAACTATTTTATCTGACATAGTAAGTGCTTCTTCCTGGTCGTGTGTAACATAAATAAATGTAATGCCAAGCCTGTCATGCATATTTTTAAGTTCAAGCTGCATCTCTTTACGCATTTTTAAATCAAGTGCACCGAGAGGCTCATCAAGCATTAATATCTCCGGTTCATTTACCAGTGCTCTTGCAATTGCAATTCGCTGCTGCTGTCCGCCTGAAAGTGTGGAAATCTTTCTGTTTTCAAATCCTTCAAGGTCAACTATTGAAAGAACACGCTTCACTTTTTTCTTTATTTCGTCTTTAGATAATTTTTTTAACTTCAGACCAAATGCAATATTGTCATAAATATTCATATGCGGAAACAACGCATAACGCTGAAACACTGTATTTATCGGTCTCTTATTTGCCGGAAGCTGTGATATGTCTTCACCATTGAGAAGAATCTTTCCGCTTGACGGCATCTCAAAACCTGCAATCATCCTGAGTGTTGTCGTTTTTCCACATCCTGATGGTCCCAAAAATGTTACAAATTCACCTCTTTTTACCTCTAGGTTAAAATCATCAACCGCCTTAAAACCATTGTCATCATATACTTTACATATATTTTTAAGTTCAATAATATTTTTTACTTTTTCCTCCATAATATCCTCCGGATTAGTTGTATTTATTTGTATTATTTATTTGAAATATATATTTATCTTAGTAACTTCGCTGTCGGTTCCGACCCTTATTGCAGGACCGTACACTCCTATTCCCGACGTCACAACACTATACATATTATCAATCTTTTTTACTCCGTAATAATTCTCCCACGCAAACGGCTGAACAATCGTAAGAGGAAAAAACTGCCCCGCATGAGTGTGCCCGCTAAGAAGCACGTCAACACCTGACTGTGCATTTTGACGGAGCTTGTCGGGTTCATGATTTATCACTATAACAGGCTTATTCATATCACATTCGGATAACAGTTCATCTAACGGTTTTCTGTTCTTTGTACCGTCTCCCGGCTTTTCTTCGTCAAGTCTGCCGACAAGATTTATTTTTCCGTCCGCAATCTGAATGACATCGTCAAGCAATACATTAATTCCCGCCGATTCCAGAAACGGCTCCATTCTGTCATCTCGAAATGCCCTGTATGCAGACGATACCGAAAATCCTCCGACAAGCGTTTCTGTCACATCATGGTTTCCGAATACCGCATACGAACCGTATTTTGCATTTACCCCGCTTATAATCTGCGAAAGCCTATCAGGGTCATCGAGTGCATCATAATCGTTGTCAAATATATCTCCTGCATATATTACCACATCGGGATTTAAAGCATTGATTCGTTTTACCATTTTTTCCATGTCTTTACAGCCTATGCTGTATCCGAGATGTAAATCGGCAACAAGAACAACATTAAGACCGTCCAATCCGTCAACATGCTTTTCAATACTGACATCATACTCTTTTGTCGTCATATTTCTTGCATGAATCGTTCCGTATATTGTAAATCCAAAACTTGAAACCATCACCGCCGCACCTATTATCAATGCACCATATCTTTTTTTCAGTATGGGAATTTCTTTCTTTTTATTTATAAGCTTTAATATTAAAACTATTATATCTGAAGCAGCTATATAAGTAAGAAGATAAATAAGAAATCCCAGCCACACATTTCCCGCACGATGAACTGAGGTCTGTATTCTTCCCGACGGAAGAAATGCACCGAAAAATATCGTTGATGCCGCAATACAATATAATGCAACACAGATTCCCTGTACACCTCTGTGCTTAAAAAGCGGCGTAACAATTTTAAACCAATAAATAATTCTGTGTAAAACATACACACCTACGATAAAGTAGACAAAAAGCATCAGCCATTTTAACATAATTTAATTACCTGTATTCCCCAATTTTTAACAAAACTCTTGTTTTCAATTTTACACTTATATTGCCGATGTAACAAGAATTTTTTTCAAACTGCAAAAAATACCCGTTTGATTAATATTATTATTGTGTTATTATAATGAAAACAAAAAATTTATATTTAGGAGAAAAACAATGCCTGTTTATGATTCAGAAAGTATAGCAAATTCAAAATCAAAATTTGAATGTACATATAAAACATTTACTTCAAACAACCAGACAGCCACACCTGATGCACCAATCCTTGTTCTCGATAACCTGTCCGTAGCATTTACAAATGACTGTGTAGGAACATTTACGAATCCTTACCGAAAAACTGCGTTCACCATGCAGACGCCTGACGGAGATGTATTCAGTAATATTCTTCTTATCGACTCACGTTTTGAAAGCCTTATAAGATGGCTTGGGGAAAATAAGATAAAAGTAAAACTTACAGGTGAAAATACTGCACGCGGATATGCTGTATACAAAATACGTGAAATTGCATATAACAACAGCCAGAAACTTTCGTCTGAAGACGGATTTTTACAGTTTATGATTGAAAGACTTCTTGAAAGCAGTGCTTTATCAGAAAATATTTCAGATGACGAGCTTGATGAATCAGGCGACAGCATGAAGGTTACAAGCCTTACAAGCATATCTGATTTCCTTAACTGTGCAGGAATTACTCTCCCTGAAAATATCAGGCTGTGGGCGAGAAGAAATCTTGCGGTTGCACGTTCCAACGAAGTTACTCCCGAAGAAAAACGCCATGCTCAGAGAGCTTTGTCAATAATGCTTAACATCAAATGGAAAAGCAATTATTTTGAAGCAATCGACCCTGATGAAGCACGTCGTATTCTTGATGAAGAATTATTCGGAATGGAACGCGTAAAACAACGTATTATCGAAACTATCATTCAGATTAACCGTACACATACGCTTCCTGCATACGGAATACTTCTTGTTGGTCCTGCAGGAACAGGTAAATCACAGATTGCCTACCTTATCGCCAAGATTTTAAAACTTCCGTGGTCTACACTTGACATGAGTTCAATCAACGATGCCGAACAGCTTACGGGAAGTTCAAGAATCTACTCTAACGCAAAACCGGGTATTATAATGGAAGCATTTAATATGGCAGGCGAATCTAACCTTGTATTTATTATCAATGAGCTTGATAAAGCAACATCAGGCAACGGAAACGGCAACCCTGCCGACGTGCTTCTCACACTCCTTGATAATCTCGGATTTACAGATAATTACATGGAATGTCTCATTCCTACATCAGGTGTATATCCGATTGCCACAGCAAACTACAAAGACCAGATTAGTGCACCGCTTCTTTCACGTTTTGCAATTATTGACATACCTGACTACACAAGGGAAGAAAAGAAAACTATATTTGTCGAATACTCTCTTCCTAAGGTATTAAAACGAATCGGTCTTAAAGAAAACGAGTGCCGTGTGCTTGATGACGCACTTGATACTGTGCTTGACATATTCAAAGACACAACAGGTATCCGTGATCTCGAACAGGCTGCAGAGCACATCGCCGCACATGCACTTTACTTAATCGAAGTAGAACACAAAACGGAAGTTGTATACAATGCGGATATGGTAAAAGAGCTGTTTAATTAATATTGCACAAAAAGGTGAGCCCCTAGAAAGGCTCACCTTTTAATATATTTTTTATTTTCCCATGCACTTTCTTTCTCACAAATATGTAACATATAACCTGCATCACTATCGTAATCCCCCATGACGCCGGATATGAAATAAACAGCACATACAGCGAACGGTTTAACGGAAATACCACATATATCCATAAAACTCTCATTCCGACTGTTCCGATTACAGACAAAATCATCGGTACGGCCGAATAGCCCATGCCTCGCAGTGCTCCAGGGAACAAATCCATTATTCCGCACAGAAAATACGGAACTGTAGTTATTGACAATATTTCAAGCCCACATTTTATAACCTCGGCATCAGACGTATAAATTCTTAATATATAATTTCCAAAAAAATATGCACTACAACCGATTATAAGCGATACCGCCACGGTGAGAATCATGCAGTCAGCAAGAACCCTGTCCATTCTTTTGTATTTACCGACACCGTAATTCTGGCTCGTAAAGCTCATACATGCCTGTGTGACTGAATTGATTGACTGATAAAGGAAACCCAGAATATTGTTCGCCGCCGTATATCCCGCCATCGCAACAGAACCGAACGAATTAACTGATGACTGCAACAGTACATTTGAAAAATTAATTACCGTACTCTGTATTCCCGCAGGAACTCCCACCTGAAATATCTGAATCATATACTTTTTGTTTATTTTTAATTTTGAAAATCTAAGCTGATAGCTTCCCTCTGATTTATAAAGGCAACGCAATACAAGAATACATGAAATCATCTGTGATATTACGGTTGCCACGGCAACACCGACCACGGACAGACTGAAACCTATTACAAGAATAAGGTTTAGCACCGCATTAATACATCCCGATACAATAAGAAACATAAGCGGTCTTTTTGTATCGCCAACGGCTCTAAGCACAGCCGCACCATAGTTATAAAGCATGAAAAACGGCATGCCGATAAAATATATTCTCATATACAATGCTGCCTGACCTATTACATCTTCAGGAGTATCCATAAGTTCCAATGCCCCTTTTGAAAATATAAGTCCTACAAAAGCCATGATTAATCCGCTTATAATTGCAATGGTTATTGCCGTATGAACCGTATCTGACATCTCTTTTTCTTTTCCCGCCGCATAAAATCTTGCAGCAAGAACATTTGCCCCAAGTGAAATTCCTATAAAAAGATTCGTGAATACGTTAATAAGTGCCGTCGTTGAACCAACCGCAGCCAACGCCCGGCTTCCGCTAAATCGTCCCACAACTATAATATCAACCGCATTAAACATGAGCTGTAACATGCCCGACAGCATTAACGGCAGGGCAAACGAAATCAGCTTATCCATTATCGTTCCGTTACACATATCAATTTCATATTTATTCTTTTTCACTCGTTTCTCCTAACTTATATCTGTTTTTCTTCACATTTTTCGCACGCCTATTATAACACCGATTTTCAAAATGTCCATATATTCATTAACCAAAACGACCGCATCAGGCAAAAAAATCCGACAGACAAGCCATACAGCCCTCTGCCGGATTTTTCTTAAATAAAGTAAAATTAGGAAAGAATTATTTATATGAATTTATCTTACTTTCTTACAAGTCCGTTTTTTCCTGTTTTTTTAATTCCATAAACACAAGCTCCTGCAAGTCCGCCTGATATTGCAAGAAGTGCGGCATATAAACCAAATGGTGTTGTATCACCTGTATTTGTCTGATTGCCTGCTGTATCAGCACTGCCGCCGTTTCCTGTATCGCCTGTGTTTGAATTGTCACCGCCCTGGTTTGTACCGCTGTTGTCAGGTGTATCGGCAGGGTCTGTAGGAATTTCAGGGAATCCGTTAGCAAGATAACTCTTCCATGTGTCATATCCTGTTGCGATAAGTTCATCACAAAGATTGTTATCATAGTATGAAATTGTTGTACGTGTTGAATAAAGAATTAAATCTTTATTGTTTATACTTTTCTTGCCAACCTGATTTCCGTCAAGATTGAATAAATCATATACATTTACATATTTCTGATCTGCTCTTGCCGGGTCAACATCTGAATATAACGGACGATATGAATCATTTGCTTCATCATAAACGTAGTTTGATGCCCATGTTCCGTTTCCGTCTACAAAATATACATCAAATCCGTTGTTCATAGATGTATCTTTTACAACTTCCTGCTCTTTATCGGCAATCTTAACATCTTTAAGCCAGTTGTAAGCACTCTCTACGGCATCCTTTACTGCCTGTGACGGATTGTGGATTGTCATAAGATAATCTACTACGGCTTTTGTTGTATATGAACTTACAGACTCTCTTTCATATGTACGTCCCATTGTGACTTTGCCCGCTTTGTCATACTGTGAAGCCCATCCTGCTTTTTTGTTATTATTGCTTATCTGTGAAGCAATGATAAAATCATTTCCTTTTTCTACGGCTGATTTGATTTCGTCAATATTCATTGCTTTTCTTGCAAATACGTAATTCTGATTATTCAATACGGCAATGTCGCTTAAAAGTGTGAGAACTTCTGTCATTGCACTGTTTCCGACTTCAATATTTCCGTTAAATCCGCTTCCGCCGTTTGGCTGCATTGTCCATCCGCCGTTATCAAGCTGTGTTGAAAGAAGGAATTTAATACCTTTTATAAATGCGTCCTGATATTTTGAATCTTCAGGCTTATTTTCCGTAATATACTTTGCAAGATATTTTAACTCTGCTGTAGTTGCACCGTTTTCAATGCTTGAAGCACCTTTAAGGCTTCCGAGAGACGCTCCTGTCTGTGCCATTTCAAAGTTATCTGGAAGCACGGCAAATCCACCGTCTACATTTTGCAAAGCTACGATTGTGTCTGCTGCTGTCGTATCAAGTGAAGCTGTACCTGCAAGCAATGCATCATAGCGAATTCCATAACCCTTTGATGATGTCTCATATGAAGGTACAACGTCTGTTTTCATAACAGGAACTGCCGCATAAAAGCTGTTTGCCATTTTTTTATCTTTATACATATCAGCACCGAATATATTAAGTACATATGCAACAGGAAGATATACAACATTATAATCTTGTGTTAAATATGTATTCATATCAGCATATGTATCTTTTGCATTAACTTTTACAGGTTTCTGCTCATCTGTCAATGCACCTGTTTTAACAGTTCCGTTAATTTCAACATCGGCTGAACCGATTGTTAATTTTACAGTTGTATTGTTCATGCTTACTGTAATTTTATCGCCGTCCTCTTTATAATCGGCTCCAATATAAGCAAACATATTTTTCATAGGTGCCATAAGACTGCTTGTATCCGGTTTTGGATTTGTGGCATTACCTGTCGCAAGAACATTGACATTGGAATCAAGCCATACTCTCTGATAATCATCAATTAAAAATACAGGATCATCTGTATTAAACCATACTCTTCTTACAACCATGTTTGAGAAATCATAGCTTCCCTTTGTTACAGTTGCGGCACTTACAGGCATAACAGCAAGCGGTGCTGTAAGAACCGTAAGCATAGACGCAGCGGCAACTGCGACAACCGCTTTTTTTATAGTCTTTTTTATATTTCGTTTCATTTTAGCCTCCATTTATGTAAATACTAATCACATATTAACTGCACCAATTAGTTGCCAAGTTTCTTTTTCCAAGTATCATATAAAGTATTTGCTTTTGTATCAGCACCAGTTCTTACATATGAATAACCGATTCTTCTCTCACACATGCCATAATTCATGCTAAGCTGTGCCACTGAATCTCTTCCTGCGAATATCTCGTAGAACTTATTGCTTGTAAGTTTATTTTTCATCTGTTCTTCAGTGAAACCGTAATATTTACCAGTTGTATCAAGTCCATAGAATCGTCCGAACTGCTTTGTTGTACTGCCGTCTTTTAAGAAAAGTCTGTCTGTACCCAATTCTCTTGTTCTGTCAGAAATGTCATATACACCGTAGCCTGTGATACCTACCGAATTAATCCAGTTTACATAACTTGTAATTGCCTCTTTTACTGCATCACTTGGATTTACAATATTTGCAAGAACTTGTACCATTGTGAAACTCTCGTCAGGAGATACCGAAGGAAGCTCGAATGCTCGTCCTCCCGCAGGAACCGGGTCAACCGCATCAGGTTCATACTGCTGTGCCCATCCTGTCTTAGTTCCGTCGATTACAACCTGTGCCCTGATTACAAAATCAAGACCTTTATCCCATACAGACTTCAATGTATCATGCTTGATTCCAAGTTCAAGAACATAAGGATTTGTCTGGTTCTTAATCTCTTCTCTTGCCCATGCGTAATCTTCACACAGTTCACTGTCTGTAAGACCGCTGTCATTTGAAAGTGCATATATTGATTCCATGATGTCAGGCATCGCATTATCATTAAATGTGATATTCTTGAAATATCCTACACCATAAGGATAATACTGTGGCCATCCTCCGTTATCATTCTGTGCGTCACACATATATTTTGCAGCTTTCCAGAAACCTTTTTCAATAGTTGAAAGCTCTGTCGAATATCCCGCAAATAATGTAGGATTTTCTTTTGAAAGACGTATAATTCTTGATAAGAATTTCATGTGTCCATGTGTTGCACCATTATCAACTGTCGAATATCCCTTTGTATACAATCTTGCAAATGAATCTTCAAGCAAATCATATTCTGTATTTGTCTTTGCCCATCCACCGTCATCATTCTGATATACAGGGTCTACAACATTAAGACCTGCCTTAATCATATTGGCAACATTGGTCTTAACCTGCTCAGAAGTAAGCTTTGTAGTATCAAGTCTTTCTTTCATCTTGCTGTATGTATTAGAATTAGACTCCATCTTCTTTGTTGTGTAATCAGATTTTGAATTAACTACAGGAGATGCTGCTGCATCCGATGCGTAAAAAGCAAATGCCATTTCAAGCCTGTGCATTGCATCGTTCCATACAACATTGCCACCAAGTGCTTCAGCAGTAAATTTTACAGGAAGATAGCATGCGTAGTAATCGCTTCCGTCTGCATTTTTCTCTCCATCAATCTTTTTAAAATAAGGAGCAACTTCGCTTCTCATATTAAGTGTCTTCGTATCTGTTCCGTTTTTAAGCTCAGCAGTTGTACTGCCTGCTTTCATTGTAAGTGTAAGTCCGTTATATGTAATAACAATATTTCCAGTGGAAACATCTGCATCAACATGACCTGTAATATCTTCGAGCGAACACTTCATAGGTGCCATCATTCCCTCGGCATTGCCTCCTCCGAGAACCATATCAGCCTTGATAAGAAGTCCTTTTTCAATCTCCTCTGGTCCCCACTTATTGCCATCCTTTTTTGTATAACGGTTAGGCTCGTACTCTCCTATGGCAAGGAATCGCAAAACAAGATCTCCTAATTCAACCTGTTCACCGTCTGCTGCATATACAGTATCAACTTTGGAAAGACCTGAAAGTGCACCAGCTGTAGGAACACTAATAAACGCTCCCGCCAGCATTGTTGTGCATAATCCAAGCGTAACCAATGACTTAGTAACTTTTCGCATTTTTTACTGCCTCCTTATGAGTTTTTGTGAATATTTTATGATTTTATTATAAATTTGTGACCAAAAACATACTACCAATTATCTGCAAAGTAAATTATAATTTACATGAAATAAGGACTTTTATAAAAAGTACCGTTATAAGTCCTGATTAAAAATTCTAAAGATTAAAAAGTGAGGATTATATATATGTTAGAAAAAATCAGTAAAGACTTTGTAATTGACCATAGAACCCGACATGTTGAAGGATTGCCTCCTTTTTCACATTCACATCAGTTTAATGAAATATACTTTTTGCAGTCAGGTAAATGCCATGTTTATATAGAAAATGAAAAATATACCCTTGAAGACGGAAGTGTTCTGTTTATTCCTGCTTTTAAAGAGCATACATTTGTATATTATGATACAGTGGATGTAAAAAGAACAGTCCTATACATATCAACAGAACAGCTCAATTGGTATTTTGACGATAATTTTAAGGAAGAAATCGACAATCTTTTCATAAACCGCTATATAAAGTTGTCAAGAAAGAGTTTTTCTAATCTTTCTTCATTATTTGAAAAAATCCAGTTTGAAAAGTATAATATTGATAATCTTTCTGCCCCTCTCACAAAGGCTTATTTTTTTGAAATGATTATTTACATTATAAGATGCCACCGATACAATGATGAAATCATTAAGAAAACTGACCTGTCCAATATCACTACCGGCGAGATTCTTCATTATATAGATGACAATTACGGAAATGACCTGACCCTTCCTGGACTTGCAAAGAAATTCGGACTCAGTGAATCAGGGCTGTCAAAGAAAATAAAAGCATTCACAAACATGACATTTAAGGAATATCTGACAAAAACAAGGATTGAAGCTGCCAAATCCCTGCTTATTTCTTCAGAAAAAAACATCACAGAAATCGCTGTGCTGTGTGGTTACAACAGCAGCAACTTTTTCGGTGATGTCTTTAAGAAAAATATGGGAATGTCGCCAAGCAGTTATAAAAAATGCTTACAATGAATTAGACATTGCAATCTGCTCAGGAGTTATAGGCAGTTCATAAAAACGTTTCCCTGCTGCATGGCTTAACGCATCTGTAATTGCAGGAAGCGGTGTATTAATTACTACTTCACCTATCGATTTTGCACCAAATGGACCTGCGTTTTCATAACTGCTCTCAAACTCAACATTAATATGTCCAATATCCATTCTAGATGGTATTTTATATTGTAAGAAAGAGTTTTCATATAGTTTTCCTTTATCTGAATATGTGATATTTTCTGACATTGCCATTCCAATTCCCTGCAAAATGCCACCTTCTGCCTGTACTCTTGCAAGATTTGGATTGACCGGAGTTCCACAATCTACACATGCATCATATTCAACAATATGGCTCTCACCTGTAAGCAGATCAACTTCAACTTCCGCTGCACCAACCATAAATGGTGGCGGCGAGATTGGTGATGAATGAGTATTAGTAACAGAAAGTGATATATCATTTCCGCACATTGATGCTGTGGCAATATCTGCAAGTGTTACACTCTTATCTTTATTATTGCCTGATTCACATATCACTTTGCTGCCATCGAATTTAACATCACATTTATTGCATCCAAGTATTTTTGCACCGAGCGTTTCAATTCTGTCACGTAATTCTAATGCACATTTTTCAACAGCCTTACCGGTTATATAAGTTGTACTTGATGCATATGAACCGGAATCATAAGGTGAAATATCAGTATCTGCACCAAATACGCTTATATCATCAGTATTACATTCAAGAACTTCTGCTGCAATCTGTGCAAGTATGGTATCACAACCTGTACCCATATCAGCTGCACCTATGTTCATTGTATAGACGCCTTCATCATTCAGCTTTAAAGTTGCACTTCCTACATCTACGCCGGAAATACCAGAACCCTGCATTGCCATTCCCATTCCAACATAACGGGCTTTTGTATCGGAAATTTTACGCATAGGGTATTTTTCATCCCACTTTATCATTTCTTTAACTTTTAAAAGACATTTGTCCAATGCACAGCTTGTATTTACCTGTCCATAATAAGCTGGCATTACATCCCCCTCTTTTACTATATTCTTAAATCTTATTTCAAATGGATCCATATGAAGAATATCTGCCAGTTCATTTACTGCAGATTCTACAGCAAAAAGTCCCTGCGTTGCACCATACCCTCTATATGCACCAGCTGACATAACATTAGTATATACAACATCACTTACAAAACGGAATGCTTCCGCCTTTCCATAAAGTGGAATTGATTTATGCCCTGAAAGTCCGACTGTAGTTGGTCCATGCTCACCATATGCCCCAGTATTTGACAATGTATACAAATCTATCCCTTTTACTATGCCATCTTTTGTTGCACCAAGTCTTACATGCATCTGCATTTCATGTCTTGGTGATGATGCTGACAATGATTCTTTTCTCGAAAAAATAATCTTTGAAGGCTTTTTTGTCATCCAAGTTACAAATGCAGGATATATCTCTGAAACAGACGTCTGCTTTGCTCCAAAGCCACCACCAATCCTAGGCTTTGTAACCCTTATCATTGATGGCGAAATTCCAAGTGCGTGAGATATGATTCTTCTGCAGTGGAATACAATCTGTGTTGAGCTTACAACATGAAGCCTGCCATATGTATCTATTGTGCAAAACGTCCTGAAAGTCTCCATCATACTCTGCTGGCATGCTTTTGTATGGTATGTTCTGTCAATAACAACATCACACTCATTCAGGACTTTATCTATATCTCCATTACCACTCTCATCATGTGCACAAAGATTTCTTTTGTTGTCAGCTCCGACAGGACAAAGTGATTCCCAGGTATCTTCAGGATGAACGAGAATTTTATTATCTTTCGCTTTAGTAAAATCAAGTACAGGTTCAAGTACTTCATATTCTACTTTTATAAGCTTCATTGCCTTATCAACACACTTTTCATCAACTCCGGCAACAATAGCAACAGGATCCCCTATAAATCTTACATGTCTGTCAAGTATGAGCCTGTCATACGGACTTGGCTCAGGATATGTCTGTCCGGCACATGTAAAACGTTTCATATTCTGGTCAATATCTTTATATGTAAAAACTGCCTCTATTCCAGGTACTTTCATTGCTATATCCGCATTAATATCCTTAATGACAGCATTAGCATAAGGAGAACGCAACAACTTCACAATAAGACAGTCATCTGGTGCAATATCATCTGTATACACAGGCTTTCCAAGCAGAAGCTGCATCGCATCTTTTTTTCGTATAGCTTTATTAACTGCTTTCATTACTGTAACTCCTTTTCTTTTTTAGCTTTAATATAATTAAGAATTCCTCTGAGCTGCCCTTCGTAACCTGAACACCTGCAGAGATTTCCTGACAGAAATTCTCTAATTTCATTTTCATCCGGATATGGATTTTCTCTGAAAAGTGCAATTGCATTCATAACAAATCCCGGATTGCAAAAACCACACTGTTCAGCTCCCTGGTCTGCTATAAAAGTTACAAATTCAGAAGCCTCTTCCTGAATACCTTCAAGCGTTGTTACACTGCACTTATCCGCTCTTACAGCAAGAACTGAACATGAAAGAACAGGCTTTTCATCAAGAAACACTGTGCACAGACCACAATTAGAAGTTTCACAGCCGCATTTTACACTATAGCATCCGTGTTTTCTCACAAAATCATAAAGTGTCATATCAGCGGCTATATCAGACACGACAGATTTTCCATTTAATTTAATGTTAACTAACATATATTCTCCCATCTGAATCTCAATTATTTATTAATATTTATTAAAGCTCTTTTTGTAAGAACACCTGCGAGATGGCTTCTATAACCGGCACTTCCACGCATATTTCCCTGTGTTGGCAGATTTTTTTCAACAAAATCAGCAAATTTTTCTATTGATTCTTCACTAATTCCAGATGAAAGTATGTCATAAGTATCTTTAACAATAACAGCCTTCCCAGGTCGTGCACCTATACAAATATTGCATAAACCTGTATCTGCAAACTTTACTCCTGCACATGTCAATACAGGCAGATCAGTTTCAGTAATTCTCACCGCTTCATAAAACATATGCCCCGGTCTTTTCTTTACAATAATATTTACAATAATATCATTGTCATAGCTTCGACCAGCATAGTCTTCAAGCCTGACAATACCTTCCTTATATAATTCAACATAAGAATCTAGTCCAATCAGAAGTGTAAGCACATCAGAGAAACCATATCTTCCAAATACACTTCCCCCAACTGTCGCAAGATTCCTGAACTGAACCCCGACAATATGTCTTAAAGCTTCTTTTACACACCCACCTGTATATTGATTAAATCCATCATGAACTTCCAACTGTCTTAATGTTACCATACATCCAATTCTAAATTCATCATCATTTTCTTCAATTTTATCAAGTCCAAGTCCTGACAAATCAATTGCTGTATTTATTCTGCTATCGCCCATACGCATCCACATCATACCGCCAATAATTTTGTTATTCTTTTTCTGATTAAGCTCATAAGCTTCATCAAGACTTTCAACTTTAATATAATTCTGTATATTAAGCATAAAAACTCCAATCTTTTAATTTTGCAAAACTTAGCATCTAACTGCTATAAATATAACGGCTTGTAAAAATATTGTCAATCTGATAAACTCTATTTGATAAATTAAATTAATGAAAGGAATTTGATAATGAAACTTTTCAAAAAAATATCTGCTGTCGCCTTAGCAATGATTATGCTCATCTCTGTCACTGCGTGCAACTCTTCACATTCTGACAGCAATACTAAAAACACAACAGAAAACACTACATCTGCTTTTGAAATCATGTCTGATTTCAACGAAATCGGCGTAAGTTACCCACTCACTGTTACTGACCAGGCTGGAAGAACTGTAACATTTGATAAAGCTCCTGAAAAAATTGCTTCTTCATACTATATTTCAACAAGTCTTCTTATCGCACTGGGATTAACAGATAAGCTCGTTGGTATTGAAGCAAAAGCAAACACACGAAATATATATAAACTTGCTGCTCCTTCAGCAGTAAATCTGCCTAATATGGGAACTGCAAAAGAATTTAATACAGAAGCATGCGTTGCAGCTGCTCCTGATGTAGTATTTCTTCCGATGAAATTAAAAAAAGCTGCCGATACACTTGATGAACTTGGTATAAAAGCAGTTGTTGTAAATCCTGAAGATCAGTCGCTTTTAAAGGAATGCATAACTTTAGCAGGAAAAATAACTAATACATATGGAAGAGCTACTGCTCTTAATAATTCAATAGATACATTTTTAACAAGTACAAAAAACGATGTTGCAGATGAAAAAGCCCCATCTGTATATCTTGCCGGTAACAGCTCTGTTCTGTCAACAGCAGGCAGTCATATGTATCAGGATACGCTTCTTACAAATGCCGGCGGAAAGAATGTTGCATCTGAACTTACAGATACTTATTGGGCAAATGTTTCTTACGAACAGATTCTTACATGGAATCCTGAATATATTATTATAGCTGCTGATGCATCATACTCTGTTGACGATGTATTAAATGATGCCAATCTTGCAAACTGCACAGCAATTAAAAATAAAAATGTTGTAAAGCTTCCAAACGATACTGAAGCATGGGACTCTCCAGTACCAGGAAGTTTTCTCGGCAGTATTTATATTGCACATATCCTTCATCCTGATAAAATAACAAAAGATTTCTACGAATCATGCGTAACAGAATTTTATAAAAATTTCTATGGATTTACACCTTCAAAATAATATGGGAATGATTTATGTTAAAAATCACTAACTACAAAAACAAAATTATATTTTTATCTGTTATATGGATACTGCTTCTTATTGCAGTATCCATATGGTCAGTTTTTACAGGACAATATCCACTTACAATAAAAGGATTACTGGACGGCGATAAAATGATGCTTATGGTGTTTTTCCGTCTCCGCTTACCACGTGTAATTATGGGAATTATTGGTGGATTTGGTCTCTCAATTGCCGGTTATGTTTACCAGCTGGTATTTAAAAATCCTCTTGCATCGCCTGATATTGCAGGTGTTTCATCAGGGGCAAGTGCCGGTGCAGCATTTGCTATCGTTGCAGTTTCAGCTTCAGCACCATTTATTTCAATATGTGCATTTGCAGGAGGTCTAATTGCACTTTCGATTACACTTCTTACAGCATATGCAGTTCCGGGAAAAAACAGATACACCATAATACTTACAGGTATTGCAATCCACTCTGTTGCACAGACAATTCTTATGTTTTTAAAACTTGCTGCCGACCCGGAAAAACAGCTTGCATCCATAGAATACTGGATTATGGGAAGTCTCAATGGTATATCCATCGACAGTATTGCTATTCCCTTTTTTATAACATTTATTGGTTTCTTTATTATACTTTTACTATACAGGCAAATTCTAATACTATCTATCAATGAAGATGAAGCAGCTTCTTTAGGTGTAAATGTCACAATATTCAGATTCATTATACTGATTACAGCGACGTTAATAGTTTCATCAATAATATGTGTAACCGGTCTCATAAGTTTTATCGGTCTTATAGCCCCACATATTGCCAGACTGCTCACTGGAAGAAATGACCGTTTCACATACATTTCAAGCGGTTTTGCCGGCACTATTATAATGACTCTTTCAGATATTTTTGCAAGAAGTTTATCATCATCCGAACTTCCTGTAAGTATATTTACATCTGTTATTGGGGCACCACTGCTTATAATTCTTCTTATAAAATCAAACAAAAAGGAGGATTTGTAATGCCTGATTTAATCGTTCCAACACTTGATATATCAGATGTATCTGTATACTATGGTCATAAATGTGCTGTTGAAAATGTAAGCTTTAATGCACATTCCGGACATATTTATGCTATTATCGGAAATAATGGATGTGGCAAAACTTCCCTTATGAAAGCTGTTATGAATCTTACCGGTCACAATGGCATATGCAGACTTAACGGAAAAACACTGGAAAAAATGTCAGTAAAAAAAAGAGCCCGGTTAATAAGCTATATACCGCAGAAAACCGGAATAAATATAAGTATGACAGTAAGAGAAGTATGTCTTTTAGGATTTAATCCACATCTTCGGATATTTGAATCATACAGCAGTAATATGAGACAGCAGGTTGATAAAGCTATCGATTCTGTAGGACTTGCCGGTTTATACAACACTGATTTTTTAACTTTAAGTGAAGGGCAGAAACAGTTATGCATACTTGCAAGAACGCTTATAGAAGATACACCTCTTCTGCTTCTTGATGAACCTGACAGTGCTCTTGATTTTGCAAATCGACATATGCTTATGAAGCATATAACTCATATTTCAAGAAATAATAAATGTGTAATAATGTGTATCCACAGTCCTGAACTGGCACTTGAATACAGCGATGTAATATTTCTTATGAAAAACGGAAAAATCATATCTGATATTGATGTCCATACAGCAGATATTACAGAAATCAATGAAAAAATGTCATTTTTATATAGTAATATTAATGTAGTTGAATGTGCCGATGCTAACGGTAGATTACACAAAACAGTTCTTTCATTATAAAGGATGGGATTATTATGAATAATTTTTATATGGATGCTTCAGCGGTCCTTAATTTTTACAATATAACCGGCAAGAAACATCTTTTTATTACAGGTTGCAAGGGCAGTGGCAAATCAACTCTTTTAAATAATTTATGCGTGCTTTTAAATGAAAATTTTGATTTTTTGCGAAGTTACAAAACCATGAAACCTGAAGTAGTTATAAAATCTAATCTTATTGAAAATGCACGTGAATATACAATAGGCACTCCACTAACCGCAAACCCTGATTCTTTATCAAAAGGCAATAACATGAAAGCCGTACAAGAAGGTTTTCTTAAATGTGCCATACCGGCTATCCGTTCACACATTGACAATTCAAATAATAGATTTTTTGTTATTGATGAACTCGGATATCTTGAAAGTTCCTGCATTCAATTCCAGACTTCTATATTTGAACTTCTGAACAGTTCACATGTATTAGCTGTAATAAGGAAACAGTCAACATCTTTTCTTGACAAAATACGTTCACGAAAAGATGTACTTCTTATAGATATAGACACTATATTCAATAACCTCTCATGCATTATCATGGCCTCAGGCATGTCAAAAAGATTTGGTCATAATAAGCTGACTGCTGACTTTAATGGAAAAACGCTTATTGAAAATGCTATATCAGAAAGCCGCTTTGTAAATTTTAAAGACCGTATTGTTGTGACACGCCACAACGATGTAGCCGATATATGCAGACATGAAAATATACATTTTATAAAACATGATATGCCATACAGAAATGACATGATACGTATCGGCGTGACACATATTATTAATAATTCATATTCTGGTGGAATTTTATTTCTGCCAGCAGATCAACCATTAATAAAAAGAACAAGTCTACAACTTCTTTGTCTTTTATTTGTTTATCATAATGATAAAATATGCAGACTTAGTTTTAACGGAAATGCCGGCTCTCCATGTATATTTCCATCTCATTATTTTAACGAACTTTTAAATCTCCCAGAACACAAAGGTGGCGGATTTCTTATTAAAAAATATCCTGCACAGGTCATTGCTGTTCCTGCACAGGATAAATATGAATTATATGATATTGACACACCGGATGATATTATTCGTCTTTCGGCAATATCACATTAAGTATTATTGCAACAAATGCTGCCGGAACAATACCAGATTCACCAAATATAAGCTGGACTGCCTGTGGTGTATGTGAAAGAATTGCCGGACTGACTCCCATACCATAACCTACTCCAAGTGCAACTGAAACTATAGAAAGTCTTCTTGCATTTAGAGGTTCTTTAGTTATAAGCTGAATACCGCTTACTATAATTGATGAGAACATCATAACTGCAGCACCTCCAAGTACAGATTGAGGCATAATTGAAATTAATGCACCTAGTTTTGGAATAAGTCCACAGAGTATAAGAAAAACAGCTCCTGAAGCAAGTGCTATTCTGTTAACAACCTTTGTCATTGCCACAAGACCAACATTCTGGCTAAATGACGTATTAGGAAGAACGCCAAACAATGCTGCCAGTGTTGAACCGATACCATCACACATAACACCGCCTGAAAGTTCCTTGTCTGTTGCTTCTCTTTGCATTCCACCTTCCATAACACCCGAAATATCACCAACTGTTTCTACCGCTGTAACAACAAACATAACAAGCACCGGCAAAATTGCTCTCAGGTCAAATACAGGTTTTATCGGCATAAACTTTGGAATTGCAATCCATTTTGCCTCTGCAACTTTGTTCCAGTTAAGCACCCATGACTTTGTATATTCTACTCCATCAGCAGAAACTGCTGTATGTGGAAGAACTAATCCCATAATAAATGCAACAATATAACCAACTATAATTCCAATAAGTATAGCTGATGAACTAATATATCCTTTCGTCCAATGTTTAAAAAACAATATCACTACAAGGACAACAAAAGCCAGAAAAAGATTTTCCAAAGAGCCAAAATCTTTAGCTGAATTTCCACCTCCAAAAGAATTAATACCAACTGATATAAGTGACAAACCTATAGATAAAACTACAGTTCCTGTCACTACTGATGGAAAAAATCTTCTCAAAGGTTTAATAAATGCTCCAAGTACAGTCTCAAACAAGCCTCCTATAATAGATGCCCCCATCAGTGCTCCATAAGCTAATACTCCACCGCCCATAATTTTAGTTACACTGCTGAATACTCCTATAAATCCGGAACTTGTACCCATAATAATAGGAACTTTTCCACCTATTGGTCCAATTGCAAATAACTGAATAAGTGTTACAATACCGGCTATAATCATCGCATTCTGTAAAAGTGCAACCTGAACAGATGCATATTCACTTCCTGCACCAATCCCGCATGCACCGGTTATAATAAGAAGCGGTGTAAGATTACCAACAAACATCGCCATAACATGCTGAAGTCCAAGTGGTATTGCCTGCTTCAATGGAAGTTTTCCATTAAAATCATATGCCTCCGGCATAAGTTCGCTAATTTTTTTCATAAATCCTCCATTTATTAATAAATCTTTCAATGAACAATATAATTCAAAATACAAATATTAGCAATATTTATCATTAAAAAAAACATACTTTATTTTTTTATCAAATTTCTGACCCGCCTTACATACAGAACTTTCAAACTCTGGTCTGTTGACTGCATCCGGAAAATACTGCGGCTCAAAACATACCCCATCACGGGGTGCGTATATATGTCCGTGTTTTCCTTTTACATTTCCAATATAATTGCCTGTATACATCTGAATTCCCGGATAATCCGAGCTTATCTTCATAGCAATACCGGTTTTGTCTCCGTAAACTTCCACACATTCAGCCAGCTTCTGTGAATCAGGGTGGTCAATCACCCAGTTATGGTCGTAACCTCCCGCAATCTTAATCTGCTCATATTCTGAATTAATATCATCACCTATTCTTTTTATTTTTCTAAAATCCATAGGTGTTTTCTCAACTGCACGAACTTCTCCTGTAGGAATTGCACCGGCTCTTAATGGTGTAAAAGAAACTGCATGTATAACGGTCTTATGATTAACAATACTTCCACTTCCCTCTCCATTAAGATTAAAATAACTGTGATTTGTCATATTAATTACTGTATCCATATCAGAAACCGCATTATACTCAATCTCAAATGAATTACTGCCTGTTATTCTGTATATAATATAAAACTTTGCATTTCCGGGAAATCCCTGGTCAAGATGCAGGCTCTCAATTTCAAATATAATTGAATCATCCCTGTATTCTGTTACATGCCACATTCTTTTTGAAAAAAGATGTGGTCCGCTATGCAGATTATTTTCCCCATCATTTTTTGCAAGTACATATTTAATATTATTTAAGGTAAATTGTGCATTGGAAATTCTGTTTGCATTTCTTCCGATATTAAACCCAAAACAGTCATTGTCATTTTCATAACCTGCAACATCATCATAACCAAGCGTTATGTCAACAAATTCGCATGATTTATCCTTAACTTCCACACTCACAAGTGTTCCGCCAAAATCAGTGACACAAATCCTTAACATATCTGTCATTAAACTGTAAAGATGTGCTGTTTCCCCTGATGATAACTGTCCAAAATTTTTCACCATAAAATTGTACCTCCTCTATAAATCAATATTTATATTCACGTTAATTTTATTTAATTATATCCCGATTATTTTTTAAAAGCAAATCATGTTGGCATTTTTACACATATTAAATTCAATTATATACTTCGGTCCTAATAAACTATGAGAAACACGCTCCGCGGGTTTCTCAAGTTATCGCGGCACTCGCCAAGGTCTCGTGCAAGCACGGACTTTGGCTCGTTACACGCGTAAATAAAAAAGGACTGCCAAACCAATCACTTAGTGTGGCAGTCCTGCAAATAGGATGGAAGGTACTTTTATATGAATATTACCGGCTTCTTCTTATTAACTATCAATCGCAATCAATAAGAAGCACAGCAACATCATTAACATTTGTTCCGGTCGGACCAGTTATAATAAGTCCGCCTGTTTCTTTTAACGCATTATATGCATCATTTTGTCTGAGAACATCAAATATATTAATGCCTTTCTTTCTGAGTTCTCCCGCAGTATCAGCATCAGCATATCCTCCAGCGGCATCTGTCGGACCATCAGTTCCGTCGCTTCCGATACTGAATATGGCAGCATTTTTAATACCATCAATTCCACTGGCTGCTGACAGTGCAATCTCCTGATTTCTTCCGCCTTTGCCATGTCCGGTGAGATTAACAACTGTCTCGCCACCGGCAATATAGGCTGTCTTTTTATTACCATGGCAATGTGTTTTTGCTATAGAGGCAAGAAAACTTCCTGCTTCCTTCGCCTGACAGCAAAGCTGGTCTGTAAGAATTACTGACTCAAAACCATGTTTTTCACATTCTTTTGCCGCTGCATTGCAAAGTTCTCTTACACTACCATTAATCAATGTCGTAACATTATCCAGTTTTTTTGGTGTTTCAACCTCCATAAGCTTTTCAGCATCCGGTGAAAGCTTCAGGTTATATTTATTTACAATTTTTTTTGCATCCTCACATGTAGTAGAATCAGGACACGCCGGTCCGGAAGCAATCATATCAAGAGGATCTCCAAGTATGTCTGAAAGCACAATTGAATATACATGTGCCGGTTCGCATATTTTTGCAAATCTTCCGCCTTTTACCATAGATAAACGTTTTCTTATAGTATTTATCTCCACAATGTCTGCACCACAGGAAAGAAGCTGGTTAGTTATGTCTGAGAGCTCATCACCTGAAATCTGTGGTTTTTCAAACAATGCACTTCCACCTCCTGAAAGGAGAAAAAGAACTGTATCATTACTTTTTAAATCAGAAACCATATCAAGGACTTTCTGTGTTGCCTTAAAGGAATTGTCATCAGGCACAGGATGTCCTGCTTCAAAACATGTCACATTTTCTATCTCACCTTTGACATGTCCATATTTTGTTATAACAATACCTTTATCTATTCTATCGCCCAAATATTCTGATGCAGCATTTGCCATCTGCCATGCTGCTTTTCCTACTGAAACAAGAATTACCCTGCCGGGAAATTCTTTATTCTCAAGTGCTCTTATTACTGCTTTATCCGGCAGAACAGCTTTTATTGCTGCATCTATTATATTATCTGCAACCTTTTTTAATTCATAATTCATATGTTTCCCCTTTCCGTCTGATCTTCTATTATATACCAGACTTTTCTGGTTTTTATCGAAATACAAATATTAAAGTTTGATATCTGCCAGTTTCTCATAATAATGAATTATTGCACTGTGGTCACTGCTTCCGTCTCCATTATTATGAAGATATTGCATTATCTCCTGAATCTGTGATGTCATTGGAACAACAGCACCAACACTGTGTGCACATTCCAAAGCATTATTCAAATCTTTGATGTGTAAATCAACCCTGAATCCCGGCTTTACATCATCATTAATCATCATAGGCACTTTTGCATTCATTACTGTAGAACCAGCAAGTCCGCCTTTTATTGCCTCAAAGACACACTCAGGATTAACACCGGCCTTTTTTGCCAGAATAAATGCTTCTGACACTGCCTGTATATTACCTGCTACAATTATCTGATTAGCAAGTTTAGTTGTATTTCCTGCTCCAAGCTCACCGCATCTGGTTACAGATGAACCCATTTTAAAAAGTATTTCTTTATATTTTTCAAATGTATTCTCATCTCCGCCAACCATAAATGCAACTGTTCCATCTATGGCTTTTGGTTCTCCACCGGATACGGGAGCATCAAGCATTTCAATTTCTTTCTCTTTCAAAATTTTTCCAATATATCTGCTGTCAACCGGATTTATTGAACTCATATCTATAAAACATGTACCTGATTTCATATACCGGGCTACACCATTTTCACCAAGAATTACTTCTTTTACCTGTGGGCTGTTTGGAAGCATTGTAATAACAACATCACTGTTTTTCGCAATATATTCTAATGTTCCGCTTTCTGCACCACATTTTTCAAGTTCATTAATATTTTCTATATGATGGTCATTAACAATTAATGAATATCCTGCTTTACAAAGATTCTTCGCCATTGGTTTCCCCATTATTCCAAGTCCGATAAACCCAATAACCATATAAATCCTCCTGATTTTATATCATTTTAACAGCATTTTAATTATAAGAATAATGAAAGTATGAATATCTCAACCATAGATGCAATACCCATGATTAATGTACATACTGTCTGCGTCTTATATCCCTGTTCAGGTGTCATATCACCAAAGTTAGTAACAACCCAGAAATATGAATCGTTAGCATGTGATACTGTCATGGCACCGGCACCAATAGCCATTACACAAAGTACTGACTTTACAGGTGTTGCAAGTCCGAGTACAGGAAGAAGCGGAGCAAGTATACCTGCTGTTGTTGTAATAGCAACTGTTGATGAACCCTGTGCACTCTTTAATATTGCTGCAAGTATGAACGGGAAGAATATACCTACTGCCGAAAGCACTTCTGCATGCTGTGTTATGTAGCTTACCATTGATGTTGAAGAAATAACTTTACCAAGAACACCACCTGCTGCTGTTACAAAAAGAATAGGACCAACAGTTTTTAATGTCTCATTAGTAATGTTATAAAAATCACTCATCTTATGAGCAGTTGCAAGCTGGATTACTGCAAATATTGTACCAACTGCAAGGGCAATAATTGGCTTTCCTAAGAACTGGCAGGCGATATCAAGTGCTCCTGTCCAGCCGGCCATAGATGAAATTGAGCCAAGTGCCATAAGTATAATTGGAACAAGAATTGGAGCAAGTGCATTAAATCCATTAGGAAGTTTGCCATATTCTGCAACAAGTTCTTCATATGTTTTTGCTGCTTCTGCATTATCGCCTGTCTCGTCTGCACTCTTTACTTTCTTGCCGATAAACTTTGCATAAATAAGACCTGCAATAAGAGGGAATATAGAACATACAACACCAAGTCCCATTACAAGTAAAAGATTATCACCTACACCAAGTGTACTTGCTGCTGCAATCGGACCAGGTGTTGGTGGAATAAATACATGTGAAATATAAAGACCTGCTGACAAAGCAACTGTCATAGCTACACTTGATACTGCTGTTCTCTTTACAAGAGCCTTTCTGATTGGATTCAAAATAACAAAACCGCTATCACAGAAAACAGGGATTGAAACAACCCATCCCATAAGTTCAATAGCAAGTTCAGGTCTCTTCTTACCAACAACTTTAATTACCATATCGGCAAGCTTTAATGCTGCACCTGTCTTTTCGAGAACTGAACCGATAAGTGCACCAAGAATAATTACAATACCGATGCTGCTGAATGTTCCCGAAAATCCTGCTCCGATTACTGTTGGAATTCCGGAAATCTTCTTTCCGTCTGCCGTGACTGTATCAACAAATGGAATTCCTGCAATTATAGCAAGAATAAGTGATACAGCCATGATAGCAAGGAAAGGATGAACCTTAAACTTTGAAATTGCTACTATCATGACTATGATAGCTAAAATAAAGACAATAATTAATGCTATTCCTGACATAATAAACACCCCTTTTCGTTATTTTTTATACGATTTGTACAATAGCTCGTACTGTCTATGGTGCAATCATATCACGGAAGCAAATCTTTTCACATGTTACACGTAACATAATTATTTAAATTATTTTGTTTCATGTAACAAAGCATATGTTTCACTTTTTTCCATTTCTATATCCTGCATAATAAGATATGCCATATATAATGCCGGATTTTCGGATGGTTTTCTGACATCATATCCGGTCAGTTCCTTCAATTTGCCAATCCTGTACTGCAATGTATTCTTATGTATATAAAGACTATCAGATACCGCCTGAATAGAGCCCTGCTCTTTATAATAAGCCTTCAGGAGTGACATATATTCTTTTACTTCATCAACAGATGAATTCTTGAAAAGCTTGGTAATATATTCAAGCTTAATTTTGGCAGGAATACAGTTAACAAGCAGTTCCAGACTCATATCCTCATAGCAGATAATCTTTTCATGTTCAGCTGCTGCTGCATTCCACGCCCTATGTGCCTGGATGTATGCCTCATGCATATCATCACTTTTCCCTGCAATCCCTATATTAAGATTCAGTTTCTGCTTTTCATATATATAATCTGCAAGTTCATTTGAAAATTCTATTACCTTTTCTGTTGTCATATCATCTATAAGAATTATCTGTCTTGACGCATTTCTGAAATGTGCCTTGTAACCATTTCTGTTAAGAAATGCTGCAACATTATTTTCAAATTTGGCAATTACAGACTGACCTTCCTGATTATCTTTATACTCATCAAGTTCATCAATACTTACAATAATAATTCTTCCCGGCTTGTCTATATCTATCCCAAGAGATTTCCCTCGTTCTCTCAGGTCATCAAAGTTTTTATATCCATCATTTATGAGCCATTCTTCAAAAAAAGCATTTTTTACACGCTTATCCATGAGCTGATGATAACTGACACGGCGTTCCATAAGCAGAATTTCGGTCATCTTTTTTATCAGACGTCCGGCTGTTATTACCTCATCGTGACTTCCGGTAATTCCGACAACACCAACAATTTCACCATCAAGTTCAAGCGGAAGGTTAATTCCCTGTTTCATTCCCCTTTCCTTATCATCTTTCTTAAGATAATATTCATCAAGACATTCCGTAATGATTTTGTATGCTCCATAGTGAAAATCGCCTATTCTTGATTTATCACAGCTTGCAATTATATGCCCCGTCTCATCCATAAGATTAATATTTTGTTTTACAAGCTGCGATATTTCATCAACTATCTGCATCGCAGCATTTTTTGATATATGCATTGTATTTCTCCATTCATATTTAAAATAATTGTAATTTTTCGCTCTTTTAAATGTATTAATAATATACCACTCAAAACATAATATTCAATATATTTATTTTAATTGAAACGTCAACACTTGATATTTTCTTTTGTAAATGCAATAATGAGTTTGTTTTATGAACTGCCACACTACAACGGCAAAATCAGAATGGAGATTAACTATGGCAAACAACAGATTAACAAGAAAACAGCGTGCAGCTGTAGTCAGACGACAAAAAATCACACTTGCAGCAGGCATTGCAGTTTTAATTTTAGTAATTATATTCGTACTAGCATTTAAAGGCTGTAACAGTAAAAAAAAGAATAACGACAAAACAGTCCCGGCTAATACTGAGACTACTACTGATGACAATAAAACAACAACAGAAAACAACAGCGAAAACATAAAATCTGAGGAGGACCAGGATGCTTCCACATCATCAGATAACAATGCTGATAATAATTCTAATGGAGGCTCTGATAACAATTCAGGTAATGATAATAACAGCTCTGATTATTCAGGAAGCCAGTATGCTGATTCGCAGTCTGTCTCATCCAAAGGATTTTCAATCCAGACTATCAATGGAATAACATATGTTGATGGGGTGCTTATCGCCAATAAAACTTACTCTCTTCCAAGTGATTTTATTCCTCAGGACCCTGAGGTTCCTGTAACAAGCCAGCGAAGCACAACAAGTCTTGACAGAACACTTATGAGTGCATGGCGTACGATGCAGGCTGATGCTTCTTCACAGGGACTTAATATCTATATTGCAAGTGCTTATCGTTCATACAGTTATCAGGTAAATCTATATAATTCCTATGTAGCAAGAGATGGAAAAGCTGCCGCAGATACATATTCATCAAGACCCGGTAATTCAGAACATCAGACAGGGCTCTGTTTTGACCTCAATTCTATAGATGACAGCTTCGGCGATACCGCAGAGGGCAGATGGGTCAATGACAACTGTTATAAATACGGCTTCTGCATACGTTTTCCTAAGGGTAAGGATGCATACACAGGCTATCAGTATGAATCATGGCATTTAAGATATGTCGGCAAAGATCTTGCTGAAAAGCTTTACAACAATGGCAATTGGATTTCACTTGAAGAATATTTTGGAATCACAAGCGAATATCCGGATTAAGTAAAAATTTGAATATTGAGAAATATATGAATAAAAAAAGCCCCGCCGCAGCGGCGGGGCTTTTTTTATTAGGAAATTTTTATGAATGCAACCTGTTTTAATACTATCTATGAATCTTATATGCAATATTTTTATTTTATGAAACCGACTTCTTTTGCAATTTTTTCATACGCGGCATCTTTGCGTTCATTGAAAATAACTTTATTTTCCTCAAACATGTTATTTCCCTTTGTGTCGATTGATACGATAAGAGGACCGAACTCCTTAACGCGGCAGTTCCAAAGTGTCTCAGGCATCCCCAAATCTCTCCACTCGGCTCTTACAATTTCCTCAACCTCTGTTGCTGCAACTACAGCATTTCCGGCAGGAAATACACAGTGAATGGCACCGAATTCTTTACATGCACGCTCTGTATTTTCTTTCATTCCGCCTTTTCCGATGATAACGCGTACACCTGTGAGCTTTACGAATTCATACTCAAATTTTTCCATACGCATGCTTGTTGTCGGACCAACCGATACCATTTGGAATTTATCATTTTCAAGAGGTCTGATAATAGGACCCGCATGGAAAATCGCATTATTTCTTACATCTACCGGAAGTTCTCTTCCCTCTTCAACAAGTCTTCTGTGGGCAACGTCACGGCATGTTGTCATGCTTCCGTCAAGATAAATAATATCTCCGACTTTAATATCTTCCAAATCCTGTGCCGTAACAGGTGTTATAAGTACCTTTTTTCCGTCTCTGATTTCTACCATTATAAAGTCACCTCCGAATGTGTTGTAATTGTATAATTAAGATCTTTATCAAAAATAATGTGTCCTCTTCTGTGGCTCCAGCATCCGACATTTACAGCCACACCGATTGCAGAAGGATGACGTGCCGTATTTTCAATGTTTACGCCCATTACCGAATATTTACCGCCCATGCCCTGTGGTCCTAAACCGATTGAATTAATACCATCTTCAAGAAGTCTCTCCATTTTTGCGGCTCTTTCATTTTCATTATGTGAACCGATAGGTCTCATGAGTGCCTTCTTTGAAAGAAGTGCCGCTGTCTCCACAGATGTTGCAACGCCGACGCCCACAAGAAGCGGAGGACATGCGTTAAGACCGTAGCTTGTCATTACATCAAGGACAAATTTTGTTACGCCCTCGTAGCCTTCGCCCGGCATAAGAACCATTGCTTTTCCTGGAAGCGTACATCCGCCGCCTGCCATATATGTATATATTTCGCATGAATCACTATCTGGTACAATATCCCAGAATACTGTAGGAGTTCCTTTTCCGACATTTTTTCCGGTATTATACTCGTCAAATGTTTCAACGCTGTTGTGTCTTAAAGGTGCTTCAAATGTTGCCTGCACAACCGCTTCTTTAAGAAGTGTCTCAAGTTCTCCAATCAATGGAAATTTTGTTCCGCATTTTACCCAGAACTGAAGCACACCTGTATCCTGACAGCTAGGTCTGTTAAGTTCAACCGCAAGTTTCTGATTTTCAAACATTGTGTTATAAATTGTCTTTGATAAAGGACTGTCCTCCTTATCTCTCAACTCCTGAAGTTTTGCGATTACATCATCAGGCAGTTTCTTTGCCGTATAAGCAATAAACTTAGCCATGTAATCTGTAAGCTGTTTTACCTGTTCTTCCTTTGACATAATAAATCCTCCTTGTTTTTACGAAGTAAAAATCCGAGCTCCAATGTGAGGAGAGGATTTTAACCTCCTTGTTTTTACGAAGTAAAAGTTACATTTTCGACTTTTATATTGATACTTTTTTACTTAATCCGCAAAAAGCATTTGTTTTTACGGAAAAAACGGATATAAAATCGGTAAAAGTATCATACTCACTATTGTTGAAACTATAATCAACGGAATTCCCGATTTTGCATAATCCTTAAATGTATATCCGCCCGCTCCTATTACCATTGTGTTTGCAGGCATTCCTATCGGTGTAGCATAAGCACATGAGCCACCAATTACGCAAGCCATAAGTACGGCACTCGGGTCAGCCCCGATTGCTTCCGATATTGACAAGCATATCGGAACCATAAGTGCTGTCGTTGCTGTGTTACTCATAAAATTAGTGAGCACACAACAAAGAATAAATACTACAAATGTAAGTAAATACGGTGACGGGTTATCTCCAAGAAAGCTGATGACTTTATTTGCAAGAAGCTCTCCCGCACCTGATTTCTGAAGTGCTGACGCAAGCGAAAGTGTACCGCCGAACAAAAATATTGTTTTTAAATCTATTGATTTTAATGCCTGCTTTTCAGAAATTACACCCGTAACTACGAGAAGCAGTGCTCCGATACAGCCTACAACGCAAAGCTTAATTCCGATTTTTTCTTCAAAAATCATTCCGATAAGAGTTAAAATCAAAATTATAAGAGACAGCCACTGTTTCCACTTAGGAACATCTGAATAATCTTTCTGTTCGCCGTACACCGAATCTCCCGACGGCTTTGTGTCAGGCAGAAGCTTGTATCCTATCAATGCGAAAAATAAAATTCCCGTTATAAGAATCGGTAAACCGATTTTTGTATATTCAAAAAATCCGAACGATTTTCCGATTTCCTGCATTGCCGATTGGGCAATCAGATTTCCCGGTGCACCTATAAGCGAAAGATTTCCGCCCATAGCCGCCGCAAATACAAGCGGCATAAGAAGTTTTGACCTTGAATATCCTGATTTTGCCGCAATTCCTATAACAACCGGAATAAGAACCGCCGCTGTTCCCGTATTTGAAAGCACTCCACTCATCAATCCCACAATCACCATAATTGCGATGATAAGCTGTCTTTCCGACTTAGCAAAATGTGTAACCACTCCTCCGATTTTGTTTGCCATTCCTGTCTCAAACAATGCTCCTCCGACAATGAACATGGCTACGAATAAAATTACATTGCTGTCAATAAATCCTGAAAAAGCTGTTTTCCAATCAAGCACTCCCGTTATGATAAGTCCGATACAGACAATCATTGATGTAACACCAAGCGGAAGTTTTTCCCATATGAACATTATGATTGCAAACAGCAAAAATACTAATGTTATTGCTGCATGACTCATTAGCAACCCTCCTTATTATTTACATCATATCTTTAGTGAAATAACACGGCCGTTTGTTTATTTCCCTTTGCTTGATTGCATTATATTAATAACTTATGTTGTTGTAAATTTATAAAAACTAATGGTTTTATAAGTTTTTTTTATGCCTTTTATATAAATTTATTCATTTTCACCAAAAATATGGTATACTGAATACAATATTAAAAAACATTATCCGCTGAACAGTGCAATAAAGCACTCCTACGGATTTTTACAAAATGAGGTTTTTATGAAGATTGTACAATTAGAATATTTTTGTGCGGTTGCAAGACTGCACAGCATAACGCAGGCTGCAGCCGAGCTTTATGTTACACAGCCCGCTGTTTCAAGTGCAATTAAGGAACTTGAAAAAGAATTTAACGTCAGTCTGTTTAACCGTTCAAAAAATCATCTGACGCTTACAAAAGAGGGTGAATTATTTTACCAGAAAGCTCAAAAGCTTCTCGCCGAGTACAAACAAACGCTTAACCAGCTTCACGACATAGGCAGAACTATTTCAGCGGTAAAAATAGGAATCCCACCTCTTTTGAGCACAATATTTTTTCCTGAAATGATTAATGATTTTCACAGGGAATATCCCGACATTCCTTTTGAATTATTTGAATATGGTTCAATCCGTGCTGCCAATCTCGTGCATGAAGGCATACTTGACGCAGCATTGGTAAATATGCACTTTTATGAAATAGATAAGCTTAATTCCATACAGATTATGCAGGATAAAATCGTTTTTTGTGTATCAAAAAATCACCCCTTTGCCAAAAAGAAAGAGGTGACTTTTGACATGATTAAAGACATGCCACTTATTATGTATAACACCGATTCTGTACAGAACGAAACTCTTGATGCAATATTTAAAAATTCGGCGATAAAGCCAAATGTCATACTGCACGCAAGCCAGCTCTACACAATAAAAAGCTTTATCTGCGAGGAATGTGCCGGAGCATTTTTGTATTCGTCGCTTTTAAAAAAGCTTCCCGGTGTTGTCGGAATTCCAATTACTCCCACAATACACCAAAGCATCGGTCTCGTATGGAAAAAAGGCAGTTACACAACCGACAGTACCGATAAATTTATTTCATTTGTAAAAAAACACACTATTTTATAGGAATTTATCAAGTTCAGTCTCAACACGCTTATTGATTTTAACCTTAGGATTTTCCGTAATCGTTCCTCTTGAGACAACCATTTTTACATGGCGTAATGCTCTGAGGTCATCGAGCGGATTTTCCTCGGTTACAATCATATCTGCACATTTATCTTTTTCGAGCGTACCGGTAATATCACCGATTCCCGCCATTTCGGCGGCTCTTGCAGTTGCCGTATACAGTGCAAACGCATTGGAAACGCCCGTATATTTGTGGAAATAATACAATTCTCTCCAAAAATCATACTGTGTAATCCACGGACATCCGACATCATTGCCAAGAACGACAGGTATATCATTTTCAAGTTGTTGTGCAAAGAAATGCCTTTCTTTCCTTGAATAACTTAATTGTATCAATTAGCGGCAAGTATTCTTGGTCCTATCTTTGTTCCCGCATTAATCTCATCTCTTAATTTTGTATCAAAACTTCCAAGTCCGCCAACCGTTCTTATTGTTGTCACACCGCTCATAAGCTCTGTTTTTGCAAATCCGGCAACCATACCGTATGCAATTGAACGCATAAGTGCATTTCCCATAAGTATTTTTACCAGTTTCTCATTATCACGCTGTTTTTTCTGCGGCTTGCCATTACCTGCAAGGTGAACATGCATATTTATAAGACCGGGCATAATATATCTGCCTTTTAAATCAACTTTTTCATATCCATTCAAATCCGTGCCTGCCTTGACAATATCCTCAATTTTATCATTGTCCGTAAGTATGACGAAGCCCTCTTTTACCTGCATATCTTTGGTTCCGTCAAGTATTTTTCCGTTAATATAAGCATATTTCATATTTTTATACTCCCTGTTTTTGAGATTTTTATTTAATACCAATTAAACAAAATCTTACGCACTGATTGACTTTCCTGTGTAAAGCTGATAATATCTGCCTTTTTCTTCCATAAGCTGGTCATGTGTACCACGCTCAATAATTCTTCCCTGTTCCATAACCATAATACAGTCTGCATTCCGTACCGTAGAAAGACGATGAGCGATAACAAATGAAGTTCTTCCTGTCATAAGTGCATCCATACCACGCTGTACAAGTTTTTCTGTACGTGTATCAATAGAAGAAGTCGCCTCATCAAGAATAAGAACAGGAGGATCTGCAACTGCTGCTCTCGCTATTGCAAGAAGCTGACGCTGTCCCTGACTAAGGTTCGCACCACCGCCGGTAAGCACTGTGTTATAACCATCAGGAAGTCTTTTTATAAATCCGTCAGCATTAGCAAGCTTTGCGGCAGCCATACATTCTTCATCAGTTGCATTAAGTCTTCCATATCTGATATTGTCCATAATCGTGCCTGTAAAAAGGTTAGTATCCTGCAAAACAATGCCCAGGCTTCGGCGTAAATCGTCTTTTTTAATATGATTAATATTAATTCCATCATAACGGATTTTACCATCCTGTATATCATAAAACCTGTTAATAAGGTTGGTAATTGTTGTCTTTCCGGCACCGGTAGAACCTACAAACGCAAGCTTCTGACCCGGTTTTGCGAACATTTTTATATCGTGAAGCACGATTTTATCAGGATTATATCCAAAATCAACTCCATCAAATGTAACATCACCCTGAAGTCTTGTATACATTTCATCTTTATTTGCAGCATTTGGTTTTTTCCATGCCCACATCTCTGTCTGTTCTTCAGTTTCATGGATTTCACCATTTGAATCATAACATATATTTACAAGTTCAACATCACCTTCATCTGTCTCTGGTACTTCATCACAAAAGTCAAATACCCTGCCGGCACCTGCCATAGCCATTACAATGCTGCTTACCTGCTGGCTTATCTGTGTTACAGGCTGTGTGAAACTCTTGTTTAATGAAAGAAATGCTACAAGTGTACCGATTGTAAGTCCGGAAAAGCCGCTTAACGCAAGCACACCACCTACAAGTGCACATAAAACATAACTTATATTTCCTATATTTCCATTGATAGGCATTGTAATATTTGCAATTTTATTAGCATTGTTGGCACTTTCTCTTAACTTGTTATTAATCTGCTTAAACTGTTCAAGACTTTCCTGCTCATGACAGAATACCTTAACAACCTTCTGCCCTTCCATCATTTCCTCAATATAAGCATTTACTTTACCGATATCTTTCTGCTGTTCAACGAAATATCTGCCGGATGCAGCGGAAAGCTTTGATGTCACAAAAAGCATAATTGCAACCATAATAACAGATACAATTGTAAGTGGTATATCAAGAACTATCATACTTACAAATGTTGATACAAGTGTTATAAGCGAATTAAGAACCTGTGGAATACTCTGGCTTATAAGCTGTCTTAATGTATCAATATCATTTGTGTATACCGACATGATATCTCCATGTGCATGTGTATCAAAGTATCTGATTGGAAGTGATTCCATATTAGTAAACATCTCTGTACGGAGCTTTTTCATAGTACCCTGACCAACATTTACCATAATTCTGTTATATCCGTATGAACATAAAACACCCACTGCAAATATTGCTACAAGTTTTAAAAGAGCCTGTGCAAGCGGTGAATAATCAGGAACTGCCATCTGTGTAAGCGGCACAATGTAATTATCAATAAGTTTCTGTATAAATAAAGTTCCACACAATGTCGTAATTGCCGAAACCAATATGCAAACGACCACCATGAAACATGCCAATTTGTAATTTTTTACTATATAAGAAAGAAGTCTTTTTAATAATAAAAGCGGATTCTTCTCTTTGTTCTCATTTTTATTTTTCATGTCTTCCTCCTATTCTCACTATTCTGCCGATTCATCGAAATCACCGCCGCCCTGCATCTGGACTTCACAGATTTCGCGGTAAACTTTGTTATTTTGCATAAGATTTTCATGTGTATCAAAGCCACTGACTTTTCCATCTTCAAGAACAATAATTCTGTCGGCATCCTGAATACTTGAAATTCTCTGCGAAACTATAAGCTTTGTTGTTCCCGGAATTTTCTGGGCAAATGCCTGTTTGATTTTTGCGTCTGTTGCAGTATCTACAGCACTTGTCGAATCATCAAGAATAAGAACCTTTGGTTTTTTAAGCAATGCTCTCGCAATACAGAGTCTCTGTCTCTGACCACCTGAAACATTAGTACCGCCCTGTTCTATCCATGTATCATACTTCTTAGGCATTCTCTCGATAAATTCATCAGCACATGCCTGTTTACATGCCTCAACACAATCTTCATATGAAGCATTGTCATCACCCCATCTGAGATTGTCAAGTATTGTTCCTGAAAACAGGACATTTTTCTGTAATACTACAGCCACCTGATTACGGAGTGCATCCATATCATAAGTTCTTACATCTTTTCCGCCAACACATACAGAACCTTCAGTAACATCATAAAGACGGCTTATAAGGCTCACAAAACTTGATTTTCCGCATCCTGTACCACCAATAATACCAATTGTCTCACCTGCATTAATATGAATATCAATATCATGTAAAGTATCCTCTGTACTGTTTTTTCTGTATGAAAAATTAACATGATTAAAATCGATTCTTCCGTCTTCCACTTCTTCATAAGGTTTTTCCGGATTGGCAAGGTCAGCTTTTTCATTAAGAACTTCTGAAATACGTCTTGCACTTGCCGCACTCATTGAAACCATTACAAATATCATTGAAAGCATCATAAGTGACATAAGCATACTCATTACATAACTGAACATTGATGTAAGATTACCAGTTGTAATTGAACCTGACACAATAAAATGTGAAGCAAACCATGACAATGCAACAATACATCCATATACAACAAGCATCATCGTCGGGTTGTTAAATGCAAGAAATGACTCGGCTTTAACAAATGTTTTATAAAGATTATCTGCCGCTTTGTTAAACTTTTTCTTTTCATGGTCCTCACGTACAAATGCCTTAACAACACGGATTCCTGAAATATTCTCCTGAACGCTCGCATTAAGTTCATCATATTTTTCAAAACCTGATGTAAAAACCGGTGTTACTTTATATATAATAAAGAAAAGTACAAATCCCAAAAATATAAGTGCAACAAAAAATATAAGACTTAATCTCGGACTTATTATTACGCACATTGTAATACTGCAAATCATCATGAGAGGTGCTCTCACCGCAATTCTTATTATCATCTGATAAGCATTCTGTACGTTAGTTACATCAGTTGTCATACGTGTTACAAGACCTGCTGTACTGAATTTATCAATATTAGAAAATGAAAATGTCTGTATATTTTCATACATTTTCTCTCTCAGATTACACGCAAATCCTGTTGATGCCGCCGCCGCATACTTTCCTGCCTGTATACCACAAAAAAGACTCAAAAATGCTATAACAAGCATTATTCCACCGTAAATACCGACCTTTCTCATATCTCCAGCCTGTATTCCTTTATCAATTATTGAAGCTGTTATAAATGGAATAAGAATTTCCAAAAAAACTTCAACTGCAGTAAATATTGGCGTTATAATTGATTCTTTTTTATATTTGCCAATACATTTTGCTAATGTTTTTATCATATTTTTATCATTCTCCCTTCGATTAAATTCACCTTATCAGCCTACAGTCAGCATGACTTAATACTGTCATATACTCTCTGCAAAAGATTTCTAAGCTGTTCTTTTTCATCATCATTAAGTATCTTTAAAAGTTCCCTCTCATTTTCATCCATTGAAGCTCTTGCCGTCTTGCATATCTCCTCACCTTTTGCCGTGAGCTTTACATGCTTGATTCTTTTATCATTTGAATCATAAAACCCCTTTATCATCCCCTTTTTTTCCAGACGTGCAGCAATTCCTGCCATCGTTGCCTGTTTAACTTCAAAATGCTTTTCAAGTTCTTTTAGCGTTATCGTCTCATCGGCTGCCTCGCTGATAGTTGCGAGGACCTTAATCTGCGAAAGGGTGACATCATCGCACATCAACGTATTATTAGCCTTTCTTCCAAGTGCATCGTTAAGTCTCTTTATAAGTTCACCGCAATGCAATGTTTCTCCAAACATATGCTCATTCCTTTTCATAAAATTTGATAAATAGTTTCTTCTAGATTTTCTAATATATTACAAAAATAACAGCACGCTGTCAATAGCGTGCTGTTGATTTATAGTTTTTTAACATTTATTGATTTACTTCTAATAATTTTCCGCTTTTTCCTTAACTTTTACCGGATTTACTCCATCAAGGCAGTTATCATATACCCACTCTGCCAGTTCATCTGCATTATTACTTTCATAATACGAAACAAGCATCTGTTTAAATGTACCATCTAGTTCAACCGGAACTTTAAATATTCCTTTTCCGTTTTCTATTAATATTTTATTAATTGCAAAACTTCCGATTCTCTTGTTTCCGTCTTTAAATATCTGGCTCCTCATAAGCCATAAACCTGTTTTTACTGCCCTGTCTGTAACATTTGGATTGTCAAGCAGTTTCATGATTTCTTTATGATAGTATTCAGCACCATGTACTTCAGATCTCCAGTTTGTTCCGCTTATAATAACATCATCAGTCATTATTCTGCCTAAATACGAATATGGTACATCAAATCTTGCAATAATTTCGTGGACATTCATTCAATATTCTAAATCAAGGCTGTCATTAATATGCTCAATCATATACTCCCATGCGTCTCTCAAACAGCATACCTTATTTATCTCAATCGGTGTAAGTTTTGACACATTTACATTATTAAGAATATCCTGAGTCTGTGCAAACGTAACCGCTATTTCCTCAAGATTTGCCGAACTGTAGACAGCATCAACAAAAAGCCTTTTTGCTATCCATATGTTTTCGTCAACAGCTATATCATATTTATCATGTAAAATCATATAGTTTCACCTCAAACATTTTATATTTGCGACATATTCCAACACGGCTTTTCATCTGTTTCCTAATTTTGGGCTTCTTTAATTTTCTTTTGGTAAAGAAGTGGATAATAAAATCCATTCAAAATAACATACTCCTAAAATGTTCCTCTAAGTCCTCATAATCTGCCAATTGTTTTGTTACCATTCAAAATAACATACTCCTAAAATATGTGTTCCATTAACCACTTCATTTTCTGTGTTTTGTTACCATTCAAAATAACATACTCCTAAAATTCAAGTGTTTGTCCTTGTTCAACTGCTGGCGTTTTGTTACCATTCAAAATAACATACTCCTAAAATTATCTGACGGTGACAGGGCACGTTATGTTGGTTTTGTTACCATTCAAAATAACATACTCCTAAAATTAATTGCACCTTTCCGGAATCGAACCGGAAGTTTTGTTACCATTCAAAATAACATACTCCTAAAATAAAGGCTTTTAACAGAACGTCTAAAATTAAGTTTTGTTACCATTCAAAATAACATACTCCTAAAATCCTGTAAGAACATCAACGTACATTGCTACAGTTTTGTTACCATTCAAAATAACATACTCCTAAAATGAACGTGTCATACCAATTACTAATGAATTGGTTTTGTTACCATTCAAAATAACATACTCCTAAAATCGTAAATATATTCATAAACGAGCTTGCACCGTTTTGTTACCATTCAAAATAACATACTCCTAAAATACTAATAAGTTCTCGCCTATCTTTGTTTGTGTTTTGTTACCATTCAAAATAACATACTCCTAAAATACTTAGTACAGCTATCAATCAGATTGCTATGTTTTGTTACCATTCAAAATAACATACTCCTAAAATGTCAAATTCGTATATTATAACATTATACAAGGAGTTTTTGGGACTATAGCAACTAATCTCTACTCTGAATGTCAATTACTATTTAATTATTATACATCATAATTTCATCATAATCACTATCTACAAATAAAATTTTTTCATTTTTAACACATTCTTTCTCATCTCCTGTTTCTAACAAAAGAACCATTACTTTTTTATACATGATATATTTATAAACCTCTTCCAATTCTTTTTGAGACAAATAAAGTTTTAAATTAGTAAAAACAACTAATTTTGCTATTCCAAAATATTCAACAACATCAATTATCATCAATACAATATCTATGATTTTAGAATCTCTGTCACCCATTGCAATTTTTAAACCTAGAAGTTTAAGATATTCCTGCACTCCGATACTGTCTTTGTATTCAAATTCAAACGGTAAATCTTCCCATACATCCATAGCATTTATCTGCAAACTTTGAAAATGTGTCTGAAAATCACTCAATCTTTCATACTCTTGCTGATATATTTTTTCTATTTTCTGAAACAAAGCACTTTGTATTTTCTTTTGATTAAAATCAAAATTCCATATATCAGCAACAAGCATAATGTCTTTGGAAGCTTTCATTATTTTTTCATCCTCATCGATAAAAATAATTTTTTCGTTTAGCTCCTCAACTCCGTTTATAAGACTGTTAATGCTTCCTATTATTCTTGCAAACAATGTACCGTTTTGTATATGAAGCACACTTATATAATTTTCAGAAAAAACAATATCATTTTCAAATGAAGGTATTCTCATTATCATATTACAATCAGTCGCTCCTCTCCATCTATAACACAGTTCTGTTCTTCACCAGATATGTATTCTATTCCGCTAAATTGCTTTTCAGTTATAATAAGCATTTCAATTAAGCCTTCAGGCGGTTTGTTCTTTCTAACTTTCTTTCTTATCAGTTCGGCTACTGTTCCATTAAGTGCAAGTTTTGTATACACAGATTCCTGCATCATAATAAATCCTTCCTGTATCAGAAACTTGTGAAATTTTCTATACTCGGCACGATTCTTTTCTGTAATTGTGGGCAAATCAAAAAATACCATAACTCTCATAAATCTTAAACTCATGCAAATTCATATAATATTGATGTATCAAAACTTTCATGTTCAATAGCATCAAATATCTTATCAAGATAAATCTGAATTGCATTTGTAAGATAGTATTCACGCCCACAATACATAACTTTCCTATTAAGAACATCAACCAACAACAGTTTAAAATCTTTATCAAATGTTTTTTCTATATTATTGTATACTTTTGCAGCATGTCCTTCACGGTTTGTCGAATCAAAAAATTCCATTTCTCTTACATATCCTGATAAATTTTTTAATTTCACTCAGATGTATCATTTTAACCTCATCACCCCGAACAATCATAAAATCATTTTTATAGCTCAACTTAACATGACTTTGTATTACCACCGTTCTCCAACTCAAAGCATGTTCTCCTTTCGTAAATTCCTGTCACTGACTTGTCAACTATTATTATTTTATCCTTAAAAGGAAGGCTTCTTTTCCTTCCGAGCCCATCGCTTATGCCGGCAATATTGAATTTTGATACAGCTGGACGGCTACTGTTAGCCTGTACTATTTTATATATTTCATTAAAGTAATCTATTTTTTTATCTATATCCAGCTTTAATGTATTTGCTCCTATAACTTTATCTATATCCTTGATATAGCCTTTAAACTCATTATGTATCTTATTCTGAAGCAGCTTAAAGAACTCATCTATTTCTTTTTCAAGTTCATCCGTTCTTATATAGTGCCAGTTTTCACTATTAATATATGAATATAATCTGTTAAATTTCTGATACCTGCTTCCAAGAACAAATTGTTTTGCATTAGCAACTTCTGTAGGTCCAACAAGAAAATATCTATTACCTTCTTCATCCATAAGTTCTTGATATTTGCAAATTTTATTTCTTAATATTTCCACAGTATCATTTTTAAACTTATCACATATATATTGTTTTAAATTGATATTTCCTTTATTAATCTCATACGAAATATATGTAGGAATACCCACAAACTCCATTTTCCACTGCTTTTCTTCTGTTTTCTTTTTATTTTTAACAGTATAATATTTTACAAGAACAAAATATGCACATTCGCCCCCCTGGTATCCGCCATATTTTTCTACCGAAAGTTCTTTAAGTCCCTCTTTTCCTCTTAGATTATTTCCACTCTTTAATGGAATAAGTTTAGTTTCTTTCTTATTTCCATCCAATTTCTCTTTTGGGTATCTTGTCTGATTATAAAAACTACCGGTATTTTCTTCTGTTTTTTTAGAAATCATTACATCTCTGTAACAAAAGATTTTTCTCATATACTCAATAATTTCTTCACCGTTCCACCCTGCTTTTTCATAATTCTTTGTAAATCTGCTAAGCATTGAAATATATATTTCCTTTTTTGATTTGGTATTATATTTCTTTTGTTCTTCATAATACTTTTCAAATTCTCGTCTGTACTTTTTGAAATTCAATTCATTTTTCCATCCCGGATATACTTTCTGTATATAAAGACCTATTATGCACGCAAGGTACGCATCATGTGCATGATGATAATCATTTAATCCACGATTCTTAAAAAACATTGCATTTTCTGTATTCTCAATCCAAAATCCATCATCATCCTTTTTTTCTTGCGTAAATTTGTTGCGTATATATGAACTTAATTGTGCTTTTACCTCTATTACTTCAATCTTATCATCATAATAATCACTTATTAAATTTGCCACATTTTTTACAATCTGTCTTGTCTCTACAAGCTGTCTGTTAATAAATCCTTTAGAAAATACTTCATCAAGTGATTTATTAAGATTATTATATTTTTTCTCAGATATTAGTCCTGCTTTATATAACATCTCCCAATAATTTTGCATTTCCTTATAATCAGCTTTATTTCCAAATGCGTCTGAAACAATCCTATTTCCTTTGTTCTGATTTTCAATCTTTTTAACAAGAACTTTGTTATCCATACTGTCATCTTGACTGATTGAATAAGGTATAATATGGTCTACATCATACTGATTAAGATTATCAAGGCTTAATTGATTACCTGCACTTGGAGCAGAATACAAACTCTTGCCGTTCTGTGAAAAATATAACCTTACTTTTTCCTCATCAAGCCTTTTCTCATTATCTTTTAATTCTTGTTTAATATCATCATTATAATAGTCTTTAAATTCTTGTTTTAACTTGCCTATAGCTTTATCCAGCTTATCCTTTACCTTTTTTGTCTCTACTTTTTCCCCCTCTTCCCTTGCAAATTCAATAAATATCTGTTCAGGTTTTCTGCCCATATACTCTATTATTTCTTCAATAACTTTCATACATTGCTTTATTCCGCGTTTATTTGCAGGCGACGTATGCAATTTATCAATAATATCAGGTAAATCATCTTCACCATTGTACCTTAACCTGTTTTCCTCAATAACAGTTTTTATTTTTTCATCTCTATTAATAATCTGAATCAGATTAGGAAGTTCTTTCCATCTTGGATCGCCTTCTTCAAGCATTTCTATAATTGTATGTCCTGTATCACCTTTAATTCCTGTAAGGAATTTTTTAGACAACTGTCCCCAGCCTGTATACTTAATTTTCAATATTCTCTTTAACTGAGAATCATTTATTTTATCTTTGTAATTCTGTTCAATCTTTCTTTTAATGATTTTTTTGTCATCAAATATTGTAAGCCAGTAGATAATCTGTTCAATCATATCTATATTAGACATATTTATTTCACCGAATATCTTTTTAAATGTTATATAACTGCTCATAGAACTTGCAAAATTGTCTCCACCCTGATATCCCCTTATAACCCTGTTATCAATATCATTATATGTACCCGATTTTTTTAAATGTTCTTTTAAATTCTCCCCCGATACAGAAACTTTCTTCAAAAAAAGGTTCTGTATTATATCATCTCTAATTTCTTTTCCTAACTTTATCTTATCAATACTTATTTGAGAAAGTTCCGTCAAAACCTCATACCACTGATAAATTATCGAATGTTTCGGAAGTACCTTTTCATCCGGCAAATAGGTACAATAATTAGTCATTCTTGTTATAAATTTTTCTGCCGTTTTATCAACATCAACAACCTCTTCTACATTCCACGGGTATACTGATTTATTTTCCATTCCGGCTTTTTTGCTCATCCATGCAAACCTGCTGCCAGGATTTAACGGTCCCACAAAATACGGTATCTTTGAAGTTAACATTTTCAAAATTAACTCTTTGTTCTTCTTTAATTCAGGATAAAATTCCCCCTGAATATCCAATATTTTTTCCATTTCCATTTCGTTCAACTGATATGGTATAACTGAATTACTTACATCATTAATCTTTTCAAGATATGAATCATTTTCCATTTCAGCACATATTCTTATATATCTTTCATCATCTTTTGCAACATCACCTAATAATGCCTTAATACATTTATACAAATTTTCTCTTGCCTTTGATTGCGTATCACCGCATCGTTTCATTCCCTTAATATAATTGGCATAATTAGGGACATACTCTCCTTTTTTAATCTTTCCGAAACTTTTTAAAAATGCCGGACTCATTTTACCGTCTTTTTGTTCTGCTTTTAATTCTTTATGAAAAAATTCACTATATTCTTTCTGTGTTTTATAATCTCTGAATAATTCTTTTAGTTCTTTCAATTCCGCATGGTGTTTTTCGTATTTTGCGACCATTGCTTCTGATAAATAATTTACACGTTTTTTGTCACTTCCCTGCATAATCTGTTTTATCACATACCAGCTATACAATCTTTTCAAGTTTTCTATAACAGAAAATTTTTCACCAAGTTCATCTGATAATTTTTGTTCTTCCTCTTCATAATCTGCTGATGCAAAACTAACACTCATTTCTTTACCATTTTCATCACACAGATTCTTATCATTCATAATTGTTGCAACATTGAATTTATATCCTATAATCGCATTTGCTACTGCTTCTGCATACTTTTTATCTAATCCAAGTTTTTTCAATATTTCCGATACTTCATTATATTTTTCTTTTTTGGATTTTTTTTCTTTTAATTTTTTTTCAATTTCCTCACAAGAAATTTGATCATAATTACACTCTATCTCTAAATATTCCTTTAATGAAGTTAAAAACTGTTCATAAATGATTTTAAAATCATCAAGTTCCGTAAATTTTTGACCTTCATATAAAAAGTTTCCTCTATACTTGAGCATGTGATGCAATGCAAGATATATAAATCTTGCATCAGCTTTTTCTGTCGTCCCTAATAAGTGTTTTCTTAAATGATATATAGTTTGATATTTCTCGTAATAATCTTTATCTGTACAATCCTTGTCTGCAAATAATATGTAATCAGATTTTGCCTTATCACTTTTATCCTCTTTCCACAAAAATGATTCATCCAATCTTGCAAAGAAATTTTCATCAACTTTGCATACCATATCCGACATTATTTTTCTTAACTCTAAAATTCGTGTATGTGTTCTTGAATATCTTCGTCTCGTACTTCTGTTTATACGGCAGCCTTTTGCAGGCTCTCCTGACTTGAATGTCCGTACTCCCCATAAACTGTTCCTTTTATTATTTCCGTTATCACCTTTTCGGTTAATTTTAAACAACTTTCCATTTTCATCTATAACGCAATACCCCACGCTTGCTGTTCCAACGTCAAGCCCTAAACAATAATTTTCACTGCACTTTCTGTTAAAATTCATTAATTTTACCTCCACATTAATACTAATCTACATTTAATAAAAATGAACGCATTATCTCTTTTTGATAATAATCAATTTCGCATCCACATATTTCACTTTCTTTTACTAATTCGTTTAAAAATGTTTCTATATCCATATTACTCATAGTAAATGCTTTTTTAATTGTTTCTTTAACCCTGTCCTGTTGCTTTATTTGAGACGGTATATCATCAATTTTAACCAACAAATATTTTCCAAAGTCATTATAATACAAAATATTTGTATCATTTATTTTTTTCAAAACAGCATCAATGTTAATATTTGAAAGTAATAAAGTTCTTAATTCAATTAATAAATTTTGAGGAATTTCCTTTTCTCTATTAAAAAAATTATATCTAACATTATATATCCATTGCTTAATGTTATCATTTTCTAACAATTCATTATGTTTCGAAATTTCATTTATTAATTTTATAATTTCGTGTTCATATTTTTTATAATCTTCCAATTTATATAAAGAGTACATGGGAATCTCATTATTAATAACACATATTTTCATTGTCCATATACAAAACATATCTAAGGTGCTTTCATTTCTACTCTTAGCAAATATCATTTTTTCATTTTTTTCATACATATATTCAATGAATCTATTATATATATTATCATCTATTCTATGACCAATATTTGAATCTTTTAGTTGTTTTATAATATTATTTTTGTCTTTAAAATCACCATGGTGTCTCCATAATATTTTCAAAATATTTATGTCTAAATACATTTGATTATACCTATTTTTATAAAGGGAATAATATAACATTATATATGCAAATAAATATGTACAGTTCAACTCACTTAAATAATTAACATCTTTAATTATATTAATCTTATTATATTGAAGTAAATTATTTCCAATTATTTTAGCACAATAATAATTAACTTTTTCTTGTCCTATAATATCACCAAACACATCTAAAAAAGATTTTTCTTGTCTTCTTCCATTGAATATATTATTTATTTCGTATCTTGCCAATTCATATATACACCGATTATAATATTGTTGATAAAGTTTATTGCTATTATTAATATTCCTAAATAAACGTTTTATTATATATTTTTTTATATTATCATCTGAATTTATATAAATATTGTATAAAAAATTTTTCCATTCACTAACATCAAGTATATTTTCATTATTATATTCATTAAAATAATTATCATCTTGTATGTATTTGTAATCATCTATTTCTGCATATTTTAAATTTAGGTCAATCAAAGAAATGTAAATATTATAAATACAAATTAAAATTTTTTTACTTTCCAAAATACGTTTATTATTTAAAATTTCATTCAGCAAGTATATTTCTTTATTACTATCTATAATCCAATCTCTTCTATCTTTTTTTATTACTCTATACATATATTTATAAAACAATGTACTTCCATTCTTTTTATTATCAACATAGTTATCTAACATCGTTTTTATCACATCATAATAAATTTCAATCGTATCATTATTATCTTCTTTTATATATATAAATAAACATTCAAATTTTCGAATCAATAACTCAATATTCTCCATATATATCTTATCTTTTATTGAGTTTTTAAATCTCAAATTATCAATATCTTTTTTTAAGCATATATTTTGATTTATATTTGAAAAATTTTTTATTGTTAAAGTACAACTTATAAATTCTTTTAGCATAATTGTAAACACAATAAAATACAAAACCGAAATGGTATACCAAACAGAATTCAACATATAATATATACATTTATCTATTTTATTACCCAGTAAAACCGAAACTGGTTTATATAATATTTCCAAAATAAAAAGAAAAGAAAAAATTCTTTTTGAGATAAATTTATCAAAAACTACCACTTTCTTTTTCACGTAATATTCAACTACATTAACTCCTAAATATTTTTTTACTAATTCGTTATTACCATTATACGAAACAACAAATTGATAAAATGTTACTAAAATACCATAAATAGTTATCTGTCCAATAATAACTGTAAAATATGTAGATTTATCAATCTCAATACAATTAGTCTGAAAATATTTTCCAAGTTCTAAGATATTTTGTTTTAAAAATTCCATTCTCATTCCTTCCTATGTTTTATATGACTAAAATTTAATTTATAATATTACATTTTTATATTCTATATATTATTCTATCAAACATATATTGTCAATATTTTTGCCCATATAAAATGACATTGTTTTTTGTATTGATTTGACATTTCAGTTTGAATCATGTATATTCTCTTTTAAGATTATTGTTTGACATTTGTCATTTTATAATTTTAGGAATTATGTTATTTACTATTGACATTTATAATAATAAATATTATTATACTATTGTTATTACCATTCAAAATAACATAGCAGGTTAAAATAAATTTTTAAACCAAATGACAGCGGCTGCGTATGGCAGCCCTTTTTTTATACCAATTTGTCCCCAAAAAAAATACAAAAACACCCTCTCCTTACATCTGTCTGCTTTCGCAGATTCAATATCGGGAGGGGGTGTTTACCCTGTTATGGGATTATAATTTTATTATCTGTTTTTACAAACAGTTTTTATTTTGCTCTTTTTCTGTCGTATACGACTACTCCTGCCATTCCTGCCAATGCAGCAGCAAGAATTATCGTATACATGAACATGCCTAAGCTGTCACCTGTTGAAACTGATGAATCCGGTGTTACAGTTGAGTCCGGTGTCTCTGTTGTACCTGGTGTTTCTGTTGTACCCGGTGTCTCATTATTTCCTGGATTTTCAGGTGTTGACGGTGTTATATTGCTTCCTGAATCCTTTGCTGCGTATACTACAGCATATGGGCTGAATGACTCTGCCTCGAATGAAAAACCATTTTCATCTGCTGTAACTGCTACACTTTCAAGAACTCCGTTGTTATTCATATGGAATACATACAGATTGTAATCTGCTGCATTGATTCCTTTTTTGTATGACATAGTAATCTTAATCTTACCGCTTGAAAGCTTAACAACTTTTCCGTCTGTTGTTTTAAGTGAAATATCATAATAATCCGCATTCTTTGAATCGAATCCCTTGATATTCTTGTCAGCAATAGCCGCATCAATCTTTTCAGATATTGAAGCTGCTGCTTTCTCAACATTTAACTTAATTTCACTTACTGTAAGGTCTTTACCTTCTTCATCTTTAACCTTTACGTCACCTACTGATGCAACATCCTTGAAATCAGCAGCATCTTCATTTTCATCGAGGTCAACTTTGATGTCTGATTTATCTGAATCATCAGTCTGTTTCTTAACAAGACCGTTGATTGCATCTGTTATTGCCTTTGCCATTGCATCTACCTTTGCCTGTTCTTCTGATGTAAGTGTTCTGTCTACTGCTTCGATTGCCTTTGTTACTGCTGAGAAATCCTCATAATCATCTTTGTTGAGGGCTTCTGCTGCCTTAATAGCCTCATCTACTGCTGTGTAGTCTGCTGCAACCGGTTCCGGCTTAACATCTCCTGATTTATAGTATGCAGGTGTCCAACCCTCAAAGTAATCTTCAAGTTTTACTGCTGATGCTTCTTCATCAGTCATCTTATTAACGCCTGCAGCTCTGCTTGAAGTGCTTACCTTTGTTCCGTCTGCAAGATGTGTATTATATTCATAATACTTAGCCTTTGCAGGTGTTACATTACTCATTGAAGTAAATCCTGCAGGAGCGATAGTATTAGCATCTTCAACTTCTGTATTTAAGAATACAACCTTTGAATCTGCTCTCCATGGTCTTGCAAAATATGTCTTTGTTATACCTTTGTTAATTCCCGGATAAGAAGTCTTTACAACTTTACAATTGTTGAAAAGATAACCTAACTGTGAAAGTGCCTTTGACGCAACAATGATACTTCCTGAAGCTGCTTTGTCACCATATCCATACATGCTTAATGTACAGCCGTCGAATACCGCACTACCATCACCGCAGATATAATCTGTTGTACCTTCGATGACACAATTCTTAAAATATGTATGCTCTGTATTATTTCCTGTAAACATTGTATCCTGTGAACTTAAGAACTGGCAGTCCTTGAATTCGCTCTGGTCTGCTTCAATGAAAATAACACATGCTCTTTCCTTATTTTTATAAAGTTTGATATCGGCATCTGTTGCTTTAGAACGGTCAACCTTAGAGTTATCCCCACCTTTGCCTACGCCATCTGCAACTTCTTCTGTTGTCATATATCTGTTGAATGAACTTTCATATATAACACCTTCTGAACGGAACGCTGTAGCTGTAGGAAGTACATTAACTGTTGCTCCCCAGTGGCCTGTACCCATTCCGATTGCAACTCCTTTTTCATACTTATCAACTGCTCTTGCTTCACTGTAATAACCGTTCATATCGGCACTGTAATAAGTATAACCTGAACCATAATACCATGTTATTGTTGAGCCTGCTTCACTTGAAATAGTAACATAAGGAGTATCAACCATAACCTGCTCTCTGTATAAAGCATCTGTAAGAGTAATTGTTACTCTCTCTGTTGTTCTTGTCATTCTGCCTATATACTTAACTGCATCTGTTATAGTCTCAAACTGCTGACCCTTACCCACTTTTACCTCAGCCTGATATTCAACAGGTGATGTATCTGCTTCTGTTTCAAGATAAACATCATTCAAAACATCTGCACTGCCGACACTTACATGGTCATATGCGGTATACTTTTCAGATACAACTGATGTATCGTACTCGCCTGCTCTTAACTGTGCTTTGTATCCGTCACCTGTTACATCGAATGAATAAGAATAGCTACTGTCTGATTTGTTTGTAAATGTAATCTTTGTAACATCTGAAGCTTTGTCGTCTGATGTTACGAACTTACCTGAAACATTAACCTTCGTTCTCTGTGTTGCAGCGATTTTTACATCTGTATAATCTCCTGCTGACTTGTTTAACTTTTCTGTAACTTCATAATCGTCAACACCGCCTAATACTACTGAATAGTTTGAGCTTGAATTAATACTTACATTTGAAAAACTGTAAGAACCGTCTGTCTGTGCTTTTACATCAACCTCAATCGTTGAAAGCTTTGAATTATCAGGTACAAATTTAACTGAAACTGTTCCTTTTACAGCATCTGCCGGAATTCCCATAATACTTCCTGAAACTGTTGCAACTGCATCGGCAACTGCTTCAAAGTCTTTAACAGCCGTAGCATCTTCACCTGTAAGTTCAAGAATATTGCCGTTATCGGTATCATTAATCTTAAATCCTACAGCACTTATTGATACTTCGTACTTGGCACTGCCGTTTACTCTCTTTAATACAACGGAATACTTGCCGTTGCTGTCAACCTGTGCAGTAACCGTCTTTGCAGAACTGTCTGTAAGACTGTCAAACTTAATCTCTGTAATTCCATTTTCTGCTGCATTTGCCACTGTACCTGTAACTGTGACATTTATAATCGGATTATATTCTGTCAAAGCCATTGTTCTGACCTTAACATCTCCGCCTGATATAACAGGAAGATACTTCTGTCCTTCTTTTTCAACAATATAACCTGTAATATCATCCACTGTTACAGACTGTGTTGTTGTCTTCATCTGAACAGAATATCCGCTGTCAGCACTGCCGATATATACAGGTCTGTCAGTTGCAGCATTTGAACATAACTGCTCATATTTTACTTTTGTTGTGTCATCTTTTACCGGAAGATATAATACGCTTCCCTGTCTGAAACGAAGTTTGTCACTGTCATATGTAACACCACTGTTTCCTGCATCCCGTGACACATACAAAATGCCGCCGGACTCTCCGGCTGTTCCATCAAGAATTTCCCCTGCTGCAGGTGCTTTCTTACTTGAATTCGCTGAAAACGAATACGTTATTTTTCTCGTCTGAGTATCCGCGGCCTTTGCCGTAACGCCTAATCCTACAGGCATCCCCGATACAATCAAAGTAACCGCAGAAACTGCCGCAAATACCTTTCTAAATAATTTGTTAAATCGCATAAAACCCTCCGAACATTTTACTAAATTATATTTTTAACCACACACTTCCTTTCATTATCACGCTTACCATTAATAAAACACGCAGTGAACTAATAACTAAAAATACCCATAAGAAAAAGAAAAGACTTTTGCGTATGTGTTTTATTAAAGTATGTATAAATAATACACTTATATTATAAATGTGTCAATGGATTTTACTGATTATTATATTTTTTGTTAGTTTTTCACAAAAACTCTCATTAAATCTTTACTAATATCTTCCCCTTACATTCAAATGTTTGAAGCTGTATGCAAAATATGCTATTTCTGCTATAGCTGTAATTGTCCACGAAAATACATAGACAAGATACAATGATGGTATAGAGTGAAAATATGCAAATATTGTATATACCCATGCAACCCTGAATACACACGAACCGCTTATAACAATAATTGTAGGTCCAACACTCTTTCCTATACCCCTCGATGCAGCAATTGATGCATCCATAAATGCAGATACCGCATACGAAAAAGCCATAATCTTTATTCTTGCCATCCCGGCGTCTATAACTGCCGGCTCACTAGTAAACAACGACAACAACTGGCGTCCAAACACAAAAAGTACAGTTCCAAGAATTCCTGCCGCACAAAATGAATATGCAATGCTTATAAAATAGCTGTGAAGCATTCTCTTTTTATTTCCAGCGCCCATGTTCTGCCCCATAAAACTTGAACACGCTGTATAAAACGCTGACATTACATTATATATAAGTGCATCAAAATTGGCAGCTGCGGAATTGCCCGAAACCATAACAGAATCAAATGAATTCACACCTGTCTGGATAAAAAGGTTTGCAATCGCAAATATTGCGTTCTGGATTCCTGCCGGGATTCCAAGCATAAGAATCGCTTTCGCTGCATTCTTGTTTATTCTTACCTGTGAAAGACGAAGCTTGCACACATCATTTCTTCGCAAAAGATTAGTCATAATAAGTGTTGCTGAAATATACTGTGAAATAATACTTGCCATTGCTACACCCTGTTCTGCCAGACGAAATCCAATAACAAATATAAGATTAAGGCATACATTTACTATTCCTGCTATAAAAAGATAGAGTAACGGACGCTTTGTATCTCCTCCGGCACTCATAACAGCATTACCAAAGTTGTATACTGCCATGGCAGGCATACCAAGTGCATATATTCTGAAATAAAGCATCGCACCGTCTATAAGTTCTTCTTTTGTATTTAATAGATTCAGCAATAAATGTGCACATGAAATACATATAATGCTTACAATAATTCCAACAATCAGGCACAGAATAAATGCTGTTTGAATTGTATCTTTCAAATCTTTGTGCTGTCTTGCACCAAGCTGCCTTGCCACTATTACATTGACACCACAACCCATTCCTATAAGAAATCCTGTAAAAAGCGTCACTAAAATTGTAGTCGAACCAACCGCCCCAAGTGCCTCATAGCTTGCAAATTTACCGACAACTGCCAAATCGGACATATTAAAAAGAACCTCAAGAACCTGCGACATCATAAGCGGTATACTGAAAAGAACTATCTTTTTCCACAAAGAACCGCTTGTCATATCCATTCCACAGGACGTATTTTCTGTTTTTATTCCACTCATAAAAAATTTCCTCATATCAGGTATAATTAACTTTAGTTTTTGCACGTAATCCGGCCTTTAAATCACGCCAAATCTACGCAGCAGTTAATTATACTAACACCTGATATGAGAAAATGCAACATATCTTATATTAATTTTTAATATTATTAATTTAAAGTTTTAATTTCAATATAATAACGTATCACTATAATAATCTGCCTTATGAACTCTAAGCAGTTTTTATTACATCTTAAAATATGACACACTCTCAGCCAGCTTGTCAGCAATCTCCCTAAGCTTGACGGCTCCCGAATACACTTCCTTAAACGTATCTGTAACCTTCTGCGTCTCCTCAAATGTTCTCTGAGTGCTTTCCATATTTTGTCCCGCAATTTCTGCAAGTTCTTCAACGGCACCAGACACCTTATTTCTTGAACCTTCAAGTTTAACCGTACTGTTCATTATTAATTCTATGCTGTCCTTTGAACTGCGTATATCATTAAGAACCTGTCCCACAATAATACGGGTCTCTTCCATGCTTTCGCTCTGACTTATAACTATATCCTGCATTTTCTGCATAATCTCGACAGATTTATACGAATCCTGCATAAGAACCTTTGTTATATCGTCAATCTGCTTACTTGAATCATTAGACTGCTCCGCGAGCTTCTTTATCTGCTGTGCAACAACAGCAAAGCCTTTTCCGGCTTCACCTGCTCTTGCCGCCTCTATAGACGCATTAAGGCTCAAAAGATTAGTCTCTTCAGCAACCGCCGAAATAAATGAGATTGCCGAATTAATTTTGTTTACAGACTCATTTGTGCGGTTTGTCTGCTCTTTTACTTCTTCAATTATATCTTTTACATTATCATTGATATTGCACAATTTAAAAAGCGTCTCAGAAACCTTTGTTCCTGACTTCTGCATAGACACGGCTGATTCGTTAAGAAGAGCCGCCTCTGATGTAGTCTCGCTGATGTTGTTTTCCATAATCTTCATATGGTCAAACGCAGCTTTGGAATTGGCTGACTGTATTGATGAATTTTCAACCATCTGATTAACGGTTGCACTTACTTCATTCATTGTCTTGTCGGTATTGTCCGCCGCCTCGCCGAGAACACCAGAAGTTTCAAGCAAAAGCTTTGAATTACTCGATATTTCGTTAATTACCGAGTTCATCGCATTGCTAAGCGATACTGTGCCTCGTGCCAAATCACCTATTTCATCTTTGCGGTTTAACAGCTTTTTGTCAACGTCTATATTAAGACTGCCTCCCGCAACCTGTTCCACGATTCCTACACTTCTCTTTATATCTGAACTTATAGAATATGCAATCTTCATGCTTATGCCGATACATATAGCCATAACAATGACAACAGCAGTGCATATCATTGCAATAATTCTGTTTAAAACAGTGTCCTTGTCCGCCTTGTTTGTTCCGACAAACACCATTCCGATTATCTTATCATTGCTTCCATTCTGATATACAGGCATATAATAGCCGTAATTCATAACTCCATCCAGCGAAACACGGCTTGTAAAATATTCTTCTCCATCATTTAACACTTTCTGCGTTATGACATCTCCAGCAGGCGAACCGAGAATTCTTTCCCCGTTTGCGTCAAGTGCCGATGTCATCACTCTTTTTGTTCCGTAGAAAAATGTAACGTCCATACCTGTATTTTCTTTTATTCTGTCAACGAGATTTTCCGACTTGGATACATTGTAACTTCCTTTCCATATATCTCCGTTTGTTGTCACAATGTAATCTCCCGCATTTTGGTCATATGCCGCCAAAGTAGACGATGCCGTTCCTTTTAAAGCTTCCTCAACCTGTTCCATAACAGAACTTTTTACCATAGTTACAGTAAGGATTATGGAAACCATGCCCAAAACAAGTACAGGAATGATTGTAACCGCCAATATTTTCTTTTTAAGATTCATGCTGTATTCCTCCCATTATTCTCTTACTGTACTACTGTCACGGTTTTGAAATACCAGTTAATATTTCCCGTAATATCCGAATCTTTGAGTGTTTTTCCGTTCTCTCCGACTGTCGTTCCCGTATTGGTCTCTATAACTCCGTCAAATATTCCGAGTTTTCCCGATATAATATCCTTCTTTGCCTCATCAACTTTTTGCTGTGTTCCCGATTTGCAGAAATAAGCGAGCTGTGTTATGCCGACAAGATTTTCATTCATACCGCCGTAATAATTGCTTCCATCCCATGTTCCGTCAATAACGCTCTGTACAGCCGCCGTATAATATGCACTCCAGTTCCATATAACGCTGCAAAGGCAGGCATCGGGTGCATCTTTACTCATATCGGAATTATATCCTATACTGTATACATTTTTCTGCTGTGCAAGAAGCTGCGGATATGTGGTATCACAATGCTGTGTTATAACATCGCAATTCATATCAAGAAGCGTAGATGCCGCAGCTTTCTCAGCTTCAGGGTCATACCAACTGTTTGTCACCTTTACATATATCTGAGCTGAAGGATTCACAGAATAAACTCCCAAAGCAAAAGCATCAATTCCGCCTGTAACCTCTGAATTTTCCGAACCCATTGCGGCAACATAACCTATTTTATTCGTCTTTGTATTCATTCCTGCAACTATTCCGCTAAGATATCTCGGCTGATATATTCTTCCGAAATAATTGTTAAAATTCTTTCCGTTGCTCATGTAACCCGTGCCGTGAGAAAAATAAACATCAGGATATTCTTCTGCCATCTGTGCCGTTGTCTCCATATAGCCCCAGCTTGTTGAAAATATTATGTTACAGCCCTCATCTATGCATTCTTTTATCGCTTTTCTCGTAGCCTCCTTGTCCGAATCATTAACATTAATCTTTCTAATAATCTGACTGTCGGACAATCCGAGATTCTGCTGCATACCCATAATTCCAATATCATGCGTATATGTATATCCGCTGCCCTCGGCGGGATCAGACAGATGAATTACACCAACCTTTATGCTGTCCTTTGATACTCCTGAAGAACTTTTTACCGTATCGGAATCACCATAGCCCGTATTAACCGCATAATCATCAATATTGCCGTTCATGCCGCAGCCTGTAAACGAAGCACATAAAACAAGCATACCCAATATTTTAAAAAATGATTTAATTCTTTTCATTCGCATCACCTCATATTCAATTATCATTTACCAAAACAATATATAAATTAATTTAATAATATCATACACATGTTTATTTTTACAATAGGAAACAATAAAATTTTTGTAATATATTACATTTTCTGAAAATACGGCTAAATTCACACAAAAATACACAATTTTAAAAAATCACCAATTATACAGATTTGAATTTTAATATATATTTTCTGTCTGTGCAGTTTTTTATTTTAACAGATTTAAATCAACGCCGGTTTATGATATACTTACTTTAATTCAATAAAGTAAAAATACAAAGGCGTATTGACTCACATAACAATGAGTTGATATGCCTTTTTATATTTTATTATTTAACAAAATATTTATTTAATTAATGGAGGAATTATTATGAAGCTTGAAAATTATGAAGTACATCTGCCAAGTTACTCTATCGGTAATGCAATTTATGATAAGATTGGTCCAGTCTGTGAATCATACGGCAGAACGGTTCTTATAATCGGTGGAAAAAAGGCTCTTGCAGCTGCACTTGACAAAATTAAAGAAGCTGTATCTCACACGGCACTTGAAATTATCGGTGTCGAACTTTATGGAAATGACTGTACATACGAAACTGTTGATATACTTCGTGCATTACCTCTATATAGCGAAGCTGACATGGTATTCGGTGTAGGCGGCGGCAAAGCACTTGATACAGTAAAATGCCTGTGCATAACGGATGACAAACCTGTATTTACATTTCCTACAATTGCATCAAATTGTGCTGCTTGTACATCTGTCTCAATTATGTATAATAGTGACGGAACTTTTTTAAGCCTAACTTTTTTGTCCGCCCTGCAATGCACGCTTTTATTGATACCGAAATCATTGCAAAAGCCCCTGTCCGCTATATGTGGGCAGGTATCGGTGACACATACGCCAAATATTACGAAGCTTGTATTTCATCAAGGGACGAACGTCTTGAACATTTTACGGCACTTGGTGTTTCTATAAGTGTTATGTGCCAGAAACCGCTCCTTGAATATGGTGCAAAAGCATACGAAGACCACAAAAAAGGATTATGTACATATGAAGTTGAACAGGTAACTATTCGGTTTCTATTTTTGCTGAATATGGTATTGTCTGTATCTTTGTAAAGAAATATACATATTTGAATATTATAAGAAATACAATAAACACTCTTCCATATATGTTCGACATTGCAATCATTGCAAGAACAAGCATACATGATGCAGGTATCAATATACAAAGCTTTGTTTTAAGCGTCATTGCACGGTTTTTCACAAAACTATCCAAATGTTTTTTATAAAGCTTTGTTTTTGTAAACCACTTATGAAAACGCTCTGACCCTTTTGCAAAACAAAAGGAAGCAAGTAAAAGAAACGGCGTAGTTGGCAATACCGGCAGAATAACACCAATCGCACCAAGTGCCATTGAGATAAATGCCGCTGCAAGCCAAAGAATTTTAATTGGATTTTTTATAATATTTTTCATTTATAATTATAATACCTTTCATTTATAATATTGTTATGCATATCTAAGTTGTATTAGTCACAGCTAACTATTGGCATTATAAACAAAAAAATATACATATGTCAAATGGTAAATTATATTACTCATCTGACATATGTATTTTACTCATTAAAATTATCACATCAAATATAATTATTATTAATCAAGAAGCTTTGCGAATTCTTCTTCAGGCAGCGGTTTTGAAAAATAAAATCCCTGAAGATAATCGCATCCATATTCTTTAAGATAGTCTGCCTGCTCTTTTGTCTCCACTCCTTCTGCGACCACTTTCATATCAAGTCTGTGTGCGAGTTCAATAATTGACATTACTATATTATTATATTTTTTATTTTCACCAAGTTTTTGCACAAACCCCATATCAAGCTTTATAACATCAAAATTGTAATCTCTTAATGTGCTGAATGATGACATACCACTTCCGAAATCATCAATAAGAAGCTTTACACCGTTATCGTGAAGCTGCTTAAGAAAATTGGTACCTTTACCGGAAACATTTGCATATGCCGACTCAGTTACTTCATAATTAACCATCTGTTTTGAATAGTGTTCATCTTTTACATCATCAATAATCAAATCCATGATTTCACCATCCATCAGGTCCATTCTTGATAAATTGACTGCGACACGAACAATCTTTTTTCCGTTTTTATATCTATTTTCCATAAATCTACGGACGCTTTTATGTACATATGTATCAAGCTTTGTTATGTGTCCGCTTTCTTCAAGTGCAGGAATAAATTTACCCGGTAGTATTACGCCTTTGGGTGAAACCCAGCGTACAAGAGCTTCCGCCGATGCTATCTGCTTCGTTTTTGCATCATATATAGGCTGATAAAACACTTTTATCTCACTATTTTTTATAGCATCATCCAGCTGAATCAGAGCAAGACTTCTTTGCTCATAATCATATTTCATGTCTTCATTAAATATAGCATACGGCTGTACATACTGATTAGGTATATATAATTTTGCAAGCTTTGCCCTGTCACACATATCAGAAACACTCAAATCCGTGTCTTTCGGTATATAATAAATGCCACATCTTACATATATATCTACTTTCATCCCATCTTTATCATAAACACGATGAAGTATTGATGTGAGCTTTTCAAAATCCAGATTGTTCTTATCAACCAGCACAACAAATCGGTCTGCTTCTATCCTTGATATTGCAAGCGGTTTCAAAAAAGAAATCTGTAAAATATTAACAGCCTGATGTAATACCGTATCTCCTGCTGCATAACCATATAAATCATTAATCGCCTTAAACTTCTGAATATTAAAATATAAAAGTGCAAAATCTTTGTCAGGATTATTTTTAATTATATTTTCTGCTTTATGAACAAATCCTTCACGGTTTAATGCACCCGTAACACTATCCGTCTCAAGTTCTTTTGTCATATCTTCAATAACAACAAGAATAATACCTTTTTTCTTATCAAACCAGTGATAGCTGTATCTTTCAACTTTATTTTTTATATTATAAACATTAAATGAATACACTCCAGCTATATTCATGTTATCATTAAGGTAATCAAGTGCCGTACATTTTAAGAACTGCTCTTTACTTTCATTGGCAATTCTTATCTCACTCATCTGCTTTACTATATCATCATATACATATGACTTCTGTTCATCAACTTCCATGCCCTCAAAATGAGCAGCACGCATATACAGATTTCCTTTACAGCTGTCTATAATTCCGATTCCTATATAATCATTGTTATACAGAATTTTACTTATCTCTTTGTCAATATATTTTAATGTTCTGTCTTTCCAGACCGCATATGCTTCTATATGACCGTTGTACGGATTTTCTATAAGGCTGACACGCACTTTGTATAATTTCAAATTGCCATTTTCATCATAATAACTATGATAAAATTGTATATTACGTTCACCTTTTTCAAATTCTTCCAACAGAGCTTTTCTGGTGAAACCTTTCTTAAACTCTTCCAGATTATATCCATCAGAAATATTAGGATATATATATTTATCAAGCCAGCATCTCACAGAAATATTATTTAATTCATTGTAATTATACTTATGCTTACGTGTTATAATAGCAAGCATCTTATTATCCGTAACATCTATATATATAGAACAAACCCTATCCTTTTCTCCCGTCAGCAAAAAGTTCATTCTTTCCTGATATAGCTTTTCATGATGCCCTGTATCAATACTCAATGATTTATCCATACGCATTACCTACCATATTTTACACGTCTAATATATTTCACATTAATAATGATAACACAAAAAAGCCGGAAATCAATATTAATTTTCAATAAAGATTTCCGGCATAAAACCATTTTTTTATTTAGAAAACAAGTCTATAATTATTTTGTACCAAAAATTCTGTCGCCGGCATCGCCAAGACCCGGACATATATATGCATTTTCATTGAGCTGTCTATCAAGATGTCCTACATAAATCTGAACATCCGGATGAGCCTTATGAAGCTTCTCAAGACCTTCCGGTGCAGCTATAATACACATAAACTTAATCTTTTTACCACCATGCTTTTTAATCTGATCAATTGCATCTACTGCTGAGCCGCCTGTTGCAAGCATTGGGTCTGTTACAATAATAAGCCTTTCTTCAATAGGGCTTGGAAGTTTGCAATAATATTCATGTGGTTCATGAGTTTCCTCATCTCTATACATACCGATATGACCTACTTTTGCAGTCGGTACAAGGGCAAGAATACCTGAAACCATACCAAGACCAGCTCTAAGAATCGGAACAACTGCAAGTTTACGTCCGGAAATCATAGGAGTCATGCATTTTTCAATTGGAGTTTCAATCTCTACATCTTCAAGTTCAAGATCTCCCATTGCCTCAAAACCTTCAAGCATGGCAATCTCTTCTACAAGCTTTCTGAATTCATTAGTTCCTGTTCTCTTATCTCTCAAAATTGAAATTTTGTGCTGAATTAACGGATGTTCAAAAATTGTAATATTTTTTTCTTCTTTAAAATTCATTATAACCTAACCTCTGTTTTTCCATCTATATAGATGTATTATTTGCTTTTTAATTATTTTTCATCATCTGTGTTGCTTACATATACACCACGGCTTTGGTCTCCGCTTGGATTTACACCAAACCTGTAATCATTACCCGGTAAAACAGCATTGAGGATAATACCTGCAATAGCTGCGATAGCAAGTGCTGTGAGTGTAATATGCGTTTCACCTATTGTGAATGTAAGTCCATTTGAAAAACCAAGACCGCATACAAAGATTACACCGGCAATTATAAGGTTACGTGACTTTGTAAGGTCTACCTTATTTTCAACAACATTTCTTACACCAATAGCTGAAATCATACCATAAAGCATAAATGATACACCACCAATTATGGCTGCCGGCATTGTAGAAATAATCTCTGAAAACTTAGGTATAAATGAAAGTATCACTGCAAGACCTGCAGCAATTCTTATTACTCTTGGGTCATATACCTTTGAAAGTTCAAGGACACCTGTGTTTTCTCCATATGTAGTATTAGCCGGTCCACCAATAAGACCTGCAAACGCTGTAGCAAGTCCATCACCCATTATTGTTCTGTGAAGACCCGGATCTGCTATAAAATTCTCATCAACAGTAGCTGATATAGCTGACATATCTCCAACATGTTCCATCATTGTTGCAATAGCGATAGGTGCCATTACAAGAATTGCTGTAATATCAAACTTGCAAATCTGGAATTTTGGAAAACCAATCCAGCTTGCTGATGAAACAGATGCAAAATTAAGTATTGCTGAACCATCAGGATTTGTAACTCCAAACGCATTAAGAATCAATGCAAAAGCATATGAAATGATTACACCCATAAGGATAGGAATAATCTTAAACATTCCCTTGCCCCAGATATTAAATATTATTATTACAGCAAGTGCAACTACGGCAAGAAGCCAGTTAGTTGAAGCATTAGATATTGCTGATGAAGCAAGTGAAAGACCAATACAAATAATAATTGGTCCTGTAACTACCGGTGGAAGGAATCTCATAACTCTGTTCACACCGACAAGCTTAAAAATTAAAGCTACAACAAGATATAACAGACCTGCTACAACGATACCGCCACATGCATATGCAGCTTTCTCGTTAGCACCCATATCGGCATAAATTCCTGTATTGAGATTGGCTACTGTATAAAATCCACCAAGAAATGCGAATGATGAGCCAAGAAATGCAGGAATTTTAAATTTTGAGCAGACATGGAAAATTAATGTTCCAATACCGGCACAAAACAGTGTAACAGATACTGTAAGACCTCTTGTTATTGGTTCGCCACATGCATTCTGAAAATATCCTGCTACAAGAATAGGTACCAGAATAGTAGCTCCGAACATGGCAAACATATGCTGTATTCCAAGAATCAGCATTTTCGGAATTCCGAGCTGTCGTGCATCACGAACAGCTTCTTGATTTTTCTCGTTCATTAGTTTTTCTCCCTATTAAAAATAATTTACATAATGATAACATATTTTACCCGGTTTTTAAACATGCTTTTTCATTTAAAAAACAGCAATTTAAAAAATAGCAAATATATCTGTACTTTCTTGAAGTGTCTTTGCTATAGCCTTATTTTCTTTCATTTTGCTACTGATATTAACTATATCTTCAACAAGGTTCTGTGTATTTTCTGCCGTGCTGTTGACACCCTCCGCACCTTCATCAACCGCAGCCGTAATAGTGTTAATAGAACCTGCTATATCATCAATGTTTTTCTTTAAAGCGTCAGTTTTTAATACAAACTCATTCATAGCATCCTCAATGTATGATGCATTATTTTTATATGAAGCACCACTATCAACAAACCTTTCAAATTCAGGGAGTATCGTCTGCTGCATATATTTAACAAGATTGTTAGCGTTATCTGATAAATTAGATACTGCTTTAACTACAACCGAATTTATCTGCTGTATTCTGTTTGCTGTTTCTCTGCTTGAATCTGCAAGCTGGCGTATCTCTTCTGCAACAACCGCAAATCCTTTTCCTGCTTCTCCAGCCCTCGCTGCCTCAATCGATGCATTCAATGCAAGAAGATTGGTCTGGCTTGATATACTTAAAATATCATTAGTCAGATTATTAACCTGGTCAACACTTTTGCTGTCTTCAATCGCATTATTTAGTACTTCCAGTATCTCACCAACCTTTTCACTTGTCTGTTCCATATTGTTTCTGGCATTACTTTCCATATTATCAGCATCTTCTTTCATCTGCTTAGAAAATGTATTAATTTCATTTGACTTTGATGCTATTATATCAACGTCTTCACGTACATTATTCGCACTGTCATTAATAACATTAACTGATTGTCCTACATCCTGCATAGTTGCAGATAATTCTTCTGTCATTGCTGATAAATCAGAAGCACTATCATTAGAGGCAGCCACACTTTTATCTACTGCCTCTACAACGCCTTCCATCAGGTTTGTATTCTCAATAATCAGTTTAAGTATTCCCTGAAGTTTTTCCATAAAAATATTAATTCCATTACCGAGATCAGCAATCTCATCATTAGACAGTATTGTAACTCTCTTAGTAAGATCACCTTCTCCATTATCTATTCCACTTATAATTCCCCTAATATCTTTATTCGTTGCAAGTATCGGTTTTATAATATATTTCATAACACAATACAATGCTGTAAGCAGTAACAATATACTTATTGCAATAATAACAATACTACATATAAGAGAACCGGTATATACTGCCGAAAGTCTTTCTCTTGCAGTTGAAGCTGTAGAATTAGCATGTTCTTTTAATACATTTATATTTTCCTGTATTGCACTGCTGCTATCGCTTACTACTCCGTTTGCCAATGCATATGCCTCTTCTTTCTTACCAAGTGCACTATATGCCATAATACTTCCAAGCTCTTTTTTCATAATTTCATAATTCTGTACAAGTGAATTATAAACTTCCTGATCAGAATCACTGACATACTTCTTATAATCTTCAAGATTATTTTCAAGTTCTGACTGTTCCTTCCTTATATTTTCCACTACAGAAATCATTGTATTAAGGTCAGTTGCAATAATATGAGACACCCCCAGCTTATGTATTGACTGTGTTGCACTCTGGATTTCACCTAGTTCTGATATACTATTCATACAATCATCCGTAATATCAGATGCATTTGAATTAACCATTCTTATATTATTAATAGCCATTATATTGGATACCACAGATAATATTCCAAGAATAAATACGGGAATAAGTATCAGTACCTTTAAGCTTGTTCTTTTTTTATTTACCATAAAAGTCTCCATTCTGCTTATCTTAATATCAGCAATGTAATATCATAAAAGCCATCACTTAATAGTTGATGCTGTAATACCATTAACAAGTTTATCCATAAGCTCCTGGTCTGTCATTCCATTATTAGTTCCACTCAATATCGTATCGCCAAAATCTTTGCATGCATCCCAGAAACTGTTGCCAACTCGCTGCAATGTTCCATATTTAGACTGTTCAATTACAGCTTGTATTGCTGAAACTTTTTTCACTTCATCTGAAGCTGCCACATTTATGTTTGACGGTCCCTGATTACGCTCTTTAAATCTCAGTTTTTGATTATCTTCATTAGTCATCCAGTCCGCAAGTCTGCATGCCCAGTCCCTATTCTCTGAATATGCATTAACCCCCATCATCTTATATCCGGTAAAAGAAGACATCTGTACTTCCTTGCCTGCAACAGTATATGTCGGAAGTTTACATGCACCATAATTTTCGCCATATATTGCTTTTACATTCATAACATCCCATACACCGCTTATACCTGCTATAACATCCCCTGACTTCATTGCAGCCGCAATATCTCCATTAGGCATGCTTACAAAACCAGGATTTGATGCTATAGCTGAAAGTGCTGATTTAATATCCGTTCCTTTAATATCACCAGATTCAGAATTCCAATTACATTTATTAGTTACGCCATCAGGATTAATTGATAAATTAAGTCCTGTATTACCAAAAAATGTATACATGTACCACCCCGAATTAAATTCCATGGCAAACTTCTTTCCTGATGATGCCGCTACCGACATCATTTTATCCAATGACTTTACATCATCAGCCGAAAAATAATTTTTATCATAGTACATAAAATAACCGTTATCAGCTGTCATAGGATATGCATATATTTTATCATCTAACGTAGCCGCTTTCACCGATTCTTCAATATTAGCAGATTTTACTTTTTCAGCATCAGGTATCTCAACCAGAACACCACCTGCAACAAGTGATGTAAGCTGATCATCAGGAAATGAAAAAACATCTGCACCATTATGTACATCTGTAAGCATTACATCTCTTACTTTAGCATCTGCCTGAACATCAATTGTAATATCAAATTGTGCCTCATCTTTATAATGTTCTTTAAAACTCTCCACCATTTTTGATGTTGTATCAACATTATCTTTCTCGCTCCATACAGTAAGCTTTACAATATTATTATTTTCGTTGTCCTCTTCTTTTTTAACGTTATCTGTTCCATGTATACCACACCCTGAAAAAAGAAGTGCAGATACCATAAAAACTGACATAACTTTCCTTATTTTTTTTTGCATAACAAAATTTCTCCTTTGCCAATTATTTACCCATATACTTTATTATTAAACCATACATCATTATTTATTTTATATAATATATCATATCCCAATTACTGTAAAGTCCTAATTGTAAAATAGACCATTGAAATCTATACTTTATCCTGATAAAATATACTTAAAATTATAACTTGATTTTTTAAAAGCACCGATGTCAGGTATCTGTACAGCCGATGCACAGTTTTACCATCCAAGGAGGAAGATACTAATGATACGAGGCGAGCTTTTTGAACTTGAATGTTTAGAATATCTACAAAACAAATATAGATATGAAAATGTCCATTTCCACCACAACGGTGGAATGGATTCAACTATGTCCGATATTTCTGTTATTAAAAACGGAAAAGTTGCATTTTTTATTGAGGTTAAAGATAATACGGCTCAATCCGGGCAATTCGTTGTACATCCTGATGCTGATTCTCACAGCTTTGGATTTTCTTCAAAAAATCACAGCATACAAAATCCAATGACGTATGCCATTATTGATTATATGAATAACGATTTTTACAGATTTTACAACGCCGGAACCGCCGGTGCAGCAATTGATATTGATTCTTCTGTATTTGCCGGCTGGATTATCGGACATTACCAGCAGCGAAATGTACGATATATAATAAGCCACGATTATAATTATGTAATACTTCCAATAAGAAAGTTTGCCGAATATTTCAGCATTACAGCCAGCTGCCGCATCAAAGGCAGCGGCTCATCTAAACCAGCCGAAAAAGATTATGATTTTATAACACAGGCAATTAAGCAAGTTTATAAAAATGCTAAATTTTTCCAAAACAATAAAAAATTATATGCTTCTATTAGTGAGCCTGTTTATGAAAAAAGATTTCCAATAAATTCAAATACTTTTTACCTTTCTGATTTAGGAAATGATACATATGAAATAAGGAAGTTGTCAAACACACGCAATATGACTGTGATTTTTTCTATTAAGCTGAAAAAATCACAGGATATAAATGATCTAGCTGAATTTGAAATTGACCTTAAATGATTGCTTTTCCTATTTCTATGCCTATATACTGAATTACATCCACAACTACAGAATTACCAAACTGCTGGTAGGCATGGCTTGATTTATCACTTATTATATATGAGTCCGGATATCCCATAAGTCTTGCACATTCTCTCGGATGAAGTTTTCTCGGTCTGCCATCAACAAGATAACCGCCTGTTTTTGCAAATACACCGCCTCCGTATGCCGAAAATGTAACAGCAATTCCTTTTGTACTATAAATGCGTTCTCCCTGTCCGCCTTTATTGACTATTCCAAGTCTTATAGGCTTATTGCTGTATACATTGTCTTCTAAATCATTATAAAATATATCTGGTCTTTCAACATATAAGTCTTTTGTCAGTGACTTATCCTGCAAAAGATAATCCTCAACATGATTTGTCAGCTTTACAGGCAGCGGAAATTGAAAATCGTTAATTTCAACATCATTTCTGAAACATACCATATATATTCTTTCGCGTTTCTGTGGAATCCCATAATCTACGGCATTAAGAACTTTTTTATAAAACCTGTACCCGAGCTGTTTCATAGTTGCACTCACAACACTTAATGTCTTTCCGTAATCATGTGTCTCAAAATTTTTAACATTTTCCATAAAAACAATTTTGGGTCTTTTTTCTTTTACTATACGTGCGACATCAAAAAACAATGTTCCCCTGCTGTCTTCAAATCCGCGTTGTTTTCCACTTATTGAAAATGCCTGACAGGGAAAACCTGCACATAATATATCATGTTCAGGAATTGTTTTTTCATCTATTTTTGTAATATCCCCAGCCGGAATTTCGCCAAAATTTTTATAATAAACCTGACATACCGGTTCATTCCATTCATCTGAATATACACATTCGGCACCTAGTGATTCCAATGCCAATCTGAATCCACCAAGACCGGCAAATAAATCTATAAATTTATACCCTTGTAAATATTTATTTTTTATTGTAATCACTTAGCACCTCCTGTTTTTATTTTTTTACCATATTCATGTGCGTTATTCCAGTGATTCTGTCGTAAATCATATTTCTGGTATCGCTGAAAAGGCATAATACCAGGTCAACGACAAAATATGCCGCTATTATTATAAATATCCCGCATCCGATGCCATAAAACACATATTCCCAGCCGGTGGCTGTTTCTGTCAGTTTATATAAGCCATATGCATATATAAGTGAAGGAAGCTCTATCATATATAATATGATGTATCTGAAAAACAACCTGAAAATTCCAGCTTCTTTAAAATTGGTGCGGTCAGCCATAATATTTTCATTTGTGCCATTCACAAGCCTTATATTAACAAGTGCTTTTCCAACAGTCCGGCCTTTTGATGCAGCTGTAACAACAGTAAACACAATTGTTACATACGCCGAAATGCACATGATATAACGTGAATCATATATTATATTAATAATTATTTCTTTGTTAAATACAAAAAAGCCCACAACTGGTGCAATTATCAATGCAATATCAATAATCCACGCAACAATTCTTCTGAATTCTGATACAATCTCACCACGACTGTATGCCATCTCATCCAATCTTTCTCTTTTTGGTATAAAAAATACAAAAAGCGGAGTGATTAAATATCCAGTCATTCCACCAAGAGTATTACATATAAGGTCATCAATCTCAAAAAATCTGTATGGATATCTATATACTCCATACAGACCAGATAACTGTGTAAGCTCAAAAAAGAGGCTGTACGCAAATGACATTATAAGCACCTGCCACCATTTTCTTCTGAAATAATATCTCAGATACACTCCAAATGGCAGTAATAAAAGTATATTAAATATTATCTGCCAGAAATCAGCACAGCTGAATATATTAATATATGTTGCCGGACTTTTAAAATTAATATGTGAATTTACAATCACTCTTTTAACCGCATCAAACGGCACAAGCAGCATGCACGCTGAGTCAGGTGATACAGAATCAAGCGGTGGGAGCGGCAGTATTGTCATAAAATATGACGTCAGCATATAAAATATAAACGTATATATAATTCCGGTTCTCAACACAAGTATAGAACCATATTTGTGATATTCATACAAAATATATGGTATTGTAAAAAGCAATGCAAGAACCGGAAAAACATAACACGCTGATATTATAGGTTTTAAATATATCTGCATTTTTTTAAACTTCGTAATCAAGGCATGATCTTATTGCTGTATATGGTCTTACTTTACCGTCTGCAACCGCAACATGCTTAGGATTAACAGCATATGCTTTTAATGCATCAACACTCTCAAATGTTGTATCAAGCATTACATCAGCTGTCGATGACTCAAGCCCGTTAATATTTACATGAACATCAATAAGTCCCGGAATCTGACCTGCAAGTCCCTCAAGTCCTTCCTTTATACCTTTTTTTACACTTTCTTTTTCTTCTTTACCAAGTTCATCTTTTAATTTCCATAAAATTACGTGTTTAATCATACCTTTTATCTCCAATCTGTTTTTTACTGATATTTTAATATTATACTATATTTCGAGCTGTTTTGGCAGAAATATCAATATTTTTATTTCACAATCAGATAACTTGTAATGCAATAAAGAGTCTGTCCATTGTATACAACACGCGACCAGCCAACTTCATTGTTATAACCTGTCCTTGTAAGAATCGTTCCATTTTTAACCGACGCAACAACAACCGAATCCGAATCCGTATAACTTGGCTTCGACCTCAGATTAACTTCATCTTTCGGAGTTACCTCATCATTGCAGCTTATAAACTGAGTCATAAACTGCTGTGTTTCTGTCTGCGTCGGTGCGGACAAATCGGTTGTAAGATAGCTTGATACAGCATAAACATTCTGACCGTTATAGTTAAGCCTTGACCAGCCGCTGTCACTGATTCCTGTTCTTGTCACCGTCTCACCGTTATTTAATGTCGCAATTATTGTTGAATCAGTGTCCTGACTAGGTTTATTTCTTAATCTTACATATTCTTTTGCTGTAACAGTATCATTTACCGATGTAAAATTCATATTTGCTTCAACATCTGCACTTGCAGCCGCAGCCGTCTCACCGCTCATCGTTCCCGCACTCTGGCTGTATCCGAAATATGCAACATTTATATCAACATTTGTGCTTATTCCGCTTACATTTCCATTACTTGTATACTGCCACATTGCACATGCTCCCGAATAAGATGTTGAGGATGTATCCGGATAAGGAACTGACGGATATTGTGCAACCCACATTTTATAATTATTTTCAAGTGTTGACGTATTCCATCTGCTGTTTCCTGTAAGATGCGATGCTGAAGCATAAAACATCGGCGTGTAACCTCTTGAATATATTTCCTGTAAAAATGCATCTGCAACATTAGTCCTGTCATCATTAGACATACCATTCTGCCTGCTGTCCGCCGAGTCAAAGCCCTCACAATCAAATGCCACAGGATAAGTTATATTATAATTTGCAATATAATCTGCAACCCAGCCAGCTTCTTCAATTGCTTCACTCTCATTTACCGCTGATGAGAAAAAATATACTCCGACTTTTATTCCGTTGGCTGCTGCCTGCTGCATGTTATATTTTGCGTTAGTATCAGCATATATTACACCGGTTTTCTGTGTTCTGTAACCGACTCGTATCATTGCAAAATCAACACCGGATGATGCTACTTCCGCCCAGTCTATAGTTCCCTGATATTTAGAAACATCTATGCCAATTGTCGTATCTGCCGTTTCATTGCCTCCCGCCGAAAGAGTGACCGAAGCACCGCTTCCTTCATCTGACATTCCCATGTCGGCCTCATACTGAGGGTCTTCCTGCTTTTCTTCATCAGAAGAAAGTGTTGACGTATCAGAAGCACAGCCTGTCTGCGTCACACTCTGTGCAGTTGTAGTCTCTGTTACAACATCAACCGTTCCGGCTGTCTTATTCTTTTTGCCGGAATTTATCACAACAACTATAACAACTGCAATTATTGCCACTGCAAGCAATGCCGCAACAGGAATGATTTTTCTTATGTCAAACGGCTCGTCTGTAAGATATCCGAACTCGTCTTTGTCTTTCTTAAATAATTTTATAAATTTATTCATAACATAAGCTCCCAATATTCATATTTTGTGATTAACCAGTTATCTGCTAAAATCGGATAAATATCTCCTAATCATAAACCCACAAAGATACAGAAATATATCCCTGTAATCTTTTCTTGATATTGTACCTGTTCTCTGTCTGTCATTTAGATTATTATTCACAGCATCATTATAGTTCCCTTTCTGTATTTGGGCAATACATTTCTTAACTGCATCATGTATGCAGCATTCTTAGCATATTCCAACCATCTATTAGAATAAAATTCATACCCTGTTGTCTCATACACTTCATGCCATAAAGAATATTGGTTCGCCTTTTTCATATTTGCCTGCGAATTAACAATTTCATTGTCTGCATCATGCATACAAATCCACGCATGTGTCCATATATTTTTCGCATTATCCCCTTCATTCAGTAATGTTTCTATCTGCGATAATGTATCTTCTGCATTTCCCGACACCGTTAGCTGATATGTATATGGGTCAATAGAAAATACCAGATCTGCCTGTTTTGATATTGATATCCCATTCTTTGAAAGTAGATTTGAAATTTGCTGATTTACAACACTTCTTGCATATTGCTTTTCCTTGTCAGTATTGCGTATATAACCTATACTTCTTGAACCTCCTGTATATACATCCTTGTAATTTCTTAATGCATAATCATACCGGGCAAATCCAGCCGAATATTTTCCTCCTGTTTGTAACATTCTTTTCTCATTGCGGTAAGCTATGGAACGCTGATCTTCTGTCATATATGAGCAAAAATTAGGTGAGGTCACATCACAATATTTTGATTCGATATATGCCATTGGATCAGAATGAGACAAATTTTCTTTGTACACTTTATCATAATGCTCCTGCAAAACTTTTTGTACGAAACGATCTTCCTCTGTAAGTCCATCATACTGATATCCTACAGTTGTACCAGTACTGGAAGTGTTTGGCAGATTATTTAAATCCCTGCCTACTGGTATGTTGTTGTAATAATTATTTACAGTAACCATATTATCCCCCTGCCTTATATAAGTCTTATAATCTGTATCTTTAAATTCCTCCCGGCATTTTATTCTCTTATTTTAGATGCCAGTACGGTATAAAATTCTTTTTCCTGCTGCAGATATGCTGCCCTTTCCTCTGTAACTGCTGCCAACGGATTTTCTATTCTCTCCAATACTTTGTCGATAGCTGCTAAACAACTTTCTTTCGTTTCACCAAAAATATTGTCATCACCACCTGTCAGAAAATCCTGCTCTACAGATAACTGCGTTAATGTACTGGTTACATCCGTCTGAAATGGATTAAAACCAGTTTCTTCCAATGTTTCCTGCCATGCTGCCTTGACACTCTGCGGCACTGTCTGAAGGTAATAACCACTCATATAAGCAATCTGCTTTTTGGTTTTTTCGTCTGCAAACTGATAGGTTCTGTTATTCGCTTTTAACTGTTCATATGCCGCCTGCGCCTCACTATTCGCTTCTGACTCATACCAGCCATCTTTATTTTTGCTATATTTCATACCATTGACCGTAAAATCTTTGGAAGTGTCTATACCCAGATAAGACATAACATCCGTAATTCCTTCTGTATACCGGGCATATTCCTCCTTTGAATGTGCTACAGTAGTCATTGTCCCACCTGCATTTCGCAGCATGGATGCCAATGCATCTGCCATTCTCTGTGCTTTTACATATGATTGTGTATCATACGGATTATCTCCACCAGAAACCTCTACTCCATGCGCCGTAGCCGTAAGCACATGACCTCCATTAACACGGATTCTTTGCCCTTCCGCAATATTAACAGAATTATTCTGTCTGCTAAGTGACGAACTCTTCGCCAATTTTATAGGTGTTTTTAACACTTGAACCAAATCTTCTACCGGATTTAGTAAGTGCTGCGACATCGCCTCATTATAGGTTTCCTTATCTTTAATTGCTGTATTTTTGTAATTAGATGTAAGTCCTCTTGTATTAGGATTAATATAACTTGATATTGACTGCATTGTCTCAATCTCCTTCGTTTTTTCTAAATTCTCTCCTTCTATGTCCAAATAGCTAAGCCTTATTTGTACTTACTATTTGCACTTGTCAAATCAAGATAAGCATCCATACTTTTCGTCCAAAGCAACGATAAATCAAACCTTCCTAATTTGTTTAAATCTTCTATGCTTTTTTTGAACATTGCGATAAAATCTCTTCTGTCGTTAAGTCCCATATTACCAGCTTCAAGCGGCAGAGACGTGAAACCTCCCTGCTTTTCCACTTTGTAATGTGCCTCCAATGCACGCATTTCGACTACTGTAGCATTTGATGGATTAACATCATTGATATAAATTCTTTGCTCAAACTCTTTCCCGTTTTCATCCACACCTTTCGCTAACACCACAGGATTTTCATCCGTCGAATCATCCGCATATTTAAGACAATAAGAAAGACCTGTACCATTACCTCCTGTCCACAACATATTATCTGTTGTGAATATCTGATATACCTTCGGTGTTTCTGCCGTATAAAATGTCTTTTCCCCAGATGCAGGCGTTTTCATATGATTACCTTTTTGTTGACCGTACAGTGAAGATACGGTATTCATACCAGAACCAATATACATATTTCTGTTCCTCCAATCAGATCAAAATTTTTCTATATGACTAAACATTTTTCATGGTTAACAATTTGCTCAATTCCTCTATTTCCTTTATAGGATAAAATAACTTGCTCTCCCAGTCCCATCTCATCAAACAACCATATTACGCACATAAAGTCCAACATTGCATAAATGAAATATATACCGCATAAAAACATCCTATATTTTTATATCTACTGACTTCTTGCCACTCTCAACAGACTCTCTTGTAATACCATCCAATGCACCAGCCGGTATTGGTTTACCCGCTTTCCATGTAGGATCAGCGGCTTTTGCGGCTTTTGCAAATGCCTGTCTGTATTGATGTTCATATTGTTCCATTGTCCAGCCTGCTGATAAGCGGTCATCCTTATCCATTTTTCTGTATAAATTGTTATATACACTCTCCCTTTTGGTAGTATCACCATTTAGAGTACCATTTTCATTTAAGAATTCTTTCTTTGCCAGTTCAAACATTTCTTCCCGGCTGCTCTCTGGAATAGAAATGATATGTTTATAACTGTTTCTGTTCTCATCCGTTACCGCAAGTCCTGTTAATCCAGTATTCGGATCAATCCAGTCTCCGTTTTTGTCATACTGGCTCATCAAGTTCTTAATTGCCTGAACATTTGTAAACATTGCACCGTTTCCATTCTTCATCATCTCACTCAGTGCTGCTTTATACTTTTTACTGTTTGTGTCGATCCCTGCTGCTTTTAATTGTTTCTG